>Ga0306926_10007286_pt1 | contig 11976 bp, 9 predicted proteins | sample flu12Cox44000178_FD_203759 | JGI IMG/M metagenome (GOLD analysis project Ga0306926, IMG submission 203759) | Lab enrichment of tropical soil microbial communities from Luquillo Experimental Forest, Puerto Rico - flux8day.12C.oxic.44.000.178 (v2)... | ecosystem: Environmental > Terrestrial > Soil...
TTGACCGGGCGCGGCACCAGCCGTTTGGCGGTCTCGAACTTGTGCAGCAGCCGCTGCATGTTGTCGACGTAATCCGGGCCCTCCTCGGAATACCGCGCGTAGCGGTCCTTGCTGGTGCCGCGGGTGAAGAAGGCGCCGCGCGTCGGGTGGGTTCCGGGATAGGTGCGATAGGCGATGCCGTCGCCGTCGACGTCGAGGTAACGGCCGAACTCAACCCCGGCCTCCAGCATCTCGGCGGTCATGATCTTGCCGCGGTCGTAACGGCGCGCGTCGTTCCACTCGAGCGGCTCGACCAGCCAGTCGTTCATGCCGATGTCGAGGTCCATCATCACGAAGACCGGTGTCTGCAGGCGGTCGGCGAGGTCGAGCGCCTCGGCGGCAAAGGTGAAGCTCTCGTGCGGATCCTGCGGGAACAGCAGCACGTGCTTGGTGTCGCCATGCGAGGCAAAGGCGCAGGACAGTATATCGGCCTGCTGGGTGCGCGTCGGCATCCCGGTCGACGGGCTGCCGCGCTGGATGTCGAAGATCACCGCCGGAATCTCGGCGAAATAGGCAAGCCCGATGAATTCCTGCATCAGCGAGATGCCGGGGCCCGCGGTCGCGGTGAAAGCCCGCGCCCCGTTCCAGGCGGCACCGATAACGACGCCGATCGCCGACAGCTCGTCCTCGGCCTGGATGATCGCAAAGCGCTTCTTCTTGGTCTCCGGATCGCGGCGAAAGCGGTTGCAATGGGCGGAAAACGCCTCGGCGAGCGAGGAGGAGGGGGTGATCGGGTACCACGCGGCGACCGTCGCTCCGCCATAGACGCAGCCCAGGGCGGCGGCATCGTTGCCGGTGATGAAGATGCGTTCGCCGACCTTGTTGGCAGCGGCGAGCCGCAGCCCGATCGGACATTCGTGCTCGGCGAGCGCCCAGTCGCGGCCCATATGCAGGGCTCGCAGATTGGGCTTGATCAAGGTGTCCCTGCCGCGGAACTGCTCGCCGATCAGCTTCTCGATCGCCGCCAAGTCGATGTTCAGCAACGCCGAGAGCGCACCGAGATAAATGATGTTCTTGAACAGCTGGCGCTGCCGGGCATCGGTGTATTCGCGATTGCAGATGGCGGTCAGCGGCACGCCGATGACGTTGATGTCGTCGCGGAACTTCGAGGGCGGCAGGGGCTTCGTCGAATCATAGAACAGGTAGCCGCCGGGCTCGATCTCGGCGACGTCTTCGTCCCACGTCTCCGGGTTCATCGCGACCATCATGTCGACGCCGCCGCGCCGGCCGAGGTGGCCGCTCTCGCTGATCCTCACCTCGTACCAGGTCGGCAGACCCTGGATGTTCGAGGGAAAGATATTGCGCGAACTCGCCGGGATGCCCATTCGCAGGATCGATTTGGCAAACAGCGAGTTGGCGCTCGCCGAGCCCGATCCGTTGACATTGGCGAATTTGACGACGAAGTCGTTGACGCTGGTTATCGCTGGTGGCATCCGCTCAGAACTCGTCAGAGTGACTTGTCATCCCCGCGAAGCCTGCCCCTGGCAGGGAACAGGGGGCGGGGGTCCGGGGGGCTGTTCCGGGGTCGTGGGAACGATGACCGCCGTCATCGGCTGCGGCATGCGGGTCCGGCCATTGTCATATCGATAAGAAATTTGCGCATGTCCCACGCACCGGTGGGGCAGCGCTCGGCGCACAAGCCGCAATGCAGGCAAACGTCCTCGTCTTTGACCATGATGCGCCCGGTCTTCAGCGAATCGCCGATATAGAGGTCCTGCTCGCGATTGAGGGCAGGAGCCATCAGGCGGTCGCGCAGCTCCTCCTCGGTGCCGTTATCGGTGAAGGTGATGCAATCCATCGGACAGATGTCGACACAGGCATCGCACTCGATGCACAGCGACCCGGTAAACACCGTCTGGACATCGCAATTGAGGCAACGCTCGGCCTCGAGGTAGCCGAGCTTTTCGTCATAGCCGAGCTCGACCTCGACCTTGATATCTTTCAGCGCTACCGAGGTGTCCCGCAACGGCACCTTGTAGCGCAGGTCGTTCGAGATGTCGTTGTCGTAGCTCCACTCGTGGATGCCCATCTTCTGGCTGACCAGCGTCACCCCGGGCGGCGGACGGTCGCGGACATCCTCGCCGTGGCACAGCTTGTCGATCGAGATCGCCGCGTCGTGACCGTGGGCTACGGCCCAGATGATGTTTTTCGGCCCGAACGCGGCGTCGCCGCCAAAGAAAACGTTTGGCAAGGTCGACTGCATCGTCTTGAGATCGACCTTCGGCATGTCCCAACGGTCGAACTCGATGCCGATGTCGCGCTCGATCCACGGGAAGGCGTTCTCCTGGCCGACCGCGATCAGCACGTCGTCGCACGGGATATGTTGATCGGGCTCGCCGGTCGGGATCAGGTTGCGGCGGCCGCGCGCGTCGTACTCGGCCTCGACTTTCTCGAACAATACCCCGGTCAGCCGCCCGGCCTCGTGGGTGAATTCCTTCGGCACCAGCCAGTTGAGGATCGGGATGCCTTCGTGCATCGCATCCTCTTTCTCCCAGGGTGACGCCTTCATCTCCTCGAAGCCGCTGCGCACGACGACGGTGACCTCCTCGCCGCCGAGCCGGCGCGAGGAGCGGCAGCAATCCATCGCCGTGTTGCCGCCGCCGAGGACGACGACACGGCGCCCGATCTTGTCGATATGGCCAAACGAGACGCTGGAGAGCCAGTCGATGCCGATATGGACGCGGTCGCCCGCCTCGGTGCGGCCGGGGATGTCGAGGTCGCGCCCGCGCGGCGCGCCGCAGCCGACAAAGACCGCGTCCCAATCGTGGCTGAGCAGGCTCTTGAGGCTTTTGACATATTCGCCAAAACGGGTCTCGACGCCCATTTCGAGGATTAGGTCGCATTCTTCATCGGTGATCGATTCGGGCAGGCGGAAACGCGGGATCTGGGTTCGCATCATCCCGCCGCCCTTGATGTCGCCGTCGAACATCACGCAGTGGTAGCCGAGCGGCATCAGGTCGCGGGCGACGGTCAACGAGGCCGGTCCGGCACCGACGAGAGCGATGCACTTGCCGTTCTTCTCCTGCGGTATTTTTGGCAGATAAGGGCGGATGTCACCCTTGTTGTCGGCGGCGACACGCTTGAGCCGGCAGATCGCCACCGGCTCCTTCTCGACCCTCCCGCGTCGGCAAGCCGGCTCGCAGGGCCGGTCGCAGGTGCGCCCCAAGATGCCGGGAAATACGTTTGACCACCAATTGACCATAAAGGCGTCGGTATAGCGCCGCTCGGCGATCAGCCGGATGTATTCGGGGACCGGCGTATGCGACGGGCAGGCCCACTGGCAATCGACGACTTTGTGAAAATAGTCCGGTACGCTGATATCGGTGGGCTGCACTAGGCTCCTCCTGGCGAACGGGGCCGCACCCGATCGGTCCTTGTCGTTACCGTCGCGTACTCTTCCCGATGCTGGCCCGCCCGGACGCCGGCACCGTGTTATATGTGCCCTCGGGTCCGCGCATCACCTTCACCTTCGCTTGATCCGCCATCCGCAGAGTGCATGGCCGCCCAAACCTGCGACAGATTGCCCCATCCCTGGGAACTGCGCAACCGTTCGAGGTGGCGCGAGCCGGGTTTCGATATGGGATCGATAGATGTCCCTGACTAGACCGATAGCCCGACGAAGACAACTGTCCAGCGCAGAGCCCAGCAAGGATGCGCGCCGCGGCGTTAATTTTTCGGAACGAGATGCGCGACCTTGGGCATCACCTCCTCGGCGAGGAGCTGCATCGATCGATGCCAGACCTCGGGGTCTCCGCTGTAATCGAAACAGAAGAGGAGAAGGGCGCCGAAGCCGCCGACTTCGGCGTACATCCGCTCGATCTTTTCGACGACCGTTGTTGGCGAGCCGATCAGCCAATTATGAGTAGCGCAATATTCCGGTGTAACATCGCCATCGGCGACATCGGGATCGTGCTTCAGGAATTGGATTACCCCGACATCGGTCAGCAGCGGCAGGAAATATTCCCGCATCATCCGGCCCATCATGCCGCCGACCGATAACCGCCACGCCTCGGCATCGCTGTCGGCAACAAAGATCTCGCGCACCAACCGCCAATCGGCGCGGCGCGGATTGCGTCCGGTGCGGCGCGCTCCCTCTTCGACCGACTCCCAGTGGCTCGCGACATATCCCGGGTTCAGGTTGAGGCTCATCGGCAGGAACCCGTGTTCGCCGGCGAGCTTCAAGGTGTCCGAGCCTTTGCTGACGCCGGCGACGCCGATCGGCGGGTATGGTTTCTGCAGCGGCCGGATATGCGGCCGCAAGGTGCGCAGCATCAGCTCGGTCTTGGTCACCTTCCAGTATTTGCCGGCGTAGTCGAACGGTTCCTCCGTGGTCCACAGCTTGAGGATGATGTCGAGCGCCTCGCGCGTCATCTCGCGATGCTGGCCGGCGTTTCCGTCGACGTTGAACATCGCCCAGTCGCTCGGTAGACCGCTCGCAGCGACGCCGAAATTGAGCCGGCCCTGAGCCATGTGGTCGAGCATCGCGACACGGTTCGCCAACTCGGCAGGGTGGTGATAGGGCAGCAGAAATCCGCCCGGGGCCAAGCGAATTCGCTGGGTCTCCATCAGCGCCTGGGCGATCAGCAGGTCGGGCGAGGGATGCGGCTCCCAAGGTGCCGTGTGGTGCTCACCGATCCAGGCTTCGGCAAAGCCGAACTCATCGGCCCAGCGCAGCGTCTGCAGGTCCCACTGATGGCCTTCGAACAGCCCGCGCTCCGGCGGGTGCGAGGGCATGGTGAATAGGCCGTATTGCATCATCGCTCTCCCGGTTGTCGGCAAGCGGCGACACCATTTTAAGCGATGGACGGCGGATTTCGCACCTGTTCGCTCGCCTTGAGCGGCGCGCTGAAGATGTATCAGTTTGTAAATGGATTGGCGCATCGGCCGCCTTTTTTTCGCCGCAAGACGGGTCTTTTCTCTGCGCCAGTTTGACGCAGCTGCCGTCCCCCGGTAAGCGGTTTGACCAAAATCCGCCTAGAGATCGGAGGTCCCTATATGGCCAAGGTAACCTTGTCTCGACGTCGTACCAAGCGACGGCACCTTCGGGAAAAGGCGACCATCGATCATTTGGTCCGCGCGGTATTCGAGAAGACCAAGGGCACGGTTCATGCCCCGTTTACGCTGTCCGGTCTTTCGGTAGAGGAGCAAATACGCAAAGAATGGCATCCGAGCATGGGAGGTCTCGCGCTGTTTTGAGGGTGCTGCCGCGCTGAGCAATCAAGAGTACACATCGAAGAGCCGGTACATCACCGGCTCTTTTTTTGACGGAGCATGGCCATGGATCTGGTCGATCTCAGCGGCGCTCGCGGCTTCCAGGCGATGGTGGCGATGCGCGATGGCACGAGGCTCAACACCTTCGTGTTTCTGCCGCAGAACGCGGGAGCGCACTGGCCGGTCATCCTGCATCGTACGCCCTACGGGATCACCGCGTCCGATGCCCGTGACAAGACCGATTGCGCTCGCGCGTGGCTGCCGAGCGCGAAAGAGCCCTTCCGCGGTTCGATCCTGCGCGGCTGGCGCAACATCGTCGCGCACGGTTACGCCGCCGTGTACCAGGATACCCGCGGCCGCCACGGGTCCGAAGGCGAGGATCGCGTCTATGCCGACGACGCGTCTGATGGTCACGATACTCTCGAATGGATCGCGGCCCAGCCCTGGACCAATCAGATGGTCGGCATGTCGGGCTCGTCGGCGGGCGCCACCACCACCTTCGCCGCCGCCTCGACACGCCATCCCAGCCTGCGTGCTTTTTTTACCCAAGCCGGTGCTTCGAGCATTTATGACGACGTCGTCTACGAAGGCCAGTCGATCGAGATGGAACGGCTGTGGCTCTGGGTGGCGCGCAACATCCCAGGCCTTTCGAGGTCGCACCGGGAGGCGGTCCTTCAGCGATCCGGCATCAGCGCGGAGGTACTCGATGCGATGGCTGCTTCGGCAGCGGCGCGCTACCTGCGGCTCGATGCCGCGCGCCAAGCGGACCGGCCCTACATCGGCTCGGTGGATTGGATGCGGCTGCCATTGAGCCGATACCCGGATTTCGCTACCTGGCAGCCCTTTCTCGACGAGATCATCACCCATCCGGCTCCTGACGCGTTCCGTGCGCGGCACAATTTCCGCCGCACGATCGATATTCCGGGGTTTCACGTCACCACCTGGTACGACATCTTCCAGACGAGCGTCCTGGCGGCGTTCAATGACATTCAAGCCCGCACCGGCACCCAGCGGCTGTGGATCGGCCCCAACGAGCACTCGTTTGTCTACGCCAGCAATTTTTGGCCGCGCGATCCCTATTTCGAATGGTTCGACTACTGGCTGAAGGGTGCGGCAAACGGCATCATGGAAGGGCCGGCGGTGTATTTTTCGCCACGCGCCTGGATCGACGATCGCGACGCGTACGTCCCCGATGATTGGCGCTATGCCGAGCGTTGGCCGCCGCCGGGTACCCGACCCCGCCGCTTCTACTTGCGCGGCGATGGCAGCATTGCGACGGATCGTCCCGGTGGTGAGCCGCGCGGCTACGACTACGACCCGCGCCGGCCGGTCCCGACCTTGGGCGGGCGGAACATGCTGATCGACGCCGGTCCCCGAAACCAACGGCCGGTTCAATCATTGCCGAATTACGGTCTGATCTACCGCGGCGACCCGCTGGACGAGGACCTCACCATCGCCGGCGCCGTTCGCGTGACCTTGCACATCGGGTCAAATTGCCCGGACACCGATTTTGTCGCCAAGCTGATGGAGCTCGCCCCCGACGGTCGCGCGATGCTGTTGATGGACGGCGTGACGCGCGCGCTGTACCGCGATCCGTCGGGCGAGCCGCAGCCACTGGTCCCCGGTCGCGTCGAGCGGCTCGCCATCGATCTGGGTCACATTCACCACACCTTCCGGGCCGGCCATCGCATCGAGGTCGACGTGACCAGCAGCAATTTTCCGCGCCGCGCCCGCAACACCAACAGCGGCCACCCGGTGCTCGCCAACGACGGCGAGGCCGATATCCGCATCGCCACCAACACCGTCCACCACGCTGCGGCGACGCCGTCCTTTGTCGAGCTTCCCGTGCTCGCCCAGCGATGAGCGAGGGGCCGCAGATCCGCGTCGGGATCGGCGGGTGGGTGTACCCGCCGTGGCGCGGCACTTTCTACCCGGCGGGGCTGCCTCAGGCGCAAGAGCTTCACTTTGCCAGCCGCCAGCTGACGACGATCGAGATCAACGGCACCTTCTACGGCGCCCAGAAGCCGGCGAGCTTCCGCCGCTGGCGCGACGAGACGCCGGAGGATTTTGTCTTCTCGGTCAAAGGCCCGCGCTTTGCGACGCATCGCCCCGATCTCGCTGCCGCCGGCCCGACCTTCGACCGGTTTTTTTCGGGCGGCGTGCTCGAGTTGCGCGATAAGCTCGGGCCGATCCTGTGGCAATTTCCGCCCGGCGCGCCACACGACGAAGGCGCCTTCGCTGCGTTCGTCGAGCTGTTGCCCGAGCGCATCGACGGTCGCAAATTGCGTCATGCCGTCGAGCTTCGCCGACCAAAAATCCCAATCGAGCGAGTGCTCGAGTTGGCGCGCCGGCGAAGGGTGGCGCTCGTCGACGACGACCGCAAGGCGGACTTCGAAGTCACCGCAAATTTTGTCTATGCCCATCTGCGGCAGTGCACGCTCGAGGAGCCGGCCGGCTACCCGTCGGATCTCCTCGATGCCTGGGCGCGGCGGTTCAAAGAACGATCGGCGCCGGAGGCCTGCGATTGCTTTGTCTATTTCATCAGCGGTGCCAAGATCCGTGCTCCCGCCGCGGCGCAGGCGCTCCTTCAGCGGTTGACCGCGCCGGTGTGAACTTTGTCGGGGGTCAGGATGAGAATAATCGTGGTCGGCGGCGGCATCTGCGGGCTCACCGCCGCGCTGGCGCTGCGCCGAGCCGGCTTCGATGTCGATGTCTACGAGCAGGCGCCCGAGCTGACGCAAATCGGCGGCGGCATCAATATGGGGCCGAACGCGGTGCGAATCCTGCGCCGGCTGGGTCTCGCCGCCGGGCTCGACCGCGAGGGAGTGCGGCCGCTCTTTACGCACCAGCGGCGCTGGCAAGACGGGCGCACCTTGCAGCGGGCGCCGCTCAACCCACTGTGCGAGCAGCTGTACGGCGCACCGCACATCACGATCCATCGCGCCGACCTGCTCGACGTAATCGCGTCGGGGTTTCCGGCGGAACGTATTCACTTCGGCCACCGTCTCGCCGGCCTCGAAGACAAGGACGACAGCGTCGAGGCATGGTTCGAAAATGGCGCACGCATGACCGCCGACATCCTCGTAGGGGCCGACGGTATCAATTCAACCGTGCGCGCCGCTCTGTTCGGGGAGGAGGCGCCGGTCTTTGCCGGCTGTGTCGCCTATCGCGGACTGGTGCCGACCGAACGCCTCGCCGATCTCGGGCTCGAGACCGGCAACCAGTCCTGGGTAGGCCCAGGGGCGCATCTCGTGCATTACCCGGTATCGCGCGGAAGGCTGTTGAATTTTGTCGGTTGGACCGAGCACGACGAATGGAACCGCGAGGACTGGACAGATCGCGCTACACCGGCGCGCGCGCTCGCTGCCTTCGCGGGTTGGCATCCGCAGGTCCGGCGGATCATCAGCGCCACCGACACGTGCTTTATCTGGGCCCTATTCGACCGCGATCCGTTACCGCGCTGGTCGGTCGGCCGCATCACCTTGCTCGGCGACGCCTGCCACCCGATGTACCCGTTTATGGGCCAGGGGGCCGCGCAGGCGATCGAAGACGGGGCGGCGCTTGCCGCGTGTCTCGTCGCCGGCGCAGCTGCCGATCCGGCCGAGAGCCTGCGCCGTTACGAACAATTGCGGCTGCCGCGCGTAACCCGCTTGCAGGACATGTCGCGGGCCAACAAGACACGCTTTCACATGCGGGACGGGCCGGCGCAGAAAGGGCGCGACGCCGAATGGGCGAGGGCCGCCGACCGCTCGCCCGACGCGCTGCGCTGGCTCTACGATTACGATCCAGGCGCGCTCGAACCTGTACCGGCCTGAATCACGGCCCAGGGTTGGGATTGTTCTGAAGCGGCGGGATCGCCCGCAGATATTCGTACATCGCCCTCAGATCCCGATCGGTTTTCCAGCGGTAGAGCGGCCAAGGCATGACTTGCAGCAGATCGCCATCTACCGGATCGTGGCCGGTGTGCATGACGTCGAGAAACCCGGCCAGGGTAAGCCCCGCTGGCCTGTCGTTGGCGTCCGGGGTGATATTGGCCGAGGTAATGGGCCCAAACTGCCGTCCCCCCGACAGGTATTGCGCGGTATTGATCTGTTCGGATTGCCCGAGATAGGGATTGTGTCCGTCGGCCCAGTTTGGATGGGTGTGGCAGTCGTTGCAGCCCGTCGTATTCACGAGATAACTGCCGAGGCCGACCAACGCCCAATCCTTGCCGGCCAGATTGAGCCTCACTGGAGCTATCTCAAAGCCGCGTAAAATCTGACTGAGTTCGTCAGCGCGCGCGGCGGACACCCACGCGGTCGTGGCGACAACCGAGATCGTTAGCAGCCAAACACGAAACCGCGCAACAATGTGCTTTTGCATTACTCGTCCTTTTCCCTTTTGGGACAGGTTCGATTGCCGGGGGCAAGGAAGGCCACACGACCCAGCTTCGGGTGTCCGCCGCGCGCGGGCGCGGACACTCGACTATCGAACCGTGCTGGCCTTGAAAGGTCGCGGGAGTGATCGTAGCCGGCCGCCCGTCAATCAGGCGTCCGGAGATTTCATGGCAAAAGGACATCCCCTCGGGCCCAATCCGGGGTCCGGGTAAGCAGAGCACCCTGCCTTCCGGGGTGCTGTCGCAGTGATTTGCGAGACCGGTCCGCCGACCCGGGCTCACCAGGACGGCGGACCCTCGGAATTGCCGGCTATTCGGACTTCAGGCAATACGTGGCGAGCTTGTTGCCGTCGAGATCGCGGACATAGGCGCCATAAGCATGCGGATGCCAGCCACGTGGTCCGACCGCACCCTCATCCTTGCCGCCGGCGGCGAGCGCCGCCCGATGGAAGGCCGCGACCGCCGCGCGGTTGGGTGCGACAAAGCTGATAGTGCCACCGTTGGCAAAGGTCGCGGGCTGGCCGTTGGCCGGCTTCAGCACAAAGAATTCGGCATCGGATTGGCCCCAGATCGAGCCGTTGTCGCCCAGGTCATTGAGGCGCTTCAAGCCGAGCGGCGCCAACACCGCGTCATAGAACGCACGCGCCTTTGCGAGGTCGTTCGTGCCGACGGTTACGTGGGTGAATATCGCCATGGCTTCCTCCTCTAGTGGCTCTTCGCCGCTTGCCAGCGAGCCAGCGCATCGTGCGGCTTCGATATTGCTGGGTCCATGATTTCCTGGTGGACCCCGGTGCTGGCGGTCAATTCGATGACATAGCCGTTCGGATCGCGAAAATAGATCGAGCGGACAAAGCCATGGTCGACCGGCCCGCGGACCTCCCGCCCTTCTCCCTTGGCCTTCTGCAGCACGCTGTCGAAGGTCTCCGGCTCGACTCCCAGCGCGATGTGCAGATCGAGCGCATTCTGCTGCTTGAAATCGAACGCCACGCCCGGCACCTCGAAAAAGGCGAGGCAAGAGCCGTCGTCCATCTCGAAGAAGGTGTGCAACCCGCGGCCTTCGTCGATCTCGAACGCGCTGACCAGGCGAAGACCGAGGAACTCCTCGTAGAAGACCCGCGTCTCCTCAGAATCCCGGCAGCGATACGCGTTGTGATGCAGACCTTTTATCATGCGAGCCTCCATCTTGTTTATCGGGCCGCAGGATACCCTTGTTCTCCGGCAAACGCACCTAGTGATCACGCGGGCCCAGGTGGCGGGTCGAACGCTCGCACCGGGGGCAGCGGGCCGTCGTAGCGCTCGATCTCGACCAAGGCGAGCTGGCCGCTGCAGCCCTGCGCCAGACGCGAGGTGCCGATATCGCGGGTCAGGACGTTGGGGTTGCCGTGCACGCAAAGCGCCTGCTCCGCGGTCGGGCCTTCGGGGTCGTACCAGGCGCCGGTCGACAGCTGGACAATCCCGGGAAGCAACGCCTCACTCAGCACCGCCCCGGCGAGACACGCTCCGCGGTCGTTGTAAAGCCGCACGATGTCGCCGTCGGAGATGCCCCGTGCCGCGGCATCCCGGGGATGGATGCGGACCGGCTCACGCCCGTTGATCTTGCAGGCGAGGCTCGTGGCGCCGAAATCGAGCTGGCTGTGCAATCGGGTCGCGGGCTGGTTGGCGACGAGTTGCAGCGGGAAGCGTTCCATGACCGGCGACCCGATGCCTTCGCGGGGCGGCAGCCAAGTCGGATGCTCCGGGCAATCGGGATAGTCGAAGGACGCGATCGTCGCCGAGGCGATCTCGATCTTGCCGCTCGGCGTCGGCAGGGGTGCCCCATCGGGGCTGCGGCGAAAGGCGCGAACGATGCCGCCATCCCACGGCAAGGTCGGCAGCAGCAGCTCACCATCCGCCCAAAACTCGTCGAAATCGGGTGCCGCGACCCCGCGCTCCAACAGCAGGCGGCGTGTCGCGTCATAGAGATATCGCAGCCAGTCCCGCGCCGAGCGGCCCTCGGTGAGTTGTTCGGCGAAACCGAGCCGCTTCGCGAGACCGGCGAAAATGTCGTAATCGTCGCGCGCCTCGCCATAGCGCGCCACCGCGCGATGCATCGCAACGAGCAGCGGATCGCCGGCGGCGGCGCCGATATCCTCGCGCTCCAGGGTGATCGTCGCCGGCAGCACGACATCGGCATGCCGCGCGGTCGCCGTCCATACCAACTCGTGCACGATCACCGCGTCGGGGCGCGCAAAGGCGCGGCGCAGCCGATTCAGGTCCTGGTGGTGGTGGAATGGGTTGCCACCGGCCCAATAGACCAGCCTGATGTCAGGATAGGTGAGCTGTTGACCGTTGAACTCGAGGGGCTCGCCCGG
>Ga0306926_10007287_pt1 | contig 11976 bp, 10 predicted proteins | sample flu12Cox44000178_FD_203759 | JGI IMG/M metagenome (GOLD analysis project Ga0306926, IMG submission 203759) | Lab enrichment of tropical soil microbial communities from Luquillo Experimental Forest, Puerto Rico - flux8day.12C.oxic.44.000.178 (v2)... | ecosystem: Environmental > Terrestrial >...
TCACGCAGCACACGAGCGACGAGATGTATCGAAAGGGGCGCGGCTGGGGCACCGAATGGAGCCCGGCCGAGGCAACGAGATTTGCAGGAGGGCACCTCGCATGACCCCCGCGCGGCTTCCGATCGACCCTTCCGAGCGGAGCCGAAGAGCGCGCCTGCGGTCCGGAAATGTATCATGTCTTTGAACGCACCCGCCAAAGCCTCCCGATCTGCCCAAGCGCCGCCCGCGCAGCTTGACGCGCGAACGCGGCGTCTGATCGAGGCGCCCATCACCGGGACGCTTCTGCGCCTCGCGGCGCCAAACGTGCTGGTCATGGTGGCGCAAGCCTCCGTGGGGCTGATCGAGACCTATTTCATCGGCAAGCTCGGCACCGATGCGCTTGCCGGCGTCGCCCTTGTCTTTCCCGCGCTGATGCTGATGCAGATGATGTCGGCGGGCGCCATGGGCGGCGGCATCTCCTCGGCCATCGCGCGCGCCCTTGGCGCCAGGCGGCACGACGATGCCGACGCCCTGGCGCTGCATGCGCTTGCCATCGCGGCGATCCTTGGGCTTGTTTTCATGCTGGCCGTGCTCGGCGGTGGCTCCCGGCTTTATGCTGCAATGGGCGGCAGCGGCCGCTCGCTCGATGCCGCGCTGACCTACTCGAACGTGATCTTCTCGATCGCGATCCTGATCTGGCTGTTCAATTCGCTTGCCAACGTGATCCGCGGCACCGGCAATATGGCGGTGCCCGCGATCGTGACCTGTGCCGGCACCGCCGCGCTGCTCCCGCTGTCGCCGGCTCTCATTTTCGGATGGGGGCCATTCCCGCGCCTTGACATCGCCGGCGGCGCTGTGGCGGTCGTATGCTTCTACGCGCTGGGCAGCCTGGTGTTGTTCGCGTATGTGGCCACCGGGCGCAGCGTCGTGCGCCTCTCGCTGCACGGCCAAGGCGTTCGCTGGGCCTTATTCCGGGACATCCTGCGCGTCGGTGCGGTCGCGGCACTCATCACCATCGGCACCAACCTGACAATCGGCATCTCGACGGCGCTTGTCGGACAATTCGGGCCCGCCGCTGTGGCCGGCTACGGCACGGGTGCGCGGCTTGAATATCTGCTCATCCCGCTCGTGTTTGGATTGGGCGCGCCTCTGGTCGCCATGGTCGGAACCAATATCGGCGCCGGGCAGCGCGAGCGCGCGTTACGAACGGCCTGGATCGGCGCCGTCATGGCGGCGGGGCTCTGCGAATCGATCGGGCTCGCCGCCGCGATCTTTCCAAGGGCCTGGCTCGGCCTGTTTGACACCGACCCCGCGATGCTGGAGGCCGGCGCGCGTTATCTGCAGGTCGTCGGGCCCGTGTATGGACTGTTCGGGCTTGGGATGGCGCTCTATTTCGCATCGCAGGGGGCCGGTCGGCTGCTCTGGCCGCTCATTGCAAACCTTGCGCGCCTGGCGATCGCGGCTGGCGGCGGCTGGCTCGCGCTGCGCTGGAGCGGCAAAGTCTCCGATGTGTTCGCTGCCCAGGCTGCAGCGCTTGCCACCTTCGGTCTGGTCATTGCTGCAGCAGTGGCCAGCGGCGCCTGGTTCGGAAGCTTGAGCTTCTCGCGGCAACGCCACACGGGAGCTGGGGCGGGTCGCCCATGCAGAACTTCCGATTGCCGTACTGCGGTCAGCTATGGCTAGACGAGCGTTTCCCTGTTCGAAACATAAGACGCCGCGGTGACGAAAGGGACGACATGACCAGACAGTATTTTGAAGATTACGCTGTCGGCCAGGTCTTCAATTCCGGCCGGCTGCGGGTTGACAGGGAGGCGATCCTCGCCTTCGCCAGAGAGTTCGATCCGCAGCCTTACCATCTCGACGAGGAGGCGGGGCGCAACTCTGTTTTCGGGGGGCTGGTCGCAAGCGGCTGGCACACCGCGGCACTGACCATGCGGCTTCTTGTCGAGAGCGAGTTCAGACCGGCCGGCGGCATCCTCGGCGTCGGATTTGATGAGTTGAGCTGGCCGCGGCCGGTGCGGCCCGGCGATGAGCTCCACGTCAGGGTCGATGTGCTCGAAATACTGCCCTCAAAATCGCGCCCGGACCGCGGCTTGATCAGGGCGCGCAATACCACTCTCAATCACAGCGAGGAGGCGGTGCAGATTTTCACCGCCAAGCTTATCGTGCCGCGCCGCCCGGCGGAGGGAAAGCTGTAATTCCTCCGGTCCTTAGTCCCGACCCCGTCATGCGCGGGCTTGACCCGCGCATCCATCAAAAAAGACTTCTTCGTCAAAGCGATGGATTGCCGGGTCGAGCCCGGCAATGACGAAGGAGGTCAATCCCAACGATCGCTGGTATAATTCCGCGGCCCTTAATTAACAGCGACAGGGCAGGAGTGAGCCCCCATCATGGCGAGCGACGACCGCTCCGTCTGGCTGGCCGCCGGCGTCCGCAGCCCTTTCGTGGGCGTCGACGGACCGTTTGCGCGCCGCGACTCGCTGACCCTGTCGGTGCCGGTCGTGCAGGCCATGGCGGCACGCGCCAGCGGCCCGATCGACTTCGGCGTCTGGGGCGCGGTGATCCCAAATCTCGCCTACGCCAACCTGGCGCGGGAAGTGTGGCTCGAGGCGAAGCTCGATCCACACGTGCCGACGTTTACGACCATCATGCAATGCAGCACCAGCATGGTCGGCGCCTTCGAAGCGGCGGGAATGCTGGCGCGCGGCAGCGCCGCTCTCGCATTGGTCGGCGGCGTCGAGAGCATGAGCCGGGTCCAGATCGGGCTCGGGCAAAATCTCTCCGACTGGATGCGCCGGGTCGGCCAGGCGCGCGATCTGAGACAACGCATCGGCGTCCTTCGCAAGCTGCGCCCGTCCGACATCCGGCTCTTCATTCCGGAGGTCAAAAATCGGGTCACCGGACGCAGCATGGGCGAACACACCGAGGACATGGCCAAGTCCTGGAACGTCAGCCGTCGCGAGCAGGATGAGCTCGCGCTCGAGAGCCACCAGCGCGCCGTTGCGGCACAGGATCGCGGCTTCTTTGCCGACCTGATCGTTCCTGTCGACGGGACGGCACGGGATCACTTTCCGCGCCGCGACACGTCCCTGGAAAAGCTCGCGCGATTGAAGCCGGCCTTTGACCGCACCAGCGGCCGCGGAACCCTCACCGCCGGCAACAGTTCGCCCCTTACCGATGGAGCGGCAGCGATCTGGGTGGCAACCGATGCCGGCCTGTCACGGCTGCCGGGCGCCACGCCGCGCGTGCGGCTCGTCGATTTCGAAATGGCGGCAATCGATATCTTCAATGAAGGACTGCTCATGGCGCCGGTCACCGCCATACCAAGGCTGCTGGCGCGGCACGGCTTGACGTTCGAGGATATCGCGCTGTGGGAGATCCACGAGGCGTTCTCGGCGCAGGTCGCCTGCCATATCAGGGCTTTGGAGGACAAGGAATATGTTCGCGTCAAGGCCGGGGTCGAGCATACCTTTGGAAGCTTCCCGCGCGATCGCATGAACCCGAATGGAGGCAGTGTTGCGCTCGGCCATCCCTTTGGAGCCACCGGCGCGCGGATCTTGAGTCAAGCCGTGAAGGAGCTTGCCGCGCTGCCGCATGGCAGCCGCGCTATTGTCAGCATCTGTGCGGATGGCGGTCTCGGTACCGTCGCACTGCTGCAGAATTGATGAGCTCGCGACTGCATGCGCGCCCGGCGATGGGACGAGCGCAGCGTCCGCGAGCGCTGGCGGCGCCGAGACGGCGATGAGCCAAATGCTGACGCCGCACCTGATCGGCAGCCAAAGGGAGCGCAGCCATGCCCGTAGACGGACTAATGACGTTGCCGAGCACTCACGGGCCGAAGGAGACCATGAGCAGACTCGAGGCCGCGGTTAAAGCAAAGGGGATGACCGTGTTCGCCCGCATCGATCATGCGGCGGGCGCCGCAGCGGTTGGCCTCCCCTTGCGCCCGACCGAGCTCCTGATTTTCGGCAATGCCCGAGCCGGCACCCCGCTCATGCAGTCGGTGCAAACGATCGCGATCGATCTGCCGTTGAAGGCGTTGGTCTGGCAGGACGACGCGGGCAGCACATGGCTATCGTACAGCGATCCAAGGTGGCTCGCGAAGCGCCACGGGGCCGGACACGAGCTCGATGCGGCGGTGAACGGCATGGCCGCCGCGCTAGATGCGGTGGCGCAAACGGCCACCACATCGCAATAGAATACACGTAGCAGAAGAATTCTGACGTGGCGGACACCGGGTTCCCATCATGAAGACCTACAGGATTGCCGCCATGGGCGGTGATGGGATCGGCCCGGAGGTCGTGCAAGCCGGCGTGCAGGTTCTCGGTGTCTGTGCCGAGCGCGACGGCGGCTTCAGGCTGGAATTCCAGGATTTTGACTGGGGCTCCGACTATTACAGGAAGCACGGCGTGATGATGCCAGCCGACGGCGCCGACCAGCTCCGCAAGTTCGACGCCATCCTGTTCGGCGCGGTGGGGGCGCCCGACATCCCCGACCACATCACGCTGTGGGGCCTGCGTCTCGCGATCTGCCAGCCGCTCGATCAATACGCCAACGTGCGCCCGACCCGCATCCTGCCCGGCATCACGAGCCCGCTGCGCAACGTCTCCGGCCCCGAGCTCGACTGGGTGATCGTGCGCGAGAATTCCGAGGGCGAATACTCCGGTGTCGGCGGACGCGTGCACAAGGGGCTGCCGGAGGAAGTTGCCACCGATGTCTCGATCATGACGCGTTCCGGCGTGGCCCGGATCATGCGTTTTGCGTTCAGGCTGGCGCAGTCGCGGCCGCGCAAGCTCCTCACCGTGGTCACCAAGAGCAATGCCCAGCGTCATGCCATGGTGATGTGGGATGAGATCGCGGCCGAAGTCGCACAAGAATTCCCGGATGTGACCTGGGACAAGATGCTGGTCGACGCCATGACCATGCGCATGACCATGCGGCCGCAGACGCTGGACACCATCGTCGCCACTAACCTCCATGCGGATATTCTCTCCGATCTCGCCGCGGCGCTCGCCGGCTCGCTCGGCATCGCCCCCACCGCCAATCTCAATCCGGAGCGGAAGACGCCATCGATGTTCGAGCCCATCCACGGCTCGGCGTTCGACATTACCGGCAAGGGGATTGCCAATCCCGTCGCAACCTTCTGGACTGCGGCCATGATGCTCGATCATCTCGGAGAGAAGCCGGCGGCCGATCGCCTGATGAAGGCCATCGAGCGCGTGACCGCCGACAAGTCGCTGCACACCCCGGACCTCGGGGGCAAGGCAACCACGAGGCAGGTCACAGATGCCGTGTGCGAAGCATTACGCAGTGCCAACGATTAGATTCGCTTTGTCTCCCAAGTAGACCTGATGCTCGATCAACCGCGGCAATTGCTGAGGGCGATGTTCGATGCGGCGGTCGCCGCAGCATCGCCGCAGCTTCGCGTTGCGGCCCATCTGCCTCCGCCGCCGAAAGGCAGGACAATCGTCGTCGGGGCGGGAAAGGCGTCGGCGGCCATGGCCAAGGCCGTCGAGGAGGCGTGGCCGGGACCGCTCAGCGGCCTTGTTGTGACGCGCTACGGACACGCCGTTCCCTGCGAGCGGATCGAGATCGTCGAAGCATCGCACCCGGTGCCCGACGAGAGCGGGCACCGCGCGGCCCGTCGCATGCTGGAGATGGTGCACGGTCTGGGCCGCGACGATCTCGTGCTCGCCCTCATCTCGGGCGGCGGCTCGGCCTTGCTGAGCCTCCCAGCGCCCGGATTGAGTTTTGCGGACAAGCAGGCGGTCAACGCGGCGCTGCTGCGATCCGGCGCGCCCATCGGCGAGATGAATACCGTTCGCAAGCACCTCTCGGCCATCAAGGGCGGGCGGCTCGCAGCAGCGGCATTTCCCGCGCGAGTGGTCACGCTGGTGATCTCCGATGTGCCCGGCAATGACCCCGCCGACATTGCCTCCGGGCCGACCGTTGCCGACAAATCGACGTTCGCTGACGCGCGGGCAGTGCTGGCAAAGTACGCAATTTCCGAGCCGCGATCGGTGATCGCTCACCTCGATCGCGCGGCGGACGAGACGCCGAAACCGGGCTCACCGCAGCTTGCCAACACCACAACCATCCTGGTCGCAACGCCGCAGCTCTCTCTGGAAGCGGCGGCGAAAGTCGCGCGCAAAGCTGGCGCGCTCCCGTTGATCCTGGGTGACGCGCTGGAAGGAGAGGCGCGGGAGGTCGGCAGGGTCATGGCAGGGATTGCCCGCCAAGTCGTGACGCATGGCCAGCCAGCGCCGCCTCCGCTTGTCCTGCTGTCGGGAGGCGAGACCACCGTAACGGTGAGAGGGAAAGGCCGGGGCGGGCGCAATGTTGAATTCCTGCTTGCGCTCGCAGTGGCGCTCGATGGACTGCCCGGCATATTCGCATTGGCCGCCGATACCGACGGCGTCGATGGCGCGGAGGAAATCGCTGGCGCGATGGTGACGCCCGATACGCTGGAGCGCGCGGCAAAGCTCGGCATCAATGCCAAGGAGCGTCTGGCGGATAACGATGCGCACAGCTTCTTCGAGGCATTGGGCGATCAGGTCATCACCGGCCCGACCTTGACCAACGTCAATGATTTCCGCGCAATCCTCGTTCTCGAGCGGCAGGATTACGCCTTCGCGGGCGCGACGTAGAGCGCGGGATCCATCTGCGAGGCTACGCCTTCCTTGCGCAGCGTCTCCTCGTATTCCCGGCGCAGGAACGGGTCCTCGAGCCAGTACGGGATGGCGGTACCGCCCTCGGTGACATCGATCGCACCCTCGTCGGTGTCCTTCTCGCCCGGCACGCCGGCCCTGTCCTTGCGGTGATTGTTGGGACCGTACCAGCCGATCAGCCGCAGCGGTTCCCTGCTGATGCCGAAATGCGCATGGAACCAGTCGCCGCCATAGGGAGCGGCGGTCACGAGCCCGACCGGCTCATAGTCCTGCCGGAAGATCTGCTCGGTCTTGCCGTCCTTCCACGGCGTCATGCCGATCGCGCGCGGCCACGTGTAGGTGTAGCCCTTGCCCTTGATGCAGACCAGCACCGCCGACGACATGTGCGCGTGCGCCTTGGAATAGCGGCCAGTGACGTGCTCGCCCACAAAGCCGTAGAACACGTTGCCCGCCATGTTGGGCTCCATGCGCCGGTAGCCGGGGGAGCGGCGGTTGTCGAGATAGAGCTCCGCGTTGAACACGTCCGGGATGAGATTGGTCTTGCGCATGGCGAGCCCGCGCAACGGATCGGGCGCGATGTCGTCTTTCGGCTTGAAATAGCTCTCGCTGCCGTCAAAGCGCGACGCAAATGCGGTCGGGCAATTGAAGATCCAGTCGATGTCGCGATAGAGGTTCATCACATTGGGCGCGGTCGATGCGACCAGGATCAGCGCAGGGCTCGACGCCGCATTGATGATACGGTGCCAGGTGTTGAGCGGGATCGAGAACATGGAGCCGCGCTGCCATTCGAAGCTGTGCGGCTTCTTGCCGGCGTCAGTCCAGATTTCGGTGGTGCCGCGGCCTTCCACCACCACCATGATCTCCTCGTACATGTGACGCTCGGCGTTGAGCGCGCCGGCACCGGGGATCTCGACCACATAGCAGCCCCAGCGGCCTTCGGTGCCGTAGAGCTGGATGAAGGTGCCGCTGCCGCCCATGCGCGGCCACGGCCTGAGCGGCATGTCCTGCACGCGCCGCACGCCGATGCCGCGATAGATCGGGATGCCCTGCGCCTCCATGTAGTCGTCGTAGGGCGTATTGGGACGCTTCCATGCGCCGTAGCCGGCGTTCCGCGTCCCTTCCGGCTCGTGCCAGTGCTCGCTGGTAAAGTCGTGCATGGATCGACCTACGTCACGCCGATTTCGCCACTGGCGGCGGCAGGTCGGCAAGCTCCTGCGCATAGGCCTGATCCATGCGCGGAGCGAGGCCGTGCTTCGCGAGCTCCTCGGTGAACATCCTGCGCACCAGCGGTATCTCGTCGGCATAGTCGATCTGGTCGCCGCCGAGCCTGCGGCTGATCCACGCCTTGGGCACGCCCTGTGCGTTGCGGATCGAGACCACCTCGTGCTTGAAGGCGAGGTAGCGCGCAGGCGCGGTGCCGCTGTTGAAGTGCTGGTGAAACCACATGTTGGGTGGAACGATCAGCGTTCCCACCTCCCAGTCATAGCGGCGCGGCTCGTCGCCTTCCGGCCACATCAGCGAGTAGCCCTCCCCCGACAGAATGATGACATGGGCGCCGGGGCCGTGCGCGTGGCCCTTCTTGTAGGTCCCGATCGGGAACTGGGAGATGTGGCTGTTCATCGAGCCCCTCGCCATGTTGAAGCGGATGTGTCCGCCTCCGGCCCCGCGCTCCATGGCGGAAATCAGCGGCAGGTTGACCGCGTCCGCCACGAAATTGGTGACGAGAAGGAGGCCCTTCTGCTCCCCTTTGGCGCTGAAATAGTCGGGCTCGCCGTCGAACCTGCTCTTGAAGTCGTGCGCGGTGTTGAAGACGAAATCGGTGTCCTCGTAGAGATTGATCACCGGCGGCGCATTGGTGACCGCCACGTAGCGGGCGGGCGCCGCCCCCGAGCCGTTGAAATGCTGGTGCCAGCAGTTGAGCGGGATCGCGAACATGGCCCCCGCCTTCCATTCGAAGGTGATGCGCCTGCCGGCATCGTTCCACACCGTGGTCGAGCCTCTCCCGTCGAGCACCAGGATCATCTCCTCGAACAGCTGGCGCTGCGGCGCAAGCTTCTTGCCCGCCGGGATCTCGCAGACGTAGCAGTCGTTCGAGGTGCGCGAAGCCTCGTGATTGATGTAGACCCCGGAGCCGCCGCGGCGCGGCCACGGCTTGAGCTCGACCGTGCGCAGGTTGCGCACGTAGTGCGCGCCGATGATGTCGAGGCCCTCGGCGCGCACCCAGCGCAGATAGGGCGTATCCTTCTCGGTTGCGAACTTCTTTGCCAGCTCGTCCGAAACAATGGCGTCCTTGGCCATGGGATCTCCGTTTCAGGTATCAGTTGTCAGGAATCAGGGATCAGGAGATGCCGCGGCCATGGTTCCTGATGCCTGATTACTGATCTCTGATCCCTGGTATCGCTACGCATTTGTCGGCCTTCATCCTCAGATAGATCGGATCGCCGGTCGGCGTGCGCAACGAGGGATGCGCCTTCGCCAGCAGCACAACATCTCCGACCGTGACGTGAAAATCCAGACAGTCGCCGAGGAATTCCTTGCCGCTGACGGTGCCGCGGCACACGTTGTCGCCGCCCGCCGTGGGCTCGCGCTCCGAGAGCTCGATGTCCTCCGGGCGCACCGACACCACCACTGCGGCATTCCCCTCCACACCCTCGCCGGCATGCACCTTGAGGTCGCCGAGCGCCGAGCGCACGACGGCGTGGCCGTCCGCCACCGCGCTCACGGTACCGGCGATGAAATTGGTGCTGCCGACGAAATCGGCGACGAAGCGGTCGCGCGGCTGCTCGTAGATCTCGCGCGGGGTGCCGATCTGCACCACGCGGCCCTCGTTCATCACCGCGATCTCATGCGAGAGCGCGAGCGCCTCGCTCTGATCGTGGGTCACATAGATGGTGGTGAGATCGAGCTCGCGCTGCAGCCGCTTGAGCTCGAGCCGCATGCGGTCGCGCAGCTTGGCATCGAGATTGGAAAGGGGCTCGTCGAGCAGCAGAAGCTGCGGCTCCATCACCAGCGCGCGGGCGAGAGCGAGGCGCTGCTGCTGGCCGCCGGAGAGCCTGGTGGCGTCGCGGTCGGCGAGACCATCGAGCGCGACGGCGCTCAGCACCCGCATGACCCGCTCGCGCACCTGCTTGCGGGGAAGCCTGCGCACCTCCAGCGGGAAGGCCGCGTTCTTGAACACGTTCATGTGCGGCCAGATGGCGTAGGACTGGAACACCATGCCGAAATTGCGCTTGTTGGGCGGCACGAAGATGCCGCGCGCGGACGAATAGACCACGCGCCCGTCGATCTCGATCTCGCCCGCGGTGGGCCGCTCCAGCCCGGCAATCGAGCGCAGCGTGGTGGTCTTGCCGCAGCCGGACGGTCCGAGGAGCGTGAACAGCTTGCCGCGCGGGACCTCGAACGAGACATCCTCCACCGCCCGCACCGCCGCGGCCGCCGCGGCCGCATATTCCGTTGACAGGGATCGTACCGCCAGCACGCTCTAGGCCTGTGCAATTCCGAAGCGCCGCGACACGAGCTGCGCCAGCATGACCAGGCAGAACAGCGCGAGGATCATCATGACCCCGAGCGCGGAGAGCTCGACATATTGCCCATTCTGCCACAGCTCCCAGATCATGATCGAGACCACCTCGGTGCCCGGCGAATACAGCAGGATGGAGCTTGAAAGCTCGCGGATCGACACGATCGTCACATAGAGGAAGCCCGCCAGCAGCCCCGGCTGCAAGAGCGGCAGCACGATGCGGCTGAAGGTCATGCCCCAGGAGGCCCCGCTCATTGCCGCGGACTCCTCGAGCTCCTTGTGGATCTGCAGCATCGAGGTCGAATTGTAGCGCATCCCATAAGGCAGGAAACGCGTGACATAGGCGATGAAGATGATCCAGAGCGTGCCGTAGATCCCGATGTCGATGGTGAGATAGCACACCATGATGGCAAGCCCCAGCACCAGTCCGGGGAACACAAGCGGCAACGAGGCGAGGTTGTCGAGCAGCCAGCGCCCGCGCATCTTCCCCCGCACCACGATCCAGGAGATGACGGCGGAGAGCAGCATGACCGCGCCGGCGCTGCCGAGCGCGAGCACCAGGCTGTTCCAGACGGTGTCTGCGAACTGCGGATAATCGAGCACCGCGCGGTAGGAATCGAGGCTCACACGCCGGAGCGCGGCCCACGACGGCGCGCTGTAGAACTTCTGCGAGGACGACCACAGCAGCACCAGAAACGGCAGCAGCACGATGATCACGAAATACAGGATGAAGATTGCGGCCGTGAGGTAGCGCCAGCCGCCGAGATCGATGGTGCGGGGGCGGAAACCTTTTCCGGTCACGGTGGAATAGCGCGTCCCGCTCGCGGAAAGCCTGCTCTGCGCATAGACGCCAAGCGAGGTAATGATGAGAAGCGTAACGGCATAGGCCGCGGCGAGCCCGATCTGGCTCGGATATTCGTGGATCGCCTGGTAGATCGAAGACGTGTAGACGTGGATGCCGACGGGAAGGCCGAGCAGCGCCGGAACCTCGAACGATTCCAGCGCGCGCACGAACAGGATCAGCAGCGAGGCGAGCGCGGCCGGCCAGGCGAGCCCGAGCGTGATCCGCCGCACCGTCTGAAACAGCGAGGCGCCGCTCATTGCCGCCTGCTCCTCGAGCGAAGGGTCCATGGAGCGGAACGCCGCCGTCATCAGCAGGAACGCCATGGGTGAATAGTGCAGCCCGTCGACCCAGACCATTCCGGCCATGGTGTAGATGTTGACGAGCACGGCATCGGTGCCGAGCAGGTTCTGCAGGGCGAGGTTGATAAGCCCGATCTTCGGGCTTGCCAGCATGATCCAGGATACCGTGAACAGGATGCCAGGGATCACCAGCGGGATGATGGCGAGTGCAAAGAAGAGGGACTTGAACGGCGTGTTGGTGCGCTCGTTCATCCAGGCAAGCCCGGTGCCGATAGCAAGCGAGAGCAGCGCGGCGCCTGAGGCGAACTGCAGCGAGTTGAAGAATAGCCGCGCCGTGTCGGCGCTGAAATAGGCGGTGCGGAAATTCTCGAGGGTGAGCTGCGCGGGCGCGGTTGCGGTCTGCGGCGTGAGCACGCTCTGCCAGAGCAGGAATGCAAGCGGCACCAGCGCGAGCCAGGCGACCGCGGCGGTGACGAGCGCGATGATCAACCCCTTGAGCTCGAGCCGCGGGAATCCCTCCCCCGCGGCGGGAGAGATTGAGCGAGCTGCCCCCACTGAGCGCTCCATCGTTACCGCACAGTGGCGCCAGGCCGTGTACTCATGGATCGGGGGACCTCAAATCGAGCGTGGTGATATCCGCTATGCCCCTGAGGCGGAAAGGAGGGC
>Ga0306926_10007289_pt1 | contig 11974 bp, 7 predicted proteins | sample flu12Cox44000178_FD_203759 | JGI IMG/M metagenome (GOLD analysis project Ga0306926, IMG submission 203759) | Lab enrichment of tropical soil microbial communities from Luquillo Experimental Forest, Puerto Rico - flux8day.12C.oxic.44.000.178 (v2)... | ecosystem: Environmental > Terrestrial > Soil...
CGCTGTTCGCGTCCGCGCTGCAGCCATCCGACACCCTGACCGCCGACATGATCGCCACCGCCATCAGGTCCGCTATGCAGCGGTTCGGCCCGCACGGCTGCACCGAGATCATGGCGCAAGAGTTCGGTGATCACCCCGACGCGGCGGCCTGGCGGATGCGCTGGGCGCACCGGCTCGCCGCCTAAGATGCGGCACCGCGCCCGCCTGCGCAACCGATCTGGCCGGTCGCACGCAGCCCGACCGGCCGCACTGGAATCGCCTCGGCTACGGCGGCAACGGGTATTTCTTCGGGCGAACCGAGTTGAAGGTCAGCTGACTTGCTAAATTCTGCTTGGACATTCCTCGACAGCCCAGTGCCGTTGGCCTTCGCCCATCGTGGGGTCCATTTGGATGTGCCTGAAAACAGTAGGATGTCGTTCTCTGCCGCCGTACAGCTCGGTTACAGGTACATTGAAACTGACGTCCGGTGTACTGCGGACAATAAGGTCATCGTATTCCATGATGCCCGGGCGCGCCGTATCACCGGCCTAAACACTCGGATATCCAGTCTTACCTTCAGCGAACTCCAGTCAGCTGCAAAAGCTAGCGGAGTCGGCGATATCCCGTTGCTCTTGGATATCCTGGAAGAGTTTCCTGGACTACGGTTCAACATCGACGTCAAGGACTGGCGGGCGGCCGAGCTAGTACCAAAGATCGTACGGCAGAATGCTGCCTGCGATAGAGTCTGTATCAACTCCTTCTCTGCAGCCAGAATCAGGTGTGTTCGCACCCACCTGACCGACGCGGTCTGTACAGGAGCGCCGGTTTCCGAGTTTCTTCATTTCCTGATACGCCCCAACAACTATGCGAAGGCCTCACAGCCTGCCGTGCTCCAACTTCCGCTCTCGACTAAAGGAATTCCCGTGGTCACCCGAAAGCTGATCGACAAGGCACATAAGATGGGGTTGCCGGTGCACGTCTGGACTCTGAACGACTTGCCGACCATTCAACAGGCGATTCAACTCAAGGTTGACGGTATCATGACCGATGAGCCGATCCTGCTCAAAGATGAGCTGATACGCTGCGACCTTTGGCGCTAGGGTCCGGCGCGAACACAGTCAGCCAGTTCGAAAGCTCGTCAAAGGCCTGGCGGCGGGCGGCCAGCGGAGACAAGAAGACATCGTGGATCGCCCCGGCGATCCGAATGCACGTCACATTCCGGCCCAGCCTAGCTGACAGACGTCCTATCTGGCCGGCGTCCAGCACGATGTCCGCGGCTAGCACGTCCGATGGTGGAGACTTCCGGTTGCCGCTGGCAGTCCCGCACAAGACGAGAACGGGCACCGTGATGAGCAGGCCTTTGCGTACGCGTCGCTGGCCCTGATGAATGCTGGCAAGCCAGGCAGGTCTGAGTAGCGTACCGCTCACGGACTTCCAGGCGGTATTAAAATCCCATTCACCTTGATAAGAGCGGTGCAGGCTTTTAGCATAACGTGGCGAAAGCCGGAGCGGGAACGCCGCAGCAGGATTGCGCCAGGCAATCATCCGGCAGATAGGATCTACCATGAACCGGACTGCTGCAGGCACACCAGAACTAAGATTAGGACTATTGAGAATAACAGCATCAATGAGATCCCGGTTGGCCCCTTCAGCTGCCCACAGCGAGACTATCAGGCCTCCAGTCGAATGCCCGCTCACAAGCACCAGCTCGTGGCCTTCCCGCTTAATTATATCGACTGCGGCGTCGATTTCGGGATAGTACTCCCGTACGGACCGACAGAGGCACGCGGTCTGATAAGGCAGCAAAGACCGGCCGTGCTTGCGTAGGTCAAGCGCGTAGAAATCAATGCCAAGGCCGGTATAGAACTCAGCTACATGTTCCTGGAAGAAGTAGTCGTTGTAGCCGTGCACGTACAGCACTGCCCGGCCCCCGCTAGGCCAGATTGCCGACGTACCAGGGTTGCGATTACCTCGCCCTCGTAATCCCTTCCCATAGCGAGTGTCGTGATCTCGTAGCCGGCCCCAAGGATGTCGGACTGCCAGCTCGCGATTTCGTACACGACAGCCTCCTAGTTCAGGCGCCGAGGCGCACGAGCAGGCCAGGGTCCGAATCAAGCGCCTTGCGGGCCGCAGCTCGGCCGACTTCGCGCATGCGGTGGACCGCCTTCCAGTCCAGCAGGCCGATCCCTTCGATGGCCGGCGTGATCACCAGGTCTGCGCGCGGGCGCGCTGCCGCGACGCTGGTGACGCTGGCGAGGGTCATGCTGCGCACAATGATCTCCGTGAACCGGGGGATGTGGTGCTCGCTGCCCGTCAGCACGCGCCTGATGGGCCGGGCGATGCGGGCCTGCAGCGGGCGCTGTGCGCGCTTGACCTGGCGCTGGGGCTCGGTTGCATCGACAGCGATCACCGGGCCCTCTGCGCGGCCGGCCATCGTGGAGACCGGGAGGTTGTCCAGCATCGCGCCGTCCACCAGCAGTTGGTCGCGGCCGTTGGAAACCGGCGGGAACACGCCCGGGAGCGCGAGGCTCGGGTATACCGCGTCGAAGAGGCGGCCGGTCCGGTGCACGACCGCTTCCCCGCGGATCAAGTCGCAGCTCAGGCTGAAGAATCGGCGCGGCAACTCCTCGATCCGCCGTTCACCGAACATCTCACGGAGCAGGCGCCGGATTGTGGCGCCGCGGATAAAGGAGTAGGCAGGCAGCGTGTAATCCCTGGTCGGGTTCTTCTTGACCAGCGCGCTCACGAACGCGTTGTACACCTCCTCCCCGTCGAGCCCCATTGCTGCCAGCGCCGCGATCAGGGCTCCCATGCTGACGCCGCCAACGCGATCGAGACGAAGACCGGCCGCCTGCAGTTCTTCCAGCACGCCTATATGGGCCAGCGCCCGGGCACCGCCGCCGGACAGCACGATGCCGAGTGCCTTGCCAGCGAGGCGCCGCGCCAGTGCGTCGAGCGCCACCTTCCGGCTCAGGTGCTCCGCCACCACCTGTACCTCCCGGGGCTGCAGGATCTGCAGCGTCTCCTCATTCACCGCCGCGCCTATGGCCAGCAGCTCACAGCCACGCAAGGCGGAGGCCTGCATCAGCCACGCCGGACCGGGCCGACCGGTGCTGACGGCAACCACGACATCCGCTTCTGTCAGGCACAGCCGTGTCCACTGCTCTCGCGGGTGCCCCGGTGCGACTAGCACGACGCATTGCGAGGATTGCTCGGCTCGAGCGATGCGCTGTACGTCACCCGAAAGCAAGCACGCGGTTGAGCCATGCGCACGGAGCGCATCGGCAAGCGCCAGGCCAACATCGGCCGTTGGTGCGGCGCCATCGAGCCCGACGACGGCGATCACTCGGGGCGGACTGGCAGACACGCTTTGACTGCGGCTCACGGCGACCTGCGCGGCCAGCGCCCGGGCCATGCCGAGGGCGAAGTTCGGCACATTCTGGAGCAGGCTCTCGGATTCCGCTCTGCCCAGCTCCAGCAGTGTGGTGTCCCGCTGCGCTCGGGCCGAAGCCGAGCGCGCCCCCTTCTGCAGCAGCGCCAGTTCACCGATCACGTCACCGCGTCGCAGGACGCGCAACAGGGTTTCCGGCGGCCCCTCGCGGGTCACGTGGACCCGGCCGCTGGTCACGATGAACATGCTGTCGGCGGGATCGCCCTCCCGCAGGATCCAGCTGCCGGCCGGCACGTCCACCTCCCGTAGTTGCCCGGCGAGTTGCTCGAGCAGCTTCTCGGGAAGAGCGGCGAGAACAGAGACCTGACGGAGGAATGAAGTCGCCTGCATTCCTCTCAGGCGTGTGCTGGTATCCATGGCCCGGATCCTCGTTGTTACGTCCGGTGAGATTCCTTGGCTGGCGTGCCGGGACCGAGGGGCAGCGATCATGACGGTCAGGCCGGCATGGCCGGTGCCGTGCCGGGCCACGCCGCTGCCAGGCAGATCGTGGATAGTCACGACAGATCTCCTTGCTTGTCGCTTCCTGCCGACCGGCTGGCCTTCAGGCGTCAGATCCTTGTTTGCGAGACGCAGCCCGGTCAGCCGCCGGGCTCCGCCTTCGGGTTCCTGCCCGTGGCGGTCACCGGCGGCCGGGGCTAGCCTGGCGCAGGCGCCACCAGATCAGCCCGGCGAGAACCGCGGTGAGCGCCACTTGCATCGCCATGTCGAGGAGCCAGATGTGCGGACTGTGCTGCCACAGCGGATCGGGCGTGTTGCCCGGAGGCGGCGGCGTGACCTGATTCAGGTCCGAGGTTGACGCGGCTGCGCCGAAGCCCCACCGCGATGGCGAGAGCCAGGACAGCTGCTCAAGTCCGGCCTTGCCGTTGAGGCGGAAGACCCCGCCGCTGAGGACGACTTGGGCCAGGACCGCTACGACCAGGAGCGGCATCGTCTTGTCCGAAGAGCTGACCACCGCCGAGATCAGCAGCCCGGCTGCCATCGACGCGACCGCGAGCACGGCTATCCCCAGCATGAGCTCGGCCAGGGGGGCGGCGGTCAGCACGACTCCGTGCCTGGGCAGCGGGCGGCCAGCCAGGCCGATGAGCACGAGCACGACCGCCTGGACGGCGCTGATCAGGCTGAGGACCGTGAGCTTGGACGCCAGGTAGGTGCCCGCGGACAGCCCGGCCGCTCGTTCTCGGGCGTAGATCGGGCGTTCCTTGACCAGTTCCCTGACGGCGTTGGCCACGCCGATGAGGCAGGCGCCCATGACCAGGATCAGCAAGACCTGGATCGCGTTGCCGTTGTTCGTCCCGGTCAGCCCGCCGGGATCGGGGATCGCCCTGATCAGGCCCCCGAGAATGATCGGCAGCAGCGCGATCACGCCCACGTAGTTGCGGTCCGAGGCTATGACCGCCAGGTACCGCCTGACCAGGGTCGACCACTGTGCGAGCCGATTGGCGGACTTCGGCGGGGGCGGGGCCGTCCGGACGGCTGTCGCCGGCTCGTGTTCGGCCTGTGACCGTGCGGCCATATACCGGGTGAAGTACGCCGAGCGCCGGTACTCCCCGGCCCAGTCCCGGTCCGGCTCGGCCTCGAAGGCCCGGAACACCTGTGCCCAGCCCGGCTGGCCGAAATGGCGCAGCCCGTCGGCGGGAGACCCGAAATAGGCGAGTTTCCCGCCGGGCACCAGGACGAGCAGCCGGTCGCAGACGTGGAGGTTGGCGACGCTGTGGGTGACCACGATGACCGTCCGCCCGTCGCGGGCCAGGCCGGACATCCTCTCCATCACCGACATGTCCAGGCCGGGGTCCAGGCCGGACGTGGGCTCGTCCAGGAACAGCAGCGAGGGCTTGGTGAGCAGCTCGAGGGCGACGTTGACGCGCTTTTGCTGGCCGCCGGAAAGAGACGACGTGCGGGTGTCGGCGTGCGGTGTGAGCGACAATTCGCCGAGCACCTCGGTGATCCGCCGCTCCCGCTCATCGGGGCTGGTGTCCCGGGGGAACCGTAGTTCGGCCGCGTAGCCCAGCGCGCGGTGCGCGGACAGCTGGGTGTGCAGGATGTTCTCCTGGGGCACCAGGCCGATCCGGTGCCGCAGTTCGGCGTAGCTGGCATAAAGATCGCGGCCGTCGTACAGCACCGATCCGGCGTTCGCTGGCCGGATGCCGGTCAGGGCACCGAGCAGGGTCGACTTGCCCGCCCCGCTGGGCCCGATCACTCCCAGCAGGCATCGCCCGCCGAGCGGGAAGCTGACGTCGTCCAGCAGCACCTTGCCGTTCGGCAGCGTGACGGTGAGCCCGCGGGCCTCGAGCGAGATATCGCCGGTGTCGACGAACTCCTGCAGCTCGTCCCCGACCAGGCGGAAGCTGGTCGAGCCGATGCCGATGTCGTCGGCCTCGGTCACCGCGGCCTTGGTGATCCGCTGGCCGTTCAGGAACGTGCCGTTGTAGCTGTCCAGGTCGGCGATCTCATACTCGCCGCCGGGTGACCTGCGCAGCTCGGCGTGACGACGTGATACGCGCAGATCCGCCAGGACAACATCGTTGTCGTCGGCCCGGCCGATGCGCAGGGTCCTCGCCGGCAGAGGCATAACGGCGCTCGGTGCCCGTTCGTCCGATGTCCCCGCCCGCTGGGCCGACCACACCGCGGTGGCCGAACGTACCGCCGGGGCGACCGGCGGATCAGTGATGGAGCAGGAGACGACCGGGCCGGCATCGGGGTGGCCGAGCCGGACCTGGCAGGTACCCGTGATCTCGACGCGCCGCACCCGTTGGCCGCCCGCGAAGGTGCCGTTGGTGCTGCCGGCATCCTCGAGCAGCCACCGGTCGCCGGATGCCATCACGACCGCGTGCCGCCAGGACACTACCGGCTCGTCGACCACGATGTCCGCCTCCGGATCGCGACCGATCCAGTAGACCGCTCCCGCCTGCAAGGTCTGGCCGGAGCCCTGTGCGCGCACCGCGAGCGGCGGGACGGAAGCGGCGGGGGCGTCGGGGTGCTCAGCTTCCGCCCTCACTCCGGTCGGTCCGGTCGGGGGAACGACGAAGGAATCGACTCGGTACATGGCATGTCCTTTACGGTCATCAGCTCTCACCGGCTGGCACCAGGTCCGGCTCGATGGGGGCGGTCAGGTCGGCCGGGGCTGGCTCACTCCAGTCGATCGCGATCTCGGCGATCTCGGTGCCCTCGGCGGCCTTGGCGAGCAGGTCGGCGATGTCGGCCGCGGCGCGGGGCCGGCCGATGCGGGCCGATGCCGCGCGCATGACAACGAGGGCATCCGGATCTGCCCGCAGGCGCGCGATCTCCGAGGCCAGGTCGCCGGGCCTGGGTGTGTAACTGCCCGCACCCGCCTGGACGACGAACTCGGCGTTGCCTTCCTCCTGGCCCGGCAAATACGAGGTGAGCACGAGCGGGGCGGCGCAGCAAGCTGCCTCGGCGATGGTGCCGGGTCCGGCCTTGCCCACGACGATGTCGGCGCAGCGGAGCCAGTCGGCCATGTTGTCGACGAAACCGAGGACGGTCAGCCGACTGTCGGCTCGTTCCGCTAGCCGGGTGAGCCGTCGTCGGAGCCGCTGGTTGCGTCCGCAGATGACGGCGACGTCCACGTCGTTGACCGTTTCGAGGATGGCGGCGGCCCGACGGTACAGGCCGCCCGAGCCTTCTCCGCCACCGGTCACCACGACCAGGAACTCTCCGCGCAGGCCGAGGGATCGCTTCAGCACGTGACGCTCGGGGGCGCTCGCGGGCGGCTGGCAGAATCCGGCCGCGACCGGCAGCCCGGTCTGCGCGTAATGCCCTTCCGGGATGCCGTCGCGCGCGCAGCGGTCGGCGATCGCCGCGGACGGGACGACGACGAGGTCGGCCGGTGCGTCCCGCCATGCCGGGTGCGCGGTGACCAGGTCGGTGATGACCGTGATGACCTGCAGCCCGGCGGCACCGCGGTCGCGCGCGCGTACGGCTGGATCGGCGGTGAGCGGGTGGAAGTTCACGATCACCGCGGGCCGCCCGGCTGCGACGGCCCGGGCCACCCCGTCGTACACGGGGGGCATGAGGGTCCGCCGGACCCAGCCGAGGACCCGGGGCGAGCTGGCCGCGCGCCAGATCGCGCCCCACAGCCAAGGGGTCGCCCGGGCCATCGGTCCGTACAGGCCGGCGAGCCAGCGCGTCCACTGCGGAGCATCCGGCCCGCGCAGCGGGTCGCAGATGACCGGGGCGAAGCGGCCCGGGTACGCGTGGTCGAGGGCTTGGGCCACGGCCGTGGCGGCGCTCCGGTGGCCGCCGCCGGTGTCGCCGATGAGGAAGAGCAACCGCACCGGCGGCTGTCGGCGGCCGGTCATCGCGCACCTGCCCGGGCCGGGGCCAGCGTGCGGTACACGGACTCCCACTCGGCCAGCATGCGTTGCCGTTCGTGGCCCTTGATGATCCGCAGGCTGGACGCGGACATCCGGGCCCGCAGGGACGGGTCGCAGCACAATAGGTCCAGGTAGGCGGCGACTTGGGCGGCGTGCCCGGGCCGGGCCAGGAATCCGTTGTCGTGGTGGCGGACCAGTTCCGACAGCGCGTAGGCGTCGACGGCGACCACGGGCAGGCCGGTCGCCATTGCTTCCATCGTGGTGAGGCTTTGCAACTCCGCCTCGGACGTGATGGCGAAGATGTCGGCCAGCCGGTAGAGGCCGGCCAGGTCAGATCGGGGGACAAATCCGAGGAATCGCACCTGCCCGGCCAGGCCCAGCCGCTGCGCGTGTGCTCGCAACCTGGCCTCTTCCGGGCCGGTGCCGGCCACGGCGACCCGCGCGCCGGGGTTTCGGTGTATCAGCTGGGCCGCGGCGTCCAGCAAGACGTCGATGCGTTTCTCGGGGCTGAGCCGGCCGACCGACAGGATCAGCGGACGGCCGGCGGGCAGTCGGTGGCGCTGCCGGATCTGGCCGTCGGCCGGACCCGGCGAGTACGCGCGCAGGTCGACGCCGTTCGAGACCACCCCGGACGGGACGCGTAGCCCGCGCTCGCGCAGAAGCCCCAGCGCGGTCGCGGTGGGCGCGGTGACGTAGCTGCAACGGTTCGAGAACCCGACGACGTGACGGTAGAACACGTCGTCGAGGACCCGTGAGCGCGGCGCCGTGGACGGGCGCACGTTGGCCGGAAGGTAGTGGTTGGTGTACACCACCGGGACCCGTCGCCGACTCGCCCCGATCCGGGCCATGACCCCGAGCGTGACCGGGGAGTGGATGTGGGCCACGTCGGGCGCGAACGAGGAGATCAGCTTGCGGGCCGCCGAGGCCGGGAGGCAGCCCAGCCGCATGTCTTCGTACCAGGGCCAGCGCAACGAGCCGCGGAACGTGACGCTGACCCGTCCGGCGGTGGTCCGCCGGCCGCGCCAGCCTTGGCTGGGCACGACCAGGGCGACCGAGTGTCCGCGTTCGGCCAGGCCGTGAGCGAGTTCCCTGGTGACCGTCGGAACGCCGCCGACCATGGGTTCGTACTGGTCGGTGACGACCATGATGCGCATCGTGCCCTCCCGCGGGTCAGACGCACCCGGCATGATCATCGCCGGGTCCGGCGTATGTAAAGCCACGTGGCCAGCGGCGCTGTCACGGCGAGCAAGGTCAGCGACCACAGCGCCGACGCCAGTTCTGGGTGCTGCATCGGCCAGCACTGGATCCCAGCGGCAGGATCGGGATTCCCGAGCAGCTCGCGGCAGGCAGAAGCGAGCACGCTGACCGGATTCCAGCTCGCGATGACGCCCAGCACGCCGGGCAGGCTGGCCGTGGGAATGAAGGCGTTGGAGGTCAGCGACAGCGGCATGATGACGGTCACCCCCACCGCCTGGGCCGATTCGGGTCCCCGTGCGATCAGGCCGACGCAAGCCCCGGTCCACGCGGCGGAGTACGCGAAGAGCAGCGCGAGCACACACGCGAGCAGAATGCTGGCCACGCTGGCGTGGATTCGCCAGCCCACGGCCAGCCCGGCCAGCACAGTCACGGTAGCGGCGATCAAGGTCAGGATGAGATCGGCCAGGGTACGACCGCCGATGACAGCCGAGCGCGACATCGGCAGCGAACGGAAACGATCGATGAGACCGGTGGACAGATCGACCGAGAGCCCGATGGCCGCTCCCTGAGCCGTGCCGCCCATGTTCACCGCCACGACGCCAGCGATGAGGAAGTCACGGTAGTTGCCGTGCCCCGGGAGCGTGATGGCCTCGCCGAACACGTAGCTGAACAGGAGAACGAAGACCAGCGGCTGAACGGTGACATTCAGCAGCTGCTCCGGGGTGGTGGCGATCCGCGCGAACGTACGCCAGGTCAGCACCCGCACATCGGTCAGCGCCCAGCGCAGGCGATTCACCCAACCCCGGTCGCCCGCATCCGGAACCGGCCAGGCCAGATCCGGAGCGACCGGGCCGCGGTCAAGCAGCTCCGGCGGGGTGCACAGGACGGTACTCATGCCGCCGCCCCCCCGGTAAGCAAGGCGAACACGTCATCGAGAGAAGGCGGCCGGACGGCGACATCGTCGACCGCGATTCCCGCCGCGTCGAGCACCCGCACGATCTCGGTGACCAGCCCCGGACGAGGGACCACGGGGATGTCCAGCCCGTGGTGCCCGGCCAGCCGCCGCGGCGGACCCGCCGCGTAGCCCGAGACCTCCTCGGCCACGCGGGTCAGCGACACCGCCGCGGGCACGGTCAGCCGCAGGTACGAGGTTCCGGCCCTGGTCTTGAGCTCAGCTGGGCTTCCCTCGGCCGTGACGCGCCCGCCGTTGATGACGCAGATCCGGTCGGCCAGGCGGTCGGCCTCGTCCAGGTACTGAGTGGTCAGCAGCAGCGTGGTACCGGCGCCCACGAGTTCGGCGATGATGGCCCACAGGGTCAGCCTGCTCTGTGGATCCAGTCCGGTCGTCGGCTCGTCGAGGAACAGGACGCTCGGCCGGCCGAGCAGGCTGGCCGCCAGGTCGAGGCGGCGCCGCATGCCTCCCGAGTAGGTACGGACGGGCCGGTCGGCAGCCCGTTCCAGGTCCAGCGCGGCCAGTAGGCTAGCGGCTCGCCGCCGGGCCTCCCGGCGGGTGAGCCGACTCAGCCGGCCGATCATGACGAGGTTGGCGCGGCCGGTCAGGCAGTCGTCCACGGAGGCGTACTGACCCGACAGGCCGATGCGCTGGCGCACGGCGGCGGCCTCGGCGACCACGTCGTGACCGGCGACTCGGGCCCACCCGGCCTCGGGACGCAGCAGCGTGGTCAGTATGCGGACCGCTGTCGTCTTGCCTGCTCCGTTGGGTCCGAGCAGGCACATCGTGGTCCCGGCGTGAACCGTCAGGTCCAGGCCGGCCAGGGCCCGAGAGGAGCGGAACGACTTGACCAGGCCGCGGGCTTCGATCATCACGGAGGTACGCACGGCTGTTCCCTCACGCCGGAACCGGGTAGTCGGCTACGGGCCGGACCTGCTCGAGGCCTGGGCCGGTCGGGTCGGACCGGGTCAGGCGCCCGGCGGCCACGGCCGACAGCAGGCTCACCAGAGCCGAGGCGCCGTGTTCCCAGCTGGCGGCCGCCGCGGTGGCGTGACCGGCTGCCGTCAGCCGGCCGGCCAGCGTGGCGTCGCTCAGCACCGCCGTGAGGGCGGAGGCCCAGCCTGCCACGTCGCGTGGCGGCACCATGAGGGCCGCCGACCCGGCCACCTCGGCCATGACCTCGATGTCGCTCATCACCACGGGCACGCCGGCCGCCATGGCTTCGAGGACGGGGAGGCCGTACCCTTCGGCCAGGGAGGGAAAGGCGAAGACGGACGCCGCCCGGTACACGGCGGGCAGCCACTCATCGGGCAGGCCCGGCATCAGCCTCACCCGCGATTCCAGCCCCAGTTCGGCGATCAGACCGCGCAGCCGGTTAGGGAAGGCCGGATCGGGGTTGCCCACGATGACGAGCCCGGCGTCACCGGGTACGGCGGCCATCGCCCGGACCAGGACCTCGTGGTTCTTGTGCGGACGGTGCGCGCCCACCGCGAGGATGAACCTATCGGGTAGCTGGTAGCGATCTCGGGCCGCGGCCACCGCGGCGGCGGTCACCTGCCCGAACTGCCTGACGTCGACCCCGTTCGGGATCAGCGTGGGATTCGGCGCGGCCGGGTAGTGGCGGTAGATATCGGCCAGACTGGCCCGGCTGGGCGCCGTCATCGCGGTGGCCCGGCGGAGGGCCATCGCGGTTACCGTTCTGGTGAGGGCCTGGCGGATCCGGCCGCCAGCGAAGCTCACATTGCTCTCGATCGTGCAGTCATGCACCGTCACCACGAACGGGCAGGGCCGGACCAGCGGAGTGAAGGTCGGGTACGGGATGTACAGGACGGCCGCATCGACCGCGCGGATCTGCCGGGCCAGCTCCCAGGACCGGCGCTGCGCGAACACCGTGACATCGGTTCCGATCACGTCCGCGTGCGCCGGCAACCCAGACAGCGGGAAGATCTGCTCCTGGCGAGGATTGACGAGCACTCGCAGCGCCAGGCCGTCCTCCGGTTCGGCCATGTGCGCTACCAGCTGCATCACCGAACGGGCGAGCCCGTGCGCGCCGGGCAGCGCGTT
>Ga0306926_10007292_pt1 | contig 11973 bp, 11 predicted proteins | sample flu12Cox44000178_FD_203759 | JGI IMG/M metagenome (GOLD analysis project Ga0306926, IMG submission 203759) | Lab enrichment of tropical soil microbial communities from Luquillo Experimental Forest, Puerto Rico - flux8day.12C.oxic.44.000.178 (v2)... | ecosystem: Environmental > Terrestrial >...
TTCCATGGCCACGCCCATGGCAGTGAAATCACCGAAACACTCAGCGGTGTCGAATACATGGCGGGATTTGCCGTGGCTACCGCGTCGCTGCATGCCCTCGGCATCGGCTTCGCCCTGTTGATGACCCGCGTGCATCTGCGGCCCGTTATCCGCGGCGCCGGCCTCGCGTGTGTGCTGGCAGGTGCCGGACTGTTCGCCGGAGTCTTGTGATGACATATCCAGGAGAGAGCCGATGATCAAAGTCAGCATCATGTATCCCAACACCCCGGGGGTACGGTTCGACCACGACTACTACCGGGACAGGCATCTGCCGCTCATCCAGAGAAGGTTGGGTGCCGGCTTGAAGTACTACAGCATCGATAAGGGGCTGACCGGCGAGACGACGCCATATGTCGCCATGTGTCACCTGGTGTGCGATTCCCTCGAGGCCTATCAGTCCTCGAGGGCACCGCACGCTCAGGAGATCCGGGGGGACATTCGCAACTTCACCAATCAGACTCCTGTGACCCAGATCAGTGAGGTGGTGGTCGAGAAAAGTTCAGGGTCTGCCCCGCGGGAGACCTGAGACTGTGACGGCCAAGACCGCCAGACCAACGCAGCCGAATTCTGGCTTGCGGCCGGCGGCGATCACAGAAAGGCACTAACCCCGGCCAGGATGAATCTCGAAATTCGCAAGACACCACGCGCCTGTTCTCTGCTCTCGCGCGCCATCGCCGCTGACGGAGCCGCCGGAGCGTGGTGTTTCTCGCAACCCCAAACGTCGCAATCCGCGACTTCAGCAGCAAACGAAAGGAGCATGCAATGACTCAGCAGGTGATTGAGAATGAACATACCAAAATGTCGCAGCATATGACACATCAGCCCGATGGTCCGGGCAAGCGCATCGGGAAAAAAGGAGAGATATCCGGCATCGGTAAGCTCGCTCCCGGCGGAGCGAAGCTGTTCCGCGAGCGCCTGCCGCAAATCCTAGCGGAGGCCGGCTACTGGGAGCCGCGGGTCGGCACGGTGGTCGACTTCCGGGTGGCGTTGATCGACAACGACACGCGGATGCTGTTCACGATTGTTTACGATGGTGACCTCAAGGCTTATATCGAAGATATCGTGAGAGGAGCTGGACCGTGGCTCGCGATGATCTTTGTCGGCGTGTGGGATGGCTTACAGGACGTAAAGGAGATAACCGTTCCGGTGGTCGAAGACGTCCTCCGCAATTCTGCGTTCGAATGTGACGTCTTTTTTGTCAGCAATCCGGACGTCACGGTCCGGGACGTCGCAAAGATGCAGCGTGTGAGCGCCGCAGTGAGTGAGCTGCTGGACGCGGCAGCCTGATACGCGGACGGCGAGACAATAAAGCGTTACCGGCTGCCCGCGGGTGTTCGCCCGCGGGCAGCGTTCGGCCTCTGAGCCCGATGCCGTTGCCGAGGCGGGCAGGCTTTCGGCGCAGGCATTCCTGCGTTCGCCCGGCCCGAAGCCGTTGTGGGCGTCTTACCTCTCCACCCACTTGGACTCAGGGGCTATCAATTCGTAATAGTTCGACGACTGGTGGGGAGAGAAGGATCTTACTGAATGCCTTCATCCAATTGTCCGTCTTATTCTGCGATTCGAGACTGCGGTGCCGAACCGCCTCGAACTGATCGAGCTTCTCAAGCTCCACTTCAAATTGGAGCGAACTACCGCCGTGAGCGCGCGTGAGTGGCACGAGTAGACGACCCTTGAGTCGCGCCCGAGAGGCCGCCTCAACTTCGCGACGGATGAAATCGATAGCCTGTTCACGGTTAATCGGTAACACGTCGTAAGAGAAACGAGCAACATACATATGCCCTCTCTTTGCACAGTCGTGGCAACTTGGGGCGAGAATGACTCATCAAGCAGGCACTCTATCCTTGTTCGGTGCCGGGGTCGAATGACGGGCGAACTTTGCGGGCGGGTCACCTCACTGGCAGCGACTGTCGCATCGACCGAGTCTCCCTTTTCGCATGTGTCCGGACACGCCGATCCGTAGCCGAAAGTCAGCCATCCTTGGCAAGGCAGCATATCAATCATTGGATTGTGTCCCTGGCGGCACCTGGCGGGTTGCAACCCATTCGAAGGCCGGTGTTTGGTCAGCTCACCAAAATTCCACCTCGACATCACCGTCTCCTCACGACTTCCGGCGGCATCCCAACTAAAAATGCTTCCATCGTAAACATCTTTGGAGAAAGCGGTGAATGATGTGAACCACGAGGCTCGAGCAGCGCCTCGCATCGCACCCTGGCTAAGAAACACATCTCATGTCCCGAGCCGATGAAAAAGCGCAGAAACGCCATGGTGGTAACCTCCCCGAACGTTTGGGTGCGGCTGACTCGGATCGTCGGCTGCCTCATCAGTTCTCTGGTCCTCGCCTCATGCCGTGAAGGCGTCCTGGATCCCCAGGGTCCGGTAGGCCAGGCAGAGCGCGTCATCCTCGGCGACGCAACGGCAATCATGCTGGCGGTCATCATCCCGGTCATCATCCTGACGCTGGTGTTCGCCTGGTGGTTTCGCGCTGGCAACCGGCGGGCCAGGTACCGTCCTGACTGGGACTATTCCGGCAGGATCGAACTGATCACCTGGTCCATTCCGGCGCTCGTGATCCTGTTTCTCGGTGGTATGGCCTGGATCAGCTCACATGAGCTCGATCCCCCCAAGCCGTTGGAATCTGCCAAATCCCCGCTCGAGGTGGAAGTCGTGTCGCTCGACTGGCGGTGGCTCTTCATCTATCCGCACGAGCGCATCGCCACAGTCAATTATCTCGTGGTTCCAACGGGCGTACCCGTGCACTTCCGTCTGACCTCGACCAGCGTGATGAACAGCTTCTTCATCCCCCAACTCGGCAGCCAGATTTACACGATGCCCGGCATGACGACGCAGCTCAATCTGCAAGCGGATACGCCAGGCGCGTACCCCGGTATTTCTGCGCAGTTCAGCGGACCCGGATTCTCCGACATGCAATTCACACTGCACGCGGAGTCAAGCGACGAATTTACGGTGTGGGTGGCGGAGGCGCGCGAGCGGGCTGGAGTGCTGGATGAAGCCGCTGTTGCGCAGCTGATGCGGCCCACCCGAGCGGCGGGCGAGTTGACTTACGGTTCCGTGCCCGACGATCCGTTCGAGGCGGTCACGGTCGGGCACCTGATAACACGCTGGTCACCGAAAGAGGCGCTCTGACATGTTTGGCAGACTCAGTTGGTCCGCAATTCCCTTCGACCAACCCATCATCATGGGCACCTGTGCCACGGTGGGCGCGGGGCTGCTCGGTATTTTTGCACTCGTCACGGTAAAGGGATGGTGGCCGTACCTGTGGCGCGAGTGGATCACCAGCGTCGACCACAAGCGCATCGGCGTCATGTACATGATTCTCGGCCTTGTCATGTTGGTGAGGGGCTTCTCCGATGCCATCATGATGCGGGCCCAACAAGCGCTGGCTGCGGGTCATGCTCAGGGTTACCTGCCGCCCGAGCACTATGACCAGATCTTCTCGGCGCATGGCACGATCATGATCTTCTTCGTGGCCATGCCGTTCGTCGTCGGGTTGATGAATTTTGCCGTACCGCTTCAGCTCGGGGTGCGCGATGTCGCGTTTCCGAGGCTCAACTCGGTGAGTTTCTGGATCACGGCCGCCGGCGTCCTGCTCGTGAACCTCTCGCTCTTCGTCGGGGAGTTTGCCCGCACCGGTTGGCTGGCTTATCCGCCCCTCAGTGAGCTTGCATACTCCCCGGGCGTAGGGGTCGATTACTACCTCTGGTCCTTGCAACTTTCGGGTATCGGCACGCTACTGTCAGGCATTAATCTCACAACGACGATATTGAAGTTGCGCGCCCCAGGTATGGGCTACAAACGAATGCCGGTGTTTTGCTGGACCGCGCTCGCTTCCAACCTGTTGATCGTGGCGTCGTTCCCGGTACTCACCGCTACCTTCGCCATGCTGCTGCTCGACCGCTATTGCGGCTTTCACGTCTTTACGAACGAATTGGGCGGCAACCCCATGATGTACATCAACCTCATCTGGATCTGGGGTCATCCGGAGGTGTACATCCTGGCCATACCGGGGTTCGGGGTTTTTTCCGAGGTTGTGGCGACTTTCTCCGGGAAGCCGCTGTTCGGCTACCGCTCGATGGTGCTCGCCACCATGGCAATCTGCGTGCTGTCCTTCTTCGTCTGGCTGCACCACTTCTTCACGATGGGCGCGGGCGCCAACGTCAACGCCTTCTTCGGCATCGCGACCATGCTCATCGCCATCCCCACGGGCGTCAAGGTCTTCAACTGGCTGTTTACGCTTTACGGTGGGCGCGTCCGGTACACGGTACCGATCTATTGGACCATTGGCTTCATGGTCACGTTCGTGATCGGCGGCATGACCGGGGTGCTCCAGGCGATTCCGCCGGCCGACTTCGTCCTCCACAACAGCTTGTTCCTGGTGGCCCACTTCCACAACGTGGTGATCGGCGCTGTCGTTTTCGGTGTCATGGCGGGAATGACCTATTGGTTCCCCAAGGCTTTCGGCTTCACGCTCAATGAACGCCTGGGCAAGGCGGTGTTCTGGTGCTGGTTCATTGGCTTCTACCTCGCCTTCATGCCGCTCTACGCGCTGGGTCTCATGGGTGCGACCCGCCGGATGCAACACTATCCGAATACGCACTGGCAGCCCCTCATGCTGGTCGCGCTCGCCGGCGCCGTCGTGATTCTGCTCGGAATCACACTCACGGTGGTACAGATCGCAGTGAGCATCCGCCAACGGCACGCCAACCGCGACTGCACCGGAGATCCCTGGAACGCACGCACCCTCGAGTGGTCGATCCCCTCGCCGCCGCCAGCCTGGAATTTCGCGCAACTGCCGCACGTGAAGAGCACCGACGCCTTCTGGCGTATGAAAGAGGAGGGTAGCGTTGGCCGTACGCTGCCGAGCTCATTTGAGGACTTGCACGTGCCCCGTAACACTCCCGTCGGATTCTTCCTGGCGTTCTTTGCGGTGATATTGGGGTTTGCGCTGATCTGGAGGATTTACTGGCTTGCGGGAGTTGGCCTCGTAGGTGCGTTAGCGGTCGCTCTTATCGAGTTCTGGAAGACCGACCTCGAGATTCGGGTACCGGCGCAGCAGATTGGGTCGTTCGAGCACGCGCATGCCCCTCCATTCCTCCGAGCGCCAAGCGGCGATCTCGAGACAGTTGACGAAATCGCTGATGACCGCGACCGCGTGCAAGCGGCATCGGGAGGTCGATCATGAGCGCCGCCGAACAGGCTCTAACCGGTGTGTCTGACATACCACTGGCATTGCGGGGCCCCGCGCCGGTTCGCGTCGTGGCGGGCTTTGGCTTCTGGCTCTTTCTCCTGTCCGACATCATCATCTTTGCCACTCTCTTTGCAACCTACGCCGTGCTTTCGGGTGCAACGGCAGACGGACCGAGTGGCGTAGAGCTGTTTGACAAGCGCCACGTGTTCTTGGAAACCCTGTGTCTCCTGGCCTCCAGTGTGACCTGCGGCTTCGGCTTGCTGGCGAGCTATCGAGCCGACGCTCGGGCCACATATTTCTGGATGGCGATGACCTTCCTCCTGGGGTTGTGCTTCCTCAGGATGGAAGGCACGGAGTTCGCGAGCATGGTGGCCGCTGGTGCCGGCCCCTCGCACAGCGCCTTTCTGTCGGCATTCTTTACGCTCGTGGGCACGCATGGGTTGCACGTCAGCGTGGGTCTCATCTGGCTTGTCATCATGCTGCTGCAGCTAGCGACGCTCGGCTTCCGGCCGCTGATTGCGCGGCGCTTCTTCTGCTTTGCCTTGTTCTGGCACGCGCTCGACATTGTCTGGATTGGGGTATTCACCATCGTCTATCTGGGAGCGAAATAGTGGACATGCAGGTACAGCCGGAGGGGCAGGCACCCGGAGTCGATCCACAGGAGCAGCACGGCGCGCGCAGTTACCTGATCGGTCTCGGTTATGCCGTCGCTCTCACTCTGGCGTCTTTCTGGGCAGCTACGACATCGTTCGTGTATGCGCCGGCAGTGCCAGTGCTGCTCGCAGTACTGGCGATTGCGCAGATGGGCGTGCACGTGGCGTTCTTTCTTCATATCTCGACTGCACCCGATCAGACGAACAACTTCCTCGCGCTGCTTTTCGGGGTGTTTGTTACGGCTCTGGTGATTTTTGGCTCAATGATCATCATGGCGAATCTCAACCACATGATGGTGCCCATGGATCAGTTGATGCACATGCAGCGTTAGCGGCGCGCGGCCGCGATCAGGGCTACGATTGATTACTTCGGCAATAGGCGCCTCGGCGGCGGTGTGGGCGGGCTACCTGGAGCTCGCCAAGCCCAGGATTGTTGCACTCATCACCTTCACGGCCTTGGTCGGCATGCTGCTCGCGCGGCCGAGCGTACCGCCCTTGGACCTGATCTTCTGGTCGAGCCTCGGTATCACCCTGGCGGCGGGCTGCGCCGCCGTCCTCAACCAGGTTTTCGATCGCCGCATCGATGAGATGATGGCAAGAACCCGCGCACGGCCGCTGCCGACGGGGAGGGTGAGCGAGTGGCAGGCGATCCTGTTCGCGACGGTGTTGGGTGTGTTGGGGATGGTCACACTCGTTCTATTCGTCAACCTGTTGACTGCGGTGCTGACCTTCGGCGCACTGATCGGGTACGGACTCGTCTACACCATATGGCTCAAGCGAGCGACGCCTCAGAACATCGTGATCGGCGGCGCCGCCGGCGCCGCACCGCCTGTTCTCGGCTGGACCGCGGTGACCGGTCACCTCGATCCGAACTCTCTGAATCTTTTCTTGATCATTCTCCTCTGGACTCCACCTCACTTCTGGTCGCTCGCGATCGCCCGCCGCAGAGAGTACGCGCGTGCCGGCATTCCGATGTTGCCGGTGACTCACGGCGTTGAATACACCCGGACAAGAGTGCTCCTCTATACGGTGCTCTTGACCTTCCTTACGGTAGTCCCGTTCCTCACGGGAATGAGCCGCACGATCTATTTGGTTTCGGCGCTTTTTCTCGACGGAGCGTTCCTGTATTACGCCGTGATGCTCAAGATCGCGAGCAGGGCGGACTTGCCGATGAAGGTATTTCGGTACTCAATCAATTATCTGATGGCGCTGTTTGCGGCCTTCCTCGTCGACCACTTCTGGTAGAGGAAACTCGCGCGGCCTGAAGCCTAGCCACCGTCGGCGTCATCCGCCGACCCGAAGAATCCACCCCTCCCACACAGGGCCCAGCGTGGCAGGGACCCTGCATTATCCTCACCAAAATTTCCCTTCGATATCACCGCCCCCTCACGACTTTCGTACGCAAGCACACCGAGAATGCAACAGGCCCTCGCGTCGGGCCCTGGCTAAGGAACGAGGTCTCATGTCACGTCGACGGCGTTAGGAGGTTTCGATGGATAGTGTCGCGATACTGCTGTCACGTCTTCAATTTGCTTTTACAATTTCATTTCACATCATCTTCCCGTCTCTCTCGATTGGACTCGCGGCGTGGCTTAGCGTGCTGGAGGCACTGCGCCTGGCGACGGGCCGGCAGGTCTATCGATCTCTGTTTGAGTTCTGGCTCAAGATTTTCGGCGTGGTGTTTGGTCTCGGTGTTGTCTCTGGAATCGTCATGGCGTTTCAGTTCGGAACCAATTGGAGCGAGCTCTCGAGGATTTCCGGTCCCATTCAGGGACCGCTCCTTTCCTACGAGACGTTCACGGCCTTCTACCTCGAGGCCAGCTTCTTGGGAATTGTGCTTTTTGGCCGGCCCCGGGTGCCGCCGTGGCTCTACATGTTATCGACGGCCATGCTGGCACTGGGCACGACTCTATCGGCCTTTTGGATCATGGCCAACAACAGCTGGATGCAGGTACCGGTTGGCTATGTCATGAAAAACGGCGTAGCTACGCCAACCGATTGGTCGGAGATCCTTTTCAACTCGGTCCTCTGGGTACGCTTCCCGCACATGTTGCTGGCATCTTTTCTCACCGGCACATTCTGTGTCGCAGCGACGGGTGCCTGGTACGTGCTGCGCCGGCAATTCGGCGAGGAAGCTCGCATCATGCTGCGCATGGGATTGTATTTTGCCGCCGTGTTGCTGCCGTTGCAGCTGTTCTTCGGGCATCTCAACGGCGACTACATACATGACCGTCAACCCGTCAAGTTCGCCGCGATAGAGGGACGCTGGCACGACGAGCAGCCGGCGAGCGAGGTACTGCTGGCGATACCGGACGGAGCGACCGAACGCAATCGTTACTCGCTCTCCGTTCCAGTGCTCGGTAGCGTCATTGGTAGCATGAGCTTGAATTCCAAAGAGGTCGGCTTGCTCGACTTCCCGCGTGCGGATCGGCCACCCGTCGCGATACCGTTCTTTACCTTTCGCATCATGGTGGGTTGCGGTCTGCTCCTGCTTGCAATCGCCTGGGTGGGGACCTGGCTTGGGCGCAGAGGGCGCCTCGAGCAGAGTCGGACGCTGATGTGGCTGACCTTCTTGAGCTTCCCGCTGCCTTTCATAGCCATCCTCACGGGCTGGTTCACCGCGGAAGTTGGCCGCCAGCCGTGGGCGATCTATGGTCTGCTGCGCACCGCGCAAGCCGCAACCCCCGGGCTCAGCGATCACAGCGCAGCGACGTCGCTGGTGGTGTACGTTGCTACATACAGCTTCATCTTCACGTTTGGCAGCCTGTACATTCACCGATTGCTTCGCGTGGGACCCACTGATCGCCTGGGGCCGAATCGCAATGCGACGGCGCGTCGGCCCATCTCCGTCCTCGATGAGCACGTTGCTCGTCAGCACTTGGATGCTTTGGCACCAGCCTCGCCGGCCACATCCGCCCTCTTTGAGAAATGAGGTGAAACATGGTCCTGTTTTGGGTCTCAGTTTTGGCGTTGGCAGTCCTGAAATACGTACTGCTCGATGGCTTCGATCTCGGGGTGGGCATTCTCTTCGGGTTCGCGCCCAAGGAAGCATCGCGCCGCGCCATGATGGCTGCTGTCGCACCGGTGTGGGACGGCAACGAGACATGGCTGGTCGTTTCAGCAGTCGTCCTGTGGGGCGCCTTTCCGCTGGCCTATTCGATTCTGTTCGCTGCGCTCTACATCCCCGTGCTCTTCATGTTGACGGGCTTGATCTTGCGTGGGGTGGCGTTCGAATTCCGAGAGCGAGCGAGCGAAGCCTTTCGCTGGTTGTGGAGCGTCGCCTTCTTTGGCGGCTCGCTTCTCGCGGCTCTCATGCAAGGCGTGATGGTTGGAGCACTGGTTGAGGGCCTTCCGGTCGGCGATGGTCACTACGTGGGCGGCGCAATGAGCTGGTTGACACCGTTCAGTGTGCTGTCCGGACTGGGGCTGTGTCTCGCGTACGCGCTTCTTGGGGCCGGCTGGTTACTTCTTAAGTCGGACGGTGAGCTGCGCGGTGTGGCTCGGGGGTGGATACCTCGGCTCGCGCTGGCATTGCTGGCGGTCCTTATCGTGGTATTTGCGTACGCCCTGGCGAAGGATCTGCGCATCTTGCACAGTTGGCTCGAGCGCCCGTACCTGTTCGTCTTTCCCGCAGTTGCGGTGGCCGCCGCAGTCATTCTGGCTTCGCGAGCGCGACAGGCGCGTTATCGGGACCGGACACCCTTTGACATGATGGCGATCCTGTTCGCAACGGCGTTCGGTACCTTCTTGATCAGCTTCTGGCCCTACATGATCCCGTTCTCGGTGACGATCGATGAGGCTGCCGGGCCTCATTCCTCGCTCGCCTTCATGTTCTGGGGCGAGGGACTGTTCATCCTGCCGCTGATGCTGTTCTACACGTTCGTCGAATACCGGGTGTTCCGCGGCAAGCTCCGCCCGGTCGATATTGAGTATTGACTTTCCTGACTGAAGGCGTTGGATGCAACTCACCGGCAAGACTGTTGCGTTTGTGCTCGCCAACACCGCTGCGGTGCTGATGGCGCTATACATTTCCTTTGCGAGCGACCTGGAACGCCCCTACTGGGCCATGTTCACCGTCTTCATTGTCGCCAACCCGCTTACCGGCGCGGTGCGTTCCAAGACGGTTTTTCGCTTGCTCGGCACGGTGACAGGTGCTGCGATGGCGCTACTGCTGATTCCGCCCCTCGTTGATGCCCCGGTTCTGTTGTCCCTCGCGATCTGCCTGTGGATCGGCCTGTGTCTTTATATATCGCTGCAGGACCGCCGGCCGCGTAGCTATGCGTTTGTGCTGGCCAGCTACACGGCCGCGATCGTCGCCTTCTCCGTCGTCAATACTCCAAACGCCATCTTCGACACCGCTGTGGCCCGAGTTGAGGAGATCTCCGTCGGCGCCGTGTGTGGGGCGGTGGCGCATTCGGTCATTTTCCCGCAGAACGTGCTCGAAGGAATCACCGAGAGAATTGATCGAGCGCTGCGTCGGTGCCGCACCTGGATAACCGAGGCACTCGCCGCCACACAATCCAGCGATCTTCAGGGTCAACAGCAGCTTTCAAAGCTCGTCAGCGACCTTCAGATTCTCTATGAACACGTGAGCTTCGAGACCTCCGACGTGCCGAGAAACGCATCGGTCGTGTGGGCTCTACAGGACCGGTTGGCCTTGATATTGCCACGCATTTCCAGCGTTCAGGCGGCGCTGGCTGCCTTGAGCGCCGCTGGTCCTATCACCCGCTCTACCCTCCAGGCGATCGAAGCCGTGTCGCAGTGGGCACGCGCCACTCCCGGAGCACACGGAGCACTTCCCAGCGACACCGAGAGTGAGGCGCGTGGTGCACTGGCGCGCCTCACCGCCGAGAGCGAAGACGGCACGGACTGGTCCTCGCTTCTAAAGCGAACCATAGCGACTCAATTGGGAGAGCTCCTCACTGAGCTGTCGGATGCGGCACGGCTCGCGGACGCTCTCAAGAACCCCTATGCAACGTCGACACCGGGCCCACGTCTTGAACCTCCGTCACGGCGCACGCTCTCTGGGGACCGCGGTTTAGCGCTGCGGTCCGCTTTTGCGGCAACCGCTGGGACGCTCATTGCCTGCGCACTCTGGATTGAAGGGTCATGGCCCGAGGGCGCCGTAGCTGCTCAGTTTGCGGCGATTGGCTGCTCCTTGTTTGCCACTCTGGACAATCCCTCGAAGGGACAGTTTGCCGGCATCATCGGGGTCCTGCTGGGGCTGCCCATAGCGGCTGTCTACGAGTTTGCAATCTTCCCCAGAATTGACGGCTTCGCCTCGCTCGCGCTCGTCCTGACACCCATGCTGCTGTTGTTCAGCTGGATGCAGGCCTACGAGCGCCTGGCGGTCATGGGATTCTTGCTCGCCATCTCCTTCGCAGGGGGCTTGGCGCTGCAAGAGAGCTACCGCCCGGACTTCGCCTCTTTCATCAATTCGAACACGGCGGAGATCGCGGGGCTGGCGATCGCGGCTGTCGTCAGTCTCATTTTCACCACTATCGACCCGGTTTGGAACGCCGCACGGATCTCGAGAGCCGGGTGGAACGAGGTCGCTCACCTGGCGGAAAGACCGAACAACGACATTCGTCATTGGACTCTGAGGATGTCTGACCGTCTGGGGCTCGTGCTCCAGCGGTTGTTGGCCGCCAAGCGCAAGGATCTCGTCGGGCCGAGGATCGACGGCCTGCGGGACCTGCGCGTGGGTATCAACCTCGCGACGCTGCAGCGGAGTTCCGACGCCTTGCCCGCTGCCGTGCGGCAATCGATGAATCCGGTCCTGAACGCGGTGGCTGATGCTTACCTCGGCCTGGCTCGCGGCAAGGCGTTGGTCAGCGGCGATTCAGCGCGTGCTATTGATCAGGGCCTCGCGGTCTTGGGAGCGCAAGCGCCGACCCGAACGGTGGAAGACGCCGTGACGGCGCTCGTCGGGCTTCGCCTCGATCTTACGGCGTTCGGCAGTCGCTACCTGCCGCAGCCTCTGCATTCATGATCGGGGAAATTCAAATTGATGGGGTGCTCATCCCCGCGCTACTCGTCCTCGCAGTCGAGGCTTACCTCGTGCTGTTCGCTCTG
>Ga0306926_10007294_pt1 | contig 11968 bp, 7 predicted proteins | sample flu12Cox44000178_FD_203759 | JGI IMG/M metagenome (GOLD analysis project Ga0306926, IMG submission 203759) | Lab enrichment of tropical soil microbial communities from Luquillo Experimental Forest, Puerto Rico - flux8day.12C.oxic.44.000.178 (v2)... | ecosystem: Environmental > Terrestrial > Soil...
TTACGTCGGCCAGAATAGTGGCATGCTGCCTGAGAATGCGTTTCGCCTCAGCGCTGCCCGAAGCTGCCAGATCCCAAACATCGGCTACGCGAATAACCCGTGAGCGGAAACTCGACGGCGCGGCATTAGCTCGCCAACTCCTTAAGATGCCTGAGGCGGAGAGAGCTGTTTCGAGCTTGCCATACTTATAAATGGAAGGATGTTCTCTGGAGATGTTAGGCACTCGTAAATAGCCGATCTCGCCGGCTGACCACCGGGATCCTCGATAAATGCTGCCATTCAGGAAAATACCGGCTCCTACTCCCTCTCCAATGGTAATAAAAACAAAATCGTTTTCTCCTCGCGCCGCTCCAAAATGGAATTCGCCTTCGGCTGCCAGATTAGTGTCGTTATCCACGAGCACTGGGCACTTGAGCTCGCGCGTGAGCATAGGGCCCAGGGGCACCCTGTTCCAGTCCTGCAGCGCGGTAAAAGCGAGTACCGTGCCCTCATCTACATTCACAATCGCCGGAACACCCACGGTTACCCTAAGCAGCCGGCTTCGTGGCAGCCTTCTCTTTCGGAGCAATTGCCACAGTTCTTTTGCGATTTGCCGGCAGATCTCGCGAGGACTGCTCCTTGATTTCCTGATACGAGTTTCCGTCTGACACAATTCTCGGCCGTTCAGATCGGTCAACAGGAAACGCAGTACGTCCCGGGTAATTTCCACCCCGGCGATACAACCGTGCCCGGCGTTGAATCTCAAAATGTCGGGAGGCCGTCCCCCGGTGGAATCTCCCTCCCCTACCGTCTCGACCAGGCCAGTTGAGATAAGGGTACCGACGACATTGGTGACGGAGGGTGCGCTTAATCCGGATGCTCGTACCAAGTCCGCTTTCGAGCATGGCCCTGACTCGCGCAGAAGTCGCAGCAAAATCTCAGCGTTTGTTTGGCGGATTAGCGGAGGCCGTCCTACCGACAAGGATTTTCGAGTCACAGTCGGATCCCCAAGAGTTTCTCTGGCATCGGAAGATGCAGTGTCGATCATAGATGCTAATCGATTGATGGGGGTCGCTTCATCGGACGTCCCGTCCTCGAATTTTCCGCACGACGAAACATTCTAATGAATATTAATTAAGTCTGGCATACAATGTGGAATGCAGACTCACCGGACGATTCCGTCGTCGGCATGACTCTGTTGCAACGCAAAGCAGGACGATAAGTAAATGCTGGCATCACGTCGATCTTTTTCGGCCCGCTTGCTCGCCGCTGTATGGCTCCTCAGCGTACTGCCTTTAGCGGCGGCCATGAGCAGCGTGCCGCAGAATTCAGGACCGAAGTTCAACGTCATTGCGCTGGCAGAGGCTAATAGCATTCATCGCCCTTTTGTGAACGCTGCAAAGATCTGGTTGCAAAAGCAGGCTGCTGAAAACGATTTTTCGATCGAATACATCGAGAACACCGACAAGGTCGACGACGCATTTCTCTCGCGCTTTCAACTCTTCATACAGCTCGACTATCCCCCCTACGGCTGGACGCCAAGAGCAGTCGCTGCATTTACCAGGTACATCGAGGAAGGCCGCGGGGGATGGATCGGGTTCCATCACGCGACTCTGTTGGGCGAATTCGATGGGTACCAGATGTGGCCGTGGTTTTCGCAATTCATGGGCGGAATCCGCTTCAAGGATTACATTCCGAAGTTTGCCGCTGCGACCGTCGTTGTCGAGGACCACTCGCATCCGGTGCTGACGAATCTTCCCTCATCGTTCGTCGTGGAGCAGGAGGAGTGGTACACATACGACAAGTCTCCTCGCCCCAATGTTCACGTGCTGGCGCACGTTGATGAGTCGACGTATTCGCCTGACACACCCACCAAGATGGACGGTGATCATCCGGTGATTTGGACGAACGAGCATATGAAGGCACGTAACGTGTACGTCTTCATGGGCCATCATCCTGAGTTGTTTCAGAACTTGGCTTTCACCACGATCTTTCATAACGCCATCTTGTGGGCGGCAAATCAATGACCGGCCGGCGATTTCTGCTGCTTCTCTCTATGTCAATTACATTTGCTGCCTCAGCATTGCTTGGGCAGCAAAGTCGCTTCCGCGTGTTGGCATTTTATTCCGATACCACCGAGCCGGATCACGTTCAATTCGCCAAAGACGCAGTGAAGTTTCTGAGTGAGCGAGCTGTAAACGAACATTTCACCTTCGACGCAACCAGCAAATGGGAAGATCTCAACGATGAGCGCCTAAAAGGCTATCAGCTCGTTATCTGGCTTAACGAGTCTCCCTCGAAAGCCGAACAGCGAAGCGCATTTGAACGTTATATCGAGCAAGGTGGAACCTGGCTCGGCTTCCATGCTGCTGCCTATAACGACAAAGATACGAATTGGCCGTGGTTCGTGGATTTCCTGGGTGGCGCTGTCTTTTACATCAACAGCTGGCCTCCCCTGCCGGCGCGAATCAATATCGATGATCAGGCGCATGTCGTGACGACTGGAATTCCACACGACTTTGAGTCGCCTGCGAACGAGTGGTACATCTGGAAACCAAATCCCCGGCTCAACACGAACGTCCGAATACTCGCCACACTAGATCCATCGAATTACCCCATGGGATTCAAAGACGTTCTTACCAGTGGTGATCTGCCTGTCGTCTGGACCAACACGAAATACAGAATGCTCTACATGAATATGGGACATGGCGACAAGATATTCACAAGCCCCACACAGAATCGGCTCATCGATAACGCGGTGATCTGGCTGGGAATGGGAGCCGCGCAAAGGACTCCGGTGGAAGGGAGTGGAATCCGGATCAGTGCACACGGAATTGTGGTCGATTCGCAAACCGGCAAGTTCTACGCCGTGAATACCTCGAAAGGTACTGTCACTGTGCTCGATAGCAACGGACACTTTCTAACCCGCACTCCAGTGGGAAAGGAACCCGTGTCCATCGCTTCGAATCCCGATACCAGTCGCGTTTACGTCGCGAATTCGGGCAGCGGGAACCTCAGTGTGATTGACGGGCATACGGACAAGGTAATCGCAACTGTGCCGGTGGGCGATCTTCCATACACGATCACAGTAAACCGGCTGGCGAACAAAGTGTATGTTTCGCGAACCTTCAGCGACGTCACCGTAATAGTCGACGGAAAGACGAATTTGCCCACCACGGTGAAGGCGGGCGTCGGCGACGCAGTTGCTGCGGAATCTCTCGATAAGAGTACCTACCTCATCAGTTTTGAATCTTTGCAGGTGAGGGTGTTCGATGGGGCGAATAATCACGTCTCCAAGATCGAAACTCCCAATCACATGTGGGCGATGGCAGTAAGCCCACCGACAAGAAAGATCTATGCCGTAAGCGTGGGCAATTCGAATGTGACTGTCATTGACGGGACCTCGCACGCAACCAGAGTTGTGAGTGCTGGAAAAATTCCTTGTGCGGTCGCCGTGGACTATAGCTCAGGAAAAGCCTTTGTCGCGAATTTTGCCAGCAACGATGTCACGGTGATTGACGGAGCAAGTGACTCTGTCGTAAGGACTTTGAGCGTCGCCCCGAAGCCGCAGGCAATCGCAGTCGATTCCAACAACCACAAAGTCTATGTCGCGAGCACACACGAAAGCGCCGTTACAGTTCTCGACGGGACCAACAATTCAGTGCTGGGCACAGTGAAAACGGAGAAAGCGCCCTTCTCAATCGCGGTCAACAGTCAGACTCACGTAGCGGTTGTTCTCAGTCTCGATGGAGACTTGACGCTGATCGATGGAACCACGATGGCGACATCGTCGCCTCTCATGCCGAAAGACGAACGGTAAACGCCGAGGACAGGAGATTTCGTGAAACTGATTCCAGCCCGCAATCTATGGAGGGTCGGCACGGTACTGATACTTTCGCTGACCGCATGGGCCCAGCAAGCGCATCCTATTCTTGCCATCGGATCACCTGCGCCGAATTTTGAGCTTCCCGGTATCGATGGGGCGATTCACAAACTTGCTGATTACTCAACGAGTCCCGTGCTGGTGATCATCTTCACCTGCAATCATTGCCCGATCGCGCAGACGTATGAACGCCGCATCTCTCAACTGAGCGCCGACTATAAGGATCGCGGTGTGAGCGTGGTGGCCATCGAGCCGAATGATCCGAAGGCGATCACTATCGACGAACTCGATTCTTCTGACATCAGCGACAGCCTTGAAGAGATGAAGGTCCGAGCCAAGTACAAGCATTTGACCTATCCATATCTTTACGACGGTGAAACACAATCGGTGGCTAACGCGTATGGACCTCAGGCGACTCCCCACGCTTTCGTTTTTGATAGCGACCGACGCCTGCGCTATGAGGGCCGCGTGGACAATAGCTACCGCTCCGAACTGGTTAGGAGTCACGAGGTGCGCGACGCGATTGAGGCTCTTCTGGCGCACAAAGATCCCGCGGTAAAGCATACCGGTGTCTTTGGTTGTTCGACAAAGTGGAAGGAGAAACATGCGGCGCAGGTGGAGGCGCTGCGAAAGATCGAAGCACAACCGGTAAAGCTCGAGATGGCGTCTGCTGCGGATTTGACGAAGCTACGCACCAATCCTGAAAAGAAAATGTTGCTGGTGAGTTTTTGGGCGACTTGGTGCGGTTCGTGCATTCACGAGTTTCCAGGTCTTGAAGATACTTTCCGGATGTACTGCGTGCGCGATTTCGATCTGGTTACGGTGTCAGCCAACATGCCGGATGAGAGGGAATCGGTCATGCGCGTGCTGCAGAAAATGCACGCCACTAGCCGCAACTTGCTGTTCGACTCCAGCGACACCGCCACGCTGCAGGCCGCATTCGACCCTGCATGGGAATCCGCTGTGCCGTATACGGTCCTGATCGCTCCTGACGGCAAGATCCTGTACAAGAAGCAGGGCTCTGTCGACGTTTTGGAATTGAGGCGGACGATTCTGGCGAACTTGCCGTCCGGTTACGAAGGGTTCAACCGGTACTGGTCGGAACCCTAAGTATCTTGGCACTCCTCTGTCTACCGCCGTTTGCAGCGTGTCGTGGCAACGTTTGGAGACTGACTGAAATGAAACTGCTTTCATATCTGGCAGGCTTTACTTTTGTTCTTGCGATGGCGGCGCAATTATGGGCTGGCGACACTATCCCCGAGGCTGCTTGGCGTCGGCCGCTCGGCCTGCCCCTCGACAAAGCGGGGGTTACCCGTGTCCCCGGGAATATCGATGACGGCTACTGGCAGGGGGCGCCGGTTGGGGGATTTGGATCGGGCACTTTTTCCAGAAGCTACCGCGGCGATTTTGCCCGTTGGCACATCAAAGCAGGCGTTCACAAGTACGTTCCGGTTTACTCAAATCAATTCGCAATGTATCAGCAAACTGAGGGTGACCCACAGGGCACAGCTCGCGTCCTGATGACGGACCACCCCTCCGATAAGACTCTGAGCACTTGGCAATGGGACTATCCACTGGCTGCAGGCGAATACGCTGCGCTTTATCCCAAGTCTTGGTTTGACTACAAGTGGAATCAATTCCCAGCGCAGGTTGTACTCGAACAATTCTCTCCCGTTCTACCCAACAACTATCGCGAATCTAGTTATCCGGTTGCTATTTATCTCTGGCACCCGGAAAATCCGGCCAGCAAACCAGTCACGGTGTCCATTCTTCTTTCCTGGACGAACATGGCGGGTTGGTTTCGCACATTCACGCGCGATTTCCAAGGCGCCCCCAACCAAGGAAACCACAATGAATTCGTAGAGGAGAAAGTCGCTTCCGGATTGATGAAGGGTATCGTCTTCGACCGCAATCGCGCCGGATCAGCGCCACATGAAGCCGACGGACAGTTCGCGATCGCTGCGATCGAATCTCAGGGAGTTCAAGTAAGTTATCAGGCTTCATTTCCCGCAGATGGGGCCGGCAAAGCCGTTTGGCGCCATTTCGCAAAAGACGGGCGTCTCGCCGACAATGCCACCTCATGGGTAAGCGACGGCGAGAAACTGGCGGGCGCCATCGCTGTCCGCTTCACTCTTCAGCCGGGAGAAAAGAAGTCCATCCCGATCGTCATCGCCTGGGATTTTCCGGTCGTGCAATTCGGGGAGGGGCGCGAGTGGAATCGCCGCTACACCGATTTCTATGGCGTCAACGGCACCAACGCCTGGGCTATCGCCCGTGACGGACTGAAGAACGCCGAAGCGTGGAGTAACGCTATCGATGCCTGGCAGGCTCCTTACATTAATGATAAGAGCAAGCCGCTTTGGTATCGAGGCATGCTATTCAACGAACTCTACGTCTTGACCGATGGAGGCACATTCTGGGGACGTCCGGCAGGATCTGATCGTAAGAACCCAGCACCTTTTGCTCTCCTGGAATGCTTCGATTACGCCTACTACGGAACCCTCGATGTTCGCTTCTATGCCTCAATGCCGTTGTTGAAGTTCTGGCCTCAACTTGACCGGCAAGTTCTGCGTCAATTCGCTGGCACGATTCCCAAAGAATGGCCGGAGAAAGGGCAATGGGTCTGGAAATCGCAACAGCAGGATGAACCCAGTTTGCACATGCGCAAGAAGAAAGGCGTGGTGCCGCATGATCTCGGAGTACCGGAAGGCGATCCTTTCTTCGCAGTCAACGAACCGGGATGGCAGGACACCAACGATTGGAAGGATTTGAATTCTAAATTTGTCCTGATGGTTTATCGCGACTACGTCCTTTCCGATAAGAAGGACAAGGCATTCTTGCAAGATATGTTCCCCGCCGTGAAAGATGCGATGACCTATCTGCGCCAGTTCGATCGCGGCGCAGGCGTCCCAGAGAATGGCGGCTATCCGGATCAGACTTACGACTCCTGGGTTGTGCGTGGTGTGAGCGCCTACTGTGGCGGTCTTTGGCTGGCCGCAGTTCGCGCCACAGAGGAGATGGCTAATACTCTCGGCGATGAAAAGACAGCAAGCGAGTACCACCAACTCTTTTTGAAAGCGCAGAAGACTTACATCGACAAGCTGTGGAACGGGAAGTACTTCCGCTACGACACGGGGAGCGAGTATCGCGACAGTGTTCAAGCCGATCAACTGGCCGGGCAGTGGTATGCGAGCCTGACGGGCCTTGGAGATTTAGTGCCTCGCGACATGCAGGTGTCAGCTGCAAAGACAATATTCGAGTTCAACGTAATGAAATTCGGCGGCGGAGAAATGGGTGCGGCCAATGGCATGTCGGCTGACGGATCGATCATTCGCGACAACGAACAAGCCCCAGAAGTCTGGGTGGGGACAACCTTCGGATTCGCGGCGCTCCTGCTCAGCGAGGGCATGAAGGAGGAGGCATATCACACGGCCTGGGGACTTTATCACGTGATCTACGAGAGTAAAGGCTATTGGTTTCGCACTCCGGAAGCGTGGGACATCAATGGAAACTTTCGCGCGTCGATGTACATGCGTCCCGCTGCGGTGTGGGCAATGGAAATGATGCCGCGATCGGCCGCCCAATGATCAAGAACTCTCAATCTTCCTTGAACCAGGCTGCCGAGATGAAACCTCCTTTGGGAGGAAATTCCACTGCTCCTATGAAAAGGAAGCCACGGGCAAAACCACTACTTGGAAACACCGCTGTCGATCAGCGAATAGGATCTCGGCGCCTTGCCAAAGAAAATCGGCTCGTCGCCGGGGTCGATATTGGAGGAAGCAATCTGCGCGTTGCCCTCGCTGATCTTCATGGGAATGTCTTGGGAAGATGGAACACATCCACTAAGGCAACTTCTTCTCCCGACATGGTGATCGCGCTGATTGAGCAGGGCATCGAATGTCTGTTGTCACAATCGTCCTGTTCGCGTCGCTCCCTATTATCTGTCGCTGCGGCCGCTCCGGGTGTCACGAATCCCCAGGCAGGCGTGGTCTTGGCCACGTCGTACCTGAAGGGTTGGAGGGATGTGCCTTTGCGACAGTTGTTGGAGTTCACATTAGGTGTCCCCGTTGCGGTCGAGAACGACGTGCGAATGGCAGCTCTCGGAGAGCACTGGGTGGGTACCGCTCGCGGAGTGGACGATTTCGTATTTCTGGCGATCGGAACAGGAATTGCCGCCGGTGCGTTCACGAACGGAAAGCTCATCCATGGAAGTAACTGGACCGCTGGAGAGGTCGGCTATATGCACGTCCCTCTCGCGGCAAAGGAACCTGCGAGACCTGGAGAACACGGTGCCCTGGAGAACATTATCGGAGGCGAGGGTATTCGGCGGCAGTGGGCGAGCACATGTGTTGACAATCCAAAGTCAGAAAGCCTCACTGCTACGGAGATTTTCGCCCGGGCGAGCACCGGAGATCCGCTAGCTAAAAGGGTTCTGGAGCACTCGGCGCAACTATTGGCGTATGCCGTATATAACATCTCGCTTGTGCTGGACAGTTCGTTGTTCGTTTTAGGCGGAGGCATCGGCGTCAGCATCCCGTTATGCGATTCCACCAGGAAGATTTTGGAGCGTTACAACGAACCGTCGCGCCCGAAACTAGTCATCAGCAGTCTTGGCACCGATGCCCAGTTGATGGGAGCGATTCGGCTAGCGCTGACGACAGCAAAACAGCCCATCAGAGGTTGAGTCTGAGTCCGTAAAAATCTTCTTGCCCAGAATTCCTTGCGCCGAGATCTAGGCTTCTGTCACAACGCTGATGCTCTCGAGGTCTCGCCCACATGTTTCCGGTACGATGAAGCGAACAAAAAGAAGCGTGAGAATGCTCATTGCGCCATAGATGGCAAACGTCCGGGCGCTTCCGATTGCTTCGATGAGCGAAAGAAAGGTGATCGATACAATAAAGTTCGAAATGCCGGAACCCAGGGTCCCGGCGGCAACACCGCGTCCTCGCACACGCAGGGGAAAGACCTCGGCTACCAGAATCCAGGCAATGGCCCCGAGGCTGAACGCGAAACAAGCGATGTAGATCATCAGGCAGACGATCGCAATCGCTCCTAGCGATGTTCCGAAGGTTGCATTGTGACTGAAGGCATAGGAAAGCGCGAAGAGTGCGACAGTCATGCCCGCGACGCCTACGTAGAGCAGGGGCTTCCGCCCGACCCTGTCGACAAGTGAAATCCCGACCACAGTCCCAATCACGTTGACGATGGCCACCACAAATGTTGCAAGAATAGCGCTGCTGTGCGACGCGCTTCCGGCAAGCGCAAAAATCTGGGGACCGTAGTAGATGATCGTGTTGATTCCTGTGACCTGCTGGAGTACGGTCATGCCCACTGCGACGAAGAGTGAACCACGCACTGGCTGACTCCACAGCGCGGTCCATCTCTGCTCCACGGGCGCCTTTAAGCCCTCCCGTATATCATTCAGAAACTGGTCCACACCGGCGGCGTTTGTGTAGCTGAGCAATACGGTCTCGGCGTCCTTTTCACGGGCATGAGCAAACAGCCACCGCGGACTCTCCGGAACAGCCAAGATCACGGCCAAGAATAAGACGGTTGGAACGACTGCGAGTCCGAACATCAGTCTCCATGCCTGTAGGTCGGCAAGTAAATAGCCCACAAGGTCGGCGAGGGCGATCCCGACAGTCAATGCGAACTGATAGAGCCCTATGAGCATGCCGCGCCGCTGAGGTGGGGCCAATTCGGAGACGTAGACGGGCGCCGTAACCGATGTAAAGCCAATTCCTAGTCCGATGATAGCCCGCGCAACAATGAGCACTGTGACATTCGGGGCCAACGGAGCTAACAAAGAACCCACGATGAAAATTCCTGCCGCCCAAACTAGCGTTGCACGGCGGCCGATCCAGTCTGCAACGGCTCCCCCGACAATCGCACCGGTCATCGCGCCGATTAGAACAATGCTGACGACTAGTTCCTCGGCTATGGTGGAGAGGGCAAAGCTGCGTTTGACGAAAATCGCGGCGGCCGCGATGATTCCCATGTCGTAGCCGTATAAAACGCCGCCCAAAGCAGCTATCGACGAGATTCGCAGGATGAACCGGCGATTTACATGCGGGAGAGCGGGAGAGCGGAGATCAAGCACACGTGTCCACCTCCTTCTCATCATATCGCGTCAGTTTATAATGATTCATTAAAAAGTTTCGTACGCCACGCGTTTAAAGGCTGATATGGAACAAAAGAAGGATCCAGGATCCCGCTGGATCGGGGGGGTGGAACCGCCGGCTGAATTGCTCGGCCCGAATATGACCTCGATCTTCGAGATGGAGTGTCGTGAACAGCTTCAGAGACTTACCCAACTATTACATGCCTACCAGAACGATTTGGCGATCGGAGCAGAACTCGAGACCTTGCGGATGATGTCTCGATCGTCTGGCCCAATTCTGTTCATCGGAATGGGCGCTTCGTACTGTTCTTCCCTCACAGGAGTTTCTTATCTGCAGTCAGGGGGCCGGTGCTCTTTCGCAGTAGAAGCCAGCGAGTGGCTCCATTACTCAGCAACGTGGGATGAGGCTGCGTGGTCCCTGCTCGTTACCACCTCTGGAGAAAGCGCAGAACTTGTCCGCTTATGCGAGAAAGGAGCACAGAGACCCCTGGCACTGCTCTGTAACAATGAGCACAGCACTTGCTGGTCCTTAGTCCAGAATAAGCTTCCGATCCTGGCCGGGCCTGAATACGGCAACGCCACCAAAACTTATACGAATGCGACGGCGGCATGCATCGTCCTGGCATCGCACATTTTAGGCCGGAGTTGGCGTGAAGAAGCAGCACAGATACTGGACTCATACTCCCGCTCTCTGGACACGGTGTTCGAGCAACGACACAAAATGGAGGAATTCTGCCGGGGAGCAGCAAACATTGAGATCGTTGGACGTGGCCCCGGGTACGGCGCTGCCATCATGGGCGCGTTGTGCATCCGCGAGATGACGGGACAACGCGCCGCTCCTCATTCGGGTGGAGGCTTTCGCCACGGACCCCTGCTCGATGTAAACGAATCTCACGTGGCCATCATTTTGGCGTTGGGCAGGACCGCCGCTCTCGGGGTCACTCTGGCGAAAGATTGCCTGGCTCGTGGAGGAAGAGTCATCCTGGTTGAGTCCGACGATTGTCCACATTCCGAGCGGCTCTTGCCGATCAGAGTTGGCGCGGTTCCCGAACCATGGGAAGGAATCACCTCCGTCCTAGTTCCGCAAGCACTTACTCTGGCGCTCGCGGAGCGGTTTGGCGCCAAGCTAGCGCCACGCTTTCAATACGGCGAAATGAAGGAATAGACTTCCACTTGCCTTGTCGAAGGCAGCGGCATCCGGAATGCGGCACCCTAATGGCGAAAGGCGGTGCGGGCGAAACGCATCTGCTGCCACTAACCCGAAGTTCGAGAAAAAATCAGCCTGAATTTTGAGATAAGTCTCTGATTTATTTGATCGGAAGCCGAGTTTGGGGCTGTAGAAATGTTCCCATGTAGTATATATAATTGTGGTGACGTAGGCTGGCTGTTGTGATATTACGTTCGCATGTATATCTCCGTCGTCCCCAACCGCAACTCCCCGCCCGCCATCCTCCTCCGCCAAGGCTGGCGCGAGGGCAACAAAACCCGTCAGCGCACCTTGGCCAACCTTTCTTCCTGGCCGCCAGAGAAAATCGAGACCTTCCGCCGCCTGCTACGCGACGAAACCCTGGTTTCCCCCCACGATCTGCTCTCCACCCGAAAGACCTTGCCCCACGGCCATGTCGAAGCTCTCCTGCTGGCGGTTCGCAAGCTCGGCCTCGACACCCTGATTTCCTCCCAGCCCTGCCGCGAGCGCGATTTAGTGCTGGCCATGATCGTGCAACGTTTACTCGATCCCTGCTCCAAGCTGGCCACCACCCGGCAGTGGCACAGCACCACCTTGGCCGAAGAGCTGGGGGTGGGCGAGGCCAGCGAAGACGAGTTGTATGAGGCCATGGATTGGCTGTTGGAACGGCAGCCGCGTATCGAGAAAAAACTCGCTGCCCGGCATCTGCGAGAGGGCAGCCTGGTGCTGTATGACGTCAGCAGCAGTTATTACGAAGGCCAGCATTGTCCCTTAGCACAGTACGGTCATGATCGCGATG
>Ga0306926_10007295_pt1 | contig 11967 bp, 9 predicted proteins | sample flu12Cox44000178_FD_203759 | JGI IMG/M metagenome (GOLD analysis project Ga0306926, IMG submission 203759) | Lab enrichment of tropical soil microbial communities from Luquillo Experimental Forest, Puerto Rico - flux8day.12C.oxic.44.000.178 (v2)... | ecosystem: Environmental > Terrestrial > Soil...
CCTGCGCTCGCGCGGAGAGATCCGCGAAGGCGGCGATCGCGACGAGAGCAAACGCGGATCCCCACCGCAGGGCGAAGCTAGTCACGGGCGTCAAGGCTCGAATCTGGCAAAAGGCTTCAGCGCGCGCTTGAAGTTGCGGCAAGACGATACGAATCGGTAGCGTCGAAATTGTGACCCGATTTCCGGCGCCGCATCACGCCGACCTGAAGCGTCAACCCGGTCAGGGTGGGGCGTGGCCGGGCAGTACGGGCTTCTCCATGAGCGGCTTCCCGCCCGGTGCGCGGCGTCGCTTTCGCCATTCCTCGAAGCGCTGCGCCAGCACGAAGAACGATGGCACGAACAGCACGGCGAGGCACGTGGATGCGAGCATGCCGGTGAAGACAGTGATGCCGATCGACTTGCGCGCGCTGGCGCCGGCGCCGCTCGCGAGCACCAGCGGCATCACGCCGAGGATGAAGGCAAACGATGTCATCAGGATCGGCCGAAAGCGCGTGCGCGCCGCCTCCACCGCGGCCTGGGCGATGCCAGTGCCCTGCGCGCGCAGCGCGCGCGCAAGCTCCACGATCAGGATTGCGTTCTTCGCTGACAAGGCCATGAGCAGGACAAGCCCTATCTGGACGTAGAGATTGTTGCTCAGCCCGCTCTTCGCCAACAGCGAGAGCGCGAGCACCGGCCCGATGAATGCGAGCGGCACGGCGAGGATAACCGCAGCCGGCGCGTCCCAGCTCTCGTACTGGCCGGCCAGGACCAGATACACAAGGAGCAGCGCAAGGCCGAACACGATGTACATCTGATTGCCGACCAGCTGCTCCTGGTACGACATTGCGCTCCATTGAAAGCCTGTCCCGGGCGGCAGTGTGCGATGCGCGATCTCCTCCATCAGATCAAGCACCTCGCCGGAGGAGAAGCCCAGCGCCGGCAGGCCGATGATGGTGGCCGACGGATAGAGATTGAACAGACTGATCAGTGCGGGGCCCACAGTCGGCTCGATCTTCACCAGTGTGCCGAGCGGGATCATCTCGCCGTCCTTGTTGCGTACGGTGAGATTGTTGATGTCCTCCAGTCGCAGACGGGCCTGCCCATCCGCCTGCACGTAGATCTGGAACACGCGGCCGAACTTGTTGAACTGATCGACATAGCTCGAGCCGAGATAGCCCGCGAGCGCGGCGAACACCTGATCAAGGGACACCTGCAAGGTCTGCGTCTTCACCCGATCGACCTCGACCGTGTATTGCGGGACGTTGGAGCGGAACGACGCCAGCACCAACTGCAGCGCCGACTGGGTCTTGGCATTGGCGACGATGGTATTGGTGATGCTTTGCAGCTTGGCCATGTCGAAGCTGCCATCGCGCAGCTCGATTTGCATGGTGAAGCCGGCGGCATTGCCGACGCCCTGAATCGGCGGCGGCGGCATGACCAGGATGTCTGCCTCCGCGATGGTGCGCAATGAGGTGTTGAGGTTCGTGAACAGGGAACGCAGGTCCTCGCCCGCGCCGCGGGTACTCCAGTCCTTGAGCACGATATAGGCAACGCCCGAGCTGGCCAGTGTTGCGCTGTTGTCAAGCGGTGAGACCCCGGCGATGGTGATCACCTGGGCGACGCCCGGCACCCCGCGCGTCACGCCGTAGACCTTTTCGAGCACCTGCTGCGTGCGCTCCAGCGAGGCGCCTTGCGGCAGTTGCACGATCGCGATCATGTAACCCTGATCCTCGATCGGCAGGAAGCCGGTCGGCAGTCGCCAGAATGCAATGGCGGTGGCCGCGATCAGCGCCAATGCGACGCTTGCCATCACCCCGCTGCGGGCGACCATGCCGGCAATCAATGAAGAGTAGGCGCGCGCAAGCCGCTCATAGCCACGATTGAACACGCGATAGGCCACGTTGCGCCGCCCGGGCGGCGTGGCAGGACGCAGCCACATCGCGCTCTGCGTCGGCTTGAGCGTCACCGCATTGATCGCGCTGATCAGAGCGGTCGCCGCAATGACCAGAGCGAACTGCGCGTACATGCGACCGGTCAGACCGGGCAGGAACGCAGCCGGCAAGAATACCGACATGAGCACCAGCGTGATGCCGATGATCGGCCCGAGGAGCTCGCGCATGGCGCGGCTCGCCGCTTCACGGCGGTCCATGCCCTGCTCGATGTGATGCACTGCCCCCTCCACCACCACGATGGCATCGTCCACAACGATGCCGATGGCGAGCACGATGGCGAACAAGGTCGAGAAATTAACGGTGAAGCCGAGCGCGGCCATGGCGGCGAAGGCGCCGATGATCGTGACCGGCACCGTAGTGGCCGGCACCAGCATGGCGCGCCAGTCCTGCAGAAACACGAGGATGACGACCAGAACCAGGAACGCCGCCTCGATCAGGGTCTTGTAGACCTCCCCGATCGACTGCTGCACGAATCGGGTCGTGTCGAACGGAATGTCGGAGACAAGCGCCTGCGGGAACTCGCGCGCGAGCGCGGTCATCTTCGTGTGCACTTCGCGGGCGACGTCGAGCGCGTTGGCGCCAGGCGCCTGGAAAACGGCAAGCCCGGCCGCGGGCTTGCCGTCGAGCGTGAACACCTGGCCATACGTCTGCGCGCCGAGCTCGACGCGCCCGACATCGCGCAGGCGCGTGACTTCGCCGGCGTGACCGGTCTTGACGATGACGTTCGCGAACTCGGAGGGATCGCTGAGCTTGCCGGCGACGTTGAGCGTATACTGAAACGCCTGTCCGGCAGGCACCGGAGGGGCGCCGATCTGGCCCGCCGTTACCGATTCGCTCTGCTGCTGGAGCGCCTGGATTACGTCGGACGGCACCAGCGCGCGTGCATGCATCTTGTCGGGGTCGAGCCAGATGCGCATGGAATACTGTCCGGCGCCGAACACGACGACGTTGCCGACGCCGGGAAGGCGTGCGACCTCGTCCTTGAGCTTGATGGTCGCGTAGTTGGCGAGATAGAGGCTGTCGTAGCGGGCGTCCGGCGAGGTCAGGGTGATGATCTGGAGGATGGCGGTCGAGTTCTTCTGCACGTTCACGCCCTGCGCCTGCACCGCCTGCGGCAACGAGGAGAGCGCGCTCGAGACGCGGTTCTGCACGAGGATCTGCGCGAGGTTGAGATCGGTGCCGACGCCGAACGTCACGGTCAGCGAATAGCTGCCGTCCGCGCCACTGTAGGACTGCATGTAGATCATGCCCTCGACGCCGTTGACCTGCTGCTCGATCGGCAGGGCAACGGTATCGATGACGGTGCGGGCGCTCGCCCCGGGGTAGCGAGTGGTCACCTGCACGGTCGGAGGCACCACATTGGGATATTGCGCCACCGGCAGCGAAAGCAGCGCCACCGCTCCCACGACCATCATCACGATGGCGAGCACATTGGCGAGCACCGGTCGCGCGATGAAGAAATCGGAGATCATCCGGGGGCTGCTGCGATGGTATTAGCTATTTTACGTCCGTCGACGGCGCAGGGATGCTCACAACCTGCGGATCGACCTTCTGGCCGGGAATGGCGCGCAGGATGCCGTCGACAACCACGCGGTCGTCGGCTGCGAGCCCTTTATCGATCACCCGCAGGTCGCCGACGCGCGGCCCGATGGTGACCTTGCGCTGCTCCACGACACTGTCCTTGTCGACGACCAGCAAGTAGCGACCGCCCTGGTCGCTGCCGAGCGCGGCTTCCGGAATCAGCAGTGACTGGACCTTCTGTTGGCGGGGGATGCGCACGCGCACGAAATAGCCCGGCAGCAGCCGCCGATCCGCATTATCGAGAATGGCCCGCACAGCGAGCGTTCCCGTCGCCTGGCTCACGCTTGGCGAGGCGTAATCGAGAGTGCCCTTGTAGGGATAGCCTTCGTCGCTTTGCAGCCCGACCTCGACCGGCACCTTCTTGAGCTCCTCCGGGGTGAGGCCCAGCTGCCTGATCACCTCGCGCGCCTGTAATGTGTCCTGCTCGCTGATGTTGAAGTTCACGTAAATCGGATTGGTCGCCACGATGGTCGCGAGCTGGGTCGGGCCGTTGGCGCCCACGAGCTCGCCAAGCGAGACCGCGCGCGCGGTCACAATGCCGTCAAACGGAGCCTTGACCTCGGTATAGCCGAGATTGATCGCGGCCTGCTCGGTGTCGCCCTTGGCCTGCAGAAGCTTGGCCTGCGCGGCATCGCGGTTGGCGGTGGCATTGTCCAGTGATGCCTTCGAGGCCACTGCCCGGCTCGCGAGATCCGCCTGGCGTTCGTATTCCAACTGATTCTGCTTGAGGGTGGCGGCCGCTCCGGCCTCGGCTGCCCGCGCCTGTTCGAGCTTCAGCTTGTAGGGCTCGGGCTCGATGACGAACAGGATGTCGCCCTTCTTGACCTCGTCGCCGTCGCGATAGCGAATCTCCTGCACAAAGCCCTGCACGCGTGCAACCAGATTGGTGGTGTTCACCGCCGCCGTATTGCCGGTCGCATCGAGGTAGCGGGTGATGTTCTCCTCGACCGGCAGCGCGACCTTTACCTGCGGCGGGGGCGGCGCCACGTACCGATTCTCGCCGCCGCAGCCTGCAAGCAGCGCCGCGAGCGCCAGGACGAGCAGCCGATGCTTGCGGCGTGCTCGATGCTGCGTGGCTCGATCCATCCACAAATCGCTTGCTCCCGGCGGTATGTTGCGATGATGGCGTATGATAGCCTGCGTCCACAATGCGACAAGACGCAACCCGGAAACCTACAGCGCGGGCAAGGCAAGTCGTGGCAAGAAACGATGCGAAGCGGCGCGCTCCGGCAGGGGACGACAAGACTCTCTCCGAGACCGGCGCACGTGACAATTTCGATTATCTCTCTCCGCTCGATACGCGTTACTACGGCGACGATCGTGCCGTTTACGCAGCGCTGCACCCCTACCTCTCGGAAGCGGCGGTCATCCGCTATCAGGTAAAGGTCGAGCAGGCGATCGTCGCCTCGCTCGAGCAGGCTGGCATTGCACCCCGCGGCATCTCGGCCCGGCTCGCACAGGCCGCCGCGCGCGTGACCCCGGCTGCAGTCTATCAGGAGGAGCGGCGCACCCACCACAACATCCGCGCCCTTGTGAATTGCCTCGCTGCGCATCTGCCCGAGGAGGAGCGTGGTTTCGTGCACCTGTTCGCGACCTCCGCCGACATCATGGATACGGCGCGCTCGCTGGCGCTACGCGACTTCACGCGCGAGGCGCTGCTCCCGGAGCTGCGCGAGCTGGTCAGGACGCTAGTCGAGGAAGCGCTGCGCTATGCCGAAGTCCCGCAGATCGGGCGAACGCACGGCCGCTTTGCCGAGCCGATCACGGTCGGCTACTGGCTTGCGAACTTCATCGCCCGGCTGACCACGCGCGCGGGAAAGATAGCGGCCGCCGCCAAGGACCTGCGCGGCATGTTCTCAGGCGCGGTCGGCGCCCACAGCGCGCTTGCGCTGGCCTGGCCCGAGGATCCGGCCGCGATCGAGCGTGAGGTCCTCGACCGGCTCGGTCTGCGGCCCGGTGAGGGGTCAGTATCCACGCAGGTTATCCAGGCGGAATATGTTACGGACTACGCGCACGCGCTCACCTCGACCTTTGGCGTGCTGGCCAATATTGCCGACGACTTCAGGCACCTCATGCGTAGCGAGATCGCCGAGGCGGGCGAGGACCTGGACCCCCATCAGGTCGGCTCCTCAACCATGCCGCACAAGATCAACCCGAAGAATTTCGAGAACGTGAAAAGCCTGTGGAAGGCGTTCATGCCGCGCATTATGACCGTGTACCTGGACCAGGTGAGCGAGCATCAGCGCGACCTCACCAACAGCGCATCCATGCGGTTCTTCAGCGAGCTCGCGGCGGGGACGTTCTACGCCATCCACAGGCTCAATGGCGCGCTCAAGAGGGTGCGCATCAGCGCGCCGGCGGCGAGGCGCAACCTCGAGCAGGCGCGCGAGCAGATGATCGAGGCGGAGCCGCTCTACATCGCGTTTGCGCTGACCGGCCATGCGAGCGGATATTACAAGGCGCGCGAGCTCGTCCTCAAAGCGAGAGAGAGCGGCAGCGATCTCCTGTCGCTCGTCGAGGCCGACCCGGAAGCAAGCCGCCTGTGGGCACGCGTTCCCGAGGAGCGCAAGGCCATCATTCGCGATCCTGCGCGCTATGCCGGCGACAGCGCGGCGCGCACACGCGCGGTCTGCAAGGAGGCACGTGACAAGCTGGATAATCCGTGGTTCCTGCGCCAGCTCGAGCGGCCGGACGAGCGCAAGACCCTGCTCGTGGGGAGCTGATCCTTTAGCCTGTTGGCGTGATTTTGCCCCCGCTCACAGATCGAGAAGGCCGCGCCTTGGCCCATCCCGCCCGCTGCACGCCTCGCAAAAATACAACCGGCGCCCGAAGGCGCCGGCTGTCCCCTTCCCCCGTATTTCGAATTTCAGGAGCTACTGTTGAGCACGGTCACGGCGCGACGGTTCTGTGACCAACAGGAGATGTCGTTACACACCGCCACCGGACGCTCCTTGCCGTAGGAGATGGTGCGCATGCGCTGCGGGCTCACTCCGCGCGAGGCGAGATAATCGCGCACGGTCTGCGCGCGCTTGGCACCGAGCGCGATGTTGTATTCGCGCGTGCCACGCTCATCCGCGTGCCCCTCTATGGTAAAGCTGTATTGGCCATAGCTCTGCAGCCATTGCGCCTGCTTCTCCAAGGTCGCAACCGACTGCGCAGTGAGCTCGGTCGAATCGGATTCGAAGAACACGCGGTCGCCGACGTTGACAACGAAATCCTGCTGGCTCCCCGGAGCGGCGCCGCCGACGGTCGCGGCGGTGTTCGCCGTGTTGGCGCAGGCCGCCGCCGCCAGCGCGAGCGCCAGCGCGACGGCGAGTCTGGCGCCGCGCGCTGCCCGCACAACAGCATCCCTCATCGCGCTGTCCCCATTCCTTGCGTCATTCCGCGACATGCCGCAGGTCTAGCAGCTGCGTGGTTAATCCAAGCTTGCTGGAGTATTACCCCGATGCGGCAAATGCCCGAGAAACCCGAAACCCTCAATTATGGTTAATAGCGCGTGAATGCGGCACCTTCGGGGCTGACCAGGTTCCATAACGCCTGCGAACCAACCGTCTCACCCGCATGCGCCAACAATTGGGCCGACTTCAGGGTGCGGCCATACGTTACTGCAACAGCGGCGACCAGGATGGATCGGAGGCGTAGCTCGGCGTGCGCACCTGCTGCTCGTTGCGCCCGGTCACATCGACGGTGTAGAGCCCCGGCCCGCCATTTCCTCCGGGGTCGCGAAAGAACATGATCACGCGGCCGTTGGGCGCCCAGGTGGGCCCCTCGTTGTGATAGCCCTCGGTGAGAATGCGCTCGCCGGATCCATCGGCGCGCATGATGCCGATGGCAAACCTGCCCTCCGCCTGCTTGGTGAACGCGATATAGTCGCCGCGGGGCGACCACACCGGCGTCGAGTAGGCTCCTTCGCCGAAGCTGATACGCTGAGCGGAGCCGCCGTTCGCCGCCATGATGTAGATCTGCTGCCTGCCGCCGCGGTCGGATTCGAAGCAGATGCGACCACCGTCGGGCGAATAGGAGGGCGCGGTATCGATCACCTGCATGTCGGTCAGCCGCGTGGTCTCCTTCGAGCGCAGGTCCATCACGAACAGGTTGGAGTTGCCCCCGCGCTGCAGGCTGAAGATCACGCGCTGGCTGTCGGGCGAGAAGCGTGGGGAAAAACTCATGCCGGGGTTGTTGACGATCTCGCGCTGCCCGGTGTCGGTGTTCATGAGATAGACCCTGGGGTCGCCCTGGCCATAGGACATGTAGGTGATGGTGTCGGCCGTGGACGAGAAGCGGGGAGTGAGCACGAGATCGTCGCCGCGCGTTAGATAACGCACATTGGCGCCATCCTGGTCCATGAGCGCAAGCCGCTTGATGCGACGCTCCTTGGGCCCGGATTCGTCCACGAACACGATGCGGCTGTCGAAATAGCCCTGCTCGCCCGTGAGCCGCTCATAGATGGCATCCGAGATGATGTGAGCGATGCGTCGCCAGTTGTCAGCGGTGGTTGTGTAGAGCTTGCCGTGCAGCTGCTGGCCCGCGAATACGTCCCATAGCCGAAACTCCGCCTTCAACCGGCCGTCGCTCTGGGAGAGCCGGCCGGTGACCAGGGCCTGCGCATTGATTGCCCGCCAGTCCGCAAAGCGCGGGAACGTGTCGAGATTGGTGATCCTCTCAATGAAGGCGGCTGGGTTGATGGGCGCGAACAGGCCGGAGCGGCCGAGATTGGAGGCGATGATCTCGCTGATATTCCGCCCCATCGCAGGATCCGTCGTCGCCACTGCGACGAACTCCGGGACTGCGATCGGCACCGGCTGGATGTTGCCCTGGGTCACATCGAGCTTCAGCACGGCGGCCGCGTGCCGCGAGGAAAGCCCGATCAGCGCGCCCGCGGCCGCGCTGGCGCCAAGCACGAGCGCGCTGCGCCGGTTGAGCGCGGGCGCAGTTGATCTGAAACTGCTTCGTCGAACCTGTTGCATGACGCCGTTGCTGTCTGTCGGGTGGGCCATGGCGTTGATGGTGCTCTGATGAGGATCCGCTAGCCGCGAAGCATCTCGCGGGGATCGAACGTGATCTCGATGTCCTTCCATTGCTCGTAGTGCTCGGGCCGCAACATGTCGTAGGGCTGGCCGCGAATGACGGCGCGCTTTGCGCTGTCGCGGGCGGCGATGTAGTGAACGCTGCTGCCGTTGTTCAGCACTTCAGGAGGGGCCGCGAGCGTGCCGTCAGGCTTGAGCCTGATGCGCACCAGCACGATCAGCTCGCGCGGATCCGGCGCGCCTGCCGGCGGGGTCCACAGCCGCGCGAGCCGCGCGCGCAGCGCGTCAAGCTCGCTCATTGACAGCTGCGCATCGCGGCCGCTTGGATGACCCAGCGACGCGATCGGACTGAGCGCGTCGCCGGCGGCGGCCAGGCGCGCCGGATCGCGCTTGTCGAGCAGCGCCTCAACGCGCTTGGGATCGAACTTCGGTGCCGGCGGCGCAGGCTTCTTCGGCGGGGTCGGCGTCTTCTCGGCCTGGGGCTTCTCCGTCTTCTTCGGCTCCGGCTTGACGGGGGACTTCTCCAGCGCCTCCGCAATCGGATCGGGCTTGGCATCGGTCGGCTTCTGCTCGGCCGTCGCCTTCTTCTGCGGCTTCGCTTCCTCGGGCTTGCTTTCGACCGGCTTCGCCTCGGGTGCGGGCGGCTGATCGCGCGCCGCCTTTACCTCCTTGTCCGCGAGCTTGGCCGCCGGATCCTCGACGGGCTTTGCCTCAGCAACCTTCTCAACCAGCGGCTTTGCGACCTCGGTCTTGGGCGCGTCCTTGACCCCTTGCGTGATTTTCGAGAACTCGGCCGCGCTTACGACGTCGACCGGCAGCGAATCGGTCGGCAGGCTGTCAAGCGGATGCGCTGCAAGCGACCAGACGCTCCACAGCAATACCGCCGCATGGCCGATAACCGATATCGTGGTCGCCGTCCTCATGTCCCCCTTGTCACGCGCTCAGCGCTCGGCGCCCTGCTCGATCTCCGTGACCAGCGCGACGCGACGAAACCCCGCGGCCGAGATGCGGCCCATCACCTTCATGACGGTCCCGTAATCGACCTGCCGGTCGCCGCGGACATAGATGCGCTCGTCCGCCCCCCCGCGGGCGTCGGTCACGGCCTTGAGCTTGGCCACCACGTCTTGCAACGGAATTTCGGTATTTTGGAGGAAAACCTGGCCCTTCAAATTGACCGAGACGGTCAGCGGCTCCTTGTCCTGATCAAGCGACTTTGCCTGCGTCTGCGGCAGGTCGAGGGGAACTCCGACGGTAAGCAGCGGCGCCGACACCATAAAGATGATCAGCAGCACCAGCATGACGTCCACCATGGGCGTCACGTTGATCTCCGACATGACGGGACTGCGGCGATGGCGCCGCCTGCCGGCGACCGCCGTGCCGCCTGAACCCATGCCCATGGCGATGGCTACCCCTGTTCGTCGATCTGCCGCGACAGGATTGCGGCAAACTCGTCCGCGAAGCCCTCCAGGCGCTGCGCCTGCTTGTTCACGTCGGATACGAATTTGTTATAAAAAATGGTCGCCGGTATGGCGGCGATGAGTCCGACCGCGGTCGCAAACAACGCCTCGGCAATGCCGGGGGCAACCACCGCGAGCGAGGTCGACTGCTGGCCGGCTATGGCGCGAAAGCTGGTCATGATGCCCCATACGGTGCCGAACAGGCCGACGAAGGGGCTCGCCGACCCAACAGTCGCAAGCACGAGCAGCCGACGCTCAAGCCGGGCGATCTCGCGCTGGATGGTCACGTCCATGACCTTCTCGATGCGCGCCTGCAGGCCCGCAAAGGAGCGCGCATGTCCTTCGAGACTGCGCTTCCATTCGCGCATGGCTGCTACAAACAATGCAGCCATGGAATGGGTCGGGCGCGATGCCAGCGAGCGGTAGAGCTCGTCGAGCGACTGGCCGGACCAGAACGCCTGCTCGAAAGCATCCATGGCCCGCCGGGTGCGCGAATAGAGCACGAACTTGTCGATCGCAATCGCCCATACCGCAATCGAGGCAATCAGCAGCCCGATCATGACCAGCTTGACGACGAAATCCGCGTTGAGGAACAGGTCCGAGATCGAAAGCGGCGCGGCGGATGGCATCGCAACTCCTTGCGGCTGCAAGCTTTGCCTGCCCGCTCCCTCCGGATGCTTCTTCCCGCGCCTCGCGGGTGCAATCTCTCCAGCCAGCGCGCGCGACACGCCGCCGCAGGCCGAGACGGCAAAATTGCACGAAAAATCGGGCCGGCCCCACCGGTCAAAGCCGTAACCGATTCCCCGCCAAAGGTGTCCAAACTAGGGCGCACGCTGGCGCAGCCACACATTATGGCGGCAAGGTTAGCGTACAGCTTCAGGCGTTCCGCCGAGGCCGCCGGTGACGCGGCTACGTCTCACCCTGCCGCGCCATCGACGATGATGATGCCAGCTCCTGATCGGCCAGCATGGCGCGGCGCAACGCCCTCGGGATCGGACGCGCGCGTCCGGCAGCGATGCAGGCAACCCGCACCTGCGCTTCGACCAGCAGCTCGTGTGCGCGCCTGATCTGCTGCCGCAGGGTGATGGAAGCGCCCTTCACCTCGACCGGCGTCGTTGCGATTTCGAGCAGGTCGTCCATGCGCGCGGGCTTGAGGAACTCGATCCGCATCGAGCGCACCACAAAGGCAAAGCCCGGCGTTTCCAGCTCGGCTTCCTCGAGCAACGCACGGTGCTCGGCGCCAAGCAGCCGCAGGTGATTGGTGCGGCCACGTTCCATGAAGCGCAGATAGCTTGCGTGATACACGGTGCCGGAAAAATCGGTGTCTTCGTAATAGACCCGCACCGTCATCAGGTGACGGCCGTCGCACATCGTGCCGTCGAGAGCAGACTGGGACGGTGTCATCGCCGAAACTCTTCGTCGATATCCATGCGGCCGTCGATCACCCGCACGATGATGCTACGCGAGACGACACTGCCTATCTTTCCTCTTCGGACGCGCCGAACAGCTGGAATTGCGTTGCATCGCGCGCCGGTTCGGCGAGCCCGAGATGCCGGAAGGCATGGCCGGTGAGCAAGCGGCCGCGCGGGGTGCGTTGTAGGAGGCCCCTCTGAATCAGGAATGGCTCGATGATCTCCTCGACGGCGTCGCGCGGCTCCGACAGCGCCGCGGCAATGGTCTCAACGCCGACCGGGCCGCCGCCGTAGTTCTGCGCGATCGTGAGCAGATAGCGCCGATCCATGCCATCGAGCCCGGCAGTGTCCACTTCGAGCTCGGTGAGCGCACGGTCGGCCACGTCGCGGTCGATCGCGCTCGCGCCGGCAACCAGGGCAAAATCGCGCACGCGCCGCAGCAGGCGCCCGGCAATGCGCGGGGTGCCGCGCGCACGGCGGGCAATCTCGTTTGCTCCGTCGGACGTGATGCCGATGCCGAGCACCCGCGCGCCGCGGTTGACGATCTCCTCGAGCTCCG
>Ga0306926_10007296_pt1 | contig 11966 bp, 9 predicted proteins | sample flu12Cox44000178_FD_203759 | JGI IMG/M metagenome (GOLD analysis project Ga0306926, IMG submission 203759) | Lab enrichment of tropical soil microbial communities from Luquillo Experimental Forest, Puerto Rico - flux8day.12C.oxic.44.000.178 (v2)... | ecosystem: Environmental > Terrestrial > Soil...
TGCCCGTTTCGCCCGTGATGAGGACAACAGCGTCCGTCGAAGCCACCTGCTCAACGCTTCTGAGGACTTGTCGGAGAGCCTCGCTTTGACCAACGATCTCTTCGTAACTGCCAATGTCTTTTATTTCTTTCTGAAGATAGTCACTTTCGACCTCGAGCCGTTCCTTCAGTTGTTTGACCTCCGCATATGACCTTTGCAGCTCTTCTTGGCTGCGCTTGGATTCTGTGATGTCGACACAAGAGCCGATATAACCCACGAAGGCGCCATCAGGGGCAAATCGGGGAGCCCCGTGGTCAAGAACCCACCGAAATTCGCCATCATAACGGCGCAGGCGGTACTCCATCCTAAATTCCGTGCGAGCGTCAAACGCCTCTGTGTATGTCTTGAGGCAGGTGCTCAAATCGCTTGGGTGGACCCCGGAGGACCATCCTTGACCGAGCTCTTGATCTGTCGACCGTCCAGTAAAATCCAGCCATCCTTGGTTGAAGAAGGTGCACAGTTTATCCGTGCCAGACATCCAGATCATTACAGGAGCGGTGTTTGTAACAAACCGGAAGCGTTCTTCACTTTCGCGAAGTGCAGCTTCTGCGTGCTGACGTTCCGTAACATCCCGGATGATGACGGTAAAGAGCTTCTTCCCGCCTACCAGGCTTTGGGATATAGAGGCTTCAATCGGAAACTCCTCTCCGTTCGCTCGCATGGCCCACAACGAGCCAAGGGTGCCCATCGAACGATTGGTGACGCCAGTCTCGCCGAAGTTGCGGATGTGTTCGCTGTGTACGCTGCGAAAGCGTTGGGGAATGAAACGGTCAATGGGGCTTCCAATGGCATCAACTGTGGCGCAACCGAACACTTTTTCGGCAGCAACGTTAAACACCACCACCCGCTGCTGATCGTCGATAGCAATGATCGCGTCCGTCGCCGAGGAGACGATCCTTGCCAGTTGCTCGTTGCTTGCGTCCAGAGCCTGTTGTATTTGCCTCCCTTCCGTTATGTCAATCGACACACCCATGAGCAGGTTTGTTAGCCCGGACTCTCCGCGATGAAGGCGACCCCGTGACGAGATCCAGCGAATCTGCCCGTCCGGGTGCACGATTCGGTACTCTATGCCCCGTTCTTCACCCGAAACTATGGCATCGTCGATGGCTCGGTGAACGGCATCGCGGTCTTCTGGGTGAACCGCACTCATAAACTTGGCCACGTCCAGTTCCTCAGCGGGCGCGAAGCCGAGGATTTCTTTCGTTTTCTCCGTTGCCCAGATGTGACCTAGGGCGAGGTCCAGAGTCCACAGCCCAGCCGACGCCGAAGCGGCTGCCAACCGGATGCGAGCTTCACTGTCTTTCAAGGCTTGCTCAGTGCGTTTTCGAGAAAGGGCGTTCGCGAAGACTTGGGCGAGCAGTTGCAGCCTTTTCACAAGTGCAGGTGGCCAATCGCGCTCCTTAATCGTTGCGTCGAACGCCAAGGCTCCAAAAAGGGGGCCATCCCCGACGCAAAGCGGAAATGCAAGCGAAGATTTGATGCCATAAGCCTGCCAAGTATTACTGTCTGTGGCCGCCTCTTCCGGAACATGCAAGGTACTCGGGACACTAACGACCTCCTTATTTCTGAGCTTAAGCTGCGCCCAAGGAAAGTAGGTGTCGCCGTCCATGCGCTCGGGAGGACTCGGCAGACTGGGATCCCGAAAGAGGTGAGTGAGCAAGAGAATACCCGGTTCATTGGGTGAGGCTTGCCAAACGCTGGAGTGATCGACGCTTAGACACTCGCAAATGCTTCGCTGCGATTCCTTGATTGCGCTGTCAACCTTATCGGCGGGAAGGTTTACGAACCGAGCGGACAGCTCTGAGAGCAGAGTTTCAAACTCAAGCTGCTCGTGCAAATTCACGGGCAGTTCAATAGACGAGTGTTGTAGCACAGGTTCGCACCTCGATCCTTGGGGCGGACAGCATCCGTCCGTGTTTTCCTATCTTTGAGTTCGAAAAGGCCAGAGCCCTCGCAGGAATTTGCCGGTCCTGCCAACTTCAAGTTCCGCAACGGTCTGGAGGCGGAGGGTAGTTGAAAACAACCTTAAACCTGGCCGTGCGTTCCCTGACTGTATCTTAAGACTTAATTCCTTGCAATGTGACGTGCGTCACAGAATGGTTGGAAGTGAAAAGGGCGGGATTCAACCCCAGGGGTGCAATACCGACCTTCCCTCATTCAATTCTAGTACTCCGATTCCAACGAATTACTGGATAATGTCTTTTTTTTCACACACCTCCTCCACTTGGCACACATTCGAGGCAATTGGTGAGAAACCTGCCTTCCTACTTGCCGAATCAAGAAGAAGTTTCTTGATTCTCGATCTGGCGAATCTCCGACCACCCAGGCAACGGTTTGCCCACCAGGTCTACAAAGGAAGTCTGCGTTAAGCGAGATCCCGGCCATAGTCGGCTGGGCCAGGCAGAGAGGATGAAGGGCGAGCAAAGTGCAAGTTAGGCGGGCGGCCCGGCTTGCGCTTAGCGCGTCCTTACGCGAGGTGAGGGCGTAGCGCGACCTTTGTCCTCTCCGTCAGGAATATCCCAGAGCCGCCCCATGAAAGAAATCAGTCGACCCTGCCCATCGACGTTTCTCAGGTCATGTGAAAAACAGGAAGATTCAAGGTGAAACGAATCGCGTACGTGCAGTCCGGTTTTAGCGAGAGTCGGCCCGGCCGGTCACAACGAGCCAGCTGATAGGACTCGGGGAGACACACCCCCTCTTCCCGAGTCCTCCTGGCGGGAGAGGGCGGCAAAGGCAAGGCAAAGTTGGAGTAAGGAAATGCGAACAGGCGGAAAAAGAAGATCGCTTACGACGCTTGTCACGATCCTATCTGCCACCGCAGGATTTGTGCTTCTTGAAAGGCTCTATTTTGTGCGCGAATTGTTGCTGTTCGTGGCTCTCGCCTTATTGCTGGTGTTTCTTGCAGCCAACGTTGCCCTACTTGGAATTCTCGCCCACGCGGCGGTGCAGCGTATGTTCCGGTCGCTTCGAAAACGGAAACCAGAAATTGCCCCATGGGAGGGCGGTCCTCTCGCAAGCCATGCGGATGCGTTCGCAGGACCTCCCACGATAGGCACAACGGCGAGGATTGGTTCCAGTTGAGTGCGGAAGAAGACACTCAGTTGGTCCACGAGGTCGCTGTTAGAAGGAACAATTGTTTCGCGAGGAGCTTAAGAAGGTGAGGATTACCATGAGGCTTAAAGTCTGGCCGACTATCATCCTTTGTGCCGTCGTAAACTCTTTGAGCTTTGGGGTTTTCACTTCGACAGTCAGGGCACAGAACGCCTCAAACAGCGCCGCCAAGCCGGACAGCCCGGCGCCGTCGAACGCCGGCTGGCACGTCGACGTCATCCCCTATATCTGGTTCTCCGGCGTTAATGGAACGGCGGGAGTTCTTGGTCATGAAGCGAGTGTGCATGCGAGCTTCAGTGACGTGGCCAACTATCTGAACCTCGGCGCCATGGGGACCGTGGAAGCTCGGTACAACCGGTTTTTGATGCCCGTCGATTTCATGTGGATCAAGCTGAGCGACGACAAAGCGATTCCTTTCGACGAGGGAGCCACCTCGGTAAAGGCCGAGTTCAAACAGACAGTCTTTACGCCCGGCATCGGATACCGAATCGTGGACGCCGACCGAATAAAAGTCGATTGGCGCATGGGAATTCGCTACTGGCACGTGAATAGTTCACTTAATTTGCAGCCGTCGACGCTTGGGAAGAATTTTTCAGATTCGGCCGATTGGGTGGACGGAATCTCAGGCGGAAAGATCGACTTGCTCGCCACCCGGAAGGTGATCATTACCTTCGGCGGAGACGCAGGAGGAGGAGCGGCGAGGTCTGATTACGAGGTTTTTGGCCTGCTTGGTTTCCGTGTAGCGAGGAAGTGGGTTTTGAATGCGGGCTACCGGTACATGTCGGTCAACTACCGTCCGCAGAGCACCTTTGTTTACGACATGGCTATGTCCGGGTTGGTTCTGGGCGCAACCTGGAACGCGAAATAACCGATGCTCATGATCGGTACGTGCAAGGACAGATGGGCTTCCAATACGCGGCAAAGGGAGAGCAGTGAGCGCGGTTAGACGGAACAATCGGCGTTCCAGTTGGAGGCACGATTTGTATGAGGTTGCACCGGAAGAGAACAATGTTGCAGTAGAGAGCGAAGAAAGGAACAAGATCCGCGTGAATTTTGTTTTCGTTTGTGTTCGCGATTTTGGGGTTTCTGCGCATCTTCGGCCGGGGCGGCAGTCCCTGGAGCCGTTAGTTAAGGAAGGAGTTGATAGGAATGAAAGGTCCTTACGAGTCATTCATTGACAGGGGAGGAATAACAAGCACGTTTACTGTGCGGATCCGGCGAATTGTGCTTGCTGGCCTGTCACTGGCTGTGATCGCGGCGAGCGGCGCGTTCGCACAAGAACCAGCGTCTGAGCCCTGCTCGCCGGCTGGCTTGCAATCGCTCAAATCGGAAAGGCAGTTGCCTCCGCAACCGGAACCGTTCGGGGGAGTGATCAAACGTGATGCGCGCGAATCGAAGCCCTGCTGGGCTCCGCGGATCGTTCCGCCGAAGGGGGCGCCGAACATCCTGCTGATCATGACAGACGATGCGGGCTTCGGTGTGTCCAGCACGTTTGGCGGCGTGATCCCCACGCCGGCACTGGAACGCATCGCAAGCAGCGGTCTGCGTTATACGAACTTCAATTCGACTGCGCTTTGCTCTCCCACGCGAGCGGCCCTTATTACTGGCCGCAACCATCACTCTGTTGGGTTCGGCGTGATCTCCGAGCAGGCTACGGGTTATCCGGGCTATAACAGCATCATACCCAAAGATAAAGCGACGATTGGGCGCATTCTGAAGGAGAACGGATACTCGACCTCCTGGTTTGGCAAGAACCATAACACGCCTGCGTTTGCCGCCAGTCAGGCTGGTCCGTTTGATCAGTGGCCGGGCGGGATGGGCTTCGATTACTTTTACGGGTTCGTGGGCGGCGACGCGAATCAGTGGGCACCCAATCTTTTCCGAAACACCTCCGAGATTTATCCCTATGTTGGTAAGCCCGGTTGGAATCTGACGACCGCGATGGCGGACGACGCTATCGAATACATGAAGCGCATCAATGCCGTAAATCCGAGCCAGCCTTTCTTGCTGTATTACGTGCCCGGCGGAACACATGCACCTCACCAACCGACACCCGAATGGATCAAGAAGATCGGCGACATGCACCTGTTCGATAAGGGCTGGGACGACCTTCGCGAACAGATATTCGCCAACCAGAAAAAGCTTGGTGTTATCCCTCAAGACGCGAAGCTCACGCCATGGCCGGCGGACCTTCTCAAGCACTGGGATCAACTCAATGCTGACGAGAAGAAAATGTTTCTCCGCCAAGTGGATGTATTCGCCGCTTACGTTGCCTATACCGATCATGAAATCGGGCGCGTGATTCAAGAGGTCGAGGACGAAGGCAAACTCGATAACACGCTCATCATTTACATCGAAGGAGACAACGGCACCAGCTCCGAGGGAACACTCCTGGGAACACCGAACGAGGTGGCCATGTTTAACCAGGTCATGGTGCCCGTCGAAGCTCAGTTGAAGTACTTCTACGACGCGTGGGGAACGGAGAAGACTTATGCGCACATGGCCGTGCCGTGGGCGTGGGCGTTCGATACTCCGTTTACCTGGACCAAGCAGATCTCGTCGCACTTCGGCGGCGTACGCCAGGGCATGGCCATTTCCTGGCCGGGCCATCTCGACGATCCGGGGGGCATCCGCAACCAGTTCCATCACATGATCGATATCGTGCCCACCATCCTTGAGGCTGCGCAAATTCAAGCTCCCGACTATGTGGACGGGATTAAGCAGAAGCCGATCGAGGGCGTCAGCATGATGTACACCTTCAAAAAGGCGAACGCGAACGCGCCGTCTTCCCATCGCACGCAGTATTTCGAAATGATGGGCGACCATGCCCTTTACCACGATGGCTGGATCGCCAGCACCAAGGTCATGCGTCCACCCTGGGACACTGGTGCGATCATCACGGAGAATCCTGCCGACTATCCGTGGGAACTCTATGATGTCAGCAAAGACTGGACGCAGTGTGACAACGTCGTGTCCAAATACCCGGACAAGCTAAAAGAACTCGAGGACCTGTTCTGGCAAGCAGCCGAGAAATACCAGGTCTTGCCGCTTGATAACTCTGTGGTGGCTAGGCTTCTCACGCCAAAGCCCAGTCTGAGCGCGGGTCGCACCGTGCTTACATACTCCGGAGTCGTGACGGGCACACCCAATGGCGACGCGCCGAGCGTTCTGAATTCCTCCTACAACTTCAAGGCCGACGTCGAAATTCCACAGGGTGGCGGCGAAGGCATGCTCGTGACCCAGGGCGGACGCTTCGGTGGATACGGGTTCTACCTCATGAAAGGCAAGCCGGTTTTCGTGTGGAACCTGGTGGACCTGAAACGTGTCCGCTGGGAGGGCTCGGACGTAATTTCTTCCGGCAAGCACACACTCGAATTCGACTTCAAATATGAAGGGCTCGGCATGGGAACGCTTGCCTTCGGCAGCCCGAGTGGAATCGGGCGCGGCGGGACGGGCGTTCTGAAAGTCGACGGTAAAGCCGTCGCGACGCAGAACATGGAACACACCATACCGTTCATCCTGCAATGGGACGAGAACTTCGATATCGGTGCTGACACGGGGACGCCTGTGGATGAGGAATACCAGGTGCCGTTCGAGTTCAACGGAAAAATCGCCAAGCTGACACTAACGATCAATCGGCCCCAACTTACGCCTGCGGATATCGAAAAGCTCAAAGAAGCGCAACGGAACAACAAAGTGAGTGAATAACCGGAGAGCGGCCCCAGCCGCCAAAATGCTGGGCGGAATACCGTCACGCTCCGCCCAGCACGGCTCGAGGAGGTCCAGGATCGGAACAAGTTTCGAATTGCGGAATTTCACCACGAAGGGGTTATGAAAGCGCCGTTGAAGTGCAGAAGGCGTTGGCGTGCTCGGTCGCCCTGGTAGGGGCGGTGCTCCCGTTTGTCGGTTGCCAGAAGGCGGAAGAAAAAGTCAAGGAGGAAGCAGCCTACCTGGTCGGGATGGAAGAGTACGTCTACGGCTATCCCCCCGTGATGATGGACGTGACCAGAGAAGTGCTCACGGCTACACCGACGAGTGGTGAATATGCCGCACCGATCAATCAGTTCGGTCGCATTCGAACGTATGTACGCCCGGACTTCGTAAACGTCGTAAGGATCAGCGTCAATTCACTGTGGTCGCACGCCTTTCTCGACCTCGATACCGAACCCATGATTGTTTCCCTTCCCGACATGGATGGCCGCTATATCGTCATGCAGGCGCTAAACATGTGGACAGACGACTTCGCATCGGTGGGCACACGCACAAATGGGGGCAAGGCCGGTAACTATCTCATTGCCGGCACGAAGTGGAATGGCACGGCGCCGAAAGATGTAAATGATGTGTTTCGCTCGAGCACCCGCTATGCATGGGTGCTTGTACAGATGTCAGCAGCCAGTCCCGCCGACTTCGCTCCGATCCATGCCAAGCAGGATCAGTTGAAGGTCACGCCCCTCAGCGCGTGGGGCAAGCCCTACACACCGCCGACGAATGTGCCAGTGAATCCGAACGTTGATCTAACCGCGTCACCCTTCGATCAAGTGCGGCTGATGACGGGCGCTACGTTCTTTGCCCGCCTTGCCAAAATTTTGTCGGACGATCCACCGTATCCAGGCGACGACAAGATGATCGAGAGGCTGAAGAAACTCGGTGTCGAGCCGGGCAAGCCGTTCGATCCGACGAAGCTCGATCCGGCCATTCTCAAGGGGATTAACAAAGCCCCCGCTGAAGTTTTCAACAATTTGTTGCCGGACCGTATGACATGAGCACTGTGAACGGCTGGATCAACATGCTGAACCTGGGCAACTTCGGCGCGGACTATAACACACGTGGTTTCATAGCCTTTGCGGGACTTGGAGCCTTGACTAAGGTGGACGCCCTTTACCTAGTGCGTTCGTGGATTCGACGGGCACGACTGGTTTACCGCGCGGGTCACCACCTGCGGAGAATTTGACGAGGGTCTCAAGAAGGCTTCGGAGGGTGGCAGCGGCGCTTACATCGAAGTGGTGACCGACAAGTATGCCGCTTCACCGCTTGCTGCCAAACTTCGCGAAAGCGTTAAGTCACTCTACAGCGCCTGAACCTCCGACGAGGCTCCAAGCGCATCACCCAGCAACGGACCCGGCTGCCTTCGCAAGTCGGGCGGCGAGGACAACCGGGGCATCGCGTCAGCGCCGAGGAAAGAGACTAAAATGCTGAAGACGAACCCACAATTCGCCGCCATTCGATCCAATGAGCGCCCTGTTATGATGCGTGAATCGAGGACTATCCCGAGCTTGGCAGCCTATTGCGGATCGGGTTGCAAATCGGGGTCATTACAACTAGCATGAGCGCTCCCGCTCACAAACATTCCAATCCCCGGAAGCCGCATTTTCGAGGTGGAGGTAAACATGAACATTTTTGCTAGAGCCGTGATCTGTGCAAGCTTACTGTTTTTGCCGAAAGGGATCGAATCGCAAGCCCCGACTGATATTCCCGTTATCCAGATCACGAAGGAAGGCAGCACGATTCGGTTCGCAGTCAAAGCTTCTGTCTCCATTGAAGGAACGTTCGATAAGTGGGACGCCACCATCACCTACCCGTCCAGGGATGCCGAAGCAGGCGTTATGGACATCAAGATTCAGGCAGACAGTGTGAACACGGGAAGCGGCATGAAGGATGACAAGTTGAGGAGCAAGGATTTCTTCAACGTGAAGGAGGATCCTTACATTACATTTCATTCGACGAAATTTACCCAAACGGGTCCCACCACAGTCGAGGTTCAGGGAAACTTTACCATACGCGGAGTCTCAAAGCCGGAGACTCTGCTCTTCTCGGTTACAGGCAAAGGGACAGGCGTCGGCGAGATCAAAGGCACCATGGCCTTCGACCGCAAGGAGTTTGCAATGAATAGTGGCATCCCCTTCATCAAGATTGCCGATCGCGTGGAGGTCAGTGTCGATCTGAAGGGTAAACGAGTCAGCGGTCCCCCGCTGGTGTTTAAGCAATAACGAGCTGTCCAGCAGCACTGAAAAAGACAAACAGAAAAGGCAACTAGCCGGCTTGCCGCTTGCCAATTCCGGTCCCGTGAAAACAGCTAAGTGATTGTGGCGCCTTGCCTTAGCTATTTTCCCCACTGCTCGCAACGAGGAGGCCGGGGGTTCGAATCCCCTCTCGTCCACCAGATTCTAAAGACTTAACCCACTTTTCGGATTGCAAAATCTTGTGGCAGCCTAGCCAGCATGGAATGGCTGGGTTGATCAGAGAAAAGCTTGATTAAGACCATAAATCATTTAGACTAGTCTAATACTAGTCGTATTGGAGAGTGCATGGCCACACGGCAGAGCGGCAATACTGTCGGTGCCTACGAGGCAAAGACGCATTTGTCCGAGTTACTCGAAAAGGTCGAAGCTGGCGAGGAGATCATTATCACCAAGCACGGGGCGCCCGTCGCGAAGCTCGTGCCCGTGAAAAAGGAAGCAAGCACGCAGGAGCGCGCTGCCGCCATTAGGCGAATTCAGAAGCTCGGCACGCGTCTATCTCTGACCGGCTTGAAAATCAAGGACCTGATTGCTGAGGGCCGACGATGACTGCAGCGTTCGTCGTTGATTGTTCTGTCGCCATGGCCTGGCTGTTTAATGACGAAGCGACGCCGAAGACAGAGGCGTTGCTTAATCGACTGACAACCGAGACCGCGCTCGTGCCAGCCTGGTGGTTCATCGAGATTGCGAATGTCCTTGCGATGGCGGAACGCAAGGCGCGTATCACTCCCACTCAGTCCGACGCCTTCATTGCCGATCTTGGCAAGCTCGGAATCGAGCGGGACGACGAGGCTCCGAATCGCGCATTTACATACCTGCTGGCACTGTGCCGAAAACATCAGTTAACGAGCTACGACGCGATCTACCTCGACTTAGCTGTTCGGCACAACCTGCCGTTAGCGACGCTTGACGAGGACTTACGCAAGACCGCAAAGAAATTGGGCGTTCGACTCTTGGGCTAGCTTTTGCAAATCTGGAGCGGACGATGGGAATCGAACCCATCGCCCGATTGTTGGGACAGGTTTGACTTTTCAGACGTGACCAGGCTCGCGAAGCCAAAAAATCAATGCGCCGAAGGGCCACGAGGTTTTCCGGATGCTTTGCCGTCGTCGCAGGCTACGCGCGATTTTATCCCGCTTCTCAACGCCGCGCTGCTAGGGAAAGATAAAAAAACAGACAAACAGCTCGGTTTGCCAGGTTTGCCAATTCTGGGCCCCGTGAAAATAGCTATGTGGTTGTGGCGCTTTGCCTTAGCTTATTCTCCCCACTGTTCGCAATGAGGAGGCCGGAGGGTTCGAATCCCCTCTCGTCCACCAGATTCTAAAAGACTTATCCTGTTCCTCATAACGCCAAAAGTTTGTCAAGTATGCCAGTAAGACGGCGGAAGCCGGAAATCGCGTTCCTTGAGCAATTTTGTATACCGCTCCGAAACGTGTGTACACGCATGCCCGGCTCCCAACCCAACCTAGCGGCTGCCTGCCCCTACAAGCAGGGCCATCACAACGCCCGCCAACAAGGCGAGGCCGACGAGCACCACACCAGCAACCACCACCGCGAGTCGCTTCCCTGTGCCAAATGAGGATTCTTGTGCGTGAAATAGACTGTTCATCGCTCTGCTCCTGTGACAGCTCGGGGGGACCAGCTGGATCTCGAGCCAAATTTCAGACAGGTTGGAACCAAGATCAATCTGCTTCGATGCGGAAGCACAAAGACTGCGTAATTTCTTTGTCAGAGCCGTGTAAAACAATAGGCAAACTGGCCGCTCTTTTTGCGACCAAGGGGTCCTTGGGGGACGTTTGTGCGAAACTGCGCGAAGGCTGCTAGTCGCTGCGGTGTAACACAACGATTTGGCGAACGACAGGGTCTTCCCATTTCCATTTTCGCTCTGGGGCAACTTCAAAATCTCGTTGCCATGTCCCCCTCGCCCTGACTAGAATCCCTTCTTCCTTTTTCTCCAATCTGTTGACGCAACCGAAGGGGGCCTCGATGCAGCTTCGTCTCACCAACAAGCCCGCCGGCGCCATAGCCGCGTCCCTTCTAGCTGTAGCGGCCATCACCCTAGCCGCCTTCGCCCAAGACTCCCCTCCCCCCGCTCCCACGGATGTCCTCATCAAAAACGCCACCATCATGACCGCTACTCACGGAAACATTCCAAACGGCCGCATCTACATCAAGGACGGGAAGATCGCCGCCGTCGGCCCGAAAGTCTCCGCTCCTTCCGGCGTAACCGTCATCGATGCCGGTGGCAAGTACCTCACTCCTGGCATCATTGATTCCCACTCCCACATCGCTCTCGATGGTGACGTCAACGAAGCCACCAGCCCCATCACTCCGCAGATGATGATGATCGATGCCTTCGATTATCACGATAAGTCCATCTACCACGGCCTTGCGGGCGGTGTAACCACTTCCCTCCTTCTCCACGGTTCCGCCAACATGATTGGCGGCCAGGCCATCGTCATTAAACACAAATACGGTCTCAATCGGGACGCCATGCTCTTCCCCGGTGCGCCACGCTCCATCAAATTTGCCAGCGGCGAAAACCCCAAGCGGGTCTACGGCAGCCGCAATCAGCTTCCTTCCACGCGCATGGGAAACTTTGCGGTCCAGCGAGAAGCTCTCGTTCAGGCGCAGGACTACATGCGCGAATGGGACGCCTACAACGCCAAGGTCAAGAACGGCGACAAGGACGCCTCTCCTCCCAAACACGATTTGAAGCTCGAGGCGCTGGCCGATGTTCTGCGCGGCAATCTACTTGTCCAGATTCATTGCTACCGTTCCGACGAACTTCTCACCGAA
>Ga0306926_10007298_pt1 | contig 11962 bp, 9 predicted proteins | sample flu12Cox44000178_FD_203759 | JGI IMG/M metagenome (GOLD analysis project Ga0306926, IMG submission 203759) | Lab enrichment of tropical soil microbial communities from Luquillo Experimental Forest, Puerto Rico - flux8day.12C.oxic.44.000.178 (v2)... | ecosystem: Environmental > Terrestrial > Soil...
GGAGGCCGCTTTGCCTAGCTGGTCGGCGGCGTAGCGGATGAGCAGCCGGAACGTGTCGCGATAGCTGGCGATCGTATGCGGGCTCGCCTGCCGCTGTCGGAGGTCGCGGTAGGGACGGTCCTTTGACGGGCCGCCCCCCGCACAGATCCCAGCGTGCAGTGTTACCGCACTGGGCTCTTGCCTCGGTTATGAGCGTCAAAGCGCTGCGCAGGCCAAGGATGCGCGATGTGAGTTCGCGGTAGCCAACGCGCGACAAATCGCTTCATGCGCGCCCAAGGAAGCCGTCGCCGTTGGCTGCGACGCCGTAGCGCGCGACACCAATGGCGGGCGACCTGGGTACGAAATGCCTCGATTGCGGGCGCGTTCGTCGGAACCGCGTAATACGCCACGTGCCCGCGTATTACCGCGCTGAGCCATCGCCCTTGCTCCGGGATGGGCTGGTGGCGGCGCTTCTGCATTTCGCGCGCGAGCTCGTGCAGCTTCGCCGTCATCCGCCTCCGCTCCGTATGCCGCACCAAGAGAAACTTCCCTTGCCGGGAGCGCCCGCAGATGTGCGTGAGCCCCAGAAAGTTGAAAGTCTCTGGCTTCCCGCCGAGGCCACGTTCCCGTCGTCTTGAGAGGGCGAATTTCCCAAAGGCAATGAGGCGTGTCTTGGTCGGGTGCAGCTCCAGACGGTACTGAGCGAATCGCGCGCTCAGTTCGCGTTGAAACCGCTCGGCGTCGTCGCGGTATTGGAATCCCACCAGGATATCGTCGGCATATCGCACAATGACCACGTCACCGCGCGCCACCTTCGTTCTCCATCGGTGGGCCCAGAGGTCGAAGACGTAGTGCAGATAGACGTTCGCCAGCAGGGGCGAAGCCGTCGCGCCCTGCGGAGACCCCACCTCACTGCTCGTCCACTCCCCATTCTCCATCACGCCAGCGGCCAGCCATTTCTGGATGAGCCGCACTATCCGCGTATCTCCCACTCGGTGCTTGATGAAACGGACCAGCCATCCGTGGTCGATGGCATCGAAGTACCCACGGATATCGGCATCGAGCACCCAGTTCACGCTCTTGCGGAAGATGCCGACTGCGAGCGCATCCAGCGCGTCGTGCTGGCGGCGCCCGGGTCGGAACCCGTACGAGAAACCGAGAAAGTCCGTCTCATAGATGGCGTTGAGCACCTCGACGACCGCACGTTGAACGATTTTGTCCTCCAGGCTCGCAATGCCCAGAGGTCGCTGTCGTCCGTCCGGTTTCGGGATGTAGCGTCTCCGTGAGGGTCTTGCTCGGTACGCTCCCTGATGCACCCGCGCGTGCAGGTCTTGAAGGTTATCTTCGAGCTGCTGCGCGTACTGCTCCCAGGTGACACCGTCGACTCCCGGCGCGGCATCCTTTTTCAGAGCGAAGAACGCCTCCCGAAGCCGTCGGACGTCGACGTGGTGAAGGAGCGCGGTGAACTGCATCCGTTTGTTTCTGATTGCGACTTGACGCACACGGTCGAGCGCATTCGGCGCGCTGGTCCGGCTCTGAGTCCGGGGCGCGTTTTGCCCGCTCGTGTTTCCCTTGGCCAGGCTCCTTCCCTCCGTCGACTCCGTAGCCGAAGTACTGGCTTTGTTCGTCGACTTCGCTGGTACTACGAGCCTGTCCGACTGCCCGACCCCGTCCATCGCCGGAGTACGGCTCTGGGCCTTACCGGCGCGTCCCGAGGCACCATCTGCCACGGGCGAGGCAGGGCTCTCCCGGTTCTCGCGCAAGAAGTGTCCGCACGTGCGACGGGTCTCCGACCGCGCGGGGCTGAGCGGCAGCTCGCGTTGTCGCTGCTGACCCATGTGGCCTTCCGCCTCGCTTAACGGCGTCGGCGCCCCGGTGTGTCTGATTTCGCGGCTCAATACCGCGCCCGTGCGTGCCCCTGTCAACGCTTCGCCTGCACTCTTGCGAGGGCCAGTGCATGACTCGGGGTCATCGTGGGCCGCTAACCCTTCGATGTAAGGCTCTTTCATCCTCTGCTTCCTGCCGGTTTATCCCGGCGCACTAAGCGTCCGATAAACACCGTATTTCCTATGATGGCGTTCTGGGCGATCCTTTCTCCCGGGAGGTCACCTGCATGGCCACGGCTCCTGAGGAGCTCCGCACGCAGCGACTCGATCTCGCGCGACGTTGGCGCGAGAGCGGACGGTCCGCTCGTGCGTTTGCGCAAGAACAGGGCGTCTCACCGTATGTGTTGTATCACTGGCGACAGCAACTGACCGGGGAGGAGCGTGCGACCCGGCGTCGTCCGTCTCGCCGGGTGAAGCTCGCCCGTGTGCGGGTGGTCGCTGAGACGGCGGCGGATCTCGAGATTGTGCTCGCGAGTGGGGATCGGGTGCGCGTCGCGACGAACACGTCGGCGGACCTCCTGCGCCGGGTCGTTCAGGTGCTCCGGACCGGATGCTGACGCTCTCGCCCGCCGTCCGCATCTACGTCGCGGTGGGCTCGACGGATTTGCGGCGATCGATCGACGGGCTCGCCGCGCTGGTGCGCGAACGGTTCGCGCACGACCCGCTGTCCGGTCATCTCTTTTTGTTTCGAAATCGACGGGGCGATCGCTTGAAGGTGCTGGCCTGGGATCGGTCCGGCTTTTGGATTCTCTATAAGCGTCTTGAGCGCGGGACCTTCGCGTGGCCGGACGAGGATGCGGCGGGTGTGGTCGAAATGCGCAGTGCGGACCTCGCCCTCTTATTGGCAGGCGTGGACCTGTCGCAGACACGTCGGCGTCGCTGGTACGAGCGCGTGGCGTAAGTGCGTGCGCGATCTTGTACGGGAGGTCGGCGTCGCGTATGATGTCCGCGTGTCGGATCAGCGCCCGGTGACGGAGGTGCCCGATCTCGCGACGGCCCAGACGCTGATCGCCACACTCCACGACGAGCTCGCCCGGCTGCAACGCGAGAACACGTCGCTACGGCATCAACTCGATCTCCTCTGTCAGCGGTTGTTCGGCAAGAAATCCGAACGCGTCAGCGCCGATCAATTGCGGTTTGCCTTTGCGCAACTGCACATTGAGCCAGGCGCCGCGCCCGAGCCGGTCGAAATGGACTCGGGGGAGCGCCCCGGCCGACCGCGGCGGCGGGTGGGACGGCCGACCGGTCGCCAGCCGCTGCCGCCCACGTTGCCGCGCCAGCGCGTCGAACTCGATGTCGCTGACACCGACAAGGTCTGCGCCTGCGGCCACACCAAGACGCGGATCGGGGAGACGGTGACGGAAAAGCTGGAGTATGTGCCCGCGAGTATGCGGGTGATCGAAACGGTCCGCTTCAAGTACGCGTGCCCGCACTGCCACGACGGTGTGGTGGAAGCCCCGGCCCCGCCGCAAGCCTTGGAGAAATCGCTCGCCGGCGAGGGTCTGCTCGCGCAGGTGGTGGTCTCGAAATTCGTGGATCATCTGCCCCTCTACCGCCTCGAACGCATCTTTCTGCGGCAACACCTGGATCTGTCGCGCTCGACCTTGTGCGACTGGGTCGCCGGGGTCGCGACGGCGTTGACGCCGATCGGCGACGAACTCCGGCGCCAGGTCACCCGCGCGTCCTATCTCCAAACCGACGATACGTCGGTGACGATTCTCGAGGCCGCCGGCGGGAGTCGGAAGGGCCGGCTGTGGACGTATCTGGATCCGATCGCCGGACAGGTCGTGTTCGATGCAACGCCGACGCACGAGCGCGACGGACCGGCAGCGTTCCTGGCCAACTTTGTCGGCGATCTCCAGGCGGATGCCTATACCGGCTACGACGCCTTCTATGCGAGTGGCCGGATTCATGAGGTCGGGTGCTGGGCTCATGCGCGACGAGGATTCGTCGAAGCCCTGCCCACCGACGCCCGTGCCGCGCTCACCGTGGCCCTCATTCGGCAACTGTACGACGTCGAGCGCGCGACGGCGGAGCTGTCGCCGGACGCCCGGCGCGATGTCCGCCATGCGCAGTCGCGGCCACTGCTTGACCGGATCGCCGCCGAACGCGATCAACTCGCGCAGACGGTCCTGCCGAAGTCGCCGCTGGGGGAGGCGCTCCGGTACTTGACGAACCAGTGGGCGGCACTCCAACGGTTTGTCGAGGATGGGCGCCTCGCCATCGATAACAATCGCGCGGAGAACCAGCTGCGGGTCGTCGCGTTAGGACGGAAGAACTGGCTCTTCGCTGGGAGTTTTGAAGGCGCGCGGCGCACCGCCTTACTCTATTCGCTCGTGCAGAGCTGCACGCTCGCTGGCGTGCCCACGTTCGACTACTTGAAAGATGTTCTGCTGCGCGTTGCCACCCATCCACAGTCGCTGATCGCACAGCTGACCCCGAAGGGGTGGGCCGAGCAGTTCGGCCGACATCTCGTCGCGGCGTAAGTCCGTCTCAACTCCGGCTATCATCTCGGCGTGCCACGCCACGCAACCCGGACGCGAAAACGCGTCGCGCCGCGGCGCCTCTCGAAGGCCCGTCTCGAGGAACTCATGGAAGAGGCGCTCATCGATGCGTACGGCGAGTCCGAACAGCGCACGGCGTTCCTGACGATGCTCGAGGAGCATCTCGCCTGCCCCTTCACCACGGAGGTCCTGGGCCAACCCGTTCACGTCGACCGTGTCGATCTGGATGATACGGATGAAATCGTCGCGGTCTGTCGTCGCGGCCGAACCCGACAGCGGATCCCGATTCTCAACCTGCCACTGCCCTTACGACCGCCGGCGGGATGGGAGTGGATTGCCGCGTATCGACATTGGGCTCGCGGCCAGCGCTAACGTCGAGCGAACGGCCGGATCAAAACCGCAGCCACTCTAGAGCGCTGGACCAACGGTGTTCGTCGGACGGATACCGCTCTATGACGTGGGCCAGCAGGACGGCGTAGCGTTTCTCGTCATGGAACATCTCGAGGGCGAGACGTTGGCCGACCGACTGACGAGAGGCGCTTTGCCGCTCGACGACGCGCTCGAGATCGCCATTGAGATCGCCGACGCGCTCACTACCGCCCATCGTCACGGGATAGTCCATCGTGACCTCAAGCCCGGCAACGTGATGCTGACGAAAGGCGGTGCGAAGCTGCTCGACTTCGGCCTCGCGAAAGCGGCGGGAGGTGCGGGTGCTGCGGCCGGTTTGTCGATGCTGCCCACGACACCACCGGGATTGACGGCGCAGGGCACGATCCTCGGCACGTTCCAGTACATGGCCCCGGAACAGCTCGAAGGGCACGAAGCGGACGCGCGTACGGACATCTTCGCGTTCGGGACGATCGTCTACGAAATGATCACTGGGAAGAAGGCGTTCGAGGGGAAGAGTCAGGCGAGTCTGATCGCCGCGATTCTCGATCGGGAGCCACCCTCGATGGCTACGATGCAACCGCTGACGCCGCGATCACTCGATCGAATGATCAAAATTTGTCTGGCCAAGGAACCCGATGATCGCTGGCAGACGGCGCGGGATCTGATGCGCGAGCTGAAATCGGTCAGTGATTCGAGTCGTCCCTCGGCGCAACCGGCCGGTGTGGCACAGGCCCGTCGCCGTACCTGGATCATGGCAAGCGCGTTGACAGGGCTGCTCGTGGCCGTGTCCGTTCCTGCGCTGCTCTACTTCCGATCGCCGGCGCCGTTGGCCCGAAGTATTCGCTTTGAAATCCCAGCGGCGGGTAGTCCGTTTCTGATGGCGATTTCACCTGACGGTCGGCAGCTCGCTTACGTCGCTCCCGCAACCGGCAGCAGCGGGGCCAATGTTCTTTGGATTCGTCCTCTCAATTCGTTGGATGCCCGGATGTTGGCGGGCACCGAGGGTGCGCAGGCGCCAGATTGGTCGCCGGACGGCCGGTTCATCGTCTTTGGAGGGCCCGACGGGAAACTGAAAACGGTTGACGTGGCAGGAGGCCGCCCACAAACGCTCACTGAAATCAATAGCGGAAGTTATCGGCGCAGTACGTGGAGCCGTGATGGGGTCATCATCTTCGCCAGCGCCCCCGTGCTCCGTCGCGTCTCCGCATCAGGCGGAGCAGCGGCCGATGTCAGCGAACTCGACCGATCGCTCGGCGAGCTGCTCCACAGCACGCCGTGGTTCCTGCCCGATGGGCATCATTTCCTCTACACGGCTTGGAGTTCCAATCCCGAGCATCGGGCCCTCTATGTCGGTTCACTCGAGTCGAAGGCCCGAACGCGACTAATGACGGTCGAGGGCAAGGCCGTCTATGTGCCTTCGGGTTTCGTGTTATTTCTCCGCGACCGGACGCTGATGGCCCGACCCTTTAATGCCGACCTCCTGCAATTTGCCGGCGACGCCGTGCCTCTGGCCGAGGAGGTAGCGTACAACCCTCAGCTGGGCCAAAGCGCGTTCGACGTGTCCGAGGAAGGCACGCTCATCTTTCGGCGTGGCGGCCCGCAGGCGACGGCCACTCGCCAGTGGATCTGGATGGATCGAACCGGGAAAAGCACCGGCCCGATCGGGGCTCCCCACGACGCCACGCAGGTGACGCTGGCTCCTGATGGTAAGCGCGTGGCGTTCTCCACTGGGTTCACTGGGTCCGACATTTGGATCGACGACTTCGATCGCGATCTGCGAACCCGATTGACCGCCGATCCCGCGGTGGATGTGTTTCCAGTCTGGGCACCGGATGGTGCACGCCTGGTGTTTGCGTCGAACCGAGGGAATAGCGGTCTCGCGATGAGCCTGTACGAAAAGCCGTCCGACGGAGCCGTCCCGGAGCGACTGCTCGTGAAAGCCGAACCGGGCCAGATTGTGTTGCCATTTGACTGGTCGCGGGATGGCCGGCTGATTCTCGCGCAGAAACTCGATCAGGGGCAAACTAGCCGGAGTGAGCTGTGGGTGCTGCCGCTTTCAGGCGACCAGAAACCATTTCCCTATCTGGCGACGCCGTTTTGGGAAGGCCAACCGGCGTTGTCACCGAATGGTCGCTGGCTGGCCTACGTCTCGAACGAATCGGGCTCGTCCCAAGTAATCGTTCAACCCTTTCCCAACCCGTCCGGCGGCAAATGGCAGATTTCTACGAAGGGCGGTCAGTTCCCGCGCTGGAAGCGAGACGGCCGGGAACTCTACTATCTCAATCCGGCCAGTCAGATCGTGGCCGTGTCGGTATCGGCCGGCGATCAGTTCGACGTGGGCAAATCGACGCCCCTGTTTCCCACTCCCCTTGCATACCCTGCCGGTGCTTCCGCGTCGATCTTGTACGACGTGACAGCCGACGGCCAACGGTTTTTGCTGTCAGCCCCGGTAGGCCCAACTCCAGCTGCGACTGGAAACTCCGCCCCAATCACGGTCGTCGTGAACTGGCAAGCGGCACTCGGAGCGCGCGAAAGGCGATGAACGTCGGCCAGCGTTTCTCTGTCGTTCGACGCTGAACCGCGCTGCTGAAGAAGCTATGTTGACTCCGGGGAGCACGTACGGCGGCTATCAGATCATCGCGCTTATCGGCAGCGGTGGGATGGGGGAAGTGTATCGCGCCCGCGATCGGAAGCTCGATCGGGACGTCGCGATCAAGATCCTGCCGGAGGCGCTCGCGACCGATCCCCAAGGGATTGCGCGGTTCGAGCGCGAGGCGAAGACGCTGGCTGCCGTGAATCAACCGCACATTGCCCAGATCTACGGTCTCGAGGAGTCGAACGGCGTCCGTGCGCTCGTGATGGAGCTTATCGACGGGCCAACGCTCGCTGATCGCATCGCTCATGGGCCGATTCCGATTGATGAAGCGTTACTCATTGCGAAGCAGATCGCGGAGGCGCTCGAGGCGGCGCACGAGCAGGGGATCATCCATCGCGATCTGAAGCCAGCGAACATCAAGGTCCGCGCCGATGGCAAGGTGAAGGTGCTCGACTTCGGCCTCGCGAAAGCATTCGACACGTCGCCTTCCAGTGGTGCAGGCGCGACGATGTCGCCAACGCTGTCGATCCACGCCACGCAAGCAGGGATCATCCTCGGGACGGCTGGGTATATGGCGCCCGAGCAGGCCCGTGGCAAGAGCGTCGACAAGCGCGCGGACATCTGGGCCTTTGGGGTGGTGCTGTACGAGATGCTCACGGGCCAGCGCCCGTTCGAGGGGGAAACCGTTTCCGACACGCTCATCGACGTGGCCACGAAGGAACCGGACTGGGGACGAATTCCGGCGGCGCCGGGTCGACACGTCGACCGACTGGTGCGCCGCTGTTTGGAGAAAGACCTCAAGCGGCGCCTGCAAGATATTGGGGATGCCTGGCTGCTGCTGGAAGAGGTGGGCGCGGCCTCCGGCCTGACGGAGACGCGGGCTCAAGGTGTGCGCCGGTGGCTGTGGGCCGGTGTCACCGCGCTTCTCGCAATGATTGCAGCACCCGTATTTTTTATGTACTTCCGCGAAAAAGCGACGATGACCGAGGTCGTCCGCTTCCAGATCCCTGCGCCCGAAAACATTCCATTCCCCGCCACTCCGGTCTTGTCCCCCAACGGCCGCATGATTGCCTTCTCGGCCCGCGGCCCGGCTGGCCGGAACATCCTGTGGATTCGCCAATTGGATACACTCGACTCACGCGCGTTGCCCGGCACAGAGGATGATGGAGAACGCTCCTTCTGGTCGCCGGATAGCCGATTCGTCGGATTTGCAACAGCCCAGGGAAAACTGAAGAAAGTGGCGGCTTTCGGCGGCCCCGTGCAGACGCTGTGCGATATCTCCGGATTCTGGGCGGGCGGCGCCTGGAGCCGCAACGGCACGATCATCTTCGGGTCCGTGGGTCACGGTCTCATGCGTGTTCCCGACTCGGGCGGGACTCCGTCCCCACTCACGGTTCTCGATTCGTCGCGTGAGGATTCTTACTCAGAACCCACATTTCTGCCGGATGGGCGGCATTTCTTCTACAGGAGGGATTCGGCCAGCGCCGACCATAGCGGTCTCTACGTCGGCTCCTTGGATTCTGGTCCAGGGGAGGCGAGTTCCAAGCGCTTGCTGGCCGCACCCACTAAAGCAGTTTATGTGCCCTCAAAAGACCCTGCCCTGGGTTACCTACTCTATGTGCGCGAAGGCTCGCTGATGACTCAGCCCTTCGACACGCGCCGCCTGGAGTTCGCGGGCGAAGCGGTCCCAGAGAGTGAGGGTTTCATCGATAGAGGTATGTTTTCAGCCTCCGAGAACGGTGTCCTCGCCTACCGGACAGGCTCCGTGTTTCCGATGACGCAGCTCACATGGTTCGACCGAACCGGGAAGATAGTGGGAGCCGTTGGAGAACCCGGGCGGTACGACACCGTGGCCCTCTCGCCTGACGGGGCAAAGGTGGCGGTGAGCCGCCTCGATTCCCAGGCCGTAGGCACTAGCGCCATATGGTTGTACGAATTCGCGCACGGCAACGGCCAGCGCTTCACATTCGGCCCTGCCGCGAGCTACATGCCCGTATGGTCGCCCGACGGCAGCCGCCTTGTCTTTACGTCCAGCCCCACGGGCGGCAACGACCTCTACGAGAAGGCTTCAAGCGGCATCGGCAATGAAGATTCCCTGCTCAAGTCCATGGAGACGAAATCTTCGTACGATTGGTCTCGGGACGGACGCTGGCTGCTCTACGGTCTCCTCGGTGCAGGTCCTTGGGAGCTGTGGATTCTCCCCCTAACCGGCAACGACCACAAGCCGAGGCGTTATCTGGCCAGCCAATATAACGAATCGCAGGCCCGATTCTCCCCTGACGGTCGTTTTGTCGCCTATATGTCCGACGAATCCGGAAGAAACGAGGTGTACGTGCAGGCGTTTCCGCAAGCTTCAGGCGGAAAGTGGCTGATTTCAAAGGGTGGCAGCATGCCCCACTGGCGACACGATGGCAAGGAACTGTTCTATATCTCCGCGGACTCGAAAATGATGGCTGTCAATGTGACCACCGCGCCTGAGTTCCGGTACGGAAATCCCAAAGCTCTATTTGAGGCGCGCATCTTTGGCGGCCCCCGGACGCTAAACGTGACCCGTTACGACGTCGCGCCCGACGGTCAAAAGTTCTTGATCAACGCGCTAGCAGCCGACGCCTCCTCCGCTCTAACGTCGCCGATCACAGTGGTGCTGAATTGGCAGATGGGTTTACGGAGATGAACCTTGGCACCGTAAACCTCTGGCGGCTGTCGTTCGCCAATATCGCGTGCGGGCAAATGAGACAGAATGTCGTTGACGTTGGCGCGGCTGCCGGCTCATTCTACCGGCCGTGTGCCACGCGTTCACGGTCTCGGCGCTCCTCGCCGCTCTGTCCACACGTCGAGACCTCGTCCGGTGCGAAAACTCCGCCGAGGCCGGATCGTCCATAAAATGGCGGGATTGACGCGGCCGGAGGCGGGCGTTCCGCCGGAAATTCGGCCCAATCGACGTTGCTCTTGAACCGAGGCAGCGCGTCGGGCACGCTTCCGCGATGGATCCGCTGCCTCCACCCCTCGCGTTCTTCGTCCTGCTGTTCTCCGGGTGGGTCAACCGACAGCAGCAGGCGGTCATTGACTATCTGCTCGAGGAGAACCGGGTGCTGCGCGCAGCGCACGGATCCCGACGACTGCGTCTCACCGACGACCAGCGCCGCCGCCTGGCGGTGAAAGGCAAAGTCCTCGGCCGGCGCCGCCTCGCGGACGTCGTCGGCATCGTGACACCAGACACCATCCTGCGGTGGTATCGTCGCCTTGTCGCCCAGAAATACGACGGCTCGAAGACGCGACGCGCTGGTCGTCCGAGCACGAAGGCGGACATCGCCGCGCTTGTCATGCGCATGGCGACCGAGAACCCGACCTGGGGGTACACGCGGATCCGCGGCGGGCTGAAGGCCGTCGGCCACGACGTCGCCCGCAACACGATCAAAGCGATCCTCAAGGACAATGGCATCGAACCAGCACCGGAGCGCGGCGCGAAGACGTCCTGGCAGACGTTCCTCGCGGCGCATTGGGAGGGCCTCGCCGCGGCCGATTTCTTCACCGTCGAGGTCCTGACCCTGCGCGGCCTCGTGCGCTACGTGGTCTTCTTCGTCATGAGACTGAAGACCCGCACCGTGGAGATCGCCGGGATCACGTCGGAGCCGGACGGCGCGTGGATGACCACAGCTGGCCAGGAACCTGACCGACTCAAGCGACGGGTTCCTGCGCGGGTTGCAGTACATCATCCTCGATCGTGACCCGCTGTACACCGCGGCGTTTCAGCGGCTGCTACGCGACAGTGGCGTGAAGCCACTGGTCCTTCCAGCGTGGAGTCCCAATTTGAACGCGTTCGCCGAACGGTTTGTCGGGTCTGCCAAATCGGAGTGCTTGGATCGAATGGTGCTCCTCGGCGAAGCGCATCTCCGAGCGGCGGTCCGCGCGTTCATGCATCATTATCATGAAGAACGTCCTCATCAGGGTCTGGGCAACAAACTCCTTGCGCCCCAGACAACGGTGATTGGAACAGATCCGATCGCATGTCGTGAGCGCCTTGGCGGGCTACTCAGGTTCTATTACCGCGAGGCCGCGTAGCGCCGTGGATCGAGTTTCTGCACCAGACGCGAACGCGAACTTGATGCGCGCTGAAGAGGCCTTGCGAAAGGCGCTCGTTCTGAACCCGGAGTTGTCAGTCGCGCACCATCTACACACGCAAATTGAGGTTGATCGCGGACGCGCCGACGAGGTGGTGGGACGACTCGTCGCTTGGGCGCGCGACCACGAAGGCGACGCAAATATTTTTGCCGCGTTGGTTCACGCGTGCCGGTACTGCGGTTTGATGGCGGCGTCGGTGGCGGCCGATGCGAGAGCAAGGCAGATCGATCCGGGAATTGACACCGGCATCATCCACACGTATTGGCTGCTTCATCGGTACGAGGAAGCCATTGCGATTCCCGGTCCGGTTAAGGCGTATGTGGTGCCGGCAGCCCTGACGGAACTCGGGCGTACCGAAGACGCTCGCGCGGTGATTATCGACCTCGAGGCGAGATCTGGTAATCGAACGCCGCATCTGGCGGCGGCGGTGCTCGCGTTCATGGACGGCCGCCACGCTGAAGGTGTACAAGAGTTAATTGCTCAAA
>Ga0306926_10007302_pt1 | contig 11957 bp, 11 predicted proteins | sample flu12Cox44000178_FD_203759 | JGI IMG/M metagenome (GOLD analysis project Ga0306926, IMG submission 203759) | Lab enrichment of tropical soil microbial communities from Luquillo Experimental Forest, Puerto Rico - flux8day.12C.oxic.44.000.178 (v2)... | ecosystem: Environmental > Terrestrial >...
GACCTTTCCCTTGAGCGGTCATGCCTCTACGCGCAGTCATCCGACCGTATCGCTCGACCCGCGCGAAGCGAGCCTCACGCGGCGGCGCTATCCCTATGACGAGCGGATACCCGTGCCGCCCGAGAGCTGGTTTCTTTGCGCGTCTCGAAGGCGGCCTCGGTCTCGACAACCAGGGCGCCGAGCAGGCGGTAATCCTGTCGGACACGCACATCCACATTCCGAGCGGGTTCGAGCCTGGTTGGATCTACGAGCTGGTTTATACCGGCCGCGACCCGCTGGTGCTCGGATTGGCGCACGCTGCGGTGCGAGACTTCATCAGCTTTCTGCGCTACCAGGCCGAAGATGCCGCAGGCCGCACTAATCCGCTGTGGGAGGGAGGCGGTTCAGTCGAGAAGGCCTATGCAAGGGGCCGGTCGCAGACTGGACGCTGCATGCGGGATTTCGTTTATCGCGGGTTCAATGCCGGCGCCGGGGGACGCAAGGTCTTCGACGGCATCCTGCCGCATGTCGCCGGGGCCGGGCGCAAATGGCTCAACCATCGTTTCGCGAACGCGGTCGTCTCGGGCGGCCAGCAATACGAGGACCACTTCAACCCGGCCGATACGTTTCCGTTCTGCTACGCCGAAACGACGAACCATTTGACCGGACGGCGTGATGCAATCCTGAAGCGGCCGGAGACGGACCCGCTGGTCATTCACACGCAGTCTTCGACCGAGTATTGGCAGCGGCGAGGCTCGCTCGTCCACACCCACACGCGCGGCAACGACTTGCCGCAACCCGAAACGGTGCGGGTCTATTTCTGGGCGAGCTCACAGCATTTCGCCGACCCCGTCGCGCCGCGGCTGGAGCGCGGAATACGCCAGAATTACCTCAACACGGTTGCCACCTCGACGCTGTTCCGCGCAATGATCGACGCGATGGACCGCTGGGCGACAGCCAGTGTCGCGCCGCCCGACAGCCGGATCCCTCGCCGCGCCGACGGCACCTTGGTGACATTCGAAGAATGGCTTCGGCAATTCTCGGCGATTCCGGGCGTGGCGAAACCGCATGGGCCAAACCCGTTGTCATTGCTGGATTTTGGGCCGGACGCTGAGCGTGGCATCCTGAAGGAGCCGCCAGTTGTCGCTCCAGGTGACGGCTACACAGTGCTGGTGCCGGCAGTCGACGAAGACGGCAACGACGTAGCCGGCGTCAGAGCACCGATGGTGCAGGCGCCGCTCGGCACCTATTGCGCTGGAACCTCCGGGCGCGCGGTTTTGGTCACGGCGCCATGCACGAATTCTCCGGCAGCTACATCCCCCTGCCCGAGACGCCGGAGGAGCGACGGACGACCGGCGATCCACGGAGATCGATTCTCGAGCGATACCCGAATGCCGATGCGTATGTCGCCGCAATCGCGGCAGCCGCGCGACAGCTGGTCGAAGATGGGTTGATGCTCGAAGAGGACGTGGAACGAGCGGTTGCGGCGGCAGCTGATTGGGGACGGCCGCGCCATGATATCAGGCTGAAATGAAGGCAACGGCGATGCCGGACGGACCACGCTACGGAGACGATTTCTACACCTGGACGCAATACCAAGCTGAGGTGTTGCGCTCACCGCACGTCTCCGACAACGGGTTCGATCGCGAGCATGTGGCTGAGGAGATCGAATATTTGGGCAAAAGCGAGCGCGATGCGGTACGCCGCCAGATTCGCCGGATCACCGAGCATCTGTTGAAACTCGCGTATTCGCCCGCCGCGCAGCCGCGGTTCGACTGGATGCACAGCATCGCCGATGCACGTTCGGTGCTCGAGGACAAATTGTCGCCTACGTTGTGGCGGGATATCGAGGCGACACTTACAAAGCTATACGAGGATGGACGACGGCACGCGGCGTCGGCGCTTCGCACATTCAGCGAGGAAACCGCGGCTAATGCCTTCCCTGTAGTATGCCCTTTTTCGCTCGACGAGATCTGTCAACAGGACTGGTATCCGATTTCTTCCGAAAAGGACACAGAATGACCCGCGACTTTGTCGGTTACGGCGCGGAGCCGCCGCACGCCCAATGGCCCGGTGACGCGCGCGTCGCCGTCAACTTCGTGATCAATTTCGAAGAAGGGTCCGAACTGTCGTATCCGAGCGGGGATGGCGTCTCCGAGGGTGGGTTGACTGAGATGCTTGGCGCCGATCTCGGTGTCCACGGGCGCGATCTCGCTGCGGAAAGCATGTTCGAATACGGCGCTCGGGTTGGTTTCTGGCGCCTCCATCGCATCTTCACCCGCTTTAAGCTGCCAGTGACAATCTTTGGCTGTGCCAAAGCGTTCGAGGCGAACCCGCCCGCCGCAGCGGCGATCGCCGCCGCCGACTGGGACATCTGCAGCCACGGCTACCGATGGACGAACCACCCCGGGCTCCCGGAGGCCGAGGAACGAGGCCAGATTGCAGCAGCCGTAGACCTGATCCGACAGACGACCGGCAAGGCTCCGATCGGCTGGTACTGCCGCTATGCGCCGTCGGAAAATACTCGCCGCTTATTGGTCGAGCATGGCGGATTTCTCTATGACAGCGACACCTACAATGACGAGTTGCCGTATTGGGTACAGGTCGGCGACCGTCCCCACCTCGTTGTCCCCTATTCGCTGACGACCAACGATTCGAAATTCGGGCGCGGTGTGTTCGGGACAGGCGAGGATTTCTTTGCCTTTCTGCGTGACAGCTTCGACCTCCTTTACGAAGAGGGCGCGGATCGGCCGCGCATGATGTCGGTCGGGCTGCATATGCGTCTGACCGGTCATCCGGGGCGAGCCAAGGCACTGATCCGGTTCATCGAGCACATTCTTGCACACTCCCAAGTCTGGGTCTGTCGCCGCGAAGACATCGCCCGCCATTGGATCAGCCGATTTCCAGCACCCGTGTGAAGGCCCGTCACAAAACGGCAATCTCCCGGAAGTTAAGTTTACCCTGCTACCAGTTCGGGATGCCGGCACAGGCATCCGCAGGGAAAGTCGTCACATGGAAAAACGCATTTTTCTGCTGTCGTCGCTGATGGCCGCAATTGCCGGCTACGCCAGCGAAGTGAATAGCGCCGGCATCGAGAGCATCGAGAGCATCGTCGTGATCTATGCCGAGAACCGGAGCTTTGATAACCTGTACGGATTCTTTCCGGGCGCCAATGGCCTGTCTCAGGTAATGGCAGCGGATTATACGCAGCGCGACCGCGATGGGTCTGTACTCAAGGAATTGCCGCCGGTGTGGAACGGTTTGACGGCGAAGGGCGTCGTGCCGGCGGTCACTCAGGCCCAGACGGAACACCTGCCCAACGCACCCTTCGCGATCGACGACCCCAAAGGCTTCAATTTGCCGCTCGGCGTTACAACCCGGGATTTGTGGCACCGCTTCTACCAGAATCAGATGCAGATTGCTGAGGGCAAGAACGACCGTTTTGTTGCGTACGCCGATTCGGGCGCCCTCGTCATGGGCCACTACGCCAGCGCAAAATTTCCTTTGTGGGATATCGCTAGACAATACGTACTGGCCGACAACTTCTTTATGGGAGGATTCGGCGGCTCTTTTATGAACCACTTCCTGTTGGCTTGCGCTTGCGCACCAATCTATCCGAACGCCGACGAAAGCCCCGCCAAGGATGCCATCTCGGCAGTCGAAGCCGATGGTGTGACGCTCAAATTGGCAACGGATTCGCCAAAATCAGCCATCGATGGACTGCCCAAATTTGTCAATGACGGCAACTTGTCGCCTGATTTCTATGCGGTGAACACGATGCAGCCGCCCTATCAGCCCAGCGCCAACAAACCTGCGCCGGGAGGCGACTCGGCGTTTGCCGATCCGGCTAAGCCTACTACCCTGCCGCCGCAGAGAGAGCAGACGATCGGCGATCTGCTGAGCGGCAAGGGCATCGCCTGGGCTTGGTACGCCGGAGCCTGGCAGGCCGCACTAGACGGCCAAAACGCGATCCCGGTGCCGAATTTTCAGTACCACCACCAGCCCTTCAATTATTTTGCCGATATGGCTCCCGGTGGCGCGGCGCGCGCTGAGCACCTGAAAGATGGCGGGCTTGGCGGCAGCGAGTTCCTCAAAGTGATCGACAGCGGGTCCTTGCCCCGAGTCGCGTTCTACAAGCCGCAGGGCAATCTGAACGAGCACCCCGGCTATACCGATGTACTGGATGGCGACCAGCACATTGCCGATGTCATCGCGCATTTGCAAAAGAGCGCGCAATGGGCACACATGGTGGTGATCGTCACCTATGACGAAAACGGCGGGTTCTGGGACCATGTCGCGCCGCCAAAGGGTGATCGCTGGGGACCGGGTTCGCGTGTCCCTGCGCTGATTGTGTCGCCCTTTGCAAAGAAGGGATTTGTCGACCACACGTTTTACGACACGACCTCGATCCTGCGTCTGATCACCAAACGCTTTGCTTTGCCGACCTTGCAGGGCCTACAGACACGCGATACAGCGCTGACGGCTAACGGCAGCCCCCCTCTCGGCGACTTGACCAATGCGCTCGCTCTTTCGCCACGATGAGGCAGGTTTGACAACCCTCGGCCCGCAGCCGGAAAATGCGTGAATGCCGAGGAGGACATTGATCATGCAGCCGAGATTGAACCCTTACCAGGCCGCTCCCGAAGCTATGAAGGCACTGACGGAGCTCGAGAAATATGTCCGCAATAGCGGGATCGAGTCGACGCTGATCGAACTCGTCAAGACGCGCGCCTCACAGATCAATGGGTGCGCCTACTGCATCTATATGCACACCCGTGACGCCCGCGCCCGCGGCGAGACAGAAGAGCGTCTCTACCTGCTCGATGCTTGGTATGAATCGTCGCTCTACACAGAGCGAGAACGCGCCGCGCTTGCTTGGACGGAGGCGGTGACCTTGGTTTCACAAACGCACGTTCCGGATGCCGTCTATGAGGAAGCTCGCCGGCATTTCTCCGAAGGGGAGCTCGTAAAGCTGACCCTCTTGGTCGCAACCATCAATGCCTGGAACCGAATGGCGATCAGCTTCCGTTCGATGCCCCCGGCGAAACCGTCCCATGCGGCGGCCTGAAGCGGCCTCCGTTGCTTCTAGCGCGCCGGGATGTATTGCGGTACCAACCGGTCGCCGCCATCGCTTGGCGGAAGGCCTCACCCTCGTACACGGGGCCGTTGCCCCCAAAGGCGTGTCAAAAAAGTGGTGATTGCACGCTGCTAGGCAAACCAAGGTCCACCCTTACGGTGCTCGACTGCCCCGCGCGGCATTACCGCTGGACAGCGCACGTCAATGGCCGCAAATATCGCCCCGGCTTCACCCTCCTTGTGCGATACAGTTTAAGAGGAAAACAACGCCCGAACATTTTTAACGTCTCGCCGCTTGTTTTAACCATCCTAAACAGGCATCGAATTTTGAAATAAATCACATTGCGACGTTAGTATATCGAAGTAAAATCCTTGTTATAGAAGATGGTGCGCTCAGTCACCCCTAGCAGCGCCACGATGCGCTCCGGCAGAAGAAAAATCTTGGGAGGGTTGACAGAGGCATTTTTGCCCGTTTAACTTTGCTCGTTCCTGCCCGTCTACCCGGATCAGTCAGTGGGAGTCCGGGACGACACCGATCTGCACTCTCTCGTTCATCCATTCCATTGGCATGGCGGCCGGACCGCTATTGCTCGCGCCGAGGGGGTGCCAAGCAAAAGGGGGCGATGCAATGCTAATGCGTCGAACGATCGGTATTTCGCTCGCGTGTTTGATGATCTCCGCCAGCGCGGTCGCCAAAATGCCAGACAAAAATAAGTCGCACCACTCCGCCCAGCGTCATACCATTAGGCATGCTAAAGCTGGGTTGCGGATCGGTAAGACCCGCATGCTCTCCTGCCAGACCGCGGAGGGTCGTGCGCGATCGGTCGCCTATCACGCTGGGCTGACACGGCATCGATACGCTTCCCGAGATCCGGTCGATCAGTCGGCTGAGAATCAGGGGGACGTCTATTTGGGCCCTACGCATCCGATTGGAGCGAGCCAGATCGGCACAGCGGCCTGGTACAATTTTGTGGGTTCTCGCACATCGAGCGGCGAGGTGCTCGACACGGTTACGCCCACCGCTGCACATCGCACCTTGCCGCTCGCCTCATACGCCAAGGTGACCAATCTCGATAGTGGCCGCGCAATAATCGTGAGGATCAATGATCGAGGTCCCTTTACCCGCCGGTTCATCATCGATCTTTCTCCGCGCGCCGCCGCCGAGATCGGCGTGAGGAGTGCCGGGGTGGCTCCGGTTGTCGTCGAGCCCGTGGCGATCGGCCCGGCCGTTAACAATCCAGCGGCAACTTTTGCCACTTTTCAAAGCCCCGCTGCCCCAACGGCGCAATAACGCCAAGCCCACCCGGCCCCGCCGGGGATCGGTTCGAGTTCACGCCGCTCGGTCTTGGTTATTGACACTGCCTTCAACGGGTGTTGCAGTTTCCCTAGGATCCGTGGAATTCGGAGGAATCAATGGGGAAACTGCGCCACATCGCTATGTCGGTGCCCGACCCGTGGAAGACTGCGGAGTTCTACAAATACGCCTTTGGGATGGAGGTGATCGGCGAGACGGATTCATGCCTTGCCGAAGGCGTGTTTCTGTCTGACGGCGTGATCAACCTGGCGCTGCTCCATTTCAAGTCGGAGGCAGCGGCCCAGGGCAAGGGTCAGGACTATGTCGGCCTTCACCATTTCGGTGTGTGGGTAGACGACCTCGCTGTGGTGCAGCGGCGCATCGAGACGGCTGGTGGCGAGTGGCTGATGGGCGAGCCGGACGTCAAGGGCGGCAGCTTTTATGAGGTCAAGTTTCACGATCTAAACGGCGTGATCTTCGACATTTCTCATAATGGCTGGGGCGGCGCGCAAAAGAGCCCGGGCGCCTCCGGGAATGAAATCGGCCCCTCGCCGGGATTGGTGCCGAAATTCGCCGAACGGCGCGCCGCAGCCGCGGCCGAAATGGCGGCGCGCACCCGAAAATGAAAGCACCCGCAGTCGATTATGTCAGGCCGCGCAATCTGACCGAGGCCATCGACTTGTTGGCCCGACGCCCTGGTGAGGCGCGCGTGATTGCAGGCGGGCAGTCGCTGGTTGCGATGATGAACTTGCGGGTCGCCTCTCCCGGATTGCTGATCGACATCGCGCGGCTGCCGGAACTCACTGCGGTTTCCGAAGTCTCCGACGCGGTTACTCTCGGCGCTTGTGTGACACATGCCGCGATCGAAGACCGAAAGGTCGCCGACCCCTCGCACGGTCTGATGCCGCAGGTAGCGGCGACGCTTGCCTATCGTGCAATCCGCACGCGGGGTACGATCGGAGGCAGCCTGGCGCTGTCGGACCCCGCTGCCGAATGGCCTGCGGTCCTTACGGCGCTAGATGGCGAGGTGACGGTTTGTGGCCCGAGCGGGCGGCGGTCTTTCAAATGCACCGAGTTCACGACAGGTATTTTCGAGACAAAACTCGCTTCCGATGAGGTCATCGAAAACGTCCGTCTTCCCAAACTGTCCGCGGATGCGCGCTGGGGCTATCTCAAGCTGTGCCGGAAATCCGGCGAGTTCGCTAGCGGGCTCGCAGTGGTTGTTTTAGATCGCGGGCGCGGTTTTTCGCGCGTCGTTCTCGGCGTAGCGAACGGTGCGCCGTTGGTGCTCGAAGAAGCTTCCCGCTTGGTCGCTGAGGGCCGCCGCGGCGAAGTCAGAGGCGCCGTCGCCACCACTCTCGATCGCGTCACTGATAGGCATTTCGACGGGTTCCAGCGCAATCTTCACACTGTCACTGCAATGCGTGCAGTGCAGCAGGTGCTGCAGTGACCGCGGTTCGGCTGAACATCAATGGCAAAGTGATCGCCGACGACGTGCCGCCGCGCCTGTCGCTCGCCGATTTTCTGCGCGAACGCCGCAATCTGACCGGAACGCATCTCGGTTGTGAGCATGGCGTCTGCGGCGCCTGCACTGTCCTCGTCGACGGGGAGCCGGCCCGTTCATGCTTGATGCTCGCTGTCGCCTGCGACGAGCGCGATGTCGAGACCATCGAGGGCTTTTCAGGCGACCGGGTGATGGAGGCGTTACGCCGCAATTTTCATTATCATCATGCGCTGCAGTGCGGGTTTTGCACACCGGCAATGTTGATTGCCGCACGCGATCTGATCCTGCGTGGACGGGCTGGTTCGGAGCGCGAAATCCGCGACGGCCTCGCCGGCAACATCTGCCGCTGCACGGGCTATACCAACATCGTCACTGCAATCGCCGAGGCTGCGAAGGAGACGCCCAATGCCTGACGAGGGATACGGTGTCGGCGCGTCCTTGTTGCGCAGGGAGGATGACCGGCACCTCCATGGCCGCGGGCAATTCGTCTCCGATATCAAATTGCCGGGCACGAGGGATGTGGCCTTTCTCCGCAGCCCGCATGCGCACGCGCGCATCAAGTCGATTTCGGTTCCGCCGGAAGCGCGCGGCCGCGTCTTCACCGCGGAGGATCTGCCGCGCGTCAAGCCGATCCGCGTCGTCTCGCACTCGACGGGCGCCAAATCGCCGCCCTGGCCGCCGCTCGCCACCGACAAGGTTCGCTACGTCGGCGAGGCGATCGCCGCGTGCATCGCGTCATCGCGCGGCGAGGCGGAAGACCTCGCGAGCGCCGTTTCAGTCGATTTCGAAGTGCTCGAGGCCGTGGTCGACGCGCCGCGCGATATGCGTGGTAGCCGCCACCCGGTCCACGAGCATTGGGGCGACAATCTTTATCTCGAGCACAGCTTGCAGGGCGGCGACATCGACGCCGCAGTGCGCGCCGCCGAAGTCGTCGTCACGCGAGAGTTTCGCATGCAAAGGCAGTCGGGCGCGCCGCTCGAAGGTCGCGGAATATTGGCCTATCGCGACCATCGCCTCGACGAGGTCGTGCTCTACGCCTCGACGCAGACGCCGCACACCGTGCGGGTCGCGCTCGCCGAGATCCTCGATCTCGAGGAGCGCTGCATCCGCGTCGTCGCGCCCGATATCGGCGGCGGGTTCGGGCCCAAGGCCCGCCTCTACCCGGAAGAAATCATCCTGGCGGCTTTGGCCTTGGAGCTCGATCATCCGGTCCGCTGGATCGAGGATCGCGGCGAGCACCTCCTAACTGCGGCGCACACCCGCGACCATCATTACAAGGTTACCGCTTATGCCGATCGGCAGGGGCGTATTCTCGGCGTCGATGCGGAAATCGTCGTCGACGCCGGCGCCTATGGATTATGGCCGCAGGGCCCGTATCACGAAGCCGGCATGGTGGCGCGCGCTCTGCCGGGGCCTTACACGATCCCGAACTACCGGGCCAGGCACTACACCGTCGCGACGAACAAGACGCCGCTCGGCCCCTATCGCGGCGTCGGGCGCCCCGGGGCGTGCTTTGCGATCGAGCGGCTGATCGACGAGATCGCTCGGGCGGTCACGCGCGAGCCCAACGACGTGCGGAGCCTCAACCTCGTCCGGCCCGAGGAGATGCCGTTCACAACCATCGGCGGCATGCGTCTCGACAGCGGCGACTACGGGCAGAGCATGCGGCTGTGCGCCGAGCTTCTGGATATGCCCGCGGTCCGAGCGCGCCAGCAGCGTGGGCAGGCAGATGGCCGTATGATCGGCATCGGCTTCGCCACGTTTGCCGAGCAGACCGCGCATGGCGCCGCCGAATTCGCCGCGCGCGGCGCATCGATTATCCCGGGGTTCGAGAGCTGCACCGCGCGCATCCTGACCGATGGCAGCGTCGTGCTGATGGTCGGCATCCAGTCGCATGGGCAAGGGTTGGAGACCGCTCTGTCGCAGGTCGCCGCCGAGGAGCTAGGCATTGACCCGGCGCGGATTTCAGTGCGCCACGGCGACACCGAGAGCACGGCATTCGGGTTCGGGACCTTCGCTTCGCGCAGCATGGTGATGTCAGGCGGGGCGGTGGCGCGCGCCAGCCGTATGCTGCGCGACAAGCTCTGCCGGATCGGCGCTCATCTGCTGCAATGCGACATCGCGGAGGTGCGCTGCGCCGGCGGCGCCGTATCGGGCCCGCAGGCATCGGTCACGATCGCCGAAATCGCCAAGGTTGCACATTTGCGCATGGACGGACTCCCGCCAGGGGTCGACCCGCTGCTCGATGCGACCGCGACCTACGAGCCGGGGATCAGCACCGGCGTCTTTTCCTATGCGACGCACGGCGCCGTCGTTGCGGTCGACCCGGAGACCGGCTTTATCGAGCTCCTCGACTACGCGGTCGCCGAGGATTGCGGCACGATGGTCAACCCGATGCTCGTCGACGGCCAGATCAGGGGCGGCGTCGTGCAAGGCATCGGCACTGCCTTATTCGAGGAAATCCCCTACGACGAGGCCGGCCAGCCGCTCGCCGGCACCTTGGCCGATTATCTGATGCCCGGCGCCGCTGAAATGCCGGCGATCAAGATAGGCCATCTCCACACCCACACCCCGCACACCGAATACGGCATGAAGGGTATGGGCGAAGGCGGCGCCGTCGCCCCGCCCGCCGCGATCGCCAACGCCGTCCGTGACGCTCTCGCAGCAATCGGCGCCGAACTCAACGAAACCCCGATCACCCCGCGCCGGGTGATGGCGGCAATAACAAAGGCGCGCGAGGCCAAAGTTCCGTCGTGAGCGACATCACCAGTTCCAGGGGTTTATTACCGGGACAAGAGTACCCGCGAAATCGTCGACGTTGCGCGTCACGATGATTTTGTGGTGAATCGCTGCCGTCGCGGCAATCAGCCCATCAGCCATACCACGCGGCCGTTCGGCGGCTAGTCGTCCCCACTCGAGTGCGACCAAATCGCTGATCGATAGGATTCTGTCGCTGTGGTCGTGCCGTAGCTGTTCCAGCCATGTCGTCAGCGCTGCGGCTGCTCGGGCATCGCTGCGCCGCTTCAGCGCGATCCCCTTCATGATCTCGCCGAGTGTGACAACGCTCAGATAGATCGTGGTCGGATCGACCGAGAGGAGCCAGGCCCGAGCCTCCTTGGTGCCCCGGCGGGCCTCCGACAAGACGTTGGTATCGACGAGATACATCAGAAAAGGACATCTCGGCCGGTGTCGCGCGAACGATCGTTGACAGCGTCAACCAGATCATCCGGCCACAATTCTCCTTCTAGTAGGTGGTCGACAATCGAACGGCGCGGTGAGGTAAGCTTGGCGAAGTCCTCTTCCGAAACCACGACGACAGCAGGTTCACCGCGGACGCTGACATGTTGTGGGCCTTGCTCACACGCCCGCTTGACGAGTTCACTGAAACGCGCTTTCGCGTCCTGCAGCTGCCAACTCGAGCGGCTTTGGCCCTGATTTACCACGATCGTTCCTTATGACTAGACTGACTAGATATACATCTTCTTTTTATTTGGTCAAGCAGCTCGCGCAGGGATCCGATCGTCGGACGATCGCCGATCACGCTAACTTCGGCCGTAGCCCCCCGGGTCGCCTGTGCATGAGCGTCCGGTCCATCTAAATATTGTGTACAAAACAAGAACGTGGGACGTAAAGTCGTGACCCTCGAGATGAGCAGGGTGATGCCATGTCTGGGTCGGAGAGCCGGTTTCCAAAGTCGTTGATCGAGTTCCAGGCTCGCTTTGCGAGCGAAAGCGCGTGCGCGGAGTACCTTTTCGAGCGTCGTTGGCCGGAAGGGTTTGTCTGTCCGGGTTGCAGCGAAGGCGGCGCCTGGCTGTTGAAGACCAAAGCATTCACCTATGAGTGTGCCGGCTGTGGCCGTCAGACCTCGGTCACCGCCGGCACGATCATGCACGCCAGCAAGCGGCCGCTGACGATCTGGTTCTGGGCCGCGTTTCTAATGGCGACGCACTCCAATGGCATCTCGGCGCTGCAACTGCAGAGCCAGCTCGGCCTTGGCTCGTACCGAACCGCCTGGATGTTGTGCGCCAAGCTGCGCCGGGCCATGGTCAATCCGGAACGTGAGCCACTGAGTGGCGTCGTCGAGGCTGACGAGACGATCATTCA
>Ga0306926_10007304_pt1 | contig 11957 bp, 9 predicted proteins | sample flu12Cox44000178_FD_203759 | JGI IMG/M metagenome (GOLD analysis project Ga0306926, IMG submission 203759) | Lab enrichment of tropical soil microbial communities from Luquillo Experimental Forest, Puerto Rico - flux8day.12C.oxic.44.000.178 (v2)... | ecosystem: Environmental > Terrestrial > Soil...
GTGGGCACCCACGAGGAGCTGCTGCCGTACCTGGTGCGGCGACTGCTCGAGAACGGCGCCAACACCTCGTTCGTGCATCAGTTCCTGAATCCGCAGATCCCGGTGGAGGAAGTCGTGCGTGATCCGGTTACCTCCCTCGCCACCGAACCCTCACAGCCAGCACGGCTGCGTGAGCCTCGAGCCCTGTTCGGGGCCGAGCGCACCAACTCGGCGGGCGAGGACTTCGGCGATCCGGCGGCGCTCGCTGCGCTCGCCGCCGAGCTGCGCTCGCAGGCGCGCAGCGTCCATGCCGGCGGACCGATACTGAGCGGCCGTGTAGTGCGCGACGCGCGGGTCGAAGTCACCTCGCCTGCCGACACGGGCGAGATCGTCGGTTACACCCGCGATGCCAGCGCGCAGGAGATCGGTGACGCCATGGAAGAGGCCGCCGCGGCGCAGCCGGCCTGGGATGCGACGCCGGCCGACGTGCGTGCCGCCTGCCTGACCAGAGCGGCCGATCTGCTGCAGAAGCGGCGCAGCACGTTTCTGAGCCTTTTGGTACGCGAGGCCGGTAAAACCCTGCCGGATGCGCTGGCGGAGCTGCGCGAAGCGGTGGACTTCTGCCGCTACTACGCCGCGCGCGGCCGCGAGCTGTTCGGCGCTCCGGAGCAGTTGCCCGGTCCCACCGGCGAGCGCAATACGCTCTCGCTGCAGGGCCGGGGTGTGTTCGTGTGCATCAGTCCGTGGAATTTTCCGCTCGCCATTTTCACCGGTCAGATCACCGCCGCGCTCATGGCGGGCAACGCGGTGGTCGCCAAGCCCGCACCGGCCACCCCGCTCATCGCGCACGCCATGACGCGTCTGCTGCACGAAGCAGGGGTGCCGCCGGCGGTGCTGCAGCTCACACCCGCGGACGGCCCGCCCTTTGGCGAGGTCGCACTGACGCATCCGCGGCTCGCGGGCGTCGCCTTCACCGGCTCCACTGCCACTGCGAGCACCATCAACCGCACGCTCGCCAACCGCGCAGGCGCGATCGTTCCGCTGATCGCCGAGACCGGCGGCGTCAACGCCATGGTGGTCGATGCCACTGCGCTCCCCGAGCAGGTGGTCGATGACGCACTCATCTCCGCCTTCACCAGCGCCGGTCAGCGCTGCTCCGCGTTGCGCGTACTGTACCTGCAGGAGGAGATCGCCGAACGTGTCATCAGCATGCTGATCGGTGCGATGCGCGAGCTGAAGATCGGTGCGCCGCAGGAGCTGTCGACGGATGTCGGTCCGGTGATCGGCGAGGCAGCGCGCGCGCGCCTCTCGCGGCACGTCGAGCGCATGCGCCGCGAGGCGCAGCTGCTGTACGCCTGCGAGCTCGATCCGGCACTGGCGCGGCGTGGCTATTTCTTCCCACCGCACCTGTTCGAGCTCAGGCGGCTCGATCAGCTCGGCACCGAGGAGTTCGGCCCCGTCCTGCACGTCGCGCGCTACCGCAGCGATCAGCTGCCGCAGGTGCTCGCGGCGATCCGCGGCACGGGCTTCGGGCTCACACTCGGGATTCATACCCGGGTCGAGAGCCTCGCCGACCACGTGTTCCGCTCGCTGCCGGTGGGCAACACCTACGTAAACCGCAACATGATCGGCGCGGTGGTCGGGGTGCAGCCCTTTGGCGGCCAGGGCCTCTCGGGCACCGGGCCCAAGGCGGGTGGACCGCACTACCTGCTGCGCTTCGCCAACGAGCGCACGCTCACCATCAACACCGCTGCCATCGGCGGCAACGTCGAGCTGCTTTCCTGAGGAGGACTCAGCGCAGCAACAACAGCGTGCCGCAGGCGATCAGTAACAACCCGCTCAGCCGTCCTCCCTGGGCGCCAAACGGCATTGACTTCTCGAGCAGCACGAACACCGTGATGGCAGCGATGGCTACGAGGTTCATCACCCCCGCGACGAACAGCAGCAGCATCAGCGCCCAGCAACAGCCGACACACCAGGCACCATGCCGCAAGCCGAGGCTGAAGGCTGCGCGGTTGCCCGGCCGGTAGTAGCGCGCCAGGAAAGCCGCTGGTGTACGGCAGGTCGTCAGGCAGGAGCCTTTGACGGGAGTCAGCTGGTATGCGCCGGCGAGCAGCACCAGCGCGCCGCTCAACACCTGGCCGCGCAGCTGCATCATCGGGGACAGGTAGAGCCGCGCACCGAGCAGAAGCTGCAGCAGGGTGACGGCGAGACTGAACGCCGTCCACACGAGCAGGTAACCGGCCAAGAAGCTGTAGGCACGCAGCGGCGCATGTGTGGCGTCATGGCTGCGCACCACCATGGTGTAGAGCAGCAGCGTGGGCGCCGCGGATGGCAGCATCATGCCCGCCATCATCACCGTCCACATGGCGAAGAGCAGCGTGCCGTGCCTCGCCGGCTGCATATCGGTCATCAGCCACGAGGAGGCTCCGTGCATCGGGCCGTACATGTCGAGCGCCATGGGCACTATCCACGCCCAGCACATGAGGCATGCCGCGGCGAGCCCCATGAGGATCCACAGGCGCTCGCGCCGCAGCAGGACTTCGACCGTAGTGTCCGGGACCGGCACGATTGCTCAGCGAATCACTCCGTGCGTGCTCCAGTGGAACCGCACCAGGTGCGCGTGCGTGCCCTGCAAGTCGAGCGCAATGGCGCCAGTGGCGCGAGCCGTGCCGCTGGCAACCTCGGCCTGCGAGTATTCGAAACCTGCCGGCAGGTTTATGCGCACGCGGTGCGCGGCGCCCGTGACCGGATTCCTGATCGGCTCGCCGCTGCCCTCGAGCGTGCCCGGCACGCGGACGGTTGCCGTGCGCTTCTCCACATCGAGCAGCAGCTCGATCGGCCTGATTAGAGTCGGCAGCACCTTCGTCATGGTGGTCGAGAACACCTGCCAGATGAGGGTGCCCGGGTCGGTGTCGCGCCCAAGGAGTATCGCTTCGAGAGCGGCCCGCTGGCGCGCATCGGCCTGCTCGTCCACGACCGCCTGGCAGGTCCCATTGCCAAGGTGTATGGCCTTCGGCCAAGAGAGGAGGATGCCGCAGCGCAGCCCATCGAGAGGGACGTCTGCGTAGCGGCCCTGCTCGATCTGCACGAAGGCCAAAGCGCGACAGTCACCGTGCGTTGGCGGGCTGTTGAACTGGCAGGGGCAGCCCCACGCGCAGTTGCAGTTGACGAACTCGACCCCCTGCATCGTCCACTCGGTGAAAGCCATACGCCTCCCGAGATTTTGTTCGGCGCCAGCACGATTCTGCCTCACCTCTGTCAAGGCCGTCCACGATGCAGCCTCCGGATGATCACCCGCTAGGTGAGTCGGGCCGATCCGCGCGCGACGGCGGCACGCCATCCTCGCGCAGCTGCTCGGTGAGCGCATCGAGGGAGTCGAGCGGCGCCGAACAGGTGCTTCCGCGGCAGATGTAGGCCACCGGGAAGGCGCGCGGGGTTTTGTCCGCCAGCGCTGGCGGCAGGTCCAGCGCTTCGGTGGGGATCGCGAGCACCAGGCGATGCGGCGCGTAGAAGCGTGCCAGTGCGAGACGCCAGCCCTCGATGGTCCGGGCCTCACCGCGCAACACCACGGTCTCAGGCGCAGCCAGCAGCTCCTCCAGTGCACCGAGCAGAGTCACATGTCCCGAAGGGTACTGCGTGATCGCCGGCCACGCGGCGCGCAGGGTGCGCTCGGCGGCGGCGAGGTAGCGCGGCTCAGCGAGCAGGTGCCCCATGCGCAGCAGCACGCGCGCAGCCACGCCGTTGCCGGAAGGCGTCGCGTCGTCACCAAAGCTCTTGCTGCGGTGGATCAGCACCTCGTGATCGTCCGAGGTGAAGTAAAAGCCGCCCGCGGCATCGTCGACGAAATGGTGTAGCACCACCTCGATGAGCTCGCGTGCGAACTGCAGCTCATCGGCCCTGAAGCGCACCTGCTGCAGCTCGAGGATCGCGTCGGCGAGGTACACGTGGTCGTCCAGGTAGGCGTTGAGATGTGCACGCCCCTCCATGGAGGTGGCGAGCAGGCGCCCCTCGCGCCACAGGGTCGCACGGATGAAATCGAGCGCGCGGGTAGCAGACGCGGCGAGATCCTCGCGCTCGAGCGCGCGCGCTGCGGCCGCCATGCCGCGAATCATGAGCGCGTTCCACGAGGTGAGGATCTTGTCGTCGCGTGCCGGGCGTACGCGCGTCGCGCGCAGCGCCAGCAGCTTCGCGCGCGCGGTCGCAATGAGCGCCGTCACTTCTTCCTGCGTACGCTGCAGCTGCCGTGCGATATCCTCGATGGCGGCAGCGACGTAAAGGTTCCAGCGGCCCTCGAAATTCGCCGGCCGGTCGAGGCCAAACCGCGGCGCAAACACCGCGAACTCCTCGGCAGAGAGCGCGGCGCGCACCTCCTCGCGATCCCACACATAGAACTTGCCTTCGTGGCCTTCCGAGTCGGCATCGAGACTCGAGTAGTAGCCGCCCTCGGGCGACTGCATCTCCCGCAGCACCCAGTCCGCGGTCGCGTGCGCCGCCCGGGCGTACAACGGATCGGCACCCGCCAGTGAGGCGTGTGCGCAGGCCGCGAGCAACGCACCATTGTCGTAGAGCATCTTCTCGAAATGCGGAATCATCCAGTACTCATCGACCGAGTAGCGGCAGAAGCCGCCACCGAGCTGGTCGTTGATTCCGCCTTCCGCCATGCGGCGCAGCGTGAGCGTCGCCATGTAGAGCGCCTGCAGGTCCGGCTCGGGTGCCTGCGCGCTCACATACCAGCGGCGCAGCAGCCACTCGGTCATCTCGGCATGCGGGAACTTGGGCGCGCCGCCAAAGCCGCCGTTGCGGGAGTCGAAGCTGCGGGCGAGCTGCGCACGGCAGGCGGCGAGCGGCGCATCGGTGAGCTCGCTCTCCGGCCCGGCGCCTTCCGGAGTGAGCTCGGCAAAGGCCGCCATCAGCGCCTCGTTCTGCTTCCTGAGCTCGCCCGCATGGTCACGGTAGTAGGCGGCGACGCGCTGCAGGATGTCCGTGAACGCCGGCAAGCCATAACGGGCCTCCTTCGGAAAGTAGGTGCCACCGAAGAACGGCCGCTGATCGTCGTGCGTCAGGAACATGGTGAGCGGCCAGCCGCCGCTGCGCTGGGTCAGCATCTGCTGCGCGATCTGATAGATGCGATCGATGTCGGGCCGCTCCTCGCGGTCGACTTTGATGTTGATGAAGTTGTCGTTGAGGATCTTCGCAGTGGCTTCGTCCTCGAAGCTCTCATGGGCGGCCACGTGACACCAGTGGCAGGCGTGATAACCAACACTGAGGTGAATCGGTTTCTTCTCGGCCCGAGCTCGCTCGAGCGCTTCGACGCCCCACGGATACCAGTCGACCGGATTGTGGCCGTGCTGCCGCAGGTATGGACTCGTCTCGGATGCAAGACGGTTGGTGTACCTGGGCGTGCCGTCCTTATTCAAAAGCTCTGTCGCCGTCATGCTTCGGTGTGCGGCCTTGATGGCGCGCGCGTTTGCCACTTTGCAAATCGTGCGCGTGCAGGCCTGACTCTCCAGGTTCGAGGTGCGCTTTCTGTATACTCCGATTCCGCTTTTCCTGCCTTCGCAGCATCATGTCCCGTCCCGCACCTTCCCCCGCCGCTCCGATCGACGCCAACGCGCGCGTGCTGCGCCTGAAGCGTGGCGAGGAGCGCCGCCTGCTGGCAGGACACCTGTGGGTGTTCAGTAACGAAGTCGACACCGAGCGCACACCGCTCGGGCAATTCCCGCCGGGAACGGTGGTCGAGCTGCGCTCCTACCGCGACGCCTTCCTCGCTTACGCCTACCTCAACCCGCACGCACTGATCTGTGCGCGCATCCTGTCGCGTGCTGCGGACCAGCCGGTGAGCGCAGAACTCATCGAGCAGCGGTTGACCGTCGCGCTGGCGCTGCGGGAGCGGCTGGGCGTCGCACGCTACTGCCGCTGGGTGTTCGGCGAGTCGGACCTGTTGCCGGGGTTGGTGCTCGATCGCTACGGCGACATCGTCGTCGGGCAGATCGCCACCGCGGGCATGGAGGCGTTGCGCGAGTCGATCGAGGAGGCCGTGCGTCGCGTCGCAAATCCGCAGGCGCTCATCTGGAAGAACGACTCCGCCGCACGTGACCTCGAGCAGCTGCCGCACCTGGTGCAGGCGGCATTCGGCGAGCTGCCGGGGGAGGTCGGCATCGTGGAGGGCGCGCTCAGCTTCGTCGCGCCGCTGGCCGAGGGCCAGAAGACCGGCTGGTTTTACGACCAGAGCGCTAATCGCGCCCGCCTGCGGCGTTACGTCGCCCGCGGCGCGCGCGTGCTCGATGTGTGCTCGTATGTTGGCGCCTGGGCGCTCACGGCGCTGCACCAGGGCGCCGGCAGCGCCTGTTGCGTGGATGCTTCTCCCCTGGCGTTGGAATATGCCGAGGCCAATGCCCGCAGCAACGGCATGAGCATCGCGCCTGTGCGCGCCGACGCCTTCGACGCCCTGAAGACACTGCTGGCGCAGGGCGGGCAGTTCGACGTGGTGGTGCTCGATCCGCCGGCTTTCATCAAGCGCAAGAAGGACATTCCGCAGGGACAGGCCGCGTACCGCAAGCTCAATCAGCTCGCACTCGGGCTGCTGGCGGAAGGAGGGCTGCTCGTGTCCTGCTCGTGCTCTTATCACCTCGCCGCCGAGGAGTTGCTGACGGCCATTCAGGCGGCGGCACGGCACAGCGCGCGCTTCGTGCAGGTGCTCGAGGCCGCCGGCCAGTCGCCCGACCATCCGCTGCATCCTGCGATTCCGGAAACCCGTTACCTCAAGGCGTTCTTCTGCCGCGCGACACGCGCGGTCGGCTAAACTGCCCGCCCCATGCTCGTCTACCCCGGATTCAACCCGATCGCCTTCGAGATCGGCCGCGTCAAGGTTCACTGGTACGGCATCATGTACCTGCTCGGCTTTGCCGCGGCCTGGTGGCTCGCGCGGCGGCGCGCGGGCCGCCCGGGCTCCACCTGGAAGCCGCACGACGTCGATGACCTGATCTTCTACGCGATGCTCGGAGTGATCTTCGGCGGGCGCATCGGCTACGTGTTGTTCTACGGCCTCAGCTTCTGGGCGAGCGACCCGTGGTATCCGCTGAAGATCTGGGAGGGCGGCATGTCCTTTCACGGCGGACTCATCGGTGTGGTCGTGGCGCTCACGCTGTTCGCCTGGCGTCGCGGGCGCAATGTTGCCGACGTCTACGACTTCACCGCGCCGCTGCCGGCGCTCGGACTGTTCTTCGGCCGTATCGGCAACTTCATCAACGGCGAGTTGTGGGGCAAGGTGACCACCGTGCCCTGGGGATTCCGCGTCAACGGCGAGGTGCGCCACGCGTCACAGCTCTACGAGGCGACCCTCGAAGGACTGTTGCTGTTCGCGGTGCTGTGGTGGTTCACCTCGCGCCCGCGGCCGCGTCTGGCTCCCTCGGGGTTGTTTCTGCTCTTCTACGGCGCCGCGCGCTTCCTGATCGAGTTCGTGCGTGTGCCGGATGAGCACATCGGCTATCTCGCCGGTGGCTGGCTCACCGAGGGGCAGGTGCTGTCGATGCCGATGATCCTGGCCGGTATCGCCATGCTGGCCTGGGCCTACCGCGCGCGCCAACCCTCAGGCAACTTCGCCGTCGCGCAGCCGAAGCCGGCGCAATGAAGCAGTACCTCGAGCTGATGCAGCGCATCCGCACGCAGGGCGTGCGCAAGGCCGACCGCACCGGTACCGGCACGCTTTCGCTGTTTGCACAGCAGATGCGCTTTGACCTCGGCGCGGGTTTCCCGTTGGTCACCACCAAGAAGATTCACCTGCCGTCGGTGGTGTACGAGCTGCTGTGGTTCCTGCGCGGCGACACCAACGTCGCCTGGCTGCACGAGCACGGGGTCACCATCTGGGACGAGTGGGCCGACGAGCACGGGGAGCTCGGCCCGGTGTACGGTCGGCAGTGGCGAGCATGGGCGACGGCCGATGGGCGCCACATCGATCAGATCGCACAGGCGATCGAGCAGCTCAGGCGTAATCCGGATTCACGCCGCATCATCGTGAGCGCGTGGAACGTGGGCGAGCTCGAGCGCATGCGGCTCATGCCCTGCCATGCCTTTTTCCAGTTCCACGTGGCCGCGGGACGCCTGTCCTGCCAGCTGTACCAGCGCAGCGCCGATGTGTTCCTGGGCGTACCCTTCAACATCGCCAGCTACGCGCTGCTCACGCATCTGGTCGCGCAACAGTGCGATCTCGCCCCCGGCGAGTTCATCTGGACCGGCGGTGACTGTCACCTGTACCTCAACCATCTCGAGCAGGCGGAGCTGCAGCTCGCGCGCACGCCGCTTCCGGCGCCAAGGCTGGTGATCCACCGCCGGCCGGCGAGCATTTTCGATTACCGCTACGAGGACTTCGAGTTCGACAACTACCGCCACCATGCGCCCATCCGCGCACCGGTGGCGGTATGAGTGCTCGTCCCGATCCCGACGAACCGCTCATCGAGGTGCGCGAGTCACCGCTGCACGGGCTCGGCGTCTTTGCCCGGGACCGGATCCGCAAGGGCACGCGCATCATTGAGTACCTCGGCGAGCGCGTCTCGCACGGCGAGGCCGACCGGCGCTACGAGCACAAGGATGCCGGCGACGCGCACACGTTTCTGTTCATCGTGGATGGGCGCACGGTCATCGATGCCGGGGTCGCCGGCAACGAGGCGCGCTTCATCAACCACGGCTGCGAGCCTAACTGTGAGTCGGTCATCGAGGGCCGCCGGGTGTTCATCGATGCGGTGCGTGGCATCGAGCCGGGCGAGGAGCTCACCTACGACTACCAGATCCAGCGCGAGCCGGAGGACCCGGCGGATATCGACGCGATCTTCGCCTGCCACTGCGGCAGCGCACGCTGCCGTGGCAGCATGCTGTGGCCGCCGCGCCGCCGGGCGACGCGGCGGCGCAGGCCGCGGCGCTGACAAGCAGCCCCATGAATCATTCACGCCGCCTCAGCCTGTCATCCATCGTGGGTGCAATCGGCATCGTGTACGGGGATATCGGCACCAGCCCGCTGTACGCGCTGCAGGAGGCGGTGAACGATGCGGGCACCTTCGACACGCAGGCGGTGCTCGGAGTGCTGTCGCTCATCTTCTGGGCGCTGATCATCTCGGTCACGCTCAAGTACGTCACCGTCATCATGCGAGCCGACAACGACGGTGAGGGCGGGATCCTCGCGCTGTTTGCGCTGGCGCAGCGGCGGCTGATCGTCGGCAGCACCTGGGCGAGAGTGGTCATTGGGCTCGCGCTCGCGGGCACCGCTTTTTTCTTCTGCGACGCCCTGATCACACCGGCCATCTCCGTGCTGAGCGCGGTCGAGGGCCTGGAGCTGCTCAGTCCCGACCTGAAGCAGGCCGTGGTGCCGATCACCCTGGTCGTGCTCGCGGTGCTGTTTGCCTACCAGCGTCACGGCACCGCGCGGGTCGGTAGCCTCTTCGGCCCGATCATGGTGGTGTGGTTCGTGGTGATCGCCGTCATCGGCGTGTTCCCCATCCTGCGCCAGCCGCAGGTGCTGGCAGCCCTCAATCCCTTGGTGGGTGTCGGGCTCCTGGCGCACCGCCCGCAGGTGGCCCTGGCGGTGATCGGTGCGGTATTCCTGGCGCTCACCGGCGCGGAAGCACTGTATGCCGACATGGGTCATTTCGGACGCGCGCCCGTTCGGGTTTCCTGGTACACCCTGATCGCGCCGGCGCTGGTGGTCGATTATTTCGGACAGGGCGCGTTGCTGCTCGAGCTCGGCAAGCCGATCGAGCATCCGCTCTTTCACCTGGTTCCTGCCGCGGTGCTGCCGTGGCTGGTGCTGCTCGCCACGGCGGCAACCGTCATCGCTTCGCAGGCGGTCATCTCCGGGGCATTCTCCATGGCGCGCCAGGCCGTGCACCTCGACCTGCTGCCGCGGCTGCGCGTGCTGCAGACCTCCGCGCTCGAGCACGGGCAGATCTATGTGCCGATCGTCAACTGGCTGGTGTTCATCGCGGTCTGCGGCTTCGTCATCGGCTTCGGCTCTTCGGATGCGTTGTCGGGAGCGTATGGCGCGGCGGTAGTCGGGACCATGGTGGTGACCACCATCCTCGGCGCTTTCGTCGCCGCGACGCAGTGGAACTGGCCCAAGTGGCAGGTCGTGGCGGTGTTCGCGCTGTTCCTGGTGACCGACGCTGCCTACGTCGCCGGCAACATGACCAAGGTGCCGACCGGCGGCTGGATCCCGCTCACCCTCGGCGCGATCCTTTGCCTGATCTTCACCACCTGGCGCAACGGACGGCTGGAGCTGCGCGCCGCGCTGGCGAAGCTCGCCGTGCCCCGCAGCGAGCTGCCGAAGCTGGTTGCGGGGGTCCACCGGGTGCCGGGCACCGGGGTTTTTCTCGCCAGCAACCAGCAGCTGGTGCCCTCGGCACTCATCCGCAACATCGAGCACAACGCAGTCGTGCACCAGCGGGTCATCATCCTCAACGTGGAGATCGCCGACACGCCGCGCCAGGATCCGGTGCGCCGGCTGCAGATCGAGGAGGTGCTGCCCGGGGTGTTCTACGTCACTGCGCGTTTTGGCTTCATGGAGACTCCCGACGTGGCCGAGGCGCTCAAGGCCTGCCGGGCGCGCGGGCTGCGGGTGTTCACCGAGGACAGCTCGTTCTTCGTCGGCCGCCACGTGGTGCGCGCGCGTCCGCTCACCGGGCTGCGGGGGCTGCAGCGACGGCTGTTTGCCCGTATGCAGCAGTACAGCACGCAGGCCGCCGAGTTCTTCCGCATGCCCTTCCGGGACGTCGTGATACTCAACACCGCCGTGGAGATCTGACACGGTGGCGGCGCCGGATGGCGACATTTGACTTTGCGGCGCGCACAGCTGCAATAATCCGCCAACATGAGCGCCGGGCCGCCGTTGATTTCCCTCATCGTCGCCATGGCCCAGAACGGCGTCATCGGCCGCGACAATTCCATGCCCTGGCGTCTGCCCGAGGATCTCAAGCGCTTCCGGGCCTTCACCCTCGGCAAGCCGATCCTGATGGGCCGCAAGACCTTCGAATCAATCGGCCGACCGCTGGAGGGTCGTACCAACCTCGTGCTGACACGCGATCGCAGCTGGTTTGCGCCCGGGGTGATCGTGGTGCACTCGGTGGAAGAGGCGCTGACGCAGGCGAGCGCGAGCGATGAGCTGGTGGTGATCGGCGGGGCGGAGATCTATCGCCTGGTGCTGCCCTTCGCGCGCCGCATCTACCTGACGCACGTGCACGCCGATGTCCAGGGAGATATCACCTTCCCGGAGTTCGACCCCACGCAATGGGCGGATGTCGAATACAGCAGTCAGCCCGCGGACGATGAGCATGCCTACCCGGTGACCTTCGTCACCCTCGAGCGCCGCAACGCTCCCGAGGTGCCGCGGCAGCACTGACTCGCCTCGCCCGCACACGCGCGCTCACAGAGTCTTGAAGTAGAACGTCGTGGCGCACGGCCGCCCGTCGGGCAAGAGCGCGTAGCCCGGGACCTGACCGACCCGTTGCCATCCATGACGCTCGTAGAGCCGCGCGGCCTCGGCGTTCGCGGTGTCGAGCACGAGCAGCGTGCGGCCCTCCTCGCGCGCACATTCCTCGGCAGCGGCGAGCAGCGCGGCGCCCACCCCGCCGCGGCGCACGCGCCGATGCACCAGCATCTTGGCGAGATCGCCCCGGTGCGGCTGGTTCTCGGGCAGATCGAGGATCAGCTGCACCGTGCCGACGATGGTGCCCAGGGGATCGACGGCGGCAAGCACCGCGCGCTCGCCACGGGCGGCGCTCTGCGCCACGCCGCGCCAGTAGGCGCGCGCTTTCTCCCGCGGCAGCGGCAGCATGAAGCTCACCGAGGCCCCGCCTTCGACGCAATCGATCAGCACCTCGGCGAGGCCCCCGAGTATCTGCTCATCGAAGGCGCGCAGGCGATGTACCCCGCTGCCGGTCACCACCTCAGTTCCGTTCGGGCAATGCCGGCGGCACGCCCGCGGTGAGTGG
>Ga0306926_10007305_pt1 | contig 11956 bp, 10 predicted proteins | sample flu12Cox44000178_FD_203759 | JGI IMG/M metagenome (GOLD analysis project Ga0306926, IMG submission 203759) | Lab enrichment of tropical soil microbial communities from Luquillo Experimental Forest, Puerto Rico - flux8day.12C.oxic.44.000.178 (v2)... | ecosystem: Environmental > Terrestrial >...
TGTCTTCGGGCATCAGGTTATGGAAGGGACCCGATGGCAATCCCTGCAAATCAGCCGGTCCGGCGGCCGTCAGCCGCAGTGGACCACAGTGGCCATCTGCATTCGACGCCGTGGCGATGCGAATGCCAAAGAGCGGCTCGTTTCAGAGTGGACCTCGTAGCCGCCCCTGAGTGTGCCGCATTTGATCATCTCGTCGGTACTGCCCGCTCGGTCATGCGAGCCTGCTTATCGAGCAAACACCAGCGATGGCCCACTGAGCCCGATTTTCCTTACTCGGGTAAGAAAGGGGTGTAACGTCAACGAGCGTGGCAAAATGAAGTCGACGAATACGGGAGCCCGGCGATCATCTACAAAAACGCAACCTACCAGCGGAGGCGCATGGGCGCAAAGACAGTTCGTCTACTGCACGCGGTTTCCGCGGTGTCGATCGTTGTTTTGGTTCAGGTTTTTCCGCGACATAGCCGATCCTCTTCTGCAGTTGAAGGCGCCTTGCCTGCCGCGAACGGCTCCATCGCAGGCGCCATTTCGGCATCAGTCGCCACCAAGATCGAGGCCGGCCTGACGAGCGGCCTGGCCCCTCCAGCGCGCCGCCGGCGTTTGGCCGAGTTCGGCGCGGAAACGGTCAGGATCAAGCCGAGGAGTCCCCGCTGGCCGCCCCGAGGACTGGACCCCAGTCATCTGGGTCGCTGCCATCGCGCCAGAGCGCGCCGTCGCGCTGCTCGGAATGGGGCTGCCGTTTGGGCTCAATCCGTGTATTCTAAACTGGCGTTGCGCCCGAGAGCGCTTGGCTGGACTCCAGCATGAAGCCCTTGGTTGGCAAACGACGGCCTCGCCGCGCGCTAAAGCGCGACGAGCAAGCGGGATCCAACGCCCAACAATGGCAGGGGCATCATGGCTCGCATCACGCGACGTAGACTTCTGAAACTGTCCGCATCGGGCGCTGTCGCGGCGCAAACCGGTGGCCTCGCTGCCGTTTTGGCCACCGGAAGAGCGCCGGCGTTCGCACAGGGCACCACCGTCCACTGGCTGCGCTGGGCCGATTTTGTGCCGGCGTCCGATGCGCTGCTCAAAGGTCCGATCACCCAGGAATGCCAGAAGGCGACCGGGATCACGCTCAAGGTTGAAACCATCAACGCCAACGACCTGCAGGCGCGCATCACCTCGGCAATCCAATCAGGAACCGGACCCGACATCATCATGGCGCTCGGCAACTGGCCGCAGCTCTACGCTGAAAGCCTCGCCGATGTCGGTGACGTGGCCGAAGAGATCGGCAGCGCCCAAGGGGGCTATTACGACGCCGTCAAACTCGTCGCCACGGTTGGCAACAAATGGATTGGGGTGCCATGGACCGTCGGTGGCGGGTTGATCGCCTATCGCAAGTCGTGGTTCGAGGAGGTCGGATATAAAACCTTCCCCGAAACCTGGGACGCCTTACGGGACGCCGGCAAAAAATTGAAGGCTGAGGGCCGGCCGCTAGGCCAAACCGCCGGGCACACGTTCGGCGATGCGCCGGCCTGGTGGTACCCCTATTTGTGGTCCTGGGGCGGCAAGGAGGTCGAGGCTGATGGCAAGACCGTGGTCTTGAACAGCCAAGAAACCGTCGAATCAGTCAAGTTCGCGACCCGACTTTGGAGGGACAGCTGCGACGAGGGCGGACTCGCCTGGGACGACACCAGCAACAACCGCGCCTTTCTGTCGGGCAGCATCAGCGCCACCAACAACGGGGCCTCGATTTTCATCGAAGCTAAGCGAAAACCTGAATCGTATCAGACCGAGACGGGCGCGCCGATGTGGCAGGACATCCTTCACGCGCGCATACCCAAAGGTCCTGGCGGTCAGTTCACCCTGCCAATCCCCTTCACCGACTTGGTGATGGGCTACTCCAGGAACCAAAAACCGGCCAAGGATTTCCTTCGCTGGATCCACTCGAAGTCAGTCTTCGGCGAATGGTTCACCTCGCAGCAAGGCTACTCCGACGGTGCCGCCAAGGATTGGGAAAAGGACAAAGTGTGGGACGTCAATCCAGTCCTGCGCTCGTTTCGCGACATACCACCCTTCGGGCGGCTGGCGGGCTATGCCGGGCCACCCAATCGCAAGGCCGCCGAAGTGGTCACTAAATACATTGTCACTGACATGTATGCCAAGGCGCTGCAGGGGATGCCGCCCGAAGACTCCGTCAAATGGGCGGACCAGGAGGTCAGGAAGATCCATGCCTGACGGATCGAGTGTAGCATTGGGAGACCGCGTGAAATTGAAAACTCTTTGCGTTCCCGAGGTCGAGCAATCCCCCGAGAGGACTTTGCAATGGCTCTAAGCGACGTTGCCGCCCAAAGCGCCTATGCTACCCCCCGGCGCGGACTGGTTACCAGGGCGCTTGAGGACGAGCGCTGGCTGGCGGTCGTGCTACTGCTGCCGACAATCGTCTTGCTTGGCCTGTTCATTGGCTATCCGTTCGCCAAGGGCGTGCTACTTGCGGTGACCGACGCCAAGGTCGGGATGCCTGGAGCGTACGTAGGGCTGCAGAACTTTGCCGTGCTGGCGGAAGACAGCATTTTCCGCGAGGCGGTATGGAACACCTTCGTCTACACGGGCGTAACCACCGTCTTCAAACTCGCACTCGGTCTGTGGCTCGCTCTACTTCTCAACCGACACTTCAAGGGCAAAGCGCTCACCCGAGCGTTCATTTTGTTGCCTTTCATCATTCCCACGGTGCTCTCGACCTTCGCTTGGAAGTGGATGTTCGATCCCACCTTCAGCGTCATCAACTGGTTACTTTTCCATCTGGGACTCATAACGGGACGGATCAACTGGTTAGGCGATCCCCAGCTCGCCATGATCTCGGTCATCATCGTCAACGTTTGGCACGGCGTGCCGTTCTACGCCATCAGTCTGCTCGCCGGGTTACAGACCATCAATCCCGAGCTGCAGGAAGCCGCCGCCATCGACGGCGCCCGACCTTTCCAGCGATTCTGGTACGTGACATGGCCGTTGCTTCTACCGGTGACCATGGTGGTGGTGCTGTTCTCGGTGATCCAGACCTTCGCCGACTTTCAGCTGGTGTATGTGCTGACTGGCGGCGGGCCGGCCAATGCAACCCAGCTTTTCGCCACCTATGCCTATCAGCTCGGTGTCGGCACTGGACTGCTGAGCCAGGGGGCCGCGGTATCGCTCGCTATGTTCCCGGTGTTGCTGGTTGTGGTTGTCGTTCAGCTCCTTTATATCCGCCGTGTAGAGGTCCATTGAGCCATGATCGAGGGCGCCAGGTGGAGACGCTGGGTGTTCTTCTACGTTCCTCTCGTGGTCTTCGTCGTTTCGCTGCTGTTTCCGTTTTACTGGATGCTGGTCACGAGCTTTCGGCCGGACCGGGAGCTTTATCGCCCCTGGAACGCACCGAACTACGCGCCGTTGTGGACCACGCATCCGACGCTCGCCCACATCAAGTATCTACTCGGTGAGACGCTATTCGGCACCTGGATGCTCAACACGCTGTTCATCTCGGTTGCCGCCACGGCGATCTCGCTGTTCTGCGGGCTGCTCGCGGCCTATGCGCTGTCCCGCCTGAAATTCCCACTAGCTGGCGGCCTCGGCGCGGGGATTTTCATCACCTATCTCGTGCCACAGACCCTGCTGTTCATTCCGCTCGCCGACATCATCCGTAACTATCATCTTGGCGATACACCGTGGGCCTTGATCCTTACCTACCCGACCTTCCTCATTCCGTTCTGCACCTGGCTCCTGATGGGCTATTTCAAGGCGATCCCGCGCGAGCTTGAGGAGTGCGCGCGCATCGACGGCGCCACACGCTGGAAAGCAATGGTGTACATCATCTTCCCGATTGCAGTACCGGGCATACTTTCTGCCGGCATCTTCGCATTCACGCTGTCTTGGAACGAGTTCATCTACGCGCTCGTCTTTCTCTCATCGCCGGAGCAGAAGACTGTGCCGGTGGGGGTCACGTCAGAGCTGATCCGCGGCGACGTGTTCTTCTGGGGTCCACTGATGGCGGGCGCGCTGCTTGGCTCGATACCGGTAGCGATCATTTATTCGTTCTTCGTCGAGCACTACGTCGCGGGGCTCACGGGGTCAGTCAAGGGGTGACGAAATGGCCCGTGTGCTCATACGCAACCTCAACAAGAAATTCGGCGAGGTCCACGTCGTCAAGGACGTGAATCTCGAAATCCGCGACAAGGAGTTCCTAGTAATTGTCGGCCCTTCGGGGTGCGGCAAGACAACGACCCTGCGGATGGTTGCCGGACTCGAATCGATTACTTCGGGTCAGATCCTGATTGGTGACACTGTGGTAAACGAGCTGCCTCCAATGGATCGGGACATCGCGATGGTGTTCCAAAACTATGCGCTTTACCCGCACATGAGCGTCTACGACAACATAGCTTTCGGCCTCAAGATGCGACGATTCACCCACGCCCAGATCAGCCAAAGGGTGCAGGAGGCCGCCGAAATCCTTGGCATCGGTGACTATCTCAAACGCAAGCCACGACAGCTCTCAGGGGGTCAACGGCAGCGCGTCGCCTTGGGACGCGCTATAGTGCGGCATCCACGGGTATTTCTGTTCGACGAGCCGCTTTCCAACCTTGACGCCAAACTGCGCGTCCAAATGCGCGTGGAGCTCAAGAAGATCCACGACCGACTTGGCACGACCGCGATCTACGTGACCCACGACCAGGTCGAAGCGATGACGCTTGGTGACCGGGTCGTGGTTATGAGGGATGGCGTGGTGCAGCAGGTAGGTGAACCCCTCGAGCTTTACAATGAACCCAACACTCGATTCGTAGCCAGCTTCATCGGCTCGCCCTCCATGAACTTCGCAACAGTAAAGGTGGCGGAGGTCGACGGCGGCCTCTGGGCCATCAACGAGGGTATCCGCATCATGGTCTCGGCCGAGATGGGCGTCCGACTCCGGCGCTATGTGGGAGAACAGGTCGCGCTCGGCGTCCGTCCAGAGGATCTGCGGCTCGCCGCCAACGACGATCCGGGGCAAGCCGGCTTCGACGCCGTGGTCGAGGTGGTCGAGAAGCTCGGATCTGAGATCCTGCTGGATGTAAAGGTAGGCTCAGCCATGATGGTGGCTGCGGTGGAACCGACAGTCCGTGCGCGGGTTCGCGACCGGTTGCGTCTTGCCGTCAACCCCGAGCGATTACACTTCTTCGATAACCGCTCGGAAGCGGCCATCTGATCGATGGCTATCCAGACGCGTCAATCGTCATTTCGCGACCCAATCTGCTACACTGTGGTCCCGCTGTTCGAACGGGAAGACCTCCATGGCATGTGGTTCCACGCGAGGCATTGAGGCAACCTGCGAGTCCCGTCATGTTGGTAACATTGGCGCCCGGTCCCGTGGCTGTAAACAATGAGCAGCTTTTTCGATCTTCAGCGCTGGCTATATGCAGAGATCGCCGGCAATCTTGATGAGGTCGCGACCCGTAACCTCTGGACGCTTGTCTCCGCCATAGCGGCGGCGATGGTCTTCGGCGCAGTTCACGCACTGATGCCAGGGCACGGCAAGGCCGTGCTCGTGTCATATTACCTTGGACGCCCTTCCGATTTGCGGCACGGACTTCTGAGTGGGCTCATACTCACGTTGACTCATGTAGGCACCGCGGTGGTCTTGGTGCTGGCTGGTGTCGTGGTGGTCAGCAGGGCTTTTGCGGTCGGCGGGCGCACGCCCGCGTTCGAAACCGCGAGTGCCACGATGATCACGCTAATGGGCGCTTTCCTGTTGTGGCGGGCCCTACGGTCGCCGCAACATGCCCACGAGCGCGACGGCCGGGCGCTTGCGTTTGTCACCGGCCTCGTTCCGTGCCCGCTGACCACTTTCATCATGACATACGCACTTGTTCGCGGCGTGCTCGTATTAGGTCTGATCGTCACCACTGCGATGGCGGTCGGAATGGTCGCGACGATCGGCGGTTTTGCTGCAATGGCGATTCTCGCACGCGACCATTGTGTGCTCCTTCTCGCCCGCACCGAAAGCTGGCGCAGCTGGTTGGGAAAAGCTTTGGAGATCACCGGCTCTGTAGCCGTGCTCGTGCTCGGCGCGTGGCCGCTGATCCAGCGGTTCGTGTTTTGAACTCGGCCCGATGAGGGGCGAGCATGATCCTGTCGATAGTTCCGACGCAATGACACCGCACTCGGTAGAGCTCGCGCTATCGCCAATCGCCCTTGAGATGTATTGTTTCAAATTCAATCCGATTGGCATTATATTAACGTCAAGCACACTTCGCCTTCAGAAAATTCTGCCTTCAGACGATATTCGTCCAGCAAGATGCTTCGTATCCGACGTGGAATGAATATCTTTGAACTGAAGGGTTGTGGGGCTGCCGTCAGCACCGCGTGCGTAAAGCGATCTTGTGTACCGATGCTCGGTTGTGGAGCGCGCGCCGTTGAAGCATCCTCTCCGTGACGTTTTTTGGGAGTCGAAAATTGTGATTGGTCGTTGTCAAGACCGGCTGAGCCCCTCCTTGTGGTATTGTTCGGTCAGGACGGGCGCCAAGTAGCGTCGCAAGAAACTGCATTCGCTCGGGCGCGGCGTCGCGCGCGGGCCTCAGCGCAAAGGTCCATGTGCAAGAACCACCACGGGGCGCACAAGGAATGAGAGAGTGGCGCTATTCGGAGCGGCGCCGCGTCAGCTGCAGCGTCCGCATGGTTAGCACGTCTTCATCGCGCTGATTGCGTATCTTGAACGCCATCACCAAAATACCGCGATCTGGCTTTGAGCGAGAAGGCCGGGCCTCCACCACCTCGACCTCGGAGCGCAGCGTGTCGCCTGGACGAACTGGGCGCAGCCAGCGCAACTCGTCGAGACCGGGCGAGCCCATACCGCAGGCGCTGAAAATGCCGAGCTGCAAGAAAGCCCGAAAACCCAATGCCAGAGTCTGAAAGCCGCTAGCGATCAGGCCGCCGAAATGCGAGGCTGAGGCTGCATTGCAATCGAGATGAAAGGGCTGCGGATCGTAGGCGAGGGCGAAATCGATGATCATGCTTTCGGTCACGGTTATGCCCGGGCTGATGAAACGATCGCGGGGCTTGAAATCCTCGAAATACATCTCTTGCATGGGCGAGTCCTCTTGGTGCTTAGCAGAGCCGTCGATAGCAACCGGTCGTCCGGATAAGGTTCGCCGCTTGGAGCGTTCGCGGTCTTCTGCGCAAGCGTTAGGGGCAGCGAAGAGTCACTGGCGGCAACTTAAGCGACGGCACTCCTGAGAGGAAGCATCGCCAAGACGAGAGAGAACGCGGGTGGTACATGTCTAATCCTCACATTCCCGAGGGTCAAAGGTCCGCTTACCCATGAATATGGAGGCTCTCGTCGCTCCGAGAGCAGTTTTCAAAAATGCAACGTGTTCTTCCGCTAAAGCGCTAGAGCACCCAGTGGATCGGGTTGAGGATTTTCAAGCCACAGAGAGATTGAATACCGGCAGTTTTCCCCCGCCGATGCCGCTCGACGTGGTCCGTGGTGTTTCGGTCATGCCCAATTCAAAGATCGGCCCCATGGTGGGCTGGAAGTTGAGTTGATCACTCACCTTAATGCCTCTTCGGCGTTGAGACTTAAAGTTCTTCCGGCGGGCAGAGGCCGGCATTGCGCCATCAACAATCCAGCAGCTGGGCATGCGTCGCTCTCGCTCATCTCATCCTCCAGTTGATGGCCGCCTGACGGCGCTTCGAACAAGGTGCGGCGCTGGAACGGGATGGCAATGCCGGAACCGTGTTCAGCGCTGCGCCTATCGCGTGACCGTTTTCCTTGTACCAGGAGCTCTGGTGCTTCGCGATATCAATCCCTGCGTCCTTCCAAAGTCGGATCTCGGCAATATCGTCCCAGAGCATCGCCACGCCAGTTTGGCCTTGATGATTTGCGGGGCTATGACGCTGTCTTGCGGCCAGCAGAACTCTTCAACCGGTCTTCTTTCCGCCGATCGCATCGACGCTCCACGGGCCGCCGCCCGCTGCGGCGAGATAAAGGAACACGAAGCAAAACAGAATGGCGAGTTCGCCTTGGTTCTGGAGAGGAAAGAATCCGCGCGGCGCATGCGCCATGAAATATGCGACCGCCATCTCGCCCGACATTATGAACGCCACAGGACGTGTAAAAAGGCCAACGAGAAGCAGTGCACCGCCTACGAGTTCGATGACACCCGCGAGCCCGATTAGCGAAAGCAGCTGGAGTTGATCGAACATCGCGACATGTGGAAAATGCAAAAGCTTAGCCAAGCCGTGCTGTAAGAATAGCAGCGCCGCCACAATGCGAAGCACACTAAGCAGGCGTGGCGACCAGGTCGCAAGAAGCGCATTCGAGATCATGTTATTCCCCATCGGATTTCCTTGGTCAGACCATATGCGCAACATCGTCGAAGGGAAAGGCGTGAGTTGGCGGAAAAAGCCATCCCGTGAGGCGCGGCAAAAGGCCAATGGTATGCTTGGGAGCTGTTCTGGCTAGGGCCTTTCGGGACCTATACGCAAATCGGGCCAGGCACTACGCTGCTTGAACTGGGAAATGCTCCTAAGGCTCGGCGCGTCTCGGGAGTGGACAGCGCATGGCCGCGACTGGAATGTCGGAATCAAGAGCAAACGCCTGAAAGCGGACTAAGGCCTCGTCACGACTTATCTCGCGGAAACACAGAAGCATCCCGCGACGCTTCGTGATGCAGACTCAGATCGCGTTCTATTCCTAACGGAGAGACGACAGCCAGCGCGGAACCCGTCTCAGTCATTGCGCTGTTCGAGCGCGTGGCGCGTCCTACCGACCATCGCTGCGTCGACCGGCGGGGCTCGGTTGCCCCACGCATTGCGGACGTAGGTCGCAACGGCAGCAACCTGGTCATCATTGAGCATCCAGCCAAACGCCGGCATCGCAGGCGCCGTCGGCGCAAGATCGGTCGCGGCACTTCGGGCGCCCCGCAGCAGCACGTGCAGGGCCGAGGCCGGATCAACGGATTGGACTAAGGGTGACCCCTTGAGCATGGGGAAGAGGCCCTCGACGCCGCTACCGTCGGCCCCATGGCATGCGGCGCATTGATCCGCATAGATGGCGTTTCCGCTCTTCATTACGCCGGCATCAAGGTCGCCGACCTCCTCAGCCGCATTCTCGACGGGCTGATCCTTGAGATAGGTGGCGATCGCTTTGAGATCGTCGTCAGTGAACTTCGAGGTCGAGTCCATGATCGCCTCGGCCATCGGACCGGATGCCGCGGAGAATCGATTATGACCGGTCTTGAGGTAGGTCACAATGTCCTCGACCGACCAACTGCCGATACCGCGCCACTTGTTGTTGGTGATGTCGGGTGCAAACCAGCCCTGAAGCGCGTAGCCCTTAAGCCGCTGCGAGGTCTCGTCACCACCGGCCGCATTCTTGGGCGTATGGCACAGGCCGCAGTGCGCCAGGCCTTCGACGACATAAGCACCGCGGTTCCAGGCGGGACTCTTGCCGGCTATGGGTTTGAATTCGCCCGGCCGAAAGTTGAGCTCATCCCATGCGACGAGGCCCGCGCGCACATCGAACGGAAATGGCAGCTGGTTGGGCTGCACGGGATTGTGCACGGCGGGAATGGTGTTGAGATACGCGCGAATTGCGAGTGCATCCTCGCGCGTGATCCTTGTCATGTAGGTGTAGGGCATGGCCGGGTAGAGATGGGCGCCATTACGCCCGGTACCCTTGGTGAGAGAATTGATGAATTCATCATCGATCCAGGCGCCGATACCCGTCTCGGGATCGGGCGTGATGTTCGGCGCCAGCAGCGTACCAAACGGTGTCTCGATGGGCCGCCCCCCAGCCAGCATTGCGCCTGAACCGGGCAGCGTGTGGCAGGCGCCGCAATCGCCGATGTCGGCGAGATATTTTCCGCGCTGGATCAGGTCGAAATCCTGGATGTCGATCGCCCGCGCCGGCAGCAGCGTCGCGACGCCGATGAATGCACTTGCGATGATGGTGCGCGAGCTATGCATGGACGAGCGGCCCCGGGTTCTTGAGATATTGGGAGCGGATCGCCGCAGCACTCCAGTAGGCCAGCGCCGCGACTGTGCCGGTGGGGTTGTAGCCGGCGTTCTGGGGAAAGGCGCTCGCGCCCTGCACGAACAGGTTTGGTACATCCCAGCTTTGCAGATAAACGTTGAGCGCGCTGTCGCCAGGGGTCGTTCCCATGATGGCGCCGCCGCACAAATGCGAGGTCTGGTAACTGGTGATGTCGTAGGGACCTTTGCGCGGCTGCTTCACGACCTGCTTTGCGCCCATGTGCTCGAGGATTTCGGCATAGCGGTCGGTGAGATAGGCGTTCATCTTCAGCTCGTTCTCATGGAAGTCCATGGTCATACGCATGAGCGGCCGGCCGAAGCGATCCTTGTAAGTCGGGTCGAGGTCGAGATGGTTGTTCCGGTAGGCGTACGACGAGGCGTGCACGCCCGCGCCGGAATACACCGTGCTGAGGTAGTTGTCGCGCACTGCCCGTTTCCACTCCGAGCCCCAGGCGGGCGTACCGGGGGGCACCGGCGTCGTTTCCATCGGCCGGCCGTTGGTCTGCACCTGGCCCAGGTAGCCGCCGCCGACAAACCCCAGCGGACCGTGATCGAAATTGTCGCCATTGAACTCGTCGATGCACATGCCGATCGAGCCCGAGGAGATGAATGGATTGAAGTTGTATTTCGCTTTGTCAAAGAAGCCGATCGCCGTGGACACCGTCTGATGGGTGAAATTGCGTCCGATCTGACCTCGGCCAGTACGCGGCTCATATGGCTGACCTATACCGGAAAGCAGCAGGAGTTGTACATTGAAGAGCTGGAACGCGCACAACAGGACGAGGTCAGCGGGCTGCTCCCACTCCTCGCCTGCAGTGTCGACGAAAGTCACGCCGGTGGCACGCTTGCCCAAGTTGTCGAGATTGATCCGGATGACTTCGCAGTCGGTGCGCGCCTCGAAATTCGACTTACGGACGAGCACCGGCAAGATTGTCGTCTGCGGTGAGGCCTTGGAATAGTTGGCGCAAGCGAACCATTCGCAGAAGCCGCAATAGGTGCAGGGGCCGAGCGTCACGCCGAGCGGATTCGTATAGGCCTGCGACAGGTTTCCGGACGGCTGCGGAAAAGGTTTGTAACCGAGTTCGCGCGCCGCCTTTGCAAACAGCGTGTGGCTGAACGGCTGCTTCTGCGCTGGCGTCGGATAGGGACGCGAGCGTGGCCCTTCGAACGGGTTGCCGCCGTCATGAATCTGCCCGTTGATGTTGCCGGCGGTCCCCGACGTTCCACAAAGATACTCGAACCGGTCGTAATGCGGCTCGAGGTCCTCATAGGTGATGCCCCAATCCTGGATCGTCATGTCCTCGGGGAGAAATTTTGCTCCGTAACGCTGGGTGAGGTGCGACTGCAGGACGAAATCGCTCGGCAAAAACCGCCAGGTTTCGGCGTTCCAATGCAGTCCGCCGCCGCCCGCGCCGTTGCCGAGCATGAAGGCGCCCCAGGTACGCACCGGCAGTGCCGTCTCGTCGCGATTGTTGCGAAACGTGAGCGAGGTCTGAGACGGTCGCAGGAACAAATCGTGCCGGATGCGGAAGCGCAATTCGTCCTGCGCCACCGACGGCGTGAACTCCGCCGTAGGGTCGCGCCACGGACCGCGCTCGATCGCGGTGACGCTCAGTCCGGCGTCGCACAATTCGTGGGCGAGGATCGACCCAGTCCATCCGAGCCCGATGATGACCGCATCCTTCGCCGGCAATTTCTTCGCCATGCATGCCTCTTTTCGCCGACAGCGCGAACGTCACCGGTTCGGGTGAGCCTTGATGGAGACCGCGGTGAGCGTGACCGGTTGATTATGCCGGTCCACCCATTCACGATAGTCGTAATGGGTGCCTGGGAAGCCGATCATCTTCCACGCCGCCATGTCCTTGTTGCCGCCATAGATCGGATCGGCAAAGAACCCTGTCTGGGTGTCGTTGAGGATTTGCTTGAAAAAATCTTA
>Ga0306926_10007307_pt1 | contig 11955 bp, 11 predicted proteins | sample flu12Cox44000178_FD_203759 | JGI IMG/M metagenome (GOLD analysis project Ga0306926, IMG submission 203759) | Lab enrichment of tropical soil microbial communities from Luquillo Experimental Forest, Puerto Rico - flux8day.12C.oxic.44.000.178 (v2)... | ecosystem: Environmental > Terrestrial >...
ACACGAGCCCGATCTACGCTCGAGGCACTCGGGCTGGGCGCCGCTGTCGCGCACCAGGCAATGCGAGCGGCAGCCCCTTGGGGGACCGAAGAGTCTGGTTTGGGTCATACGCGGCTCTAACGAGGAAGCGGACCTCAGGTCCGCAAACCACCCCACTATGGAAATTCAGGTGTCGACACTATCCTCTTTAGAACTGGCTGCAGGTAAGCCCCACCCCTGCCCCTCGGCGGAGAGCGGGGCAAGCTCGGTCAAGGGAGGGTCCGAGCGGCGCGCAGCGCTGCTTGGATGCTCTTTACCGAGACAGGGCGGAGCCCCGGTACCAAGACCGTGGGAACATGGATGACGTCGGCGCTTAAATCGTGACTTTGCCAGATCCTGCTTTTGTCCGGGGTCAGCCCTTGGGGGGGTTGCCCCGTGATGGGTCCGAGAAACCGGCCGTTCAAGGGCCATGACGGGAGAAGGAGGTGAGAGAGAGGCTCTCGCCCGCCAGTCGTGGAGATCCGCACATGGCCTCCAGCTCGGCGATCATCTTGTCGGTGAGATCCTTGTACAGGGTCGGCTCGTCCGAAACGCTATTGCGGCAGGCGGTTGTCGTTCCCCCGGAGCGTCAACGAACGGCCACCCTTGCCGCTACGATCAACAGAGATAGTGGAACTGCTGACGAGCCAGCCGGGTCACCGCTGCGGGATCATGCCCCGCACATGGTCGACGGCGGCCAGGTAAATCGGCGAAGGGTCGAGCCTGTGCCGGCGCAGGCATGCCTCGGTGAACTTGATCACATGCTCGTCGCCATGCGCAATGGCCCGCTCGACGAGTTCGTCCGCGTCTGCCTCCGGCGCCGCAATGTCGGTGGCCATCGCGGTCTCACCGCCAAAGCAGGCGTAGAGCCCGCACCCCGACTGCCAGGCATAGGGAAGCGCGGCGCGCGTGGTCTGCTCGCCCACCAGCGGAGCAATGTTGCCGAGTGCAGCAGGGCTCGTGACTCCGTGGATGAAGGCGATGGTCGACCGGATGTCGTGCGCATTCGCCAGGTAGACCCGCGCAAACACCTCGGTGAGCTCGGCAACGAGTGACGCGAGGTCGCCGCCTGTATCGATCAGCCCGATCGCCGACGCAAACTCTGGAAGATCGTTGAGCATACGGAGCGACGCGACGATATTCCCGGCGCCCTTTCGGCGATCGGGCGGTACGATCGGCACCCTGGCAATCGCCTCGCGCGGCGTCAAACGACCGTTCGCCTCATGATCATTCGTCGGCAGCTCTTGATAGGTCGCCGCCCAGCTTCCCAACGCGTCGGCGAGCTCGCGCAGCCGCGGTGGCGTCTCGCTCTCGGCCAAACCCCGCGCAGCGTGACCGACACGGATTACGCCGTGGGTCGCCGCGGCGCAAAAGCCCGGGGCCAGGCGCTCCATCCAGTGATCGAGGACTTCCCTCCACGGGCTCTCCTGCAATTCTTCGCCGAAGAACGCGCTCCAGTCGGCAAACCGGGCGCGCTCGCCGAGTGCGGCGCGCCACTCTGCGCTGTCAATGCGAGCGCCCGCCTTGGGCCGCGGCAACATGCGTTCGCGGTAGCGGGCGATCCACGGCATCACCGCGTCGGGACGCCCCATCGCGCACAGCGCCTCGGCCACCATCGGCGCGTGATTGCTGTTACCGTTCTTCAGCTCGATCCCGGAGGGTGCAAGGGTCTCGAGGGCGTCATCCAGCGAGGCATAGCAGGGAGCGCGCATCACACGTCCTCAGTTGGGGTTCTGCGATGTAGCGTCTCGAAGACCGTATTTCCAGGGGAACGCTTTGGCGCGATCGGTGCAGCGATTACGCGGTCAGAGTGCGGGGCGTGCGCGAATGTCGTCGCCGATCTTGCGTGGTAGAAACTGACCGTCGCTTGGGTTTGCGAGAAACTTGCCGTTATCGACTACGACCTTGCCGCGCAAGATCGTCATGCTCGGCCAAGCTGAGACTTCGTGACCCTCCCAGGGACTGTAGTCGGTCTCGTGCAGGTCCTCTTTGCGCAACACCCTTCGCGCACGCGGATCGAGCATCACGATGTCGGCGTCCGAGCCGATCGCCAGCGCCCCCTTCCTCGGATAGAGGCCCATGATGCGCGCCGCGTTCGACGAGACGAGCCCGACGAAATCGGCGAGACTGTAACCACGCTTCTCGACCATATGCGTGTACATCAGCGACAGCCGCGGCTCCACCCCGGAATTGCCGCCGGTCGTGTCGTCGATACGTCGGCCTTGGAGCTTTACCTGCAACGGACAGCAGACCTCGTCGGTGGCGATCGCCTGGATTGCGCCATGGCCCGTCGCCGCCCATAGCGCCTCCTGGTCCTTGGCGAATTTGAGCGAGGGGTAAGTGTGATACATTTGCCCGCCCGGCCGCTTGTAGTCCTCGGCGGTGTAGAGCAGGTACTGATGCAGGGTCTCGCCATAGATCGGGAAGCCCTGCGCCCGTGACCGAGCGATCGCGGCAACCCCAGTCGCGGCCGAGACATGCACCATATAGAGTGCAGCACCTTCGATATTCTCAGCCAGCCGGATCACTCGGTTGAAAGACAGATCTTCCGACAAGGTGTTGTGCACCTCGGCCATGTTCTCGAAGCCGACGCGGTCCTCACGGATCAGCTTCTCGTACATGTGCATGACGATGTCGTTGTCTTCGGCGTGAATGGCGGCGATGCCGCCTTTGGCGGCGAGGATCTTCAACACCTCCCAGATGTCGCCGAACTGCACCATCCGGCCCTGCCGATTGGGCCGGATGTCGGTGGTGAACATTTTGACAGAGGCGTGACCCTCTTCAATCGCTTCCGGCAGCGCGCCGAGCACGCCTTGCGACAGCTTGCCATGCAAGAGTAGATGGAGCCCATAATCGCAGTAGCAGGCACCAGCCCATTCGCGCTGGCGCGCTTCGATCGAGCGCTGCAGTGGTTGGTCGGGCGGGCACTGGATGAAGTCGAGCAATGTCGTCGTCCCGCCGTGCAGTGCGGCACGGCTGACCTGTTCAGGCGGTGCGCTCAGCAGATCCTCGTTCCGGCCGGGAAACGGGATCGGCATGCTGCAATGTATGTGGGGATCCACCCCGCCTGGTATCACGATCTGATTGCTGGCGTCGATGATCCGCCCGGCATCGGCCGACTGCAGGCTGCCTGGCGCGCCGATAGCCGCGATCTTGCTGCCGGCGACACCGATATCCGCGGCTTGCGCGCCGGTCGGCATCACCGCAGTGCCGCCGGTCACCACCAGATCAAGCATGGTCCCCTCCCTACCGGGTACGGTTATACGTGTAATCTTCCCGCTCGCCGCTCCCGACACGCAGTTCGGGTCGGACTGCAGGTCGCGTGCTGTTCAGCTTCGCATGCGTATCGAGAGCCGCCTGGTCGGTCCAGCGCTCGAGCAATGCCAGCTTGTCGGGGTTGAGGGCGCTTTGAAAGACCTCGAATTGCTCACAGCCGGGCTCCTTCATCCACTCCTCGCAGCGAGTTTTCATCACTTGCGCGAGCTCGGTACCCTTTCCCGGCGCGGCGGTGATCGTGACGACCAGTCGTACTGCCATCTCCTCCCCCTTTCAACGCTGATTAACCCCGGGGCGAGGAGTAGACCTCCGCAACGACCCGCGTCAAGCATCGCTCCCGTGAGGAAGCTTGCCTCGCGGCATGCCCTCGGGCTTAATTCCGGATCGCGGCTCGGGAGGATGCGGCGGCGTCTTATGGAAACCCGCGAAACCTCTAATCTTTCTGGCAAGAGACAAAAGCTTCTTGCGATCATTCGCCGCGCATCGCTGTTGCAGGGTCAGGAATTTCGCCTGACTTCGGGCGGATCGAGCAATTTTTTCATCGACCTGAAGAAGACGATGCTCGATCCCGAAGGGGCGTCGCTGCTCGCCGACCTGCTGTTCGACAAGATCAAGGCCGAGGATGTCGACTACATCGGGGGGATGGAAACAGGGGCGATCCCGATCGTCGCAGTTCTCTGCATGCGGAGTTGGCCCGAGAAGCCGATAAAGGGGTTCTTTGTCCGCAAGGAGGCCAAGGGCCACGGCACCGACCAGCGGGTTGATGGTCTGCTCGACCGAGGATCGCGGGTCATTCTGTTCGAAGACGTCACTACCACCGGGAGCTCGGTGATGCGAGCGGTCGACCAGACCCGGCAATTTCAATGCACGATATTGAAGGTAATAACCGTGATCGATCGCCTCGAAGGCGCCGAGGAAAATTTCCGCCAAGCGGGAATCACCTTCGAAGCCCTCTTTACGAGGCGTGACTTCAGTTGACCAGGTCGGTCATCGATCTGGCGGCGGCGCATCTGCGGCGGCAATTCTTCTATCAGACGCAACGCGGCCGTTTCAGCAGCCTGGAGGCACTGCGGGAACTGGCGATTTCCGCCAGAGGGTGTGTGGCATCCTCTATGTCCTCGGGCCGGGTCACAGTGGCCTTTGTACTGGAAAGGGTGCTCGATCAATGTGCGGCGGATCTGCAAGGGCGTACAGTACGGATCTCGGAAATCGCCGATTTGAGTTCGCGCCTGCATGACCCAGTGCTGCGCGCTGTCGAGTTCCTTGCGGGTGCCGACGACGATCCGGCCGAAGTCGCAGCGTCGCTGATCGGAACTCGCCGACCGAGATAGCGCCAACGCCGATCATTGCAAATTCTCGCGCAACAGAAAGGCGAGCCGAACCCCAGCTTTTGCCAGCTGCTCTTTGACTGCGGCGAGGGCGTGGTCGCGATAGGCTATGTCGACATTGTAAAGCGGGACCGAGCTGCACGGATCATTTTCGCCCTTTCGTGTGGGGAAGGCATATTTGCTGCCGCCCGCATCTTTTGTGTCATCTTTTACAAAGCTGTAGGTGATTTCCTTCGCCACATTGTAAGATTCGCGCGCCCAATCCGCCGGTGTGCCACTAGACCATTTTCGGATGTCGGCCGCTGTCAGGCGGCTGACGATCTCGGCGGCGGCCTTGGCCGGGTCCTTCCCTTCGGCCTCGACGACTAATGTCTCGTCCCAATAGGCACTGAGCCGAACCGGAGTCTTTGATCCCGGCGGCAGCAGCGCGACGCAGCGGCCCTCCTGATCATGGTGCTCGATGGTATAGAGCGGATCGTGGATGTCACCGACAAAGTTGAGGAGGAACTGCAGCGCCATTAGCCGCTCTCCCGGGAAAGTGGCGGGATCGCGGAGTTCTTTGGCGAACTGGTCGATTTTGTCGACGACGCAGTCATCCTGCAGCCCGTGGCTCGCCGGTGCCATCGACGGGAGGGCGGGCTTGCCGAAACATGCCTTCGTCAGGTCGGGATTGGCAGAGTCGAGTTTCGCGTAATGCCATTTCGTCGTCGCGGCTCGGCCCTCCGGGCTTTTCTCGCGCAATGCGTCCGCCCAGGTGGCCTCGCCGGCGATGTCGGTTTTGGTCCAACTGTTGGACTTGTCGCTTGCTAGCAGCTCTGTAAGCTTTCCCTGCGTCGGACTCTCCTGTGCCTGCAGCAGCCGATCGGCAACGAGCGCCACGATCATGTGTCCTTCGGCGCTCCAGGCCCGACTCTCCGCGGGCGTCAACAAAAGGACCATCAGCGTGAGGCAAAGGGTGGCAAAACAGGAATGAGATCGGTACATCGCGCTCTCCACCGCGGCGGATGTAAGGCACGGATCGGAACACTATGCTACCATTGCCGTGGTCACGATGTCCGCAAATCATCGCTAAGTCGAAGCTTTAGGGGAGGTGAGCGTTGCGGCTCGGGGGAAGGACCCGCAAGGCGCTGAGGATCGCAGCATCCACTTCCGGTCTGATGGCTTGGCACTGTCGTCCGCCGAATATGCCCGCTTGCTTGCCCGACTCGCGGAGAATGACAAGATCGCCGCGGACGAGTTCTCGCGGGATGGCGTCGTCACGCAGCTTGAAGAGCGGATAGCGGCGCTGCTCGGGAAAGAAGCCGCTGTCTTCATGCCCAGCGGCACGCTTGCCAATCATCTGGCGCTCCGCCTCCTCGCGCGGCGCGGCCACCGAGTGCTAGTGCAGCGGGAGAGCCACATCTACAACGACGCCGGCGATTGCGTCCAGGAGTTGAGCGGGTTGACCTTGATCCCTCTCGCGCCCGAGCGAGTGACCTTTGGCCGGGCCGAGGCGGCAGCCGAAGTCGCGCGCGCCGAGGAGGGTCGCGTCGCGACACCGGTCGGGGCGATTTCGATCGAATCCCCGGTGCGCCGTGTCGGCGGCGAGGTCTTCGACTTCACCGAGATGCAACGCATCGCCGCGTTCGCTCGCGAGCAGGGGATTGGGCTCCATCTGGACGGCGCCCGACTGTTCCTGGCTCACCCCTACACCGGGATAGCGCCAAAGACCTACGCAGCGTTGTTCGATACCGTCTACGTATCGCTATACAAATATTTCAACGCCGCCGGCGGTGCCGTGCTCGCCGGATCGCGCCATGTGCTCGATAACCTCCACCATCAACGGCGCATGTTTGGCGGCGGGTTACGGCAAGCTTGGCCATATGCGGCGGTTGCCCTGCATTATCTTGATGGTTTCGGCGAGCGCTTCGGGCACGCCGCGGCGGCAGCTGACAATTTGTTCGCCGCCTTGCGAGCGCACGGCCGCTGCGAAATCGTGCGGTCGGCGGCGGCAACCAACGTTACGCGTCTGCGCGTTCGCGGCGGCGACGCTGCTAAGTTGTCCGAGCGGCTGCTCGAACACGGCATCGCGATCCGCCCCGCATTGCGCGTCGCGGCCGAGGGTGCCGAGTTCGAGCTGTTTACCAACGAGACGATCCTGCGGCGCCCCGTCGCCGAGACGATCGAGGCTTTTGTCAAGGCGCTCGGATCCGTGTGATCGAGCGCGCGGCGGTCCGTCAATTCGTCGCAACGCGGTACAGATTCGCGACAGTGCCCAAATTCTGGATCTCGATGCGGAACGTCCCGGTCCACCTCGGCCACCAGCGACAATATTCGCGGTCACTGCTCCCGGTGCTGCGGCACACGAGGTGATCGTTTTCGTCGTAGACAAGGAGATCGAGATCGCTGTCGCCATCCCCGGCGATACCTGCTTCGGCCAACTGGCCGCCGCTGAACACAACACTATAGACATCGGTAGCACCGGGTTGGGCAGTATCTTGATGGGTCTTGGGTTGCCCGGCTCCCGCCGTGGTTCCCATCGCGGCGGTCTCGTCGATCAGCAGATTGGTGATCTTCTCGCCCTTGGCGAGATCGCGGGCTTCGACGAGGATCGAGTCGGCCGACACCGGCTGGCCTGATTTTTGGGCGCGCTCCGTCGCCGTTCTCCCCTCCGGTTTGAGGTCAACCTCGGTGCCACCCAGTGCTTTCATGATCCGGGCGGCAACGATCAGATCCAGTGGATCCTTAGTGTCGCGCCCGAAGGTGAGAAGGTCCGACGACATCTGCAACCGAGCGATCGGCTCGTCGGCCGCCGCCGCCTTTGGCCCGCTTGCGATGTTGACGCCTTTTTGCGGTGGCGGCGCAGTTCCGTCGGAAACCGAGCCCGCCAGTAGCGGAGAGCTGAAGCTCAATCCGACCGCGAGGCTCGCCATCGCAGAAAGCTTGCTTAAAGGGAGTTTGGCCAGGGGAACCATTATCAATTTCCAACCCGAGAGACGAAGGTCTGTAAGCCTTAGTTATCTCGCCCAATGGTTAATATTTGATCGACATCCACAAGCCGTTCGTAGGACCCGTCATATTGACGGCAAGCCACCTGCACCCTACCTAGAGCCCGCTCCTATGCCTCAGCTCGCGATCATCACCGCTCCCGACCCGCGGCTCAAAATCAAGGCGCGGCCCGTCGCTGCGGTCGACGCCAAGGTCCGGCGGCTGATGGACGACATGCTCGAAACGATGTATCAGGCGATCGGCATCGGGCTTGCGGCACCGCAGGTCGGGCAGTCGAGCCGCGTCATCGTCCTCGATGTCGCGCGCGAGGGCGAGAAGCCGCAGCCCGTCAAGCTCGCCAACCCCGAGATCCTGTGGCGCTCATCCGAGCTCGCGACCTTCAGCGAAGGATGCCTGTCGCTGCCCGAGCATTATGCCGACGTCACCCGCCCAGCCGAGGTCCGACTGCGCTTCCTGGACCCAGAGAACGAGATCCGCGAGATGCATGCCAAGGGGCTTCTCGCCACTTGCTTGCAGCACGAGATCGAACACCTCGACGGGATTCTGTTTGTTGACCACCTGTCCCTCGTCAAGCGTGGGATGATCCTGCGCAAGCTCGCCAAGGCAAAGCGCAGCCGAGTTCTCGCGACCGCCTAGCGCCGGCGTTCGCGGTAATCGAATGATGACCGCCACGCCCTCGAGGAAGCTATCCGGCCTCGTCTACATGGGCACGCCGGCGTTCGCGGCGACGATACTCGCGGCACTGATCGAGGCCGGGTACCGCGTCCTCGCGGTCTACACCCAACCGCCTCGTCCCGCCGGTCGCGGTCATCGGCCGCAACCCTCTCCGGTGCAATTGCTGGCCGCGCAACACAGACTCGCCGTTCACAGCCCGGTCAGCCTGCGGACACCAGAGGCGCAGGCGGCATTTGCCGAGCTCGGCGCCGAGGCTGCAGTTGTCGCCGCCTACGGGCTGATCCTGCCCCGTTCGATTTTGCGCGCGCCCCGGTTCGGCTGCCTCAACGTGCATGCCTCGCTGTTGCCACGCTGGCGCGGTGCTGCGCCGATCCAGCGCGCGCTACTTGCCGGAGACACCGTGACCGGGATCACCATCATGCAGATGGAGGAAGGGCTCGACACCGGCCCGATCCTGGCTCAACAGGCGGTGTCGATCGCTCCCGGCATGACCGCCGCCGGTCTTTCGGCCGAGCTCGCGGTGCTTGGCAGCCGGCTGATCCTGGCGGCGCTCGACGGCATCGCCGGCGGCACGCTCGTGCCCCGGCCGCAGCCGCAAGAGGGCGTTACTTATGCGCGCAAGATCGGCCGTGAGGACGGCAGGCTCGATTGGCGCCAAACCGCGGCGTCTCTTGAGCGGCAGGTGCGGGCGCTCGACCCCTGGCCGGGCGTCTATTTCGAGAGCCCAGGCCGGCGAGGCGGGGGCGAGCGGGTCCGGGTGCTTGCCGCAGTCGCCTTGGCGGGTGAATCGGGGCGCGCGCCGGGAACCGTGCTCGACGACAACCTCTCGATCGCCTGCAGCGAGGGTGCGTTCCGGCCGTTGCGACTGCAACGCCCCGGCCGGGCGCCGCTCGACGCTGCCGCTTTTCTGCGCGGCTTTCCGATCGCCGCCGGGACGGTGCTGCCGTGCCGCGCTACAGGCTGACGATCGAATATGACGGCACCGGGCTCGCCGGCTGGCAACGGCAGGCAAATGGCTTGTCGGTGCAAGAAGCGCTCGAAACTGCGATCAGTCGGTTTTGCGGCGAGCGGGTCACCGTCCACGGCGCCGGGCGCACCGATGCCGGTGTGCATGCGCTCGGTCAGAATGCGCATCTCGACCTGACGAGAACGGTGCTACCAAAGGTGCTGCGCAGCGCGGTCAACCACCATCTGCGACCCGCTGCGATCAGCATCCTAGCCGCCGCACCCGTACCCGAGGATTTCGACGCGCGGCTTTCCGCGACCTGCCGCGTCTACCTCTATCGGATCTTGAACCGGCGGGCCCCGCCGGCGCTCGAGCGCAGCCGAGTGTGGCAGGTGGCACCACCACTCGATGTCGGAGCGATGTGCGAGGGTGCCCGGCATCTCCTCGGGCACCATGATTTCTCGACCTTTCGCGATTCGCTGTGCCAGGCCAAGTCGCCGCTCAAGACGCTCGACGCGCTCGTCCTGCGCCGCGTCGGCGACGAAATCCACATCGAAGCGCGGGCACGCTCGTTTCTGCATCGCCAGGTGCGCAACATGGCGGGCACCTTGAAGCTGGTCGGGCTCGGCCGCTGGCATCCCGACGACGTCGCCCGCGCGCTTGCCGCGCGCGACCGCCGCGCCGGCGGGCCGACCGCGCCGCCCGAGGGGCTCTATCTGGTCGAGGTCCGCTATCCGCCCGGCGCGCCCTGACGCCGACCCCTGTAAAAGCGCGAAAACAGGGCGAATAATCGATTCGGTGCTGAAATTTGCCCGGATCATCTTCGATAAGACTATCTGGATCAGATAGTTACCAGACGGTCGCCGGTTCGGACGAACAGGGGCCCAGATTCACCGAGCAGGGGGCCGAATCCGTCCATCAGGGGGACAACAGGGGAGAAAACTGGGCACCGGTTTAGTGGGTTCGAAGCAAGGCATTGCTCATAACCTTATTCTGATATTGACAATATCTGAGATATAGGGCGAAACTCCGCTTCGGCAAGCCGGCGATCGACGCTCGCCCGCCGGAATCTCGCGATTTTGCGGCCCTATCACGGAACCGGAAGCCGCTCGCCGATCTTCCGCCGGCGCCGTAAATACTGTATCATTAGCGCAAATTCGGCTGATCAGGACTGGCCGGCCATGCTGGATGGGCCGCAAGTGGTTGGTTCGTCAAGCATCGAGCAGGTGCTGGCGAGCCGCGGGCTCTTGTCCGGGCCGGCGCTCGAACGGGCCCGGCGGTGTCGGTCGCAGGCCGCCTGTGACCCAACCTCCGCGTGCCCACAAAAATAAAGCGGCATATCAATACATGACCTGCCTCTGCCGGTTTTAGGCTCCACAGCTTCAACGGGTTTCGATGGCTGTCGCGGCTGGCGGTATATCCTGGGAGATGGGTGGCAGGGTAAGCCGAGGGCACGGCAGACTGGATCGACGCAGGCGCGGGGTGCGGTTCGCAGCAGCGCACGACAGCCATCCTGTTCGACCTCGACGGTGCTAAGGTGACGCCCAACAATGCATGAATCGGGTGGGGCTGCACGGACCGATATCGCAAGATAGCGGAATCTGGCGAGGGCGCGCAGGCGCTGCGTCGACTCGCGTCACGGAAGATACATCAGCAATTGGGGAACGCTATCAGGCGGTTCGCCATAGCCTGAACGAGCGGGGCCGTCGGTTGTTCGCGGCGGCATCGGCAAAGCCGGCCGGCGGTCATGCTCAGCTTTGGGTCAGGCCGAGGCGGCGGCAGCCAAACAGGCCGAAGGCGCCGATGCCGGTAGCCAGTAGCGCCAGGCCGGACGGCTCCGGCAGATCGTAGCCAATTGCTTGCAGCGCCAACCCTTCCGGCGAGTTCGCGCCGATGGCCGCGGGGTTGGCGCAGACTTGGAAACTCTGCACCAGGCAGGGGTTGGTGGTGTAGTCGCCGTAGTCGCCGACGCCGCTCTGGTTGAAGCTGGCGATCGACGTCATCCCGCCGTCCACCGACAGATAGGAGGTGGCCATGGTATTCGTGGTCAGGCTGGGCGTTCCTACCGCGCTGTAACGGTACAGATCGAGCGGGCCGATGGTGGTTTTGCCGTTGACGATCTGCGGATCGCCCAGGATCGTGCCCCAGCCGCCGATCCCCAGGATCTCGTCGATCTCGTGCTCGGTTACCGCGGCGTTGCCGTAATTGCCAGCGCCAACGGTAATGATGCCATCGAGCCCGTTTTGCGTGACGCTGCCCACGCCGGCGAGCGTGCCTGCGCAGGCGCCGAGGAGGGCGCGGCAATCGGCCGTGGTGTCGCGGATTTGTTGGGCCATATTGCCGGTGGCCAGGTTGGCGACGCCGGTCAGCTCGACCGTGTTGTTGTACAGCAACCCGTCGGCGAGCAGCGAGGCGGTGTAGGCCGCGTAAGAAGGGTAGGCGAGCGCGGCGCTGCTCGCCCCACCCGCGCTTAGCGTCGTCCGGAACTCGATATTGACCGTGATGGGATCGATAAATGTGTTCTGGTAGAACGAGATCGCGTTGCTGATAACGGTCTGCTGCGCGGGGGTAACGGGGGTGAAGTTGCCAGCTGCTGCGCTAGGGCTTGTCGTCAATTATCTGGATAATGCAAGTAATGCGAGTCATAAGGTTGGAATGCCATCGTAAAAAGAGTCTACCTCCGCGGCAATTAATGTGATTCATCGAGAGTCGGCTTAGAACAGG
>Ga0306926_10007308_pt1 | contig 11954 bp, 8 predicted proteins | sample flu12Cox44000178_FD_203759 | JGI IMG/M metagenome (GOLD analysis project Ga0306926, IMG submission 203759) | Lab enrichment of tropical soil microbial communities from Luquillo Experimental Forest, Puerto Rico - flux8day.12C.oxic.44.000.178 (v2)... | ecosystem: Environmental > Terrestrial > Soil...
ATCAAATACGACCTCCCAGCGCTCGAGCCGATCCTCGCCGACACATACGGCGTCATCGCGTATCAAGAGCAGGTGATGCGCATCTCGAACGTCGTCGCCGGCTTCACGCTCGGCGAAGCGGACCTGCTGCGCAAGGCGATGGGCAAGAAGAACGCCGAGGTCATGGCGAAGATGCGCGGCAAGTTCGTGGAGGGCGCCAAAAAGCTCGGCACGAGCGAGAAGAAGGGCGCGCCGCTCTTCGACCTGATGGCGCATTTCGCCGGCTACGGTTTCAACAAGTCTCACTCGACCGCCTACGCGTACCTCGCGTACCAGACCGCGTACCTGAAGGCGAACTACCCGTGGCACTTCGCCGCGGCGCTGCTCACCATCGAAGCGCAGAACACCGACAAGCTCGCGTTGTACTTGAGCGAGTGCCGCGACCGGCAGATTCCCGTGCTGCCTCCCGACATCAACGAAAGCCAGCTGCGATTCACGGTCGAAGCGGGCAAGGGCGTGCGATTCGGGTTGACGGCGATCAAGAACGTCGGCGAAGGGGCTATCGAGTCGTTGCTGAATGTCCGCAAGACTCAGGGTCGCATCGGATCGCTCGAGTCCCTGTGCGAGGAGCTCGATCTTCGTCTCGTCAACAAGCGGGTCTTCGAGAGCCTCACGAAGGCCGGCGCGTTCGACTCGCTCGCCCGCGGGACGAGCTACGAAGAGCTGCCGACGCGGGCGCTGCGTCCCCGTATCCTGGCGGCGGTCGACGCCGCGTGCGAGTACGGCGCGCGCGCGCAGCGCGATCGTGATCAGGGACAGGCCGGACTGTTCGGCCCGAGCGACGACGAGATCGCCGCGGCCGGCGCCGGGGCCAGCATGCGACTGCCCGAAGTTGCCGCGTGGACCGACTCCGAGCAGCTCGGGTTCGAAAAAGAGACGCTGGGACTTTATTGGAGCGGCCACCCCGTCGACCGCTACGCCGACGCCCTGAAGCTGTTCGGTGCGAAGACGGTCGCCGATCTTGCCGAGGCGCAGCCGGTCCCCGACAACGGCGAGTCGTGGGGAGCCGGCGGACGCAAACCGATGGAGGCCGACACGGCAGTTGGCGGCATCGTGGCTGCATGTCGGCAACTGAAGACGCGCAAAGGCGACAAGATGGCGGTCTTCACGCTCGAAGACGCGCTCGGCGGCGTCGAGATCGTGGTATTTCCGGAGGCGTACGCGCGCTCGGCCGCCTTCATCGAGAGCGGCACACTGGTCCTCGTGCGGGGTAAGCTTGAGCGCGACGAGGAGACGGTGCGCATTCTCGCGACTGAGATCGCGCCGCTCGACAGCGTTCGCGAGCGGTTGGCGCGCGAGGTCGCGATCCATCTGAGAAAGCCGGCCGATCGCGGCACGCTCGAGAGCCTCGGTGAAATCTTTTCGCGGCACCGGGGAGACCGGAAAGTGTCGTTCGAAGTCGAAACAGGGGAGCCCGGAAGCCGGTTGCTGGTCAGGGTCGATGTGAGCTCTCAGATTCGGGTGCGTCCCTCGCCGGCGCTGATCTCGGAAGTCGAGCAACTGGTCGGCACAGGATCGGTGGAGCTGCGGTAATGCCTCCTGAAACACTCGACTTCGAAGAACCGATCGCGGCGGTCCTCAAGGAGATTGAGGCGCTGAATCAACTGCCGGCCACCGACGCGCGCGATCGCGAGATCGAGTCGCTGCAGCGAAGGCTCGTGTCGGTGAGGAGCGATCTCTACAAGTCGCTCACACCATGGCAGCGGGTGCTCGTCGCACGCCATCCCAATCGCCCCGGCCTCGGGGATTTCATCGAGCGGCTCTTCACCGGCTTTACCGAGATTCATGGCGACCGGCGCTACGCCGACGACCATGCCCTGATGACCGGCTTCGCCGACTTCAACGGCCAGCCGGTGCTGCTGCTCGGACACGTCAAGGGCAGCGACACGAAGGAAAAAATCTTTCACAACTTCGGGTACGCGCGCCCCGAGGGGTATCGCAAGGCGATGCGCGCCATGCGGCTGGCCGAGAAGTTCAGCCGCCCGGTCGTCGTCTTCGTGGACACGCCGGCGGCGTATCCAGGCATCGAGTCGGAGGAGCGCGGCGTCGCCGAGGCGATCGCGGTCAACTTGCGCGACATGATGGTGCTCGATACGCCGATCATCGTCATCGTGAGCGGGGAAGGCGGGAGCGGCGGCGCACTCGGGATCGCGATCGGCGATCGTGTGCTGATGCAGGAACATGCGATATACAGCGTCATTCCGCCCGAGGGATGCGCCGCGATTCTGTGGCGCAATCCCGCGAAGAAGGTGGAGGCGGCCGAGGCGTTGAAGTTGACGGCGCCGGACTTGCTGCAGGCCGGCATCATCGATGAGATCGTGCCCGAGCCCATCGGCGGCGCCCACACCGATCCGATGGCGGCCGCCACCAACGTCGAACGTGCGCTGAGTCGTTCGCTCGCGGACGTCATCGCCATGCCGGGGGAGGCGCGGCTCGAGGCGCGGTACGCGAAGTTCAGGAACATGGGGCGGCTGGGTATCGATTTCACCGACGGGTAGTCGTTCCCCGACGGGCACACAGGTTTTATCCGCGGATTACGCGGATTACGCGGATTAAGGCCGAGGCGTCCGGCGCCGGCCGCGAAGCGGCCGGTCCGAACGAGTGCGGATCGGGTGAACACGAGTCACACGGCCTCAACACCGACTCGTGTTCGCCCGATCCACTCTCGGTCGACGCGCGGCTACGCCGCGCCGCCGGACATTCGAGCTACGGCCGCAAGTCGGAGGTCCGAATCGACGCTCGGCGAACTCTGGGCCTCCGCGGTGTCTTCATCCGCGAAATCCGCGAAATCCGCGGATGGTTTTCTTGTCAGGACGTGAATGCCGACGATTGGTCCGAGATGGGACACGCTCGATTGCAATGAAGCGGCCTCGATAGAGCTGGCGGCGGCGCTCGGCGTGTCGCCGATCGTGGCACGGCTGCTGTGCCAGCGCGGCTTCTCCGACCCTGAACAGGCCGATCGATTCCTGAACCCCTCGCTCGATCACCTGCACGATCCGATGCTGCTCGCCGACATGAGCGTCGCGGTCGATCGAATCCTCGGCGCCATCGCGCGCAAGGAGAAGATCGCCATCCACGGCGACTACGATGTGGACGGCGTCACGTCGACCGTGATCCTGCGGCGTGCGCTGGAGTTGCTCGGCGCCGACGTGATCCACTTCATCCCGGAGCGGCTCAAGGACGGCTATGGGCTCCAGCCCGCGGCCATCGAACGGCTGCACGCGCAGGGCGTGGCGTTGGCGATCTCCGTGGACTGCGGAATCCGCGGGGCAGAGGCCGGTCGACGCGCGCGTGGGCTCGGCCTCGATCTGATCATCACCGACCATCACGAGCCCGACAGCGAGCTGCCGCCGGCGCTCGCCATCATCAACCCGAAGCGGACCGACTGCAGCTATCCGGACAAGTATCTGGCCGGCGTCGGCGTGGCCCTGAAGCTGGTGCAGGCACTCTGCCGCCGCGCGGGCCGCGACAAGCTGATGCCGGGTTTCATCAAAGTCGCTGCGATCGGGACGTTGGCTGACGTGGTGCCGCTGGTCGGCGAAAACCGCGTCATCGCCAAACTGGGCCTCGATCTCCTGACGAAGGGGCCACACAAAGTCGGCTTGCGCGCGCTCATCGACGTCTGCGGCCTCACCGGCAAGACCATCGACAGTTATCACATCGGATTCATGCTCGCGCCTCGCGTCAACGCCGCCGGCCGCATGAGCACCCCCGATATCGCCGCCCGTCTCTTCCTGGCCGACGACGAAGCACTGGTGGAGGAAGTGCGTGAGCTCGCTCTGCAGCTCGACGGAGAGAACGTCAAGCGCCAGGAAGAAGAAGCCGAGATTCTGGCGGCCGCAAAGAAGATCGTCCAGACCGATCCGGAGATCGGCGCGCGATCGGTCTTGGTCGTTGCCGGCGACGGCTGGCATCGCGGCGTCATCGGGATCGTCGCGTCGAAGCTGATGGACACGTTCCATCGGCCCGCGATCGTGCTGTCGGTCGAAGGAGATATCGCCCACGGCTCCTGCCGCAGCTTCTCGCGGTTCGACATGCTCGGCGCCCTCGAGCGGTGCGCGCATCTGCTGATGCGCTTCGGCGGTCACAAACAGGCCGCGGGCCTCACGCTCGACGCGAAAAAGATCCGCGACCTGCGGTTCGCGGTGAACGAAGTGGCGGACGAAACATTGGGCCCCGAGGACCTGATGCCCCGCCTGCGTATCGACGGCGGGCTGACGTTCCGCGAGATTACCGGAGGCGTCGCCGCCGGCGTCCTCGCGCTGGCGCCGTTCGGCGCCGGCAACCCCCGCCCGGTGTTCTCGGCCCGCGGCGTCGAGATCATCGACGGTCCGCGCAAGCTGAAGGAGCGGCACCTGAAGATGTCGCTGAAGCAGGAGGGTCGCATCTTCCGCGCCATCGCGTGGCGTGCAGCCGAGCGTCACGACTTCCTCGCCGAGCACAAGGCGGCGCTCGATGTCGCCTTCTCCCTCGAACAGAACTATTACAATGGCCAGACGTATGTGGAGCTCACGCTGGCCGACCTCAAAAGACCCGAGGAGCTGAAGGCGTGATCGATCCAGGTTTTTGGGATTCGAGGATCTGACGCGTCATGAATCGTTGGCAACGCCGCGCGCGCATGACGATCGCCCTGTTCGGCGTCGTGTTCGCGGTCTTTGTCGTGCGCGGACTGCGGCACCGGGATCCGCCCCCGGTCGACAGGCCCGCGCTGCGCTCGGATCCTCGAGCCGTCGTCGAGACCCGCAACGGCCAAACCACGCAACTCACCGGTAACCGCGAAGACGCGTCGATCACGTTCGAGCACCAAGCCATCTACGAGGACGGTACCAGCAAGTTGCAGGGCGTCACTATCGTCTTTGACGAGCGCAACGGCGACCGCACGTTCACCATCACCGCCAAGGAAGGACGGCTCGGCAAGGATGCCGCGACGATGGCCCTCGATGGCGCGGTGAAGATGGTGGGGTCGGACGGCATGACCGTGCTGACCGAGCATGCCACGTATGCGGACGCCGACGGCGTGGTGCGCGCACCGGGGCCCGTCGACGTGACGCGTACACGGATGCACGCGACCGGCACCGGCATGACGTGGGAGAAAACGCCCGACGTGCTGACGATCCTCGACCAGGCGTTCGTGCACATCGCGGCCGAGAACCCCGGCGACGGACCGTCCGAGGTGAGCGCCGGCACAGCGGTCTTTGCACGGCGCGAGAAATACATGCGCTTCGAGCGGGCCGTGAAGATGCTGCGCAGCGGTCAGAACATCGAGGCGCAGATCGCGGTGATGCATCTCAGCGACGACCAGAAGCGCATCCAGGTCGTCGAACTGCACGACCAGACGCGAATCACATCATCCAAAGTGAAACCCGGCGACCTGCAGGCGATGAGCGGCGGCCAGATGAACCTGAACTACGCCGAAGATGGCGAATCGCTGCAGCACGCGCTGGTCGCGGGAGATGCCTCGATCCAGATTGCCGGCGAAGCGGGGAAGCCCGGGCGCCAGATCGTGGCGACGACGATCGATATCGCCCTGGCGCCGGATGGCGTGACGCCAACGGCATTGCTCGGCCGCGAGAACGTGATGCTGACCTTCCCGCCGGAGCCTGGCGCTGCGGGCCGAACGATCCGCGCTGCGACACTGGATGCCAAAGGCGAGCCGGGGAAGGGACTGACCCGGGCGCTGTTTGCCGGCGGCGTCCAGTACCGTGAGCACGGAACGGACGTCGATCGCGCGGTCAATTCGGGCACGCTCGACGTCGGGCTGAAACCCGCGATGAGCTCGATCGACGACGCGAAGTTCACGCAGTCGGTGAAATTCGAGGAAGGGAAGATGGCGGCGCAGGCCGCCGCCGGCCACTATGACATCGACAAGGGCACGCTGGCGCTGAGCGGCAAGGAACCTGGCATGCTCGCGCCACACGTCGTCAACGAACAGATCGTGGTGGACGCCGTGACGATCGACGTGACGCTGGCGGGGCCGAAGCTCAAGGCGGTCGGGAACGTCCGGAGCACGCTGAAGCCGGCGTCGGCCACGCCGGGCCAGTCGGCGAACGACGTCAAGATGCCCTCGATGCTCAAGCAGGACAAGCCGGTGTACGTCGTCGGCGACAGCATGGACTATGACGGCAACAGCTCGAAAGGAACGTACACGGGCTCGGCGCGCCTGATTCAAGAGGAGACGTCGGTCAAGGGTGACGCCATCGTGATCGACAACAAGGGCGGCAACCTGGCGGCGACGGGCAATGTCGTGACCACGACCGTGCTCGAGGACAAGGACAACAAAGACAAGAAAGATCGCAGCGTGTCCACGGCGACGGCCAAGGATTTCAACTACGAGGACGCCACACGGCGGATGGTGTACACGAAAGACGCGCACATGAGCGGTCCCGACGGCGACATGACGGCGGTGCGCATCGAGCTGTTCCTGAAGCCGTCGGGCGACGAACTGGATCGCGCGGAGGCGTACGAGAGCGTCGTGCTGCGCGAGCAGAACCGCGAGACGAAAGGGAGCAAACTGGTCTACACGACGTCGAACGAGACGTATGTCGTGACAGGGACGCCGGTCAAGATCGTCGACCAATGCCGTCGGGAGACGATCGGGCGAACGTTGACCTTCAACAAGGGCGCCGATAATATCGTCGTCGACGGCAACTCGCAGATCCGCACGCAGACGAAGGGCGGCAACCCGAATTGTAGCTAGCCCTCACGAATGGCCACTCTCCGGACGCACAACCTCACAAAATCCTACGGTGGACGCACGGTCGTTGGCGGCGTGAGCCTCGACGTCTCGTCCGGCGAGATCGTCGGGCTTCTCGGCCCGAACGGCGCCGGGAAAACGACGACGTTCTACATGACCGTGGGCCTCACGACTCCGGATTCCGGGCGTGTCGAGCTCGATGGTCATGACGTGACCGACGATCCGATGTACATCCGCGCGCGGAAGGGGATCGGCTACCTTCCGCAGGAGCCGTCGATCTTTCGGGGGCTGACGGTCGAGCAGAACCTGCTCGCCATTCTCGAAACGATGGGACTCGATGCCGCAACGCGGCGCGCGCGGCTGCGCGAGTTGCTGGCCGAACTGAACCTGACGCCGCTCGCCCAGTCTCCCGCGCACACGCTGTCTGGCGGGGAACGCCGGCGTGCGGAGATCACGCGCGCGCTCGTGATCTCGCCCAAGTTCATCCTGCTCGACGAGCCGTTTGCCGGCATCGACCCGATCGCGGTCTCGGATATCCAGAAGATCATCTTTCACCTGAAAGAACGGGGCATCGGCGTCCTGATCACCGACCACAACGTCCGCGAAACGCTGCGCATTACTGATCGCGCCCACATCGTCCATGGGGGGACAATCTTCCGAAGCGGAACACCTGATAGTCTGGCGGCGGACGAAGAGGTTCGCCGGATTTACCTGGGGTCTGAGTTCCGATTGGATTAGAATGGGCGTAAGATTTGCATGAATTGATGAGACCCCGGGGGCGATTCGACTAATACGGCGCATGGGCATCCAGCAAAAACTACACACGAAGCTCGTCCAGAAACTGATTCTGACGCCATCGCTGCAGCAAGCGATCAAGTTGCTGCCGATGTCGACGTTGGAATTGTCAGACCTCCTCAATCAGGAGATGGTCGAGAACCCGATGCTGGAGGAAGTTCCCACCGAGGATCTTCAGCCGGCCGAGGTCGCCCAGACACCTGAAAAGTCTGAGCCAGAGCAGCAACCCAACAAAACCGACACCTGGGACGATCAGGACTACGAGTATTTCTTCGGCGATTATCTCGACGACGGGTACCGGCCGAAGGCGCCGCAGGAGATCAAGGAGCTGCCGCCAATCGAGAACACGCTCTCGACGGCGAGCTCACTCGCGGATCATCTGATGTGGCAGTTGTCGATGCAGACGGCCGACGCCGCGCTTCGGGACATCGGCGCCGCCATCATCGGCAACTTGGACGACGACGGCTACCTGGTGGCGTCGTTCGACGAGTTGAGTGCGATGGGGCCGTGGCCGGTGGCCGACGTCCAGCGCGCACTCAAGCTGATTCAGAGCTTCGACCCGACCGGCGTCGCGGCGCGCGATCTGCAAGAGTGCCTGCTGCTGCAGCTGCGCCACCTGGGTCTCGAAGGGACCCCGACGGAGCGAGTTGTCACCGAACACTTACGACTCCTTCAGAACCATCAGGTGCCCGAGATTGCGCGCAAGCTCGGAATGTCGATCGACGACCTGAAAGAGCACATCGAGGTGATCCGGCACCTGGATCCCAAGCCAGGCAGCCGTTACAACCCGACACAATCTCAGTATGTGATCCCCGACGTCTACATCATGAAGGTCGAGGACGAGTACGTCTGTGTCTTGAACGAAGACGGCCTGCCGCAGATGCGGATCAGCCCGGTCTACCGGCGGCTGCTCGACAAGAGCGCATCGGACAATACGGACGAAACACGCGCGTACGTGAAGGACAAGTTCCGTTCGGCGCTCTGGTTGATCAAATCGGTGGAGCAGCGGCAGAAGACGATCTTCAAGGTCGCCAAGAGCATCATCAACTTCCAGAAGGACTTCCTCGATCACGGCATCGAACACCTCCGGCCGCTGGTCCTGCGCGACGTCGCCAACGACATCGGCATGCACGAATCGACCGTGAGCCGCGTGGTGACCAACAAGTACATGCACACGCCCCAGGGCGTGTTCGAGATGAAGTACTTCTTCCATAGCGGCATCAGCAGTTCGTATGGGGAAAGCGTCTCGTCGGTCACCATCAAGCAGCGCATCCGGAAGATCATCGAGAACGAGGATCCACGCAAGCCGTTGAGCGATTCGAAGATCGTCAGCATTCTTCAGCGCGAAGGGCTCGTGCTGGCGCGCCGCACGATCGCGAAGTATCGCGAGGAATTGAAGATTCCTACGTCCAACCAGAGAAAGGTTCTCTACTGATGCCTTCGTCGCGCGAAGGCTTCACGAGAGGGTCGTCCTATGCGACTCGAACTCCGCGGACATCACGTCGACGTCACTCCTGGTCTCCGTCGCTTCGTCGAGGAGAAGCTTTCGAAGCTCGAACGCCTGCTGAACCACCGCGCGGTCTCGGCGCAGGCCATCCTGACCGTTGAAAAGCGGCGGCACGTTGCCGACATCACGCTCCACGCACGCGGCGAGCAATTCCTCCACGGCCTGGGTGAGTCCGGCAACTGGGAAACATCGCTGAGCCAGGCGATTGCGAAGATCTCTCACCAGGCGCAGAAGCTGAAGACGCGGCAAAAAGAAAAGCGCCACAATCTCCAGGCACCATCCGTGGAGCCGTTGGAGACCGTGGTCAAGCGCTCGAAGCGCGCGAAGCCGGCAGACAAGCCCCCGCGGCGCGTGTCCGGACGCGTGCCTCGCGTCATTCGCACGTCGCGCGAATCGATCAAGCCGATGTCGATCGAAACGGCCGCGCGCGAGATCGACGCGGGCGGCGACGGCGTGGTGGTGTTCCGGAACGAAGACTCGCTGAGAGTCTGCGTCCTGTACCGCCTGCCTGGCGGCGAACTGACGCTCGTCGAAACCGAAGCTTGATAGCGTAACGTCGGAATGGCATTGCCTCCTGGCGTCACCGTCGCCGGGCTGCTCAGCAGCCGGCCCGAAGCGTTCGGGCTCCCGCTCGAATTGCTCGCAGGCGCGAACGGCCTCGATCGCACCATCACGAGCCCTCACATTCAGAAAACCGGCCTCGCCCTGGCTGGTTTCCACGAGTACCTCAAGCCGGGCCGCGTGCTGATTTTCGGCGAGAGCGAGATTCGCTACCTCGAAAGCCTCGAATCGGCTGCGCGCGTGAGCGCGCTCCGTCTGGCATTGACCCTCGATTTTCCCTGCGTGCTGATTACCGGCGGGTTCACGCCGCCCGCCGAACTCCTCGACGAGGCCGAGCGTGCGCGTGTGCCGCTGCTGAAGACGGCCATCGTGACGCCGACCGCGATCGCGAAGCTCTCATCGATGCTCGAGGATTCGCTCGCCGAGCGCACGATGATTCACGCCGTGCTGATGGATGTCCTCGGCCTGGGCGTGCTGATTGCCGGCGAGAGCGGCATCGGCAAGAGCGAGTGCGCGCTCGATCTGATCGTGCGCGGCCACCGGCTCGTGGCCGACGACACCGTCGAAGTCCGCCGGCGGCAGGAGACCATCCTCATCGGCGCCTGCCCGGAGCTGACGCGGCACCACATGGAGCTCCGCGGCCTTGGCGTGATCAACATCAAAGAGTTGTTCGGGATTGCTTCCACTCGATCGTCCAAGCGGCTGGAGCTCGTGGTTCAACTCGAACGCTGGGTGCCGACCCGCGAATACGAGCGACTCGGTCTCGACGACACGTTCTACGAAATCCTGGGCCTGCGGGTGCCGCTGCTGAAGATGCCGGTCGCGCCGGGACGCAACATCGCCATCCTGGTCGAAGTCGCCGCGCGGAATCAGCTGCTCCGCCAGCGAGGCCATCACGCCGCGCGAGAGCTGGCTAGTCGCCTCGACGCAGCGCTGCGGGAACAGTCGGCGCCGTCGCCGGACGAGGAGGATGAAGAGATCGAGTCGGGAGGCTCGCGTTGAACCGTCCCAAGGCGCCGGCCGGGGGTCATGCGCCAAGGCGTCCGGGATCGAAGGCCGGCGGCAAAGGAAAAGGTTCGGGACGCACCGGAGCGCCGTTCATCGTGCTCACAGGTCTGTCCGGCTCCGGAAAATCGCAGGCGATCCGCGCGCTGGAAGATCTCGGCTACTTCTGCGTGGACAACCTCCCGACGACGCTCATCCCGACGCTGGCGAAGCTCTCGCAGCGCGCCGGCGGCGATATCGAGAAGGTCGCGATCGTCGTCGACGTCCGCGAGGGCGGCTTCCTCTCGTCGTTTCCGAAGATCTTCAAGAAGCTTCGGAAGATGCCCCGGCTGAACCCGATCCTGATTTTTCTCGAGGCCAGCCATGCGGCGCTCGTCCGGCGCTTCAGCGAAACGCGGCGCCCGCATCCGCTCGCGCCCGATCGCTCGGTCACCGAGGGGATCAGGGACGAGCGCCAGCGGTTGAACCTGATCCGGACACTGGCCGACGAGATCGTCGACACGTCGGACATGACGGTCCACGAGCTTCGGCATTTCTTCATGGGCCTGTCCCGGGAACGGGGACGCTCGCGGCTGGTGATCACTCTTCTCAGCTTCGGGTTCAAGCACGGGGTTCCTGTTGACGCGGATCTGATGTTCGATGTGCGCTGTCTGCCGAACCCGCATTTCGTGCCGACACTCCGCCGCCGGACCGGCCGCGACAAGGCGGTCGCCGATTTTCTCGAGCGCGATCCTTCCACCCGCGAGTTCATGGATCGCCTCGACGCGTACGTGCGCTTCGTCATTCCGTACTACATCGCCGAGGGCAAGAGCTACCTGACGATCGCCATCGGCTGCACCGGCGGCCGCCACCGATCCGTGATGATCGCGGAGCGGCTACGCAAGGCGCTTGGCGACATCGGCGCGGCCCGCGTTCGCGTCCGCCATCGCGATCTGGTGAAGGCGTGAGTTACGATAGGCCGTTGTGATTGGCGTCGTGGTCGTCACGCACGGGCAACTCGCCACGGAACTGGTGAACGCCGCCGAGATGATCGTCGGGGACCTGCCGCAGTTCACCGCCGTCTCTATCGGGTGGCACGACGATGTGAACGACGCGCGGGAGGACATCGCGCAGGCGATCAATCGCGTCCGCGCCGAGGAGGGGGTGCTCCTGCTCACCGATATGTTCGGCGGCACGCCGTCCAACCTCGGGATGACGTTTCTCGAGACCGATCGTCTGGAAGTCATTACGGGAGTCAACCTGCCGATGCTGATCAAGCTGGCCAGCCTGCGGCGCTCCTCCGATCTGCTCGCCGTCGCGAAGGAGATGCGCGATCACGGGCGCAGCGCGATCTGGGTTGCGTCGGATCTGCTC
>Ga0306926_10007311_pt1 | contig 11952 bp, 13 predicted proteins | sample flu12Cox44000178_FD_203759 | JGI IMG/M metagenome (GOLD analysis project Ga0306926, IMG submission 203759) | Lab enrichment of tropical soil microbial communities from Luquillo Experimental Forest, Puerto Rico - flux8day.12C.oxic.44.000.178 (v2)... | ecosystem: Environmental > Terrestrial >...
GGTCGGTATGGCAGCGTTCTTTACCGGGGTCGTTCAATCTCCCGTTACTGGAATCGTGCTCGTCATCGAGATGACTGGCAGTTTTACGATGCTATTGCCGATGATCGCGGCCAGCTTTGCGGCGATGCTTGTGCCCAACTTGCTGGGCAACGCGCCGATCTACGATGCGCTGCGGGAGCGGACTACTCGAGCGGCAGGTGAACCAGCAGAAAATAGCCGTTGATCATCAATAACGTGCCGCCAATCGCGAGGATGCCGCTCAGATGGACGAGCGGGCGCGAGGCGGCGACGATGCTGACCGAGCCGAGCACGATCGCGATCTGGAATAAGGCCTCGGCGAAGTCGAAATTCGGGTCGCGCTCGGCGGCGCGGTCGCGCGTGGCTTCGAATTCCTTGGCCTTGGCCAGCAATTCCTTCTTCCCATCTCCGGTCGACGGGTCGCTCTCATAGCGGTCAACCCGCTCGCGATAGCGCTTGACCCTGTCCTGGATCTTAGCTTTGGCCGCCTCGGGCATTTCGGGCAGCGTGAGAAGTTGCGTGTCGAGTTCCTCGGCGGCGATCTGGTAGGCGGTCTGGCGGATATTTCTCGCCTGATAGAAGCCGTAAGTGTCGGAGGCCTGAATGTTGGAATTGACGATCGTTTTCGTCGCGTGCGCGCCGCCCAGCGCGGTGATCGCCAGCAGCATCGCGACAATGCCTAGATAAATCCCGGTCAGCTTGCGGAAGTTGGCGTCCGCTTCAGCGCTGTGCGCGTCCCTTTCATGGGCATGGATCCTTTCGGCGATCTCGCTCGCTTCAGTCGCTTCCACCTTTCCCCCCTTAGCGAGCGCCGAGCGCCGCCTTGTACGCTCGGACTGCCTCCGCAAACCCCATGACGAGGGCGTCCGCGGTCAGCTCGTGACCGATCGAGGCCTCGGCGGCGGCGGGCAATGCCGCGACCAGCGGCGGCAGGTTGTGCAAGTTGAGGTCGTGCCCGATGTTGACGACAAGCCCCAATTCGGCGGCGCGCTCCGCCGCAGCGGCGCAGGAGCGCAGCAATGCCGCGTGGTCGCCGTGGCGGAACGCGGCGGCGTAAGATCCGGTGTAGATCTCGATGCCGTCAGCCCCGGTGTTGCGTACCGGCGCGACCGCGGCGGGGTTGGGATCGATGAACAAGATGACCCGGCAGCCGAGCGGCTTGAGCTCGCCGAGCGCGGCGTCGACCAGGCGGTGCTGCGCGGCGTCGAGCTTCCAGCCCTCCTCCGAGGTGAAGGCCTCGGGACTGTCGGGCACCAAGGTGCACTGCTCCGGCCTCACCTCGACGACAATGTCGAGAAAGCGGCGGTCGGGATAGCCTTCGAGGTTGAATTCGAACGCGGGCCGCCATGGCCGCATCAGCTCGGCCAGCGCGGCCACGTCGCTGCGGCGGATGTGCCGTTCGTCAGGGCGGGGATGCGCGGTCAGCCCGTCGGCGCCGACGTCATGCGCAATGCGGCCAAATTGCAGTACGTCAGGGACGCCGGTGCGCCGCGAATTGCGCAGCAGCGCGATCTTGTTGAGATTCACACTGAGTCGAGCCATCGCCCCGGAGAATATAGCGGACCACGTCGCCGCGGCCAGCCGCTATTCGGCAGCAGCCACCACTCTTTTACGGTCTGCCGCGGTCTCGAAGAACCGTCTGCCGGTGGTACGTTGATTTTCGTAGATCGACCCCTGATACTCGGCCGGCGGCAGCGGCAACCGGACCGGCACCGGGGCGAGCCGCGGCGTCATCGTCGGCTCGCCGACGAGCAGCAGTTCATCGAACTTCTCTATTCCCCCGGGAAAACCAAGCAGCGGCCAAGCGTCCGCGGCACGGTACTGGAACAGTAACAGACGCCGCTCTCTGCCGGAGAAGTTGGTAGCCGAGCCGTGCACCGCGCGCACGTGATGGACGGTAATCGACCCGGCCTTGCCGAGGCACGTCACTGCGCGCGACACATCGAGGTCGCAGGCCACCGGATCGATCGCGCCGCAAAACCGGCCGTCGGGCCCGTGATGGTCGTGGATCGGGCCGCGATGGCTGCCCGGTATCACCATCATCGGGCCGTTCTCGCCGTCGCAATCGTCGAGCATGATCCCGACTGCGGCCAGGTCGTCGTTGGTGTGCGGGTAGAACGCCCAATCCTGGTGCCATTCGACCGGCGCGCCATAGCCGGCCGACTTCATGTTGAGCTTGCCGGTATCGAAGCGTACCGTGCCCCACAGATCAGTCAGCACCTCGACGATCTTCGGATGCCGCGCCGCCCGCGCTTATTCCGGATCGTGCAAATGCGGTGTCTTGATGCGCCGCACCCGCGGCTCGTCGAGCGAATGCGAGTCCTCGAGGTCGTAGATTTCATTATTGGCCGCGACGAAGCGCGCTTTATGAACGAACTTGTCCGTCACCCGGCGCAATGCTTCGACCTCGTCCCGGGTTAAGACATCGGGCAGCACGATGAACCCATCCCGGCGATAAGCGGCGAACTCGATCGACGACAGCATCGCTCCTCCTGTAACCTCGGCCCAATTGCTGAGCCCGCGGCACGGGATTGTCAACCCGCTGCAAGGCTCCGACTCTCACCGCTCGCTTAAGCTCAAACGAATGGCTCGGAGATGCGCGATCGGCAATGGCGCTGTCAGTCCCACCAGTACGCATTATCGAATTGACAAAAAGCGATTATCATGATATCGTTCTAACCATGGGGATTTTGCCAACTGTCGCTTGGAAGCTGCTTTCCGCAACCGTGCCATCCCCTCGGGGTCGTTGACGAAGAAAACAGTGAAAAAACAGCAAAGAACAACGACCGCTTCGCTGTTTTTTCGATGCGCTAGAGCCCCGACAGCCCAGCAATTCCGCCGAAAACAAGGAGCCGCTCGCTGATAATTTGCTGCCAAAACAGCGATAACAGCGAAATGCCAAACCGTCCCGCAATGCTTAGCGGAGGTTTTGGGCGCCTACAAGCCAATGCTCCCTGGAGGACCCTGTCGGTGGGTTGCAATCGTTTCCCCCCGATGCGCGCACAAAATGCTGGGGCTCTTCGGTCGGAAAGTCAGTACGTGTTATATTTCGGTTGATTTTCGCGCGTCCTAGGTGCCTAATGCGTCACAGGGGATTGCCACATTCGGGATCCGACTGTGCGGATGGTCAGCTGCGTCGCCACAAGTCTGGCCGCGTTCTTTTGCGTGTTGCTCGCAACCGTGGGTTTCTGCGGATCCACGGCGGGGGCTACGGATCATTGCGTCAGGGACGCCCAGGTGGCGGCAGTCGATTTATCTGCACCGGTCGACCAGAACTTTCTGAACCAGATGCAGGCCAGCGGCATCAATACCATAATCCGATACTATGACCATACGAACGAAACTCTTCCTGGCAAAACTCTGACAAGGACAGAGCGTGATTTCATTCTCGCCAATGGTTTCAAGATCGCCGTCGTCTTTCAACATCATAACGACCGGCTGACTTCATTCAGTTGGTGGCGTGGACGGCAGGATGCCGAGCGATCTCTCGAGCTGGCGCAAGCAAACTCTCAACTAAGCGGCAGCGCCATCTATTTTGGAGTGGATGGTCCCTGGCACAGGGATTACGAGCTCACAAACATAATGAGCTATTTCAGAGAAGTGAAGGCCGAATTCGCGAAGGCCCCCTACCGCGTAGGGGTTTATGGCAGCGGATTGATATGCGAAATGCTATCGAGGTACGCGCTTGCCGATTTATGCTGGCTCGCGGCCCCGAGTTTTTGGCCGCAATACTATGAGTATTATCAAACGAGAAAGTGGAGACTGGCACAGCTGCCCACTACGCGGTGCGGTGGCCGAAGCGTCGATTTCAATCTCGTCAGCGGTGCCCCCGCCGATTTCGGCCAATTCGGGTACTGACTGTCATCGGCCCAGCGTGTATTTCGTCGCAGTCCGATCGACGAGGCGCTGCAGACCTGCTAGATTCGGCCGGAGCCATCAATCCGATAGATATGGAGGATTTAAAGCATGCCGCTCAATGCTCTGCACCACGTCACGGTCAAGACTGCCGATCTCGAGGCGACGCGGGATTTTTATCGCGACATTCTCGGGCTCGAAGTCGGCTTCCGCCCCGATCTCAATTTCCCGGGCTATTGGCTCTATTGCGGCGACACCCCGGTCGTGCATCTGGTGCCGGAAGGGAGTGCGATCGGCGGCGGCCCGTCGTTCGATACCGGTCCGTTCGACCATTTCGCGTTCCTCGCCAGCGATTTCGACGGCATCAAGGCGAAACTCGACAGGCATGGCGTCAAGTATCGGGAAAATCATGTCAATCGTCCGCCGATCGATCAGCTCTTCTTCCCCGACAACAATAACGTGATGGTCGAGCTCAACTTTCCGCGCGCCTGACCGGGCTCGTGGCGAAGTTCGCATACAGCCTCTCGCCGATTCCTCAAGCGGCTGACCCAACATGAATTGAGTGATTTCAGCTGGTTGTAGCAAACTGGTTGTGCCTAGCAAACAGCGAAGTCAAACAGGGTACGCCGGAAATCGCCGGCCGGTAGTTTCGACCCGATCCGCTTAGCCAAGTAGGCAACTTCCGCCTCGGGTAAGAGTTCCTCGAAGACCTCTCGCCAAGAGGGGGACTGGTCCAACCGCACCTTTGTGAGAAATTTTTTCAGACGGTCGAACTCGATTTCTACTGAGTAATTGAAATTGCTGGCGTTTGTGTGGAGGCTGCCCCTCTATAACACGGTCCACAACATTCTGACCAATCTCGTCTATGCGGGTGCCTATGCCTTTGGCCGCACGATGAGCCGAGTGAGCGGCGAGGACGGTCGCAAGCGCGTCAAGCGGTTTGCGACGCCCGCAGTCGGAATGGGATATGCCGCTCAAGGATTAGCACGAAGGTTATATCACCTGGAGCGAGTTCGAGCGGAACCAGCAGGTGATTGCCAACAATGCGACCGGTAAAGGCTCTGCGGTCACTGGAGCAGTACGGCGCGGAGAACTACTCTTGGCGGGCTTCTACGCTGTGCTCATTGCGGCCGCAAAATATATGTCGGTTATGGAGGCAAAGCGGAGCGCAATTATTGCCACGGTGCTCTCGTGAACCACGGTACTGCGCGGTGCATCTCATTTGGCGGGCTGCGCGCCTCCAAGAACCGCGGTGTAGTCGGGCGGCCGTGCGTCGTCCGAGGCTGGAGGTCGCAGCAGGCGTTCCAACGCAGTTGCCCGGGTTCGTCGGGGCGTTCGTCGTCGCTCTAATGCTTCTGCTGGCGTCGAGTTTGCTCCGAAATCCGCCCGCGGCCCGCGTTAGCGGCGGTGGTAATCGCTTCCGCCATCGGCTTGTCGAGGTCAGCGAGCTAATTCGTATCTTCCATATTCAGCCTTGGGAGTTCTGGCTGTCGATCGTCTGTTTCGCGGGTGTCGCCGTTCTTGGTGGGATCCTGGGCATAGGCTTAGCCGTCGCAATCGCTATCATTGGGTTCCTCTGGGCCGGCTGACTCCCGCACTCGGATGTCAAGGGGTACCCCGATATCACGCGATATCTCGACGCTCGCCAGATACCTGGTCTCGTGCTCATTCGATGAGATGCACCGTTATTCTTTGCCAATGCTGAATTGTTCAAAGAGCGTGTCCTCGAAGCCGCGGCAAACTCGCATTCCCGTTCACTGGATGGTTGTCGCAGCACGCAGCTCGAGCAGGTCGCTGTACGCCACTGCTTTTGAAGAATGATTTTCCTTGAACGAAATGACAGGCGACTATCCGGCCCTATAGAATGCGCCGCTTGCCCGTGGCACCACAGGTGCGGTCTTGAGCTCTCCTATCAGTGCTCGCGGACGAAGGCGTTGACGGCTATCGTTCTCTAGGAGGTTGTGATGGCAATTAAGAACGCGTTCTACGCCCAGTCCGGCGGGGTTAGCGCAGTGATCAATGCCTCGGCCTGTGGCGTGCTGCAAACAGCTCGCCAACAGCCGGGGCAGATTGGCAAGGTCTATGCCGGGCGCAACGGCATCGTCGGCGCCCTGACTGAAGATCTCATCGACACCAGCGCCGAGCCAGATGCCGCGATCGCCGCGCTCAGACATACCCCGGGTGCGGCCTTCGGTTCTTGTCGCTACAAGCTCGGGTCAATTCACGAGCACCGCGCACAATACGAGCGCTTGATCGAAGTCTTTCGTGCGCATGACATCGGCTTCTTTTTCTACAACGGCGGTGGCGACTCGCAAGACACTGCCTACAAGGTCAGCCAAACGGGCACTGAACTGGCCTACCCGATCGTCTGCGTCGGTATTCCCAAGACGATCGACAATGACCTGCCGATTACCGACTGTTCACCGGGCTTCGGCTCGGTTGCGAAATATGTTGCGACGTCGCTTCGCGAGGCGGCGCTCGATGTGGCAGCGATGAGCCGCACTTCGACCAAAGTCTTCACTCTGGAAGTGATGGGCCGGCACGCCGGCTGGACGACCGCCGCTTGCGCGCTCGCCGCTGAACACGAAGGCGATGCTCCGCACATCTTGTTGCTGCCCGAGGTCGCGTTCGATGAGGGGCGGTTCCTTGTCAAGGTCGAGGAGGCTTTGGCGCGGCACGACCACTGCGTGATCGCTGTATCGGAAGGGATCAAGCAACCAAACGGAGAGTTCCTCTCGGCCTCGGGCTTGGCGGACTCCTTCGGTCACGCACAGCTGGGTGGGGTTGCGCCGGTGATCACTAGCCTGATAAGCACGAAGCTCGGCTGCAGGTGCCATTGGGCGGTTCCCGATTACCTTCTGCGCTCGGCACGCCACATTGCTTCCGGGACCGATGTCCAGCAGGCCTACGCGGTCGGCCGCGCGGCGGTGGAATTCGCAATCGCGGGGAGAAGCGCAGTGATGCCGGCGATCCGCCGGCTTAGCGATGCTCCCTATCGCTGGGACATCTTCGCAGCGCCGCTCGCCGAGATCGCCAACCGGGAGAAGCTGTTGCCCGCAGACTTCATCAGCGCCGACGGTTTCGGCATCACCGAGGCGGCCCGACGGTATCTGGCGCCGCTGATCGTTGGCGAAGCCTTTCCGCCGTTTAAGAATGGCCTTCCCGACTATGTGAGGCTGCGGAACGCACCGGTGCCGAAAAAACTGACCAGGGAATTCAGCGTCTGAACTCAATAATGACTGTCTCGATCAAGACAAACGATCGAGTTCCAGCGGCGCAAAAATGGTGCAACTCTTAATTTTTCGAATAGAGTATCGTTCTCGCACAGGAACCTCGTCTTCCGCGTGATCATCGGGCATCGGCTTGGTTATTATGCCGCTATTCTCGATTGCCGATAGCGAGGCAAGAAGATCGGCGTCCTTACCCACGACCCGGCCACCCGGCGATAGTCGCTATCAAGGAGACAGAACATGAGGACCCTGCGCGCTCGGAGCGGAAATCGACGTTACTCGTGGCGGGATCGCGCTCGCGACCCGGCACTCACCGCGATGCTGGCGGTTCAGTGTCTGATAATATTTTCGGAACCTTTCGATGCGATGGGGTTCGAGACCTGAGCGAAGCAGTGCAACTTCTGTTTTTCGCCATCACTTTCATCGTATACTTGATCGTCCGTGGCCCAATTGCCACGACCCTCGCGATATCGGCATTTATCGCCGATTTGGCAGGTTATGTGCTCGGTCTGGTCGACCCGTCAAAGACTTCTCTGATCCTTGGCTATGCCGGACTCATTATCGCCTTTGTTATGGCTTGTTACGCCCTCGGCTATGCGGCGCTCGCCCCTGGTGTAGTGACCGTTCATCGGGTGCTGGGGGCGATCGCGCTCTATTTGAACATCGGCCTAATGTTCGGCACCATATATGGATTGATCTGGTATTTCATTCCGAACGCTTTCACCAACATCCCGAGCGGGGCTCGCTGGCAGGCCGAAGGCACGATCGTCTATTTCAGCTTTGTCACGCTGACATCGACCGGCTTTGGCGATGTCACGCCGCTTCACCCTATCGTCCGCACGCTCTCCAATGTGGAGGCCATCATCGGTCAATTGTTTCCGGCGACTCTGCTGGCTCGCCTAACTTCGGGGGTATCGACAGCGCTCCTAGATCCGGGCCCGCTTAGCTGGGCATAATGTCAATGGCGCTGGCGGCGCAAAATCATCATGACTGACAAAAGTGTCGCGAGGGTTCGGGTTCCGCTGCGAGAGTTAAACGTTATGGCTTGGGAGGGAGCAAATCATGGACAAAACGCCGACAATCGAACCGGGCAAGACGGTCGAGGCGCAACGGCTGGATGAGGCGCGGGAGCAAGGAGCGCCGTGGCGGCAGTGGGGGCCCTACCTCAGCGAACGCCAGTGGGGCACGGTCCGCGAGGACTACAGCAATGACGGCAACGCGTGGGATTATTTCAGCCACGATCAAGCCCGCTCTCGCGCCTATCACTGGGGCGAGGATGGTCTCGCCGGTATCAGTGATGATCACCAGCGGCTGTGTTTTGCGCTGGCGCTATGGAACGGCAAGGACCCGATACTCAAGGAGCGGGCGTTCGGGCTGACCAATAGCGAGGGCAATCACGGGGAGGACGTCAAGGAGTATTATTATTACTTGGACAGCACACCGACTCACTCGTATATGAAGTATCTCTACAGATATCCACAGAATTCGTATCCCTATGCGGATCTGATAAACACCAACCGACATCGCACTCGTATGGATCCCGAATACGAACTGCTCGACACCGGCATATTCAATGAAGACCGGTATTTCGACGTCTTTGTCGAATACGCAAAGGCCGCACCGACAGATTTGCTGATAGAGATCAGCGTATGCAACCGGGGGCCCGACGAGAGCGTGATCCACGTGTTGCCGACCCTTTGGTTCCGCAACATCTGGAGCTGGTGGCCGGAGGAGCCAAAACCTTCCTTAAAAGGACGGATCACAAGGAAACCGCGCTGGCACGATCGCTGCGACCGACTCGTCACTGGGGACCTATTTTCTCTATTGCGAAGGCTCGGCGCGCCTGCTGTTCACCGAAAACGACACCAACAACCAGCGGCTTTTTGAAACCGCCAATCCGACACCTTATGTCAAGGACGGGATCAACGATTATGTGGTGGCAGGCCGGCAGAACACGGTCAACCCGGGTAACACGGGAACCAAAGCGGCCGCACATTACCAGTTACGAGTAGGCGCAGGGGCGAATGCCGTCATCCGCCTGCGGCTCACCAATGTCGCAGGTGGTGGTGAGGAACCGTTTGGTGCGCGGTTTGTGCAAATCCTTGAAGCGCGCCGGCGCGAGGCCGACGAATTCTACCGATCGATAACGCCTCCCGGTGTCGGCGAAGATGCGGCCAATGTGATGCGGCAGGCTCTGGCCGGGATGCTGTGGAGCAAGCAATACTTCTTCTACGATGTCGACAAATGGCTCGAGGAGCATCGCGCTGATCCGCTGCTGGCGGAAACCGGTGCGGTACGGAACCGCGAGTGGTTCCATATGATCAGCGACCATGTCATCTCGATGCCCGACAAGTGGGAATACCCGTGGTTTGCCGCTTGGGACCTCGCCTTTCATACGATCGCGCTCTCCACCGTCGACATTGATCTCGCCAAGGAGCAGCTGAACCTGCTGCTCGCCGGGGCCTACCAGCACCCGACCGGCCAGATCCCGGCCTATGAGTGGAACTTCAGCGACGTCGATCCGCCGGTGCATGGATGGGCCACGATCTTTCTCTACCGCATGGAACAGGCATTGCGCGGAACGCGCGATCTCCAGTTCCTCCGGCGGGTCTTCGGCAAGCTGACGTGGAACTTCGGATGGTGGGCAAACCGCAAGGACAACTCCGGCAATAACCTCTACGAAGGCGGGTTTCTCGGTCTCGACAACATTGGCGTCTTCGACCGCAGCGCACCACTACCCACTGGGGGCTATCTGGAGCAAGCCGATGGCACGGCATGGATGGCTCTTTATTCGCAGAACATGATCGAGATTGCCGTCGAGCTGGCGTCGAGCGACCCGGCATATGAGGATTTGGCAGAAAATTTTGCGGCCCACTTTGTGTTGATCGCCCACGCCATGAACCAGATCGGACCGGATGGCATGTGGGATGAGGAGGACGGCTTCTATTACGACATCCTTCGCAGTCCTGAGGGGAGAACAACCAGGCTGAAGCTCCACTCGATGGTGGGTCTGTTGCCGCTCTGCGCCGTGACCGTCATAGAGAAGTGGCAGCGAGAGCGGGTTTCAAAGATGACAGAGCATCTGTTTCAGCGCCTGCGGCGGATGCCGGAGTTGGCGGACTCGATCCATGCGACGGGCCCTGGCCACCATGGCTATGCCGAGCGCGGCATCCTGGCCCTGGTGAACGAGGACCGGCTGCGCCGGATACTCTGCCGAATGCTCGACCAGCACGAATTTCTGAGCCCCTACGGGATCCGGGCATTGTCCCGTTATCACGCCGATCATCCGTATGTCTTTTCGGTGCACGGCCAGGAATACCGGGTAAATTATCTCCCGGCGGAGTCGGACACTGGTATGTTCGGTGGAAACTCGAACTGGCGCGGACCGATCTGGATGCCGGTCAATGTATTGCTGACCCGCTCTCTGCTGCAGTACTATTTATATTACGGCGACAACTTCAAGATTGAGTGCCCCACCGGCTCGGGCAACGCGATGAACTTGTTCGAGGTGGCTCGCGAGATTGCCAACCGGTTGACTAGCATCTTCCTTCGCAATCAAGCGGGCCGCCGGCCGGTGTTCGGCGGAGCGCAGAAGTTCCAGAACGACCCCTATTGGCGGGATAATTTATTGTTCTACGAATATTTTCACGGTGACAACGGCGCCGGCATCGGCGCCAGTCATCAAACCGGTTGGACCGGGGTAGTGGCGTCGCTAATCGAAATTTTCGGGCACCTCGACGCCCAAACCTTTCTCGAACACGGGCGGGAGGCCGCTTTTGAGCTCTGATGAATGTTCGCAGCCAAGGGACAGCCGTCACACTATCTGCGTCGGCGCGCGGCCAGTTGGTTCAAGGTCTCTACCGCGACCGAGAATCCGATCGCGGCATAAATATAACCTTTGGGGACATCGAAGCCGGCGCCATTGGCGACCAGTGTCTGCCGATTAGCAACAGGAAACTCAATCCCAGCATCTTCACCGTCGGATTTCGCTCGACGAAACCGGCAAGGGGCTTTGATGCCACGAGCATGATCGCGGCGGCGATAGTGATCGCGGCCGCCATGACCCACAGCGTATTGGCCGCCGACGGGGGTAATCACGCTGTCCAGCGAAAAGACGATGTCGAGCAACATGATCTGCGCGACCACGCGGGCAAAGCTTGTCCGCCCACCTCCCGCCTCCCCCTTCTGCCCGTCGCCTTCCAATCCGTGATGGATCTCTCTCGTGCCTTTGTAGAGCAGGAAGAGGCCGCCTGCGATCAGCACGATATGATATCCCGCCAAGAAACGGGCTGGCCGAAAGGTCGAACATAGGCCGGGTGAGGCCGATGATCCAGACGATCGAGGCGAGCAAGGCCAGGCGGGTGATCAGCGCCAGTGCGAGCCCGACCTGCCGAGCGCGGTTCTGGCGCTCCGGTGGCAACCGCCCGGCGACGATCGCGATAAACACCAGATTGTCGATGCCCAGCACAATCTCGAGGGCGGTCAGTGTCACCAGGCTCGCCCAGATCTGCGGATCGGTCAGCCAATCCATACCAGCACTTTCGCGATCACTCGCCGCCCACAAAATCCGAAGGAACAACCTTCAATTAGCGCAGTGTCAACGCCTGCATCCCAGTGCGAGACGGTGGCACCGGGTTGCCGCAGGCAATCCGCGTGCAGACCTCGGCTGCGTGAAGCAGCAGGATGCGGCGCACCTCCTCGATCGTGTACGGGTTCGATTGTGTCGAGTGAGTGGAGCGGACGATGTATTCGGAATCCACACCGTCGAGATGCGCGCTCGAATATTCGACGACACCGTCGTTGCCGCCCTCGACCGGCCCATCGCCTTTAACCGCGATGATCGAATGCG
>Ga0306926_10007316_pt1 | contig 11949 bp, 10 predicted proteins | sample flu12Cox44000178_FD_203759 | JGI IMG/M metagenome (GOLD analysis project Ga0306926, IMG submission 203759) | Lab enrichment of tropical soil microbial communities from Luquillo Experimental Forest, Puerto Rico - flux8day.12C.oxic.44.000.178 (v2)... | ecosystem: Environmental > Terrestrial >...
AATTTCGCCTCATAGCGCTGCAACCTCGTTTGCGAACTTCGGAGTCGAAAGACACTCGCAATTTTTGGATTCTCTAGTGTCCCGGTTCTGACATTCGTATCATGTCACGGCGCCTTCCTTGGGTTCAGAAGTCCGCATGACAGAATCCAGGTAGCACTAATGCGGACCTCTGAACCGCCACACCAGGAGCTAACGGTGTCTCTTGCGAAAAACATCGAGTTCTTGCGGCAATTGCCCAAGATGCCGGGACTCAGTGTCCTGGACGGCTTGGCGCGCGGACCGCGACGGGGAATCCGCACCCCGCTGGTCGAGACCACGGGATTTGGGACCAATCCGGGAAACTTGCGGATGTTCTCCTTCGTACCCGAGGAGTTACAGCCGTCGCCCGCTTTGGTCGTGGTTCTGCACGGCTGCGGTCAGAACGCTGCCGGTTACGATTTCGGTGCCGGCTGGTCCACGCTTGCCAGACATTACGGTTTCGCGTTGCTGATGCCGGAGCAGCAGGTCTCCAACAACACCAATGGATGCTTCAACTGGTTCAATCCGGAAGACACAAGGCGCGGCCGCGGCGAACCCGGCTCGATCAGGCAGATGATCGCGCGGATGACGAGCGAGCATAAGATCGACAAGCATCGTATTTTCGTCACCGGCCTCTCCGCCGGCGGCGCCATGACCTCGGTCATGCTCGCTACCTATCCCGAAGTATTTGCCGGAGGCGCCATCATCGCCGGCCTGCCCTACGGCGTGGCGAAGAACGTGAGGGAAGCGCTAAGCGGAATGTTTCAATCGCCGACCCGGCCAGCCGGCGAACTCGGCGATCTCGTGCGCAAGGCTTCGAGCCACTGCGGCCCCTGGCCAAAGGTTTCGGTGTGGCACGGCAGTGCAGATCGCACCGTCAATCCGGCCAATGCCGACGAGATCGTCAAGCAATGGCTCGACGTGCATCGACTGCCTTCTTCACCGATGTCGGAAGGCACCGTCAACGGCTACCCCCACCAGATCTGGTGGGACGCGGATGGCGAAACCATCGTCGAATCCTACACCATCACCGACATGGCGCATGGCACGCCGGTCGGGATCGCCGAAAACGACGAGCGCTACGGGACCCAAGGCGCATTCCTGATCGAGGCTGGCATCTCTTCGTCCTATCACATTGCGAATTTCTTCGGCCTGACCGAATGGATTCGCCAGCCCCAGGAGGCTGCCAAGCCGGCACCAAAGCGAGCCGCGCCAAAGAAGCTGCGCACGGCGGCGGAATCGCCAAGCGCGAAACTGATCCCGCTGGCTTCTCCGGTATCGGCATCGGTGCCCGACTTCGGCCCGGTTCTATGGCCATTGAATGCTGAAAGGGAGCCGCAAAAAACACAACCCAAGCGCCGGCGCGGCATTGACGTCGGCGCCGTGATTACGCGCGCGCTCACCGCGGCCGGGCTGAAGAAACAAGGCCTGAAGAAATCAAGCCTGAAGAAATAACGGCGGCGCCAAGGCAGGTAACGGAAGGATCGCCAGGCTCGGGCTTTTTGGCGCCGTTTCTTCTGGCTTCACATCGCGCCAGTGAGAAACGGATTGGTCAACCGCTCCTGGCCGATGCTTGAGCCCGGACCATGGCCACAGATGAAGCCGACATCGTCACCAAGCGGCAGCAGCTTGTCCTTGATCGACCTGATCAGGGTCGCATGATTGCCACCCGGAATATCACTGCGCCCGACCGAGCCATTGAACAGGACGTCGCCGACATGGGCAAAGCGTATTTCCTTGTTGAAATAGACGACACTGCCGGGCGAGTGACCGGGGCAATGCAGGATTTCGAACGTCAATTCGCCAATCGCGACCGAATCGCCCTCCTCCAACCAGCGGTCGGGCGAGAAATCGCGCACGCCGGTCATGCCGAAACGCGCACCGCTTGACACCACATTGTCGAGCAGGAACTTGTCGGCGATGTGCGGGCCCTCGATCGGCACCTTGAGCGCATCGCGCAGTTCGGCCGCTCCTCCGACGTGATCGATATGGCCGTGGGTCAGCCAGATCTTTTCGACCGTGACATCGGCCTGCCTGATACCGGCCTGGATTTTCGGAACTTCCCCGCCGGGATCGATCACCACGGCCTTTCTGGTCGCCGCACACCACAACAGCATGCAGTTCTGCTCGAAAGGCGTGACCGGGATGATGATTGCGCCGGCCTTTGCCTGGGTTTCGGATTCCTGCGCCATGGGCTGGTGTGGTCGATTTGACATTCGCTCCGGTATCACCGCGAGTTCTCAGGCAAATGTCAAATCCAAACACGCCAGGGACCTGAATTTGCTGGTGTCGCTTTGGTTCTGACATTTCTAACGAACCCGCCGCGACATGATACGAATGTCAGAACAGGTACACTAGCTACAATGCCGATTTTTGGCTCCTCGCCAAGGAAAACATTTGATCCCCGCCAATGGGGCATGGCCGCCATGATTTGAGCGTCCGCCTCGCGAGCGGCGAATAGTCGGGGATATTGGCGCTGGAAAACCGGTTTCCCCTGTGCCGGCGGTGCTCTATGTTTACCGTGATGGAATCGCAATCTCGCCAGGTCAAACTCGTCCCCGCGCCGGACGGCCGTCAGTCGGAGACCGCACTTGCGATCGCCCGAGGCACCGCGCGACTGCTGCGTTCCCTGGGATTTGCCTGTGTCAGCGAATTACCGCTGCCGTCGGGCCGGCGCGCCGACATCGTCGCGATCAACGAACGCGGCGAGATCTGGATCGTCGAGATCAAATCATCGGTGGAGGATTTGCGCGCCGACCAGAAATGGCCGGAATACAGGGCCCATTGCGACCGGCTGTTCTTCGCCTTCACCCAGGATTTGAGTTGCGAGATATTTCCCCCCGACACCGGCCTGATCGTCGCCGATGCCTATGGTGCGCATATGCATTGCACGGCGCCGGAACATCGCCTTCCCGCGCCGACGCGGAAACTGATGACGGTGCGTTTCGCAATCGCCGCGGCGCAGCGATTCAATCGTCTGCTCGACCCGCAAGGTCACGCCGAGTTCTGAATCGTCAAAACCGTTGCGCGACCGAATCGAAACGTCACGTTTTTGTATGTTGTCCGGACATGATCTCCGCGCAAACGCATTGGCGTTTGTCGCGAGGAAAAACCGGTTCCCGCTTGGCGCCAGCGCGGGCCCTTCGGGCCCGGATCGTGCTTTACCGCGGCGCGCGCTTGGCCAAAATCCGCTGCAGCGTGCGGCGGTGCATGTTCAACCGCCGCGCGGTTTCGGAGACGTTCCGGTTGCACATTTCGTAAATGCGCTGGATGTGCTCCCACCGCACCCGATCGGCCGACATCGGATTGCTCGGCGGCTCGGATTTCTGGTTGCCGCTTGCCAGCAGAGCGGCGACCACGTCATCGGCATCCGCCGGCTTTGAGAGGTAATCCACCGCCCCCATTTTCACCGCGGTGACGGCGGTCGCGATGTTGCCATAGCCGGTCAAAATAATGGCACGCGCATCCGGCCGCTTGCGCTTGAGCGCGGAGACCACGTCGAGGCCGTTGCCATCGCCGAGCCGCAAATCGACCACCGCAAAGGCCGGAGCCGCTCGCCCGATCTGCGCCAGCCCCTCCGAGACACTGTCGCACGAGGTCACGGTGAAACCCCTGCTCTCCATGGCGCGCGCGAGGCGCTCGAGAAAAGGCCTGTCATCCTCCACGATCAGGAGGGAGCGATCGGTGTACTCACTCAGTTCGGCGATGGCGTTCACGATTGAGGTACCCCTGTGTCGGACTCCCAGCATATGGCGTCGCAACCGCCGCTGCCAAGACCATCTAAGGTCGATCCGGCAGCTCCGCCGAGCGGCACAAGTGGAACGGATTTGATATTCAGGATGGTTTTGCGGCCGCTTCGCGCGCCTCGAAGCGGCTCCGCGGCCAGACGATCTGAACCACCGCGCCATGATCCGGGAAAACCCGGTTGGTGAAGGATACCTTGGCGCCGGTGCGCTCAAGCAGGGTGCGGGCGATGAACACCCCAAGACCCAGGCCCACGCGCTCACCCTGGACCTCGTCTGTATCGCGGCGCCTGGAGACATAAGGCTCGCCGATACGCTTGAGCATGTCGGGCGCGATCCCCGGGCCGTCATCGGAAATGACGACTTCAACGGTTTCGGCGTTCCACCACGCATTCACTTCCACGGTCGTGTGAGCGAAGTCGACGGCGTTTTCCAGGATGTTACCGACGCCGTAAAGGATCGCCGGATTTCGCGTCCCGACCGGTTCAGGCGTACCCGATACGGCGATGCGGACCTTGATCGCCACCCCGAAATCGCGATGCGGGGCCACCGTTTCCTCGATCAGGGCCGCCAGCGGCATACGGTCGAACGGCGCGCCCGTTGAAGAAAGCTGCGTGATCTTGGCCAGGATGTCGCGGCAGCGTTGCACCTGTTCGCGCAAGGCTCTGATGTCGCCTGCGACTTGACCGTCTTGCGGCAAGCTCCGCTCGAGTTCGCGCGAAATCAGGAAAATCGTCGACAGCGGAGTGCCGAGCTCATGGGCGGCGGCGGCGGCAAGGCCATCGAGCTGGGTGAGATGCTGCTCGCGCGTCAGCACCAGCTCGGTGGCCGCAAGCGCGTCCGAAAGTTTGCGTGCTTCCTCGGCGACCTGGAACGCATAGAGGCTGGTGACGCCGATTGCGACCACGATCGAGAGCCAGACGCCGAATAGATAGATCGGCGGCAGCACCAGCGGATCGTCACTGTCCCACGGCAACGGAAAATGAAAGAACACGAGCACGGACGCGCAGGCGACGGCCAACAGGCCAAGCGCGATGGTCAACCGAATCGGCAGCGCCGTCGCCGAGATCAGAACCGGGGCAAGAAACAGGAACGAAAAGGGGTTCTGCAGGCCGCCAGTGAAGAACAGCAGTCCGGCCAGTTCGATGATGTTGGATGCCAGCAACGCTGCCGCCCAGGCCGGCTCCAGCCGCTGCATCGGGTCGAACCTGGTCTGCAGGATGAGATTGAGCAGCGCCGAAAGGCCGACAATCGTCACGCAGGGGACCACCTCGACGTCGAACTCGAGCCCCTGGACCACGATGAAAATCGCCACCAGCTGGCCGAGCACGGCAAGCCAGCGCAGCCGCAATATGGTGTCGAGGCGGACATAGCGGCGCGGATGGCGGAAATCAGAAGCAGCGACGTCGGTCATGCGGGGAGCGAAGGCCTTTCGAGGTTCGTGAGCTCTGCCCCGGGGTTGGCCGCATTCGAAGCCCCTGAACCTGCCTGATTGCGATCGTGCGGGAACTTCAATGCCACGCAGCGGAGTTTAACGGCGCAAATGGCCGCCGACAAACCGGCCCGTCCGGGCTGTCGAATGGCCACAAATTTTCGCGGGAGCCTTGCGCTGGCGGCGCCATTGGCCCAATGAACGCCCGGCATGATGAAGGTTGGCACGATCAACGCCCAGTTTCCCGCACCCGGCGGCGATTGGCCGGCTGCAATCGAGGTCGCGCAGCTCACCAAGTTCTACAAGGCGACCCGCGCCGTCGACAACGTGTCGTTTCGAATTGCGCGAGGCAGCATCACGGGCCTGCTCGGCGGCAACGGCGCCGGCAAGACCACCACGATCGCGATGATCATGGGGCTGGTGCTGCCGAGTTCCGGGCGCATCCGTGTGCTGGGCTTTTCGATGCCCGAGCAAAGCGCCGACGTGCTCGGCCGGATGAATTTCGAGAGCCCCTATGTCGACATGCCGATGCGGCTCACGGTGCGTCAGAACCTGACCATTTTCGGCCGCCTCTATGCGGTTGAGAACCTGCAGGATCGCATCGAGCGGCTTGCATGCGATCTCGATCTCGGCGACTTCCTTGACCGCGCCAACGGAAAACTATCCGCCGGGCAGAAGACCCGGGTAGCGCTGGCAAAGGCGCTGATCAATCAGCCGGAATTGCTGCTGCTCGACGAGCCGACCGCCTCGCTTGATCCCGACACCGCCGACTGGGTCCGCGAGCACATCGAGACCTATCGCAAGGAAAATGGCGCGACCATCCTCTTGGCCTCCCATAACATGCCCGAGGTGGAACGGTTGTGCGACCGTGTCATCATCATGAAGCGCGGCCGGATCGAGGACGACGACAGCCCGCAACAGATCATGGCCCGCTACAATCGCGCGACGCTAGAGGAAGTGTTTCTCGACGTCGCGCGCGGTCGCGTTCAGGAGGGCACTTCGTGAGCACATACGCGCCTGCAGGCGGTATCGCGCCGCACCGGATCAACGCGATGGTCCTGCGCTACTGCTACCTGTTGTTGTCGTCATGGCCGCGGCTCCTCGAGCTCGTCTACTGGCCGGCGCTGCAGATCATCACCTGGGGATTTCTGCAGAGCTACATCTCGCAAAATGCCGGGTTTTTCGCGCGCGCCGGCGGCACGCTGGTCGGCGCGGTGATCCTGTGGGACATCCTGTTTCGCGGCCAGCTCGGCTTTTCGATCTCGTTTCTCGAGGAGATGTGGGCGCGCAACATGGGCAACCTGATGATGAGCCCGTTGAAGCCGATCGAGTTCCTGATCGCGCTGATGGTCATGAGCCTGATCCGGCTCGCGATCGGCCTCATTCCGATGACGCTGCTGGCGATGATCTTTTTCGATTTCAACCTCTATGGCATCGGATTTCCCCTCGTCGCCTTTTTCTGCAACCTGATCTTCACCAGCTGGTCGGTGGGTATTTTCGTCTCGGGGCTGGTGCTGCGCCATGGCCTGGGCGCCGAAAGCATCGTATGGACGCTGATGTTCGGCCTGATGCCGCTGGCCTGCGTCTACTACCCCGTGACGGTGCTGCCGCATTGGCTGCAATATGTCGCCTGGGCGCTGCCGCCGACTTACGCCTTCGAGGGCATGCGGGCGCTGTTGATGCGCCACGAGTTTCGCAGCGACCTGATGGCGCAAGCGCTCGCTATCAATGTGCTGCTGCTTGTTGCATCATTTTCGATATTTCTTGTGCTTTTGCGCAGCGCACGAAAACACGGTTCTCTGCTCCAGAGCGGCGAATGAACCCGCTTATTCCAGTGGATTTGGGCCATCTTTGGCTTGTGCACCGCGACGAAAATACCGATCTGTACATTGACGCTTTATTACGCATTCGGCACAATGCTGCGATGCAAAAGGGATGAGGAACGAGAATAGATGGCGATTGGTGAATTTGGCGGCGCACCGCCTCTGGTAGCCGAAGGCAGTCCGGCCCTTACGACGCCGATGTACTGGATGTACGAGATGGCGCACGCCTCGCTCAATCCCGCGCGCGCCGTTACCGACGCCACGAAGATCCTGTTTCAAAATCCTCTCAATCCGTGGTCGCATACCGAGTTCGGCAAATCCATTGCTGCCGCCTGCGAACTGTTCGAGCGAACCACCCGCCGTTACGGCAAGCCCGAATGGGGCATCAAGGACACCGACGTGAACGGCGTACGCACGCCGGTCGAAATCCGCGTGGTATGGGAAAAGCCGTTCTGCCGTCTGCTGTACTTCGATCGGAAGATCACGCGCCCGTTGCGCGCGCCCCAGCCGCGGGTGCTGATTGTCGCGCCGATGTCGGGTCACTATGCGACGCTGCTGCGCGGCACGGTCGAGGCTTTTCTGCCGACCCACGAGGTTTACATCACCGACTGGGCCGACGCGCGGATGGTGCCTCTGACGGAAGGCCGTTTCGATCTGGATGACTACATCGATTACGTCATCGAGATGTTGCACGTGCTTGGCGGCAACATGCACGTGATCGCCGTGTGTCAGCCTTCGGTGCCGGTGGTGGCGGCGGTTTCCATCATGGAAGCCGAAAACGATCCGTTAGTTCCGATTTCGATGACTTTGATGGGCGGCCCGATCGATACAAGGCGCAATCCGACGGCCGTCAACGATCTTGCCGCCCAGCGCGGCATCAACTGGTTTCGCAATCACGTCATTACCAAGGTGCCGTTCCCGCACCCTGGGGTCATGCGCGACGTCTATCCGGGCTTCCTTCAGCTCAACGGCTTCATCACTATGAACCTCGATCGCCACATGGATGCCCACAAGGACTTGTTCAGGAACCTGGTGAAAGGCGACGGCGACCTGGTCGACAAGCACCGCGATTTTTACGACGAGTATCTGGCGGTCATGGACCTGTCGGCGGAGTACTATTTGCAGACGGTCGATACCGTTTTCATCAAGCACGCGCTGCCCAAGGGGGAGATGACCCATCGCGGCAAGCCGGTCGATCCATCGAAAATCAGGCGCGTGGCGCTGATGACGGTGGAAGGCGAGAACGACGATATCTCCGGACTAGGTCAAACCGAGGCGACGCACTCGCTGTGCAGTTCTATTCCGGACCATCGCCGCGTGCATTACGTGCAAAAGGGTGTAGGCCATTACGGTGTTTTCAACGGCTCGCGCTTCAAATCCGAAATCGTGCCGCGCATTTCCGATTTCATGGTGTCGGCGGCGAATGTGAAGTCCTCAGGAGCGAAGCCTTCACTCGCCTATGCAGCCGAATGATGGGCAATTTCACGAGGTTCAACGCCGAATCGCGCGTTTACTCCGAATAGGCCGCGATTCCGGCGGTCGGCTAACCCTCTGAATTAGCCTTGGAAGCTCCGATTCTCGTCCTTTTGAAAAAATGAGTCGAATTTCATTCTTTAAGGGCCTCTGTTGAGCCGGTTCCGAGCCGATTTTTTCGGTTCCTACCCCATCCTATAGGGTCCGTTAACCTTGGTGCCCCTGTATATTGGGCAAATGATTTGTTTTTGCGCCGAGCAATTTCACTGGCGGCGGATATGGCAGAATCCGGGCGAACTTCTTACCCCCGGACTAGCAGACATGGCCAAACGCGCCCTTCTTTATCGGCGGCCTTACGAACCCTCCCGCATTCTGGTCAAGCACGGCTCGCAAATCTATTCGGTTCGGCTGCGCCGACATCGGCGTGCGCGTCGTTACACCTTGCGCATTCATCCCAGCGACCGCGAAGCGATCCTGACCGTGCCGCCACGCGGCACCATCGTTGACGCCAAGGACTTCGCACAGCGTCACGGCGGCTGGATTGCCGCACGCCTCGGCCGGCTGCCGAAGGCCGCACCGTTTCTTCCCGGCACCGTGGTTCCCTTGCGCGGTGTCGCGCACAGAATCGTTCACCGCACCGGCCAGCGCGGCACGGTCTGGACCGAGATGCGCGAAAGCGGTGAACGGATCATCTGCGTCGCTGGCGGCGCCGAATATACCGAGCGGCGGGTGCATGACTACCTCAAGCGCGAAGCCCGCAAGGACTTGCAGAAGGCCGCAACCTTCTACGCGCAAGCCTTGGGGGTGCGGGTGCGTCGGCTGTCGATCCGCGACCAGTCGAGCCGCTGGGGCTCCTGTACTTCCGCAGGCTCGCTGTCATTCTCCTGGCGACTGATCCTCGCGCCACCTTACGTGCTTGACTATCTTGCCGCCCACGAAGTGGCCCATCTGGTCGAAATGAACCATTCGCCGCGATTCTGGCGCGTGGTCGCAAAGGTCTGCAATCATGTCGAACGCGCCAAGACCTGGCTCGACACCCACGGCAACGACCTGCATCGCTACGGCATCCAGGACTAGAGCCTTTCGGTTCCGATCGAATCAGAACCGAGGCTTTATTCTTCTGTTTTGACGCGTTTTCTTCACGCGAACCGGAAATCCACTTCGCTCGAAAACGCTATGGAGCTCCGATTGCGAAGTTCGCAAGCTTTCCGGGCGTCCGCCGATGCGAACTTCGGAATCAAAGGAGCTCTGGCAATTCCTGGTTTCTGGTGCGATTTTTGAGACTTGCGGCGACATGGGTAGAAACTTCAAATTCACCGCACCGGAGCGAGCCACGTCAGCCGATCTGGCGCCTGGTTCTTCCTCGTGACCACGGCGGGAGCGCGTTGGCGCGAAGCTGATGCACAGACAATCATCTGAAGCGCGCTAGCTTCCCTCAAAGGCACTCGCGCTTCAGCCCGCCGACCGAGCAGTTCAGAAGCAGGATCGGCCGTTGCCGACACCGTCACGACGGCATTGGCCGCGAACGGCCCTTCAAAGCCATGCACAACTTCCCGGTTCATGAAGGGCTCATGGATGTTGTCAGGCGCAACGCGGCGTCGGATAAGTCTGTTCATGCGAGGGGCGACAGTTTCAGGCAGAATCGCAGCGGCGGTTCTTCTCTTTATTCAGGTGGCCGCAACATCCGCCCGCGCCGATACCATGGAGGCCGCGCTAATGCGCGCCTACCAGAACAATCCGCAGCTCAACGCCCAGCGTGCCTCGGTACGGGCCACCGATGAAACCGTGCCCCAGGCGTTGGCCGGCTACCGCCCCAAAGTAGCGGTAACCGCGAGCGGCGGAGGTCAATTCAGCAACCAGCTCGTCAACCTGTCGACGGGCCGGAAAATCGAAGAGGGTCCGCAGGGACCTCACGCCGCGAGCCTGACTGCGACCCAGACCCTCTTCAACGGCAATCAGACCGCCAACAAGACCCGCGCCGCCGAAAGCCGGGTCTTTGGTGTGCGCGAAGCCTTGCGCCTGCTGGACCAGTCGGTTCTGCTCGCCGCAGCCACCGTCTACATGGACTATTTGCGCGATGCGGCGGTCCTCGAGGTTCAGCGCAGCAATACGAGGGTCCTCGAACAGACCCTGAAGCAGACGCGCGACCGCTACAGCGTCGGCCTGGTCACGCCAACGGACGTGGCGCAATCGGAGGCGCAGCTTGCGGCAGGCCAGACCCAGGAACTTGCCGCCGAAGCCACGTTGAACACGACGCGCGCAAATTTTCGCCGCATCATCGGCAACGAACCCTCCCAGCTCGCACCCGCCTCTCCGGTGGACCGCTATTTCCCGGCGACGCTGCAGGAGGCCACCATGATCGCCCTGGTGGAAAACCCCAACGTAACCTCGGCGATGCACGGCATCGACGTTAGTTTTCTCAACGTCAAGGTCAACGAGGGCGCGCTGTTTCCGACCGTCTCGGTGCAAGCCACCGTGCAAAAGACCTGGCAACAGACCATTACGCAGATTTGGCAGTTCAGTGCATCGGCGGTCGCCCAGGTGAACGTGCCGATCTATCAGGGTGGCGCGGAATATTCGCTGATACGCCAGTCGAAGGAAACACTGGCGCAGCAGCGCCTCGCTCTCGAGCAGGTGCGCGATCAGGCCCGCGCCGACCTCGCCTCCGCGTGGGGTCAGCTGGTGGCGAGCAAGTCCCAGGTCGCATCGTCACAGTCCCAGGTCGAGGCGTCAGAGATCGCCCTGAATGGCGTGCGTCAGGAAGCAACCGTGGGCCAGCGCACGACATTGGACGTCCTGAATCAGCAACAGGCGCTGGTTAACGCACGCCTGGCGCTCGTGACTGCGCAGCACGACCGCGTGGTGGCGTCCTATACGGTGCTGAGCACGACCGGGCGGCTGTCGCCGCAGGTGCTCCAGCTACCGACGCCGGTCTACGATCCGAGCGTTCACTACCATCAGGTGCGCGACAGTTGGGCTGGCGTCCGCATTCCGGATGGCCGCTGAGGGCGCCCGCGATCACGATTTTAACGTCGGCCGGCGCGCTGAAACTGCGTCACCTCAGCTCAGATGGCCGAGCGGCAGCGGTGCGCCTGCCTTCAACGTCTGGATAGCGATGTTGCTGCGAACCTCTCGCACGATCGGCATCTCCAGGAGCTTGTCGACCAGGAAACGCTGGTATTCTGCGAGGTCCGGTACGACGACTTCGAGAAAATAATGCGCATCGCCCGAGACGAGGTGGCAGGCGATCACTTCCGGCATCTCAACCACCGCCCTTTCAAAGCATGATGCTTCCTTGTTGGAGTGACCGTTGATCTTCACCGAAAGGAAGGCCGAGAAGCCGAGGCCGACGCGGCTACGCTGCAGCGATGCGCGATAGCCGTCGATATAGCCCTCGCGCTCCAGGCGCTTCACTCGCCTGAGGCAAGGTGAAGGCGACAACCCAATCCTCTCGGCCAGT
>Ga0306926_10007317_pt1 | contig 11947 bp, 8 predicted proteins | sample flu12Cox44000178_FD_203759 | JGI IMG/M metagenome (GOLD analysis project Ga0306926, IMG submission 203759) | Lab enrichment of tropical soil microbial communities from Luquillo Experimental Forest, Puerto Rico - flux8day.12C.oxic.44.000.178 (v2)... | ecosystem: Environmental > Terrestrial > Soil...
GCATTCTACCGGAACGCCGATGTGCTGATCTTCGACGCGATGTACTCGCTCGGCGACGCAATCTCGGTCAAGGAAGATTGGGGACATTCGAGCAATGTCGTCGCGGTCGAGCTGGCGCATGCTGCTCGGGTCAAACGCCTCGTCCTGTTTCACCACGAGCCGGCATATGACGACCGCATGATCGAGGAAGTCTTCGCCGAGACCGTCCGCTTCGAGGAGATCAGCCGGCCCGGCCACACGGTCGAGGTGATTTCGGCCTATGACGGGCTAGACTTGGAGTTGTGACGCGCGATCCTGCTGTGCGCTGGAGCGTCGCTCTGCTGCGCGGTCCCGGCCGGGCGGCGGCACTCGCGCTGGTCGTGGGCGCATTGGCGCTGCGTATGATCGACCCGGGCGTCGTTACCGAGTTGCGGGTGCACGGCTTCGACTTGGTGGAACGAGTATGGCCCCGCGCCAGCCCTTCGGCGCGAGTGGTAATAGTCGACATCGATGAGAAAAGCTTCGCCCAGTACGGGCAGTGGCCGTGGCCGCGCCACTTGGTTGCCGAGCTGGTCCGCCGCATCGCCCAAGGGAACCCGCGCGTCGTCGGCATCGACATCATTTTCGCGGAGCGCGATCCGCTTTCGCCTGCCGAAATCGCGCGAGAACTGCCCGACCTGCCTCCGGCTTTGGCGGACGCGTTGGCGCAGTTGCCGCCAAATAACCGCGATTTGGCGGAAGCGATGGCAACCGTCCCAACGGTGCTCGCGCTCAGTCCGGGCCGAGAGGAGGTCGCGCGGTCATCAGGCCCGATCCACCCGTTCCCGATCCGCCAGACGGGGAACGATCCGACGCCGTTCTTGAAGAGCTACAAATCTATGGTGCAAAGCCAGTCCGATCTCCGCGCGGCGGCGTTGGCTGCCGGAGCCGTCTCGATCGAGCCGGACGCGGACGGCGTCGTCCGGCGGCTCGCTCTCGCTGTGGGCTATCGACAAACGATCGTCCCGAGTTTTGCGCTGGAGGTCGTGCGTATTGGCAACGGCGAGCATGAGATCGCGATCGATACTGGTGTACTCGGGGTCACACGCATCACGATCGGGGACATCACCGTCCCGACAGACAGGCGGGCCCGCGCGATCCTCCACTTCACGCCGTCTCCGGCACGGTACATTTCGGCCTCGGACGTGCTCGATCCATCATTCGACTCGGCCGAGCTACGGGGGCAGGTCGTATTGCTCGGGGTTGCCGGCGTCGGCATCGCCGGGCTCCGGCAAACGCCACTAGGTCTCGTCCGTGCGGTCGACCTCAATGCCCAACTGATCGAATCGATCCTGCTCGGCGACCTGCTCCGCCGCCCTCCAGTTCTCGATTGGTTCGAGTTGGCTGCGGCGTTGGCGGCCGGACTCGCGGTTATCTGGCTGCTGAGCTACGCAAGCCCGGTACGGGCAGTTGGGATCGTTGTGGCGATCATCGCGGCTCTTTTTTTCGTCGAGCTCGCGCTTTTCCGCTTTGCCGATAGGCTCTTCGACGCCAGCTTTCCAGCACTGACGCTGCTCGGCGCGCTGGGTGTCATGCTCGTCGGCAACCTTCGTGCCGCGCAAACTGAGCTCGCTCGCGAACGCGAGGCGAAGGAGCGGGTCGCGGGCGAGCTCGCCGCGGCGCAGGCGATCCAAATGGGGCTTCTGCCGAGACGCTTTCCTGCGTTTCCCGAGCGTCCCGACATCGATGTCTTTGCCCGTGTCGAGCCGGCGCGAATGGTTGGGGGAGATCTCTACGACTATCTGCTGATCGGAGGAAGCAGCCGCCTGTTCTTTTTGATCGCCGACGTGTCGGGCAAGGGCATTCCGGCAGCTCTATTGATGGCCGTGACCAAAGAGATCGTGCGCGATGCCGTGCTGACATTCGGGCCGGCGCTCGACCGCATCCTCGCGGAGGCCAACCGGAAGACGGCGGCGGCGAATGCTGAGCTGGAGAGCGAGGGCGGCGTTTTCGTGACTGCCTTCGCCGGGGTTCTCGACCTCGGCTCGGGAGAAGTAGATTTTGCCAGTGCGGGACACGACGCGCCTTTTATCCTCGGCGGCAAGACCGGCTTGCGGCGGCTCGTCACCGAAGGCGGGCCGCCACTCGGCGCGGTCGATGATTTCCGCTATCCGATCGACCACGACCGGATCGAGCCCGGGGAGGTCTTGCTTCTCTATACCGACGGGGTCACCGAAGCGGAAAACGCCAGCCACACGCTCTATTCTTCGGAAAGGCTCGCCACAGCGTTGGGGAAAGCGCCGGTCGTCGATGCGCAGAGCGTGGTTGCGGCGGTAGTCGACGACGTCAGCCGCTTTGTCGGCAGCGCCGAGCGGGCGGACGATATGACGCTCCTGGCGCTGCGACGGGTGGCCGGCCGAGCACTTGAGCGCAGCCGAGCTGCCGTCGACGATGAGAGCGTCGATCACGTTACGTAGCGAGGATGCGGAATTCACTCGGCTGCAGGCTTTTGCCGACGAGTTCGCGCGCCAATGCAGTCTGCCGGACGACGAGCGGACACGGGTTCTGATCGTTCTCGAAGAGCTGTTCACCAACGCTATAACTCATGGCTATGGACTGCATTCGACTGCTGGAGCCATCACCGTGGCGCTCGGATGGAGAAGGGGCCATTTCCGGATAAGTTTCGTCGACGATGCGCCGCCATTCGACCCGCTCACTTCCGGCGTGCCGGATCTCGATGCGCCGGGAGAGGAACGCCCCATCGGCGGCCTCGGCATCCACATTGTCCGCTCGCTCGTCGACCAAGCCCGTTATTGCCGCCGTGCCGGCCGCAACCACCTTCATCTGATGCGACGCATCCCCCCTCGACCCGGAATTGGGTGATCGCTAGCACCCACGGCTTCGGCTGCTGGAGCCAGCGCTGGCGGGACCTTGTCGTGCACGGCTGTCGACAGCCCGGCTTGCCGGGGTGGAGTTTCGATCTATATACGAGCGCTTGACCACATTGTCAATATAGGAATACCGTTTTTAGCAAAGAGATCACGCTCAGTGCCCGAACGGCAGCGCTCGGTCGTCTGCCCTGTTCCCACCCTGATAGGCCGTTACGCCCCCCCTGCGCGGCAACTCCGCGCACCCTGTTCGCGCCGACCCGGCCTGCTTACAACTTTTTGATTTAAATGATTTTATCGGGAAAATTTCGGCGCCGAATCGATAATTCGCCCTGTTTTCCGGCTTTTACAGGGGTCGGAAAGCTCGGCAGATCCCCGCGCATTGGTCCTGGCGCCGGAGGGAAGGGGGCCTGCGCGGGCGGGAGGCGTGGACTGTCGAGCTCCGTCGGGGCCCTTAGCGGCCTTCGCGCACCACCGGGTTGTGCAGGGTTCCGATCCCGGTGATCTCGATCTCGATCGTGTCGCCGTGTTTGACATTCTCTGGCGCGCCTTCGGTGCCCATCCACACGACGTCGCCGGGATAGAGGGTCAGGTACTGCGACATCCGGCTGATGAAAGTGGCGGGCCCGAACAGCATGTGGTTGGTCTTGAACCGAATTTTTTCCTCGCCGTTGACGCGGATCCGGGTCTCGGCGGCGTCGAGATCAAAATCGGTCTCGATCCACGGACCCATCGGCTTAAAGGTGTCGGCGTTCTTGGCGCGCCACAGAGTACGGTCACCCGCCTGCCAGGTGCGCTCGCTCATGTCGTTGCCGATCGTCCAGCCGAGAACGCATGACAGCGCGTCGGCCTCGGACAGGTGCTTCGCCTTGCGGCCGATCACGGCGACGAGCTCGCCCTCGTATTGCACCCGCTCGGTCGCATCGGCCGGGATGACGATAGCTTCGCCATGCGCGATCAGCGCGTTGTTGGCGCGATAGCCGATATCGGCGGCCTTGGGCAGGTTGGGTTCCTGGCCGCGCTTGCGCGCCGCCTCGATGACGTGCTCGGCGTAATTGAGGCCTGCGCAATAAAAGGTGCGCGGCTCGACCGGCGTCATCAGCTTTACCCCCGCCATCGGCTGGCGGATGGTCGTCCTTTCATGCCCGGCGAACGGATCGCCGCGCACCTCGGTGACCGTATCGCCTTCGAGGATCCCGTAGGTCGGATGACCGTTCGTCTCGTAGCGTATCCAGCGCATCGCTTAGTTTCCTCCGCGTCTCGACCCCAACCGGTTGCACGCAGCCGACGCTCGATCGGCGCGATGATTTCGGCGCCCTGACTATGGCACGGCTTCGTCGGGATAGACACCCCAGACATCGCTGCGCAATACCCACCCGGAAATGCCGGCGGCTTCGATCCGGCACCAGGCGCCGCGGCATTCGATCAGGTGCGCAAAGACACCGGGTTCCGCGCGGGCGACGACCTCGGAGGCCGGGTCAGGCAACCGGTGCAGCGCGCGGATGCCGCCTTTGATGGCGACGCTGCGCTTGCCCCACACCATGCGCTCGTGCACCCAGCCTTCGGTCCCTTGCCAGTCGTGGATCTTCCGCCAGTGCTCGAATTCCTTGATGATCTCGACCGGCATTTCTTTGCGGGTCAGCACCCATTCGATCGGGTAGTTCTCGCCCGGACCCACCCTGAGGTTCACCTGGTCCGAGCGTAGGCTGACAAAGCGCGGCAGTTTGTCCGCCCCCTCTGCTTCGCCTCCCGAAGCGGGCGGCGTCGCCACGGCAAGAGCGGCAGTCAGCGCGAAACCCGCAGTGAGGGTCTGGGCCAGCTGTCGCCTGGACATCCCTGCCCGCCTCTTGCTAATGCCGGACTGCACACTCTGTGGACACAGCCGCCATGCGGTCGAAACGGCCATTTGTGATCGTCACCCGCAAGCTCCCGGATCCGATCGAGACCCGGATGATGGAGCTGTTCACATGCCGGCTCAACCTCGACGACAAGATCTTCGACAAATCAGAGCTGAGCGCGGCGGTAGGCCGGGCCGATGTTCTGGTTCCGACGGTAACCGACCGAATCGATGCCGAGGTGCTGGCCGGCGCCGGCGCCGCTCTAAAGCTGATCGCGTCCTTCGGAACCGGGATCGACCACGTCGACCTGGCGGTAGCACAGCAGCGCGGCATCATCGTCACCAACACACCGGGGGTGCTGACCGAGGATACTGCGGACATGACGATGGCGCTGATCCTCGCGGTTGCGCGGCGACTGGCCGAAGGCGAAAGGTTGATCCGCAGCGGCGGCTGGAGCGGCTGGAGCCCGACCTCGATGCTCGGGCACCGGATCTGGGGCAAGCGCCTGGGGATCGTCGGGATGGGCCGGATCGGTATGGCGTTGGCGCGCCGCGCATCGGGCTTCGGGCTGTCGATCCACTATCACAACCGGCGGCCAGTGCCGGAGGACATCGCAAGCGCGCTCGATGCGACCTATTGGGAGAGCCTCGACCAGATGCTCGCCCATATGGACATCGTCTCGGTCAATTGCCCGCACACGCCGGCAACCTACCACCTGCTTTCGGCGCGGCGGCTGCGGCTCTTGCAGCCGCACGCGATCCTCGTAAACACGGCGCGCGGCGAGATCGTCGACGAAGAGGAGCTGGTCCGGCTGCTGGAAAACCGCGCCATCGCGGGTGCGGGCCTCGACGTCTTCGAGCACGAGCCGGCGGTCGACCCGCGGCTGCAGGCGCTCGACAATGTCGTATTGCTGCCGCACATGGGTTCGGCGACGATCGAGGGGCGGATCGCGATGGGTGAAAGAGTGATCATCAATATCAAGACCTTCGCCGACGGTCACCGCCCACCCGATCGGGTGATCGGGTCGATGCTGTGAGCCGCGGCAGGTTCGATGAATTTGTATGACCTGGCGCTAGCGCCCTATGTGGAATTCGGCTTTATGCGCCGCGCGCTGGTCGGTTGTCTTGCGTTGGCGCTCGGCTGCGGTCCGATCGGCACGATCCTGGTGATCCGGCGGATGAGCCTGATGGGCGACGCGCTATCGCATGCCGTGCTTCCGGGTGCCGCGTTTGGCTTTATCATCGCCGGGCTGTCATTACCGGCGATGAGCCTCGGCGGGGTCGCAGCCGGCCTCGTCGTGGCGTTGCTGTCCGGTCTCGTGGCCCGGCTGACGCCGCTGCGCGAGGATGCGAGCTTCGCCGGCTTCTACCTGATGTCGCTGGCGCTCGGGGTGCTGCTGGTGTCGATCCACGGCAGCAATATCGATCTCTTGCGCCTGTTGTTCGGCTCGATCCTCGCGGTCGACGACGCGGCGCTGATCTTGATCGGCGGCATCGCGACCGCGAGCCTCCTCATGCTCGCGGTCATCTACCGGCCGCTCGTCGTCGAGTGTTTCGACCCCGGCTTTCTACGGGCTGTCGGCGGGCGTGGCGGCCTCGTCCACGCCCTGTTTCTGACGCTCGTCGTCTTCAACCTGGTGGCCGGGTTTCAGGCGCTCGGCACATTGATGGCCGTCGGGCTGATGATGCTGCCGGCGGCTGCCGCGCGCTTTTGGGTGCGCGAGTTGTGGTCGCTGAGCGCCGCCAGCACCGCTCTGGCCCTCGCCTCGGGCTTTTTCGGGCTGCTGCTGTCCTATCACCTCGACCTGCCCTCGGGGCCGGCGATCGTGCTGGTTGCCGGGCTCGGCTATCTCGCCTCGGTCACTCTCGGCCCGCGTGACAGCCTGTGCGCGCTTTATGTCCGGCGCGCCCATCTGGAGGCCTGAACCTGTTCCAGAACGACGATGGCTCCGCCGCGATCTGGCTGATGAGCGGGACGACGCCGACCTTGCAGACGGCGCTCGAACCCAACACCGGAGCAACCTGGCACCTGCAAGCCGGCTAGCAGCAGGAGACCGCCCCGACTCCCGCAGCCCGCTCTCCCGTGCATCGCAGGGCTGGCGCGGGAACTTCCCGATGCATACGTGGCCGAGCACGGGCGACGATGGTTTCGATTTTGGATACTACCTTAAAGATTTTCTATGAGAAGTCATACCCTCGATGATCGTCACGCCGGACTTGATCCGGCCATCAACGAGACCATATCGGCGCCGCCGGAGGCGTGGATCACCGGGCCACGCCCGGTGATGACGACCATCGGGACGGCCATCGAACACTGAATTATGCGGGCGGTATTAGCGGCGTGAAGCCTCCGAGCCTTGGTTGTCAGATGAAGGTCACGATCTTGTTTTCCGGGTTGCAGCCCAAATTGGCCCGACCCCGCTCCGCTTCCACGAGCCTCGCGATTCACCAAATTTTCTCGGTTGCCTGATCTACTCCAACCTCCAGCATCCGATTCGGCGCGGCGAGCGGGCCGGCGCGATCATAGCTGGTGCGGCATCGCGCTCGGCGGCGGCAGGCAGCAGACGCTTGGAACACGGGAGGCCGAGTGCTAAGCGAAGAGGGTGAGCCCCGGCGAGCAACGCATCTTGTGAACCTTGGATAATCATCGAATGCAGGAACAACGTGCGCGGGATTTAAAGGAACCGAGACAACCAACCCCCATCGCCGACCGGCCCGCCACCGACGAGGATATCGAACAATTCAAAGCGGTCGTGCTCGCCAAGCTCATGGCCGCCATCGGCAAGGATCCCCCGGCTGCCACCAGCCGAGATTGGTTGTACGCAACCGCGCTGGCGTTACGCGATCGGATCGTTCACCGCTGGCTGGCGGCCGACCGGGCGAGCTTCGCCCAAGGCCGCAAGCGCATCTATTACCTGTCGCTCGAGTTTCTGATCGGTCGGCTGCTCAATGATGTGGTCGGCAATTTGCGCCTCACCGAGGTGGTGCGGCGCGCGCTCGAAGACCTCGGGGTCGATTACGACCGGATCCGCTCGTTCGAGCCCGACGCCGCGTTGGGGAATGGCGGTCTCGGCCGGCTCGCCTCGTGCTTTATGGAGAGCATGGCGAGCCTCAGCCTGCCAACCTATGGTTATGGCATCCGCTACGATCATGGCCTGTTCCGCCAGATCATCAAAGACGGGTGGCAGCAGGAATACCCCGAAGAGTGGCTGTCGTTCAGGAATCCATGGGAATTCGAGCGCCCTGAGGTCACCTTCGATATTTTTTACGGTGGCCGCGTGGAGACTGCGCCGACTCGCAGCGGCGGCGCGCAGCCGGTCTGGCACCCGGCGGAATTGGTTCGTGCCGTGGCTTACGATACGCCGATCGTCGGCTGGCGCGGCACCTATGTCAACGCGCTGCGCCTGTGGTCGGCGCGCGCCGCCGATCCGATGCGGCTGGATGTCTTCAACCTCGGCGACCACGTTGGCGCTCTGACCGAGCAGGCGCGGGCCGAGGCGATTTCCAAGGTTCTCTATCCGAGCGACGCGACACCGGCGGGACGCGAGCTGCGCCTGCGCCAGGAATATTTCTTCGTCGCCGCTTCGCTGCAGGACCTCGTGCAGCGGCACTGCCGTTCCTACAGTTCCATCTACACCTTGCCCGACCGAGCGGCCATTCAGCTCAACGACACCCATCCCAGCATCGCCATCGCCGAGCTGATGCGCATTCTCGTCGATCTGCACAATGTCCCGTGGGACCAAGCCTGGGATATCACCGTCGCTACTTGCTCGTACACCAATCACACCCTGCTGCCGGAAGCGCTGGAAAGCTGGCCCGTTCCATTGTTCGAGCAGGTGTTGCCCCGCCATTTGCAGATCATTTACCGGATCAACGAACGCCATCTGGAGGCGGCAGCGCGCGTGCATTCGATCAGTAAAGAAATAGCCGCCAAGATCTCGCTGATCGACGAGGGAGACGGGCGGCGCGTCAGGATGGGAAACCTCGCCTTTGTCGGCTCGCACCGGACCAACGGGGTATCGGCGCTGCACAGCGAGCTGCTGCGCAATACCCTGTTCGCCGATCTCGAAGACGTCTATCCCAACCGCGTCCTCAATGTAACCAATGGCATTACCTTTCGGCGTTGGCTGCATCAGGCCAATCCGGGCCTGACGCAGCTGCTCTGCGAGGTGGTCGGCGCACGCGTGCTCGATGACCCTGCCGCCGTCGCCGGCCTCGCCGAGCACGCTGCGGACCGCGCGCTGCAGGAGCGCGTGATGCAGGTGAAGCGCTCGAACAAGATCGCGCTCTCGCGGGTGATCCGCGACCGCCTCGGGATCGTGGTCGATACCACCGCGCTGTTCGACGTGCACATCAAACGAATACACGAATACAAGCGGCAATTGCTCAATCTGATCGAAACGGTAGCGCTATGGCAGGCGATGCGGGCCGAACCGGCGCGCGGCTGGGTGCCCCGGGTCAAGATCTTTGCCGGCAAGGCTGCCGCGAGCTACGCGATGGCCAAGCTCATCGTCAAGCTCGCCAACGACATTGCCGCGGTGATCAATGCCGATCCGTGCGTGAGGGATCTGCTAAAGGTGGTCTTTCTGCCAAACTACAATGTCAGCCTCGCCGAGCTGATCATCCCCGCGGCCGATCTGTCCGAGCAGATTTCGACCGCCGGGATGGAAGCCTCAGGGACTGGAAACATGAAGCTCGCGCTCAATGGTGCGCTGACCATCGGCACATTGGACGGCGCCAATATCGAGATCCGCGAGCAGGTCGGCGGCGAGAATATCTTCATTTTTGGCCTGCGCGCCGACGAGGTGGCGGAGCGCCGCGCTAACAGGCACGACGCGGCGGAGATCATCGCCGCCTCAACGCCGCTTGCGCAAGTGATCGACGCGATTGCATCGGGCGTGTTTTCGCCGGACGATCCGCAGCGTTTCGATCGGCTGACGCAAGCGCTGCGGCATGCCGACCACTATATGGTAGCCGCCGATTTCGAGGAATATTTTGTCACGCAGCGGCGCGCCGACACCCTCTATGGGCAGAAGGAGGCCTGGGCCAAGGCCTGCATCGCGAATATCGCCGGCATGGGCTGGTTCTCGTCCGACCGCGCCATCCGCACCTACGCCGAAGAGGTCTGGCACGCGCCGGCATAGCATCCCTTGCTATCGAAAGATGCAATTGCTATATTGATACGGCCAGCTTCGGGCCGCCGGTAGCTCGAAAAGCAGACGCCTGCCGGCCGAGACAGAGGCTGCAACCAGAAGGAGAAATTTTGCTGCAGATTTGCTGCAGATGCAGCAAGCATTAGTTTATGACTCAACGTTTTATTGCAGCTCGAGACCGTGCATCGGGGAAACGCGCTGCGTTTATCTATGTGACCAGCGGCTTGGCACAGCTATCTTGTTCGGAGGGTTCGCTGCGCTGCAGGACAGAGGCATGACCGAGGCGGTACGGCTCGGGGTCGTCGTGCCGAGCGTCAACATCGTCGTCGAAGAATGGTATCCCCGTGTCGTCCCTGACGGGGTGAGCGTCCATTTCGCCCGGATGCTGATCGCGGACGGCAGCTCGCTGGAGAAGATCGTCGCGATGGATCGTCAGGACGGCAGGCGGGCGATCGAGCAGATCACCTCCTGCCGGCCGCACGCGGTCGCCTATGGCTGCACCGCGTCGAGCATCGTCCAGGGCCATGCCTTCGACGAGCGATTGCGCGGCGAGATCCGGCACATCGCCGGGGTTCCGGCGACGACCGCGACCGACAGCATCTTCGCCGCCTGCCGCGCGCTCGGCTTGAGGCGGGTGACGGCGATATCGCCTTACACCGAGGCCGTCGACACCGCCGAGCACCGCTTCTTTGCGGAAGGCGGGATCGAGACCGTCGCCGGCGCGCATCTCGGCATCACCGAGGGGTTTCGCCTCGCCGAGCCCGAACCCGAGGCGATCCTCGACTTGGCGCTCCGCACCTGGGATCCGCAATCCGACGGGATGATCGCCGCCTGCCTTAATTTCCGCTCGCACCCGATCATCGAGGCGCTCGAGGCGCGGATCGGCAAGCCGGTCGTCACCTCGACCCAGGCGGTGCTCTGGCGTCTGCTGCGGCTCGCCGGCGTCGAGACCCCGATCCACGGCTTCGGCCGACTGTTGCGCGAGCATTAGCAAAGCCGTGGCGAGACAAGGTCTGCCGCACAGCTCGCATTGGGGCGCGTTTTCGGTAGTGCTCCGCGAAGACGGCATCGCGGTCCGGCCGCATCCGAGCGACCCCGATCCGTCGGCGCTGCTCGGCAACATACCGGCCTCGGTGTCGCACCCGGCACGGATCGCCCGGCCGATGGTCCGCCGCGGCTGGCTGGAGCGCGGTCCCGGGCCCGATCCACGGCGCGGCCGCGACGAGCTCGTGCCGGTCTCATGGCCCTGCGCCCTCGATCTCGTCGCGGCGGAATTGCGCCGCGTCTATGCCGGCCATGGCCCACGCGCGATCTTTGGCGGATCCTACGGTTGGGCCAGCGCCGGACGCTTCCACGACGCGCAAAGCCAGATCCACCGCTTCCTGAACCTCGCGGGCGGCTATGTGCGCTCGGTCGGCAGCTACAGCTCGGGTGCGGCGAGCGTAATCCTGCCATATGTCATCGGCCCGCAGTCGGCGGTCGCCGGCAACAATGTCAGCTGGGCCGAGCTCGTGGCGGAGAGCGCCCTGGTACTGGCGTTTGGCGGCATGGCATTGAAGAACAACGATGTCGGCGGCGGCGGCACGAGTATTCACATCGCCCGCGAGCAATTGCGCGCCGCCCGCGAGCGCGGGGTCGAGTTCCACTTGATCGGCCCGTTGCGCGACGATTTGCCGGCGGAGATCGGGGCGGTCTGGCACCCGATTCGCCCAGGCACCGATGTCGCACTGATGCTGGGCATCGCCCACACCCTGGTGACCGAGGGACGGCACGACCGCGCCTTCCTCGACCGTTTCTCCACCGGCTGGGAGGTATTCGAGGGCTATTTGTTGGGCCGCCGCGACGCCCAGCCGAAAAACGCGGCCTGGGCCGCTGATATCTGCGGGCTCCCAGCGAGCCGGATCATCTCGCTCGCGCGCCGAGCGGCAGGGCGCCCTACCCTGGTCACCTGCTCGCAATCATTGCAGCGTGCCGAGCATGGCGAGCAGCCGGTGTGGATGGGGGCGGTGCTGGCGGCATTGCTCGGGCAGATCGGGCTGCCGGGCGGCGGTTTCGCCTATGCCCTGGGGTCGACCTCGAACACCGGAAAGCCTGCGGTGGCGGTGCCGGTC
>Ga0306926_10007318_pt1 | contig 11946 bp, 13 predicted proteins | sample flu12Cox44000178_FD_203759 | JGI IMG/M metagenome (GOLD analysis project Ga0306926, IMG submission 203759) | Lab enrichment of tropical soil microbial communities from Luquillo Experimental Forest, Puerto Rico - flux8day.12C.oxic.44.000.178 (v2)... | ecosystem: Environmental > Terrestrial >...
GGCCCGGCATCAATGTTCCGCCAGCCACCAACACGCTCGGCACCGTCCCCGTGCCGCTGAGCATGGCGGTGGGGCCCACGAGTACGCCGCTCGACGGCGAGATGTTGCCGGTGACCGAGAGCGTGCCGCCGGCGACGACGGTGGCCCCGGTATAGCTGTTGCTGCCGTCAAGCGTCAGCGTCCCGCTACCGACCTTGTACCAGCGAGCCGCCGGTGCCCCTGATAAGGCCGCTCACCGTGGTCGAGAGATTGTTGCTGCCGACGGTGAGTAGGTTTGGGCCCAGCGAGAAAGTTCCCGCGCCCTCGATCGAGCCTGCCGCCATCCCGCCACTCGACAGGGAGGTTATGTCGAATGCGCCTCCGGCAAGGGTGATGAAACGTGCATTCCCGCCGGTGGCGCTGTCGACGAATGCGGTGAGCCCACCGGCGTTGGTGATTATGGTGGCGTTGCCGGCGCTGCTCGTACCGCGGAAAAAAATGTTCGCCTGGTTGCCGACGATAAAAGTCGGTGCGTTGGAAGAATTGTTGACGATGCCGGCACCGGTGATGCTGATTGATGTGGAGAGGGGTGAAGACGTACGAAAGTATAAGCAGGCGCACCAGCGTTGAACTGCAGCGTTCCGATCGACGTCGTTATGAAGGGATCGAATAATATTGAGGTTGTATTCGACGCGCCGAAGAACGCGGTATTGGTCGGCACCACCGCCGGGTTCCAGTTGCTGGCAGTGTTGAAACTTCCCGAGCCGGGATTGAGCAGCCAAGTAGCATCTTGCGCTTGCGCGGATGTAGCCGCGAACAATGCCGCGGCCGCGACCGTGCTCAACAGATGTGTGCGCATCTCGCTGCCCCCGCTGCGCAATGCTCAACGCACACATGCCTCAAGAGGCAGTCGTAAATTGGGCGACGCACCAACCTTTGGTCGAAATTTGACGCGTGTGGCTAAGAGGTCACACTCAATCGGCGTCTCTCCCCGCAAACTGCGGGGCGAGAGCGCAGACCAAGTTCGCCGCGCGCGGAGAAGCTTTCGAAACCTAAGCTTATTTTTTGGCCTTGAGCACCTTGAACAGCTCGAAGCCGTCGGCCGGCTTGAGGTTCTCGTGCACCACCGCATGCACGGCGCTGATCATCGCGTAGGGCGCGTCCGACTGGAAGATGTTGCGCCCCATGTCCACGCCCGCGGCGCCCTGCTGGACGGCGTTATAGGCCATGGTGAGCGCCTCGAGCTCGGGCAGCTTCTTGCCGCCGGCCATCACGATCGGCACCGGGCAGGAGGCGGTGACGGTCTCGAAGCCGTCGTCCACGTAATAGGTCTTGACGTATTGCGCGCCGAGCTCGGCGATGATGCGGCAGGCAAGGCGGAAGTATTTCGCATCGCGCACCATGTTCTTGCCCACGGCCGTGACGCCCATCACCGGCATGCCGTAGCGCAGCCCCGCATCCACGAGCTTGGTCATGTTGTGGATGGATCGCGTCTCGTACTCGCCGCCGATGAACACCTGAATGCCGATGCCGGCGGCGTTGAGCCGCACCGCGTCCTCCATGTCCATCGCGATCTGCTCGTCGGACAACTCCTCGCGCAGGATGCTCGGACCGCCGCTCGCGCGCAGCACCATCGGTTTTTGCGACTCCGCCGGGATGACGCTGCGCAGGATCCCGCGCGTGCAGAACAAGGCGTCGCAGAACGGCAACAGCGGCACGATGGAGAGATCGATGCGCTCGAGCCCGGTTGTCGGACCCTGGAAGTAGCCGTGGTCGACGGCGAGCATCACCGTGCGGCCGGTCGCAGGGCTGAACACGCGCGCAAGCCGGTTCTTCATGCCCCAATCGAGCTGGTGCGAGCCCTTGAGGAAGAACCCCGGCGCGGCCTGCGGCTGTTCCGCGTAGAACCTTGCACCTTCGGCGTCGGCTTCTGGCATGAGGCGTCTCGTCCTGTTTGGATTGTTCGGGGGAGTGTTTGGAGCCTCGGGTACGTCGGCAAAACTTGATCTGTGTCCTCTATTTTCTTTTGCGCCACCCCGCAACAGGGTCCCGCGACACATAGCGCGTCGTTAAGGGCGTTCACGCCCGTCTTCGACGGGCTATGGACGCGCGTAAACGCGCTTTTGCTGCCACGGGGCCCCTCGCCGAGACGAGCGGAGAGAAATCACGGCCGGAGAGGAATTCCGCGCCCACCGCCCCGGCCGGTCATTGCCCGAACAGGCTCGCCACCAGCCGCCGCGCCAGCACGCCGGCGACGCGCCGGCGGTAGTGGCCGGGCGTGAACGTCGTCTTCATCGACATGATCTGGTCGCGCACCAACTCGTCGAGCCCCTCGAACACGCGCGCGTCGAGCGCGCCGCCGCACAGCTCGGCCGTGCCATTGAGCAGCACCGGCCGCGGGTTGGTGCCGGTGAACGCCACGCGCAGGTCGGCGAGCGCGTCGCGCTCGCGCCGCAGCGCCACCGCCACCCCCGTCACCGGGTATTCGATCGAGCGGCGGATGCGGATCTTGTCATAGGCCGAGCGCAGGCCGGGGGTGTTCGTCGCCCGCACCGCGGTTACGAATTCGCCCGGACGCAGCGACAGATAGTACTTGCCGTCGCCCTCGCTCTCGCTGATCGGCCGGTCCTGCCGCGCGTAGCCGATATAGAGATGCTCGAGCGCGATCGTGCGCTTGCCCGCGGGCCCGGCGAGATCGACTTCGGCGCCCAGCGTCAGCAAAGCGGGCGCGAGATCGCCGCTGAAGGTGGCGAAGCAGACCCCGCGGCTCTTCGGCGCCACGTGGCAGACCTCGCCCGTGGTCTTGAGGCAATGGTGGTTGGCGGCGCGCCACCATTCGCTCTGGTTATAGAACAGGCAGCGCGTATCGAGGCACAGATTGCCGCCGACGGTGCCCATGTTGCGATGCGTGGGCCCGGCGATGAAGCCCGCGGCCTGCGCCACCACCGGATAGTGCCGCGTCACGTCGGGATGCGCGGCGAGCTCGGCGAGCTTGACCGCGGCGCCGATCGCGAGCGAACGCGCGTCGGCGCGGATCGCGCGCAGCTCTGCCACGTGATTGACGTCGATGAGCACCGGCGGCGCGACGATGCCGCGGCGGATATTGACCACGAGGTCGGTGCCGCCGCCGACGAGCGAGCTTGCGGGATGGTTGGCGCGCGCGCGGATCACGTCGTCGAGCGTCCTCGCGCGCACGAGCGCAAACTCCGGCAGCGCGTCCATCACGCCGTGTCCCGGATGCGGTGCAGCGCGGAGCCATGCAACATCCGTTCGTCCCCGCGAAAGCGGGGACCCAGTCTTTGGCCCTGGATTCCCGGCAGAAGCGCGTTGACGCGCGTCCATAGCCCGTCGAAGACGGGCGTGAACGCCCTTAACGACGCGCTATGCGCGGGAATGAACGGAAGAGGTGTCATGAATCGCGATTACTTGCTTTGCCCGCACTTCCATTGCCCGCGCGCCGGCGCTTCTCCAGCGCCGCGAACACGCGGTCGGGCGTGACCGGCAATTCGTTGAAGCGCACCCCGATGGCGTCGGCGATGGCATTGGTCAGCGCCGGCAGGAACGCCGCGAGCGAGCCCTCGCCCGCCTCCTTGGCGCCGAACGGGCCGTGCGGGTCGTTGCTCTCGACGATGCCGACCTCGATCGGCGGCGAATCCTCAATGGTGGGCACGCGGTAGTCGAGCATGTTGCCGGTGATGAGCAGGCCGTCGTGATAGGCGGTCTCCTCGCTCATGGCCTGGCCCATGCCCATCCACACCGAGCCCTGCACCTGGCCCTCGACGGTGAGGCGGTTGAGCGCCTTGCCGCAGTCGTGCGCGACCCACACCTTGTCGACGGTGACCACGCCGGTGTCCTCGTCGACGCTGACTTCCACCACCTGCGCGGAGTAGCTGTAGCCCATGGTGCCGCCGATGGCGGCGCCGCGATATTTCTTGCCGCCGTGCGATTGCGGGATGGTCGAGTAGTTGCCGGTCACCGTGATGGTGCCGGTGTCCTTGAGCGCCTCGGTCACCACCTCGTTGAAGGTCAGGCCCTTGTCCTGCGCGCCGGCGCGATAAAGCTCGCCCAGGCATTCGATCTCCTCGGGCTTGGCCTCGAGCTTGCGCGCGGCCGCGGCCACCAGCACGCGCTTGAGATTTTGCGCCGCGTCGATGGCGGCGTTGCCGACCATGAAGGTCACACGCGAGGAATAGGAGCCGTTGTCCTTCGGCACCACCTCGCTGTCGCCGGTGACGACGCGGATGCGCGCGAGGTCGAGGCCGAGCACCTCGGCCACGGTCTGCACCAGGATGGTCGACGATCCTTGCCCGATGTCGGCGGCGCCCGAGAGCACGACGATGGAGCCGTCGAAGTCGAGCTTGATCTTGACGGTGGCGTGCGGCTCGCCGGTCCAGTTCACGGGCTTGGACGCGCCGCTGATGTAGTGCGAGCAAGCAAAGCCCAACCCCTTGCGCATGCCGCCCTCACCCTTCGCCGGCTTGCCCCTGCGCGTGCGCCAGCCGCTCGCCTGCTCGACCCAGTCGACGCATTGCGGCAGGCCGTAGCTGTTCACCATCAGGTCGTTGTCGGTGAAGGTCGGCGCGGTCAGGTAGTTCGCGCGCCGCACCGCCAGCGGATCGAGGGAAAGCTCGCCCGCCATCTCGTCGAGCAGGCTCTCGAAGGCGAAGCGGATGTCGACGGTGCCGTGGCCGCGGAACGCGCCGCACGGCGGCGTGTTGGTGAGCACGCGCTTGCCGATATATTTGACGTTGTGCAGGTCGTAGATGGCGTAGAGCATCGAGCCGGAATAGAGAATCGTCACGATGCCGTAGCCGGAATGCGCGCCGCCGCGCTGGTAGCATTCGCACTCGACGGCGGTGATCTTGCCGTCCTTGCGCATGCCGAGCTTGAGGCGGATGTCGGTCTGCGGCCGGCCGCGATGGGTGATGAAGGTCTCCTCGCGGTTGATCATCATGCGCACGCTGCCGCCGGCCCTGCGCGCGAGCAGCGCGGCGATCAGCTCGACGTTGAGCGCTTCGGTGCGGCAGCCGAAGCCGCCGCCGACATGGGGCTTGATCACGCGGATGCGCGACATGTCCATGTCGAGGATCTGCGCCAGCATCAGATGCACGTAATAGGGCACTTGCGTGCTGGCGTAGACGGTCATGCGCTCGCGCTCGGCGTCGTAGTGCGCGAGCGCGGCGTGCATCTCCATCTGGTTCTGGCACACTTCGGCGCAATCGTAGGTGCCCTCGCGCACGAGGTCGGCCTGCTGGAAGCCCTGCTCCACGCTGCCGAGCTCGAACAGCACGTCGCGCTCGATGTTGTTCGGCCGCTGCGCGTGGATGGTGCTGGCGCCCGCCGCCATCGCCGACTGCGAGGTGTAGTGCGCGGGCAATTCGCGCACCGTGAGCTTGATGAGGCCGAGCGCGCGCTTGGCGGTGGCGTCGTCGACGGCGGCGACCGCCGCGACCGGCTCGCCGCGATAGCGCACCTTGTCGCGCGCCAGCGGGTGCTCGCTGCGTGCGATCGGCAAGACGCCGAAGGTCTTGTCGCAATCGGCGCCGGTGACGACGGCCTTCACGCCCGGCAGCCGCAACGCCGCGGAGACGTCGACGTCGAGGATCTCGGCGTGCGAATACGGGCTGCGAAAGATGCGTCCCGCCAGCAGGCCCGGCGCGATCAGATCGGCGGTGTATTTTGCCCGCCCCGACACCTTGTCGGGGCCGTCGACCATCGGCACGTAGGCGCCGATATTGTGCGCCGCCACGACCTCGTTCACGGCGAAACTCCACTCGCGTGGAGCTCGGCGGCGTATTTCACCGCCTCGATGATTTTGACGTAGCCGGTGCAGCGGCAGATGTTGCTGCCCAGCGCGGCGCGGATGTCGTCCTCGCTCGGATGCGGATTGCGCCGCAGCAAGCCCGCCGACGCCATGATGAATCCCGGCGTGCAGTAGCCGCACTGGGAGCCGAGCTTCTCGTGGAACCCGCGCTGCACCGCCGAAAGCCGGCCGTCGTGGCCGAGCGCTTCGACCGTGTCGACGCGCTGACCGTTCACAGTCGCCGCGAGCGTCAGACACGACAATCGCGGCTGGTCGTCGATCAGCACGGTGCAGGCGCCGCACTCGCCGCCGTCGCAGCCGGTTTTTGTTCCAGTGAGCCCAACGACTTCCCGCAAATAGTCCAGCAGCAACAGATTATCGGGCACCGCATCGACGCGGCGGCGGCCGTTGAGGACAAGCTCGAGAATGCGGCTCATGCGTGCCGTTCCAATACAACATTCGGCACCTCATTCAAATGAGGTATCGCGCGTGCGCGCGCAAGTCCCCGCCGCGTGCTGCCCCGATGAAGCGCGCGCAAACTGGATCGGCGCAACCGACTCCAAAGTTTAAGCGAGACTCCGTTCATTCCCGCGAAAGCGGGAATCCAGAGCCAAGTGCTGGGTCCCCGCAACGGGGTCCCCGCGACGCGAGCGTCGCGGGGGGCCCCTCGCGGGGACGAACGGAGGAGAGGGTCGATCTCAGTCTCACTCGAACGCCTTGCTCGAGAATCCGCGTTTGGCCAGCGCCTTCACCAACTCGGTGCTATCGAGCAATTGCATCAGCTTGGCGATCGTTTCGTCGGCCGAAGCATGCTCTCCGGCGAGGTGGCGCGCGACGATCGCCTGCGCCTCGAGGATCGTATCGATGAAAATGTCGTCGCTCATGATCTCTTGGTCCCGCATGGCGTCACGCCAACTCCTATCATACGATATTTGCTCAATGGGGCCCTCGCGCGCTCAGTGGTTGGCGCCGCGCGCCGCGTAACCGCCGAAGCGGACGTTGATGCCGGCGCGCACGACGCTCTTGGTCTCGTTGATATCGACGAATGCCGGGCCCAAGCCGACGACCTGCGGCGTGAGACCGATCTGACGGGTGCCGAAATCGTAATAATTATATTCGACGAAGCCTGAGATGACATTGGTGAAGGCATACTCGCCGCCGATGCCGATGGACCAGCCCGGGCGCGTCTCGCGCGCCGTATACGCGGTGCCGAGGATGATCGTCGTTGCCCAATATTCGTCGCGCTCCCACGCCGCGCCGCCCCTGACGTAGCCGAGCAAGCGATCCCAGGCGTAGCCGATGCGGCCGGTCACGCTCGCCAGCGACTTGACCTTGCTGTGATAGGCGACACCGATCTCGCGCGCACTGTCATGGCTGCCCTCGGCATTGGTCCAGGCATAGTCGCCCTGGATGCCGATCACAAAGCCGCCGGCGAATTGATAGTCGCAACCGGCCTGCGCGCCGCCCAGCCAGCTGTCCAACGCGTGTTCGCCGAGCGACTGCCCGTAAAAAGCGCCGCCGGGCGTGCGCACGATCCAGTCCTTCGACTTCGCCCACAGACCGCCCGCATGGCCGCCGACGTAGCAGCCGCTCCAGCTCCAAACCGGAACGACCGGCGGCGCCTTGTAGACGGGAAGGCGCATGTCGGCCGCGATCGCTGGACCCGCCAGCGCGATCAGCGCGGCCGTTGCGAACACGAATTTCCGCATCATCTCGCCCCGCGATGAGAGGGGCAGTATGCAACGCGCGGGGGGCGGCCGCTGTAGCCGATCAGCCACACCCATGCGGATTTGCGGAAAGGCTCTATCAAAATCGGGCCTTCGGCTTGGCCTAGCGTGCGTGCATGATAGGGACCAACCGCTGCCGCCGCCGCCCTGCCCTGCGTAATCGCGCAAATGAGATCACCGCCGCAACGCGGAGGAAGACATGACGACAATGACGAGCTCTGACCGGCGCGAGAAGATCGGGGCGGTCGTCCGCGTCGCGAGCGGAAACTTTCTGGAGATGTACGACTTTTTCGTCTTCGGTTACTACGCGACCGCGATCGGAAAAGCATTCTTTCCCACCGGCAGCGAGTTTGCGCAGCTCATGCTGGCCTTCATGACGTTTGGGGCCGGTTTTTTGATGCGCCCGCTCGGCGGCATTTTCCTCGGCACCTACATCGACCATTACGGACGCCGCGCCGGACTTATGCTCACGCTGGGCCTTATGGCCGTCGGAACGATAACGATCGCCTTGGTTCCGGGCTATACGACACTCGGCGCCTTGGCCCCTGTCATCGTGGTGATTGGGCGGCTGATCCAAGGCTTTTCAGCCGGCGTCGAGCTCGGCGGCGTCTCCGTTTATCTGGCGGAAATCGCAACGCCGGGACACAAAGGCTTTTACGTCAGCTGGCAGTCCGCCAGCCAGCAGGTCGCGGTCATCTTCGTCGCGCTCCTCGGCGTGCTGCTGAGCAAGATCATTCCTCCCGAAACGATGCTGGTGTGGGGCTGGCGCATTCCGTTTCTGATCGGGTGTCTGATCATTCCGCTCCTGTTCATCCTGCGACGCTCGCTCGCGGAAACCGAGGAGTTCGAGCAACGGCGCCATGCGAGTACCCATCCCAAGCCGCGGGAAATCCTGCTGCGACTCGGACAGAACTGGCCAATCGTCATCATCGGCATGCTGCTGGTGACCATGACGACGGTCTCGTTTTACTTCATCACCGCCTACACTCCGACCTTCGGTCGCGAGGTCCTCAAGCTCGGCAATATCGAAAGCCTGGTTGCGACGCTGTGCGTCGGGATTTCGAACCTGTTCTGGCTCCCGGTGATGGGCGCGGTGTCCGACCGCATCGGCCGCCAACCTGTGCTGATCGCGTTCACGACGTTGATGTTCGTGACCGCCTATCCGGCTTTGTCATGGCTGGTCGGCGCGCCTTCCTTTACCAGGCTCCTTGCGGTCGAGCTGTGGTTCTCATTCATCTATGCCAGCTACAACGGCGCGATGGTGGTGGCCTTGACCGAGATCGTCCCGCTGCACGTGCGCACGGCTGGTTTTTCCGTGGCCTATAGTCTCGCGACGGCGCTGTTCGGCGGCTTCACCCCCGCCGTGGCCACCTATCTGATCCACGTGACCGACAATCGCGCTGTCGCCGGGGTGTGGCTGATGTTTGCTGCCGCGTGCGGCCTGGTGGCAACGCTGTTGGCGTTCCGTACCGGCTCGGCTCTAAAGTCAAAATCCGAGGCAGCGGATCGCTCGATCGAGCCGGCCCGCTGAGGCTGCCCAAGGCCGTTACCGGTCTGGCGTCATATTTTTCTTGCGTCGCATTTTTCGCTTGACACGCGTAACGAGAATCTTCCAGAAAAGCATATTCACCAGAACTGCGCCGAGACGCCCGGGCGGGAGACCGCGCCGGGCTTTTTGTTGCGCGGACGCGGATGCGCCCGCGCGCGGCGTATTTTTTTGCTGCAAGACAAGGAGAGAAACCATGACGTTTCACAAGGGCGAAAGCGGAAATCCGGCCGGCCGGCAGCGCGGGTCGCGCAACCGGACCACGATCCTCATGCAAAGCTTGTTGGAGGCCGATGGCGAGGCGCTCGCGCGCAAGGCGATCGATCTCGCCAAAGGCGGCGATCTGGCGGCGCTTCGCATGTGCATGGACCGGCTGGTGCCGGCGCGCAAGCACGAGCCGATCGCCGTCGACTTGCCGCGGCTCGACACGGCGGCCGACACCGTCACCGCCGCGTCGACCATCGTGGCCGCGGTCGCGGCCGGCGAGCTCGCGCCGTCGGAGGCCGCCGACATCGCCAAGGTGGTCGACATCTACGTGCGGGCGCTGGCGACGCAGGCTTTCGAGGAGCGCCTCGTCAAGCTCGAACGCGGCGGAGCGCCCGCCAGCGTGCCGGGCAATGCCGACGCATGACGCGAACGTCGAGGGAAGGAGTCGACCCATGCCGCAGCCGCCGATGCCGCCGCCGTCGCTGAACCGGCTGAACAAGCTCGAGAAAACTCATGCCCGCGAGCGGCGGGTTTTTTTCATCTGGAAGGACCCCGGGGATACGCCCGCGGATGTCGAGGCCAAGCGCGATCGCCTGATCGGCGAGGGAACGGCGCAGGCGGACGACAAGTTCATTTACGTCCGCTGGCGGCGCCCGGACGAAAAGTGATCGACCAAGCGTAGCAGTGCGCAGGAGAACTCCGCTCGCTCCCGCGCGTAAACGCGCTTATTGCGGAGATCCGGGCCCAAGGGCCCCGTGTCGGCCTCGTCAACAAATCGAGCAACCTGCAGCTGTAGGAAATCGACCGCCGTCGCCGTCCCCTTGCTTTCGGGTTGCGCTTTGCAAGCGATCGCGCAACTTGAGCGTGTCGAGGCAGAATTGCGCGGAGCGGCTGAGCCACGCCCGACCGGCGCCGTCACCCGTGCCCGCCCCTGACCGGCGTCCCGCTGTCACGAATCTGGAATCGTCCTTCGCTATGGTCGCCGCGAATCGCAACGGGAGCGGGCGCAAGACGTGGCGATTGCCTGGGCATATCTGATTGCCGCCGGACTGTGCGAGGTCGGCTGGCCGATCGGGCTCAAGTGGACGCAAGAACGGGGGTGGACCGTCCTCGGCACGGCGATGGCGGTCATCTCGCTCGTGATCAGCGGCGGCTTGCTGTTTCTGGCGCAGCGGGACATTTCGCTCGGCACCTCCTACGCGGTGTGGACCGGCATCGGCGCCGCCGGAACCTTCCTCGTGGGCGTGTGGTTCTTCGGCGACCCCTCGAGCTTCGGGCGTTGGCTCGGCGCCAGCCTCATCATCGCCGGCGTGATCACGCTCAAGCTCGCGCACTGAGCGGGCAACGCGACGGCGGAGCAAAAACTCCGCTCAGAGCCGCCTCTCCGTTCATTCCCGCGAAAGCGGGAATCCAGGGCCGCAGTCTGTGGCTCTGGGTCCCCGCTTTCGCGGGGACGAACGGAAGAGAGAGCCGAGGAAACTTGAGACACTACTCAGCGGGACGAGTTGTCGGCGGCGCAAGGATGACCTAGCCTTCGCCGCGTCGACGGCCATGGGCGGAGACTCTTCGATGCGCCTTGAGACACGCGTCCTCGCCGCCCTGATCGCGTTCGCCGCGCTCGCGACCTCCGCCGCGGCCGGCGATTACTACGCCGGCAAGAGCATCGATCTCCTGATCGGAGCGCCACCGGGCGGCGGCTACGACATCTATGCGCGCGCGCTCGCGCGCCATTACGGGCGCCACATTCCCGGCCAGCCCACGATCGTTGCGAAGAACATGCCGGGCGCGGCCAGCGCGCGGGCGGCGGGCTTCATCAGCACGGTGGCCCCCAAGGACGGCACCGCGATTGCCGCCCTCATGCCGGGGGCGGTGGTGGGCCCGCTGCTCGACGAAAAAGCCGAGGCGCTGTTCGACCCGACCAAGGTGCTTTATCTCGGCACCGCCAACAACGGCACGCGCATCTGCGTCTCGCGCAAGGACTCCAACATCAAGACCTTCGACGACGCGCGCACGCAGAAGGCCGTCTTCGGCGGCGTGTCGACCACCGATGCCACCCGTAGCTACGGCTACCTGCACAAGAGCACCTCGGGCGCCCAATACGACGTGGTCGCGGGCTACAGCGGCACCGCCGAGATCGCGCTCGCCATGGAGCGCGGCGAGCTCGACGGCGTCTGCGGCTGGGACTGGGCAAGCTTCAAGTCGCAACGCCCCGACTGGATCCGCGACAACAAAGCCAATCTGCTGTTGCAGGTGGGGCTCGAGCCCAACGCCGAGCTCACGCGCATGGGCGTGCCCTCGGTGTTCAAATACGTCACCAACGAAGCGGACCGCAAAGTGGTCGAGCTGGTGATCAGCCAGCAGGTGTTCCAGCGTTCCTATATCGCCCCGCCCGGCCTGCCGGCGGAGCAGCTCGACGCGCTGCGCTCAGCCTTCGACGCCACCATGGGCGACCAAGACTTCCTCGCCGACGCCGAGACCCTGCGCATCGACATCTCGCCGCTCTCCGGCGCCAAGGTGCAGGAGCTGGTGCAAAAACTCTACGCCGCGCCCAAGGACATCGTCGCGCGCGCGCGGCAGGCCCTCAATCCGTAGGCCATCATGCCGGCAAAACCCGCATGGAAGGAGCTGCTGGCGCGGAGCGAGCCGCTCATCTTGCCTTGCGCCCACGACGCGCTCTCGGCGCG
>Ga0306926_10007319_pt1 | contig 11946 bp, 10 predicted proteins | sample flu12Cox44000178_FD_203759 | JGI IMG/M metagenome (GOLD analysis project Ga0306926, IMG submission 203759) | Lab enrichment of tropical soil microbial communities from Luquillo Experimental Forest, Puerto Rico - flux8day.12C.oxic.44.000.178 (v2)... | ecosystem: Environmental > Terrestrial >...
CACCGCGGTGAGCGACGGCGCTTCGAGCGCTTGCGCGATGACGTTCGGCGACGGCCCCACGCCCCCGACCAAGTGGCTACCGACGCCGCCAAGGATCGCCGAACGGACGCGCTCCGGATACGCAAGCGCCATGAACGTCGTGTTGCGCGCGCCCATCGAGTAACCCATCACGTCGGCGCGCGTCAGGCCGAGATGGTCAAGCAGCGCGCGCACGTCTTCGGCCATTTTGGCGCTGTGGTAATCGGTGGGATCGTAGAGCTTGGTCGAGGCGCCGTGGCCGCGATTGTCGAGCGCGATGACGCGCCGGCCGGCGCGCGTGAGCGTCGACACCCAGCCCGGCGCCACCCAGTTCACCTCCTTGTTGGAGCCGAAACCATGCACCAGCACGATTGGCTCGCCTTCGCCCGCGTCGAGAAAAGCGATCTGCACGCCGTCGTGGTCGAAGCTCGGCATGGGCCGACCATAGGGCGCAAGCCGCCACCCGGCAAAGTCCGGTGCCAAAGCTCGTGCCATGCCGGCCGGAACGGACTAGGCTGGAGGCCAACGATGAAACCTCCCGGGAGGACGATCGTGCAACGCATCAGGCTCATCGGCTTGGCTCTGGCGTTCGCCTTGGCGGGCGGCGCAGCCGAGGCGCAGATCTCGGACAACGTCGTCAAGATCGGCGTGCTCACCGATTTGTCCGGCCCGGCGGCGACCCCGACAGGCCCAGGCTCGGTGGCGGCGGCCGAAATGGCGGTGGCCGATTTCGGCAGCACCGTGCTCGGCAAGCCGATTACGGTGATTTCTGCCGACCATCAGCTCAAACCCGACGTCGCGGTCAGCATCGCGCGGCTATGGTACGACCGCGACCAAGTCGACCTGATCGTCGACGTGCCGGTCTCGGCCGTCGGGCTTGCGGTGCAGGGCGTCGCCAACGAAAAGCAGAAGCTCTTCATCACGCATTCGACTGGCACCGCCGATTTCCACGGCAAGTTCTGCTCGCCCTACACGATGCAATGGGTGTTTGACACCCACGCGCTCGCAGTCGGCACCGCGCAGGAAGTGGTCAAGCGCGGCGGCAATTCGTGGTTCTTCCTCACCGCCGATTACGCCTTCGGCTATTCGCTGGAGAAGGACGCCTCCGACGTCATCAAGGCCAACGGCGGCACCGTGGTCGGCGCCGTCCGCCATCCGTTCCGTACACCCGACCTGTCGTCGTTCATCCTGCAGGCCCAGGCCTCGAAGGCCAAGATCATCGGGCTCGCCAGCGGTCCACCCGACAATGTCAACGCCATCAAGCTCGGCAGCGAGTTTGGCATTTTCGCCGGCGGCCAGCAGATGGCGGGACTTTTAGTGCTCATCACCGATGTCGACGGGCTCGGCCTGAAGGCGGCCCAGGGCCTCGTTCTGACCACATCGTTCTATTGGGACATGGACGACAAGACCCGCGAATGGTCGAAGCGGTTCTTCGCCAAGGTCGGCCATATGCCGACCATGTGGCAGGCCGGCGTCTATTCGTCGGTCATGCATTACCTGAAAGGCGTGCAGGCGGCAGCCACCGACGAGCCGCTTAAAGTCGCCGCCAAGATGCGATCGGTGCCGATCGAGGACTTCTTCTCGCGCAACGGCAAGCTGCGCGAGGACGGCCTGATGGTGCACGACCTCATCCTGGTGCAGGTGAAGAAGCCCGAGGAGTCGAAATATCCGTGGGATTACTATCAAATCCTCACGCATATTCCGGGCGAGCAGGCGTTCGGTCCGTCCAATCCGGCCTGCCCACTGGTCAAAGGCTAACGCGCGGCGGCGATCGTGCTCGCGGCCGACAAGAAGCAGACTACGGCCGCCGCCGAGCGCGGCGCTGCGCTCGCCTTCGACATCAAGCGGCTGACGGGCGAGTTCCTCGACGATCCTTATCCGACTTACCGGGCGCTTCGCGAATTCGACCCGGTGCGTCGCATGCCGGACGGTTCGTATTTTTTGACGAGGTACGACGATTGCCTCAGCGTCTACCAGGGCACCGCGACCTGGAGCTCGGACAAGAAGGTCGACTTCCAGCTAAACATGTCCGACAGCCTGCTCTACGAACATCACACGACGAGTTTGGTCTTCAACGATCCGCCGTATCACACGCGCGTGCGTCGATTGCTGGCACCGGCGTTCGCGCCACGGGCGCTCCGCGCGTTACAGACCCGCATCGAGGATTTGGTAGATCGATTGCTCGCGGCAGCGGCCGAGCGCGCCGAGATCGATCTCATTGCCGATTTTGCCGCCGCCATTCCGATCCAGCTCATCGGCGACATGCTCGGCATTCCGCCGGGCGAGCGCAAGCCGCTGCGCGGCTGGTCGCTTGCCATTCTCGGTGGCCTCGAGCCGGTCTTGAGCAAGGACCAATTCGACGGCGGTGTGCGCGCCGTCGCCGAATTCAAGGACTATCTGGACGACATCATCGCGCAGCGGCTGCGCAGCGAGGAAAGCGACCCGGCGGAAATCCTCTCGAAGCTCATTGCCGGCACCGACGTTGGGTCGGGCGAGGGTGGCAGCGACCGACTGTCGAAGCTCGAGCTCATTCACAACTGCATCTTTCTCCTCAATGCCGGCCACGAGACCACCACCAACCTGATCGGCAACGCCGTCGATCTGCTGATCCGCCATCCAGACGCCATGGCCGACCTGCGCGCCCATCCGGAAGCGATCGAAACGGCGGTTGAGGAATTTCTGCGCATGGAAAGCTCGAACCAGCTCGGCAACCGGCGCGCCGTCAAAGCGACGGCGCTCGGCGGAGTCGCACTTGCAGCCGGAACTTACGTGCACATCGGCATTGGCGCCGCCAACCGTGACCCGGCGCAATTTCCCGATCCCGACCGCCTCGATATCCGCCGCGCGCCTAATCGCCATCTCGCCTTCGGCACCGGCATTCACGCCTGCGCCGGCATGTCGCTGGCGAGAATGGAGGCACAGGTCGCGATCGGCCGGCTGTTGGCGCGCTTTACGTGGATCGAGCCGGCGGGAGCCTTCGTGCGCGGCGGCCGCGCGCGCTTTCGCGGTTTCAAATCTTACCCGGTGAGGCTGCGCACCTAAGGCGCGCAGTTGTCAGGCCGTTTCCTTACTCCGCCCTTGAGGTTGGCCGCCCGGATGACCTTGCCCCACTTCTTGGTGTCTTCGGTAATGAACTTACCGAAGTCGCTGAATGGCATCGATTTTGGAACGCTCCCCAGATCGGCGAAGCGCGCCGTGAGCTTGGGATCGATGAGGGCCAAATCGATTTCTTTAGAGAGCCTGTCGATGATCTCGGCAGGCGTGTTCTTTGGCGCGACTAAGCTATTCCAAGCATTCGCCTCGTAACCCGAGACGAACTCGCCGATGGTCGGAAGCTCCGGAAGCGCTTGCGATCGTGCTTCATTGGTAACGCAGAGGACGCGCAATTTGCCCACCCTTACCTGCTCGATCGTCGTCGGTATCGGACTGAACACCTACCTGCAGCTGCCCCGCCAGCATGTCGGGTACGTAACTGCTGCGCCAGTGCACCGGAACCAACTGCACTCCAGTTATCGTCATGAACAAGTCGCCGGCGAGATGAACCGAACTACCAATTCCGGCTGTTGCCGTATTGCTCTCGCCGGGATTGGCCTTGGCGTAGGCGCAGTAGGCTGGGCAATGGCCATGGAACGGAGGCATGGTGTAGACACGCAGGCACAAAGAACAGCTTTTGACAAGGAATTCTCTTGCTCGGCGTCCTCTACGCGGCTTTCGGCGCGTTCACCTTTGCGCTCAACAATGCCACGATGCGCAGGGGCGTCGTGACCGGCAGCGTGCTGCAAGGCATGGCTCTGACCGTACCGATCGGCGGTATTTCTTTCCTGGTGATGGCGATTGCCTTCGGTGCGTTGGATCAGCTCCTGGTATTTCCGACTGCCGCCCTTACCTGGCTGGCTGCTCAAGGGGTCGTGCATTTCGTCTTCGGCCGCTATTGCAATTACAAATCCAACCAGCTGATGGGCGTGAACCTCGGCGCTCCCGTAATCCAGCTGCAAGTGCCGTTCGCCATGATGCTGGCCGTGATGATGCTGCACGAGAAGTTCACCGTGCTGCAGGCAATCGGCTCGACTTTGATGCTGGGCGGCGCGTTCACGACGCAAGCCAATACTGGCAACAACAAGAACCAACCATTAGCGTCGACGTCGAAACCGGTAACAACATCCACCGGGCCGGCTGGACCCCATGCGAAGCATAAGCCGACATTCCAGCCACAAGTGTTCTCGGGATACATGTTCGCCTTCGGCGCGGCGGCGTGTTACGGCGCCTCGCCCCTGATGGCCCGAGAAGCTTTTCTGCATGCGCCCGGCGCAAGCACGGTGGCGGGTGGCTGCCTCGCCTATGCGGCGGCAACGCTGGTCTTCTCCCTTGCCTTGCTCAAGCCCGGGTCCTGGCAAGACATCAAAGACATGAAGTTCGAGAACTTGCAGTGGTTCCTCGCCGCTGCGGTACTGGTCGCCATCTCTCAGGCGTTGGTCTACGCGTCGCTCGCAATAGCGCCGCTGATGGTCGTTACGCCGATCCTCCAGCTCTCATTGGTCTTCCGTCTGTTTTTGTCGCAATTGATCAACCGCGACCACGAGGTGATGAACGGCGCGGTCCTGATCGGCGCGTTCACAGCGGTGCTTGGTTCGATCCTGGTTTCGATCCCGACCGATGAGCTGGCTACGCTGCTGAGTTTCCCGGTGCCGGTGGCCGAATTCCTGGGCTACCGTTTGGCCGGCCGCTAGCGGGCACGACCCGCCTGTACGTCTCAGGCCGGCAACAGCTGCGGCAGTGAATGTGCTAGCCGCATCCGGCGAGTCTTGCGCCAGCGGACGTAGCGCAAGGTCGCCCGTTCGACGGCGGCTTTGCACGACGCGACAAAACCGAACACCATGAACGCCGCCCAGACCAGCCAGAGTGCGATATCGAATGCGGTCGTCGTCAGCAGGATGGCAGCGCGGCCGAGGAGTTTCACGATGGCGCGGGTCTTGGTGCCCTTGGCGGCGGCAAGCCGCGCCAGCCGCGACACGTCTTCCGGGCCTTCGGCGACTTTGAGGGTATCGAGCGCGGCCTGCGCGCCGGCCTTGGTCTCGACGCGTCCGACATCGCCGACTAGCTCGACCAAGCCGCCGGCCTTCTCGACCTTCACCGCCTCGCGCGCCACGCGCACTGCGAGAACCGGATTGATGCGGCCCATGCGGCGCGCGGCCTTGACGAGCGTCAGGCCGGCGCGCGCCGGCGCACCGGCGCCGAGCGTGGCATAGGTCCCCGCGGTGATGGCGATGCCGGCGCCGGCGAGGCCGAGGATCCAGGAGTCGGCCGGCGTTCCGGTCAGGTAGTGGGTGCCTTCGCGCGCTGCATCGCGGATGTCGCCGAACACGAAGAGGTCGCCGACCGCGGTGCCGGCGAGGCTTGCGCCATCGACCGGCTCACCGGTCCATAAACCCTGCACGAAGCGCCCCGCCGTGTTGCGAAACGAGCCGGCCTCGACTTGCGCTTGCTTGACCTGGTCGCGGAGCGCCGGATCGACGGCGATGGCGCGATCGGCGGCGAGCTCGACAAAACTCTGCGCCAGATCGAGGTCGCCCGCGGCAAGGGCGGCGCTGATCTCGCGGTCGGCGGCGGCGCGATCGAAAACATCGGTAAGCGCCCGGTCGCTGATCTGCGCGGGATCGGCCGCGACTTCGGCCAAATGCGCCTGGGCGTCGATAGCACCGCGAACGAGCACGCATGCCGCGACCGCAAGCAGGCACGCGCCAAAGAGCGCCAGGAGCGGATGGCGCAGCGCATCTGCGAATCGATTTAACCTCATAGCTCGACAATAACCTCCGCGTCCCGTCGCGATTTGCCCGCCACTTTGCGGCTTTCTGACAATCGGTGCTTTCGATTAACCAAAGCTAGGAATTCCCCGGCCGGACCGCTATGGTGCCGCCGGCCTTTACCGTTGCGCTCCCATCATGTCGGACAATATCGTTCCCCACTTCCACAACGACCTCGGCGTTGCGGTGATCGAAATCGGCGCCAAAGAGTTCATGTGCGTCGGCGCCAAGCCGCCGTTCGACCATCCCCATGTGTATTGCGACATGGGCGACGAAACCGAATACGTCTGTCCCTATTGCTCGACGCTCTATCGTTACGATCCGACGCTGAAGCCCGGCGCCGCGCGGCCGGCCGAATGCGTGTTGACCGCGGCGGCTTGAGCGCCGCTCCGGAGCGCGTCCCCTGCCGTCCCCGCGCATCGTCATCATCGCAGGCGCCGGTATCGCCGGACTGACCACGGCGCTGGCGCTGGCACGAAACGGGTTTCGTGCGGTCGTGCTCGAGCAGGCCGAGCGGCTCGAGGAAACCGGCGCCGGCATCCAGCTCTCCCCCAACGCGACACGCACCTTGATCGCGCTCGGCCTCGGCGACCGGCTGCGGCCCCACGCCGTGACGCCGACAGCCTTGCGCGTGCTGAACGCCAAGAGCGGCCGCGAGATCGTCCGCATGCCGCTCGGCGACATCGCCGCGCAGCGCTACGGCGCGCCGTATTGGTCGATCCATCGCGGCGATCTGCAAGCCGCGCTCGCCGCGGCCGTCGGCAGCGAGGTCGATATCAGTCTGCGGCTCGGCATGCGGGTCGAGGATTTCGCCGTCCATGCCAACGGCGTCACCGTCTCGGCATGGGGCCGCAGCGGCGTTTGGCACGAGCGCGGCGACGTTTTGCTGGCGGCCGACGGCCTGTGGTCGGTGATGCGCGCACGCTTGGGTCTTCGCGAGGCGCCGCGCTTTGCCGGCCGCGTCGCCTGGCGGGCACTGGTGCCGGCGCACGAGGCCGCGCGCGAATTTCGCAGCCCGCTCGTTCATCTTTGGCTCGGCCGCGCGGCCCATATCGTGCACTATCCGGTGAAGGCCGGTGCCGCCATCAACGTCGTCGTTATCATGAACGACGATTGGAACACGCCGGAGCGCTGGAGCGAGCCGGCGACACGCGACGATCTATTGCCGCGGCTGTCCAGCGAGCTGGTGGCGCCGCAGGTACTCGCCTTGATCAATGGGCCGGACGCCTGGCTGAAATGGGCGCTGTTCGATCGCGCCTCGCTGACAAGCTGGTCGCGAGGTCCGGCCGCGCTGATTGGGGATGCGGCCCATCCGATGCTCCCATATTTGGCGCAAGGCGCCGCTATGGGAATCGAGGATGCGGCGGTCGTCGCCCAATGTCTCGCCGGCATGCCGAACGATCCCGCCGTGGCGCTGCAGGCCTATGCCGCGATCAGGCGGCCGCGCACCGCAAAAGTGCAGCGCCTGGCGACGCGCAACGGCGGACGCTATCACCTCGGCGTCATCGGCGCGGCGTTCCGCGATGCGACGATGCGCGCAATGGGCGGCGCGCGGCTATTGCATCACTACGATTGGCTTTATGATTGGCGTCCGCCTTCGCCTCTCTAGATCAGTTAGATCGCAGCGCCTCCGATCCGCCATGCCGACCACGTACAAAGCGTTGTTTCCGACGACCGTTGCCGGTAGCCTGCCGAAGCCGGCCTGGCTCGCCGAGCCGAACAAGCTCTGGGCGCCGTGGCGGCTCAAGGGCGATGAGCTCGACGCCGGAAAAGACGACGCCACGCTCCTTGCCATCAAGCTGCAGGAGGATGCCGGCATCGACATCGTCGGCGACGGCGAGCAGGCGCGCCAGCATTTCGTCCACGGCTTTCTCGAGGCGATCGACGGCATCGACTTCGACAAGCGCGTTGAGATGGGTATCCGCAACGACCGCTACAAGGCGATGTGCCCAACGGTGGTCGGCGAATTGAAGCTGCGCCATCGCGTGCATGCCCGCGAGGCGCGGCTCGCGCGCGCCCACACCAAGCGGCCGCTGAAATTCACCCTGCCCGGCCCGATGACCATCGTCGACACCATCGCCGACGCCCATTACGGCGACCGCGTGAAGATGGCGTTTGCGTTCGCCGACCTGCTCAACGAGGAAGCGCGCGGGCTTGCCGCCGACGGCGTCGATGTCATCCAGTTCGACGAGCCGGCATTCAACGTCTACATGGATGCGGCCGCCGGCTGGGGCATCGAAGCGCTGCACCGCGCCATCGACGGCGTCAAAGCGCAGAGCGCCGTGCACATCTGCTACGGCTACGGCATCCCCGCCAATATCCAGTGGAAGGCGACGCTGGGCAGCGAATGGCGGCAATACGAGACATTCTTCCCGGCGCTCGCCAAGAGCCGCATCGATCAGGTATCGCTCGAATGCATCAACTCTCACGTGCCGATGAGCGTGCTGAAATTGCTCGACGGCAAGGACGTGCTGCTCGGCGCCATCGACGTCGCCACCGATCGCATCGAAACACCCGAGGACGTCGCCGCGGTGATCGGAAAAGCGGCAGAATACGTTCCCGCGCAAAAAATCATCGCCTGCACCAATTGCGGTATGGCGCCTATGCGCCGCGAAATCGCCGCATTGAAGCTCGATGCACTCGCCCGCGGCGCCGCGCTGGCGCGCGAGCGATACCGTTAGCGTCGGTCGTTCAAGCCAAGAAAAATCCCGCCATCACGAGGAAACGAATGTTGCGGCCCGCTCGGCACGGGCGCGCGGTCGTCCGGCGCACGCGTGTCGCTCCGGCGACGAATAGGATTTCGTTAAAGTTTCGCCCATTGGACGAGAGGGAAAGTGCGGGGGGAAGGGAAAATGCAGATGCCGTTCGTCACCACTGTCTCGTTTGCCGACCGCGACGGAACGGCCGTTCACCTGCAATACGGCGTCTCCGCCGAAAGCGAGACCGAAGCGCGCAGCGCAATCGAGCGGCGCCTGATCAATCAAGAGCTCTACCATTATTCGATTTTGGAAATCCGACGCGCGACGTCGCTCGAAGCCGCGTCGTTCGATCTTGCCGCCGGCGCGATCAAGCTTTTGAACTAAGCTGAAGCCGCACGATTACAGCATCCCCGTCGGGCTCAAGACCAATTGATGATCCGCGGACTTCTTCTGGCTGTCACTCAGGGCCGAATAGAGCGGCTTCAGCGCCGCATTCACCGCGTGTAGCGCATTGAGCTGCGCCGCCATCAGCTTCTCGTTCTGCTCGAGCCGATCCGGCAGAGCGATCGATGCGTTGCCGCGCAAGCTCTTCAGTGTCGTGCAATGCGGAAGCGTGGGATTGGCGCTGTCGCGCGCGCAGCGGCGTAAGTTGTCCACAACGATTCCTGAGCCGGCGTGATCTTCAGCTCCGTATTAATGGAGGCGAGGCGGTCGTCGATATGGTCGGGCGTTGCGCTGCAGACGTCGTGGCTCGTGGCTTTGGCTCGTGCCGCTCGATCGCACCAGCCGGGGCCCGGCCCGGCGTCGGGTAGCCGAAGCCCAACATGTGCCCGCTCCAAATCCCCTGACCCGGCCAGTCCTGGGCGACCGCGCTGCCCTGCACCGCCGCAAGTCGCCGCGGCGGCAACGGCGACTTTGATCGTTCTCATCGCGCACTCTCCATTGTGGCGAACAGAGATATTTATTTCGCAATGTCGACGAAGGGAACGCCGCGAGCCAGGTCAAAGTGTCGTTGGAGTAAACAAACAGATTAACGGGGCGGGCGTCGCAGCCAGTCGCGCGGCGGCGCAAGAGGCGTTAACGCTCGGCGCGGCCGAGAACGCTGGTCAATTCGGCGACCTTGCGCCGCTGCTCGGCCTTGTTGCCGGAGGCGATCGCGTGCTCGACGCAATGGGCGATGTGATCGGCGAGGATCTCCTCCTCGGCGCGGCGCAGCGCTGCGCGCACCGCGGAGAGCTGTGTGACGATGTCGATACAATAGCGGTCGTCCTCGACCATGCGCGAAAGCCCGCGCACCTGACCCTCGATCCGTTTCAGGCGCTTGAGCACCGACGTCTTGGCAAGCGATTGCATGCCCGCTATATACCCCTATGGGGTATCCGTTTCAAGGATCTTATCGCCGTGGACCACTCGACCCATGCGCACGCCGCGGCCGGCACCGCGATCGATCCGGTCTGCGGCATGACCGTCGATGCGGCGAAAAGCCCATACGCTTACAGCTATCGTCAGACCACCCATCACTTCTGCTCGACCGGCTGCCGCGGCAAGTTCGCGGCCGATCCGCAGATGTATCTGCGGGCCGCGGCCAAGCGCGGAGCCAAGCCGGCGGCCGAGGCTTTGCCCGAAAGCACCATCTACATCTGCCCGATGCACCCGCAGATCCGGCAGATCGGCCCCGGCGCCTGCCCGATTTGCGGCATGGCGCTCGAGCCGGTCGACGCGGCGGAAGCCGGACCAAACCCTGAGTTCGCCGACATGACGCGGCGGCTCTGGATCGGCGCCGCGCTCGCTGCGCCGGTCGCGCTACTGGAAATGGGCGGCCACATTCCGGGGCTCAATCTGCACCGCACCGTCTCGCCGCAAGTTTCCATCTGGCTGCAGTTCTTGTTCGCCTCGCCGGTCGTGCTGTGGGCTGGGCTTCCCTTTTTTGAGCGAGGCTGGGCGTCGCTGAAGAACCGCTCGCTCAACATGTTTAGCCTGATCGCGCTCGGCGTCGGGGCCGCCTATCTCTACAGCCTCGCGGCGACCTTCGTGCCGGGCGCGTTTCCAGAAGCGCTGCGCCAGCACGGCGTGCTCGCGGTCTACTACGAAGCCGCCGCGGTCATCACCGTGCTCGTGCTGGTCGGCCAGGTGCTGGAGCTGCGTGCTCGCGAACGGACCGGAAGCGCCATTCGCGCGCTGCTCAACCTCGCACCGAAAACGGCTTGGCGCATCCCTGCCGGCGGCAACGACGAAGAGGTGCCGCTTGAAGCCTTGCAGATCGACGATCGCTTGCGCGTGCGGCCGGGCGACGCCGTACCGGTCGACGGCGTCGTGACCGAAGGCCGCAGCGCCGTCGACGAATCCATGGTGACCGGCGAAGCGATGCCGGTTGAGAAGCAGCCGGGCGCAAGCGTCATCGGCGGCACCATCAACGGCACCGGCAGCCTCGTCGTGCGCGCCGAAAAAGTCGGCGCCGACACCATGCTGGCGCGCATCGTGCAGATGGTCGCCGAAGCGCAACGCAGCCGCGCGTCGATCCAGCGGCTCGCCGATATCGTCTCCGCCTGGTTCGTGCCAGCGGTCATCCTCGCTGCAGCCGTGGCTTTCGTCGCCTGGTTGAAATACGGACCGCCGCCGGCTTTTGCCTATGCGCTGGTCGCTGCGGTTTCCGTGCTGATCATCGCCTGCCCGTGCGCGCTCGGCCTCGCCACGCCGATGTCGATCATGGTCGGCGTCGGCAAGGGTGCGACCGCCGGCGTCCTGATCAAGAACGCCGAGGCGCTCGAACGCATGGAGAAGGTCGACACACTAGTCATCGACAAGACCGGCACGCTGACGCTCGGCAAGCCCGCCGTCGTCGCCATCGTGCCGGCGCGCGACATCAAGGAAACCGTGCTGCTGCGGTTTGCGGCGAGCGTCGAGCGCGGCAGCGAGCACCCATTGGCCGCCGCCGTTGTCGCGGCGGCAGCCGAACGCAAGATCGAACTCCAGCCCGCAAACGATTTTGACGCGCCGTCCGGCAAGGGCGCGAGCGCAACGGTCGAGCGCCTGCGCGTCGTGCTCGGCAGCGCCAAATTTTTTGCTGAACTCGGCATCGCGACCGAGGCCTTGGACGCCGATGCCGAGCGGCTCCGCGGCGATGGCGCCACGGTGATTTTCGTCGGCATCAACGGCACCTTGGCCGGCCTCATCGCCATTGCCGATCCGGTCAAGCCGACGGCACAGGCGGCGCTCGACGCGCTCAAGGCCGATGGCATTTCCATCGTCATGCTCACCGGCGACAACCGCACCACGGCGCAAACGGTCGCCGCCAAGCTCGGCATCGCCGACGTCGAGGCCGAAGTTCTGCCCGACGAGAAGAACGCCGCGGTCCGGCGCCTGCGTCACGAAGGCCACGTCGTGGCCATGGCGGGCGACGGCGTCAACGATGCGCCGGCGCTGGCCGA
>Ga0306926_10007321_pt1 | contig 11946 bp, 20 predicted proteins | sample flu12Cox44000178_FD_203759 | JGI IMG/M metagenome (GOLD analysis project Ga0306926, IMG submission 203759) | Lab enrichment of tropical soil microbial communities from Luquillo Experimental Forest, Puerto Rico - flux8day.12C.oxic.44.000.178 (v2)... | ecosystem: Environmental > Terrestrial >...
CCGACCCATGGGCAAATTGTTCGTTAAACTGGAGAGATGCATGCACGCGTTTGGGGGTCTGACCCATTTTACAACACCTGGTTGGGAAGCAGGATGATACAAACATGATGCAAGTAAACGTATACAACCGCCAAGGGGAAGAAGTCGGCAAGGTGGAAATCGATCCGGCCGAATTCGGCGGGACGATCAATAAGCAGTTGCTCCATGACGTGGTCCTCATGCACCTGGCGAACCAGCGAGCAGGGACGCATTCAACGCTGCGGCGCGGAGAAGTGGCGGGGAGCACCAAAAAGTTGTTTCGGCAGAAGGGGACCGGCAATGCCCGCGTCGGGACCCGGCGAACCAACAAGCGCCGGGGCGGCGGTACGGCGAAGGGACCCAAGCCACGGGATTATGAATATCATTTGCCCAAAAAAGCGGTCCGGGCGGCCACGCGGATGGCATTGTTGAGCAAATTTCAAGATCAGGAGGCTCTGGTCGTTGATGATTTGAAAACTGCGGAGATCAAGACGAAGTCGATTGCCGCGATTTTGAAGGCATTGAAACTGAACGGAACCACATGCCTGGTGGGAACTGCCGGGCATGATCCGATCCTTTACAAGTCGGCGCGGAATATTCGAGGAGTGGAAATCGCCTCGGTGTCTCAATTCAATGCCTATACGGTGTTGCGGCAAAAGAGGCTGGTGTTGACGAAGGCTGCCCTGGAAGAATTGCGGAAGGGATAAAAATGGGACCGTCGCCGAAAGTCAAAGGAAAACGCGGGCCGAAACTGGAGGCTCATCAGGTGCTGATTCAGCCATTGGTCACGGAGAAGGGCACGCACCAATTCAGTCACCACAATGCCTACCCGTTTCAGGTGAACCTCTGGGCGACGAAGGACCAGATCAAGGCAGCCGTGCAAGAGATGTTCAACGTTCGGGTGCTCAAAGTCCGAACGCAAACGCGGATCGGGAAGACCCGCAAATATCGTTTTCGTCTCGGCCGATTGCCGGCGTGGAAGAAGGCCATTGTGACGCTGCATGACGAAGATCGGATTGAATTCTTCTAAGAAGGAATCAATCATGGGAATCCGTTATTACAAACCAACAACCCCCGGGCGCCGCCAAGGTTCGGTAAGTGATTTCACGGAAATCACGGACCGGAAGAAGCCACCGGAAAAGAGTCTGGTTATCCCAAAGCCCAAAAAGGGCGGCCGCAATAACCATGGGATCACCTGTACGCGATTTCGGGGGAGGGGGCACAAACGAATGTATCGAGTAATCGATTTCAAACGCCAAAAAGACAACGCGTGGGCCAAAGTAGTGGCCATTGAATACGATCCCAACCGGTCGTCCCGCATTGCGTTGTTACAATACGAAGATGGGGAAAAGGCCTACATTCTGGCGCCGGAAGGCTTGAAGGCGGGCGACCGAATCATCAGTGGCGAAGAAGTAGAGCCGCGTATCGGCAATTGCCTGCCGTTACGGAGAATTCCGTTGGGGCTGTCGGTCCATAACCTGGAAATGCAACCGGGGCGAGGGGGCCAACTTTGCCGGAGCGCCGGCACCAGCGCGGTCTTATCGGCCCGCGAAGGCAAATGGGCGCAAATCACGCTGCCGTCGGGAGAGGTGCGGCGGATTAGTTCGGATTGCCGGGGGACCATTGGCGTGATCAGCAACGCGGATCACATGAACATCAGCCTGGGGAAGGCAGGGAGGAAACGGTGGATCGGTCGCCGGCCGCACAACCGCGGAACTTCCATGAACCCGGTCAGCCATCCCATGGGAGGGGGTGAGGGGCGAACAGCAGGGGGCCGTGATCCTTGCAGCCCGACAGGAGTGTTGTCCAAGGGGGGCAAGACGCGCAAGAAACGGAAACCTTCGAACGCAGCGATCCTGCGCCGGCGGCGGCCGGGACCGCATTACGCTCCGAAATAATGAATCCCATTTGCTGGCCGAAATGGGAGATGAATGTAGAATAGGTAGACTTTCCAAGGGTTGGTACCATGAGTCGTTCGGTTCGCAAAGGGCCTTATGTTGATCAGCGGCTGCTGGCCAAGGTGGACCGGCAACAAGGCCGAGGGAGCAAGGAACCGCTCAAGACCTGGTCACGCGATTGCACCATTGTGCCGGATTTCATTGGTCACACGTTTCTCGTACACAATGGGAAGCAATTTACAAAACTGTTTGTCACGGAAGACATGGTGGGGCACAAGCTTGGCGAGTTTGCCCCAACGCGCGTATTTCGGGGCCACAGCGGAGGTAGGGCGAAGGCAGCGGCAGCAGCGGCGGGAGCAGCGCCTCAAGCCAAGTCATAGATCCCGGGGTGGAGCAGTGGTAGCTCGCCAGGCTCATAACCTGGAGGTCGCAGGTTCAAATCCTGCCCCCGGAATTGGAGAGATAGGGATTTATGGAATACCGAGCAAGCCATCGATTCGCCGACATGTCGAGCCGAAAACTTCGGCCTTTCGCGACCTTAATCCGGGGTTGCCGGGCGGACGAGGCCATGGAGCTATTGCGCTTTTTGCCGAACAAAAGCGCAAGGCTCATGGAACAGGTTCTGAAAAGCGCGTTGGGGAATGCCGAGGATCGGGGCGCCCGTGATCTGGACGACCTGGTAGTGATCGAATCTCGAATCGACTGCGGGCCGATCATGAAACGGATTCAACCGCGTGCGCGGGGAACGGCCTACCCAATCAAGAGGCGATTTGCACACATTCGTTTAACGCTTTCGGATTTGGCAGACGATTAACCGGAAAGGGAAATATGGGTCAAAAAGTCCGGCCGACGGGCTTCCGAACAGGAATTATGACGGACTGGCAAAGCCAATGGTACGCCAGCAAGCAGGATTTTGCCGAGCTATTGGTGGAAGACCAGAAAATCCGCAGGTATATAAAGAAAAAATATCGCCGGTCCGGCATATCGAAAATCAAAATCGAACGGACGCGCGAAAAAGTGGTTGTCTACATTCATTCGGCACGGGTCGGCATGATCATTGGCAAGAAGGGTCAAGAGGTCGACATGCTGACCAAAGAATTGGAGGATTTGGCGCACCGGCATATTGAAGTCAAGACCATGGAAATCAACAGACCGGAAGTCGATCCACAGCTGGTAGCGGAAGATATTGCGGAACAACTGGAGAAGCGGGCCAGTTTTCGCCGGACCATGAAACGCGCCATCGATCAAACCATGGAAGGGGGCGCCAAAGGAGTAAAGGTGCAGTTATCGGGGCGGCTGGGTGGTGCGGAAATGGCCCGCCAGGAAAAAAACATGGCGGGGAGCATTCCGCTTTCTACATTGCGCGCGAAAGTAGATTACGGTTTTGCGGAAGCTTCCACAGCCCAGGGAAACATTGGCATCAAAGTGTGGATCAATAACGGAGATTACTTAGACTCCGAGGAGAACGACAATGCCGCTAATGCCCAAGCGGGTAAAGTTCCGAAAAAGCCAACGCGGCAAGGTAAAAGGTAATGCGAGCCGAGGCAACTCGGTGACGTTTGGCGAATACGGCTTGCAGGCGTTGGAGGGTGGCTGGCTCAGTGCCGAGGCGATAGAGGCGGGCCGGATTACGGCCACTCATTTTGTCCGTGGTGAAGGCCGGCTATACATTCGAGTCTTTCCGCACAAATCGGTCACCGCAATCCCCGCCGAAACGCGCATGGGCAAGGGCAAAGGCGAACCGGAGTACTGGGCCGCGGTGGTGAAACCGGGCATGGTGCTATTTGAAATCGCCGGGTTGCCGGAAGCGTCCGCGCGCGATTGCATGGCGCGTGTGGCGTACAAAATGCCGTTCCGCTGCCGCTTCATCAGCCGGCGGCCGAATGTTTAACAGGAACCGGATCCATGAAACCGGCTGAATATCGTGAAATGAGCGACGAACAGTTGGACTTGTCGCTCAAGGAAGTCGTGAAGAACCTCTTCCATCTGCGCTTTCAATCAGCCACCGAACGGCTGGAAACGCCGAGCGAAATTCGCAAGGCCAAGCGCGAAGCCGCCCGGATTCTTACAATCCGGCGGGAGCGGGAGTTGGCAAAGGCAAAAACTGCCGGCAAAGGGACATAACAAATGTCTGAAACTAAACTCCGAAGCGGACGCCGAGTAGCGGTCGGCATAGTTACAAGCGATAAGATGAACAAAACTCGGCGAGTGGAAATACCGCGGTTAGTGAAACATTCGCGCTACGGTAAATACATTCGCCGACGGACGATTTGCCACGTTCATGACGAGGAGAACCAATCCCGCCGGGGAGACACAGTGGAAATAATGGAAACCCGGCCGCTTTCCAAAAGTAAAAACTGGCGTTTGGTTCGCGTGGTGACCAAGGCTCCCAGCACCGACGCAATTGTGGAGACGGAGATCCCCACATAGGGATGCGATTATGATTCAAATGTATACGTACTTGGATGTGGCGGACAATACCGGCGCTAAAGAGTGCATGTGCATCAAAGTACTGGGGGGCACGCGACGCCGCTATGCGGGCCTGGGAGATGTGATTGTCGCCAGCGTGAAAAAGGCAATTCCCGGCGGTGAAGTAAAACCCGGCGACGTGGTCAAGGGTGTCATTGTTCGATTGAAGAAATCGACCCGGCGGGAGGACGGCAGTTATGTCCGATTCGATCGCAATGCCCTGGTGCTAATTGACAATGAACAAAACCCTCGCGGCACTCGCATCTTCGGCGCGGTAGCCCGCGAACTGCGCGAACGGGGATTTACCAGGATTATTAGCTTGGCCGCAGAGGTTGTGTGAAAGGCGGCGATTCGCATGCATTTTCGCAAAGACGATTTGGTGGAAGTAATAACGGGGGACGACGCCGGAACGGCCAAAGCCCGCACCACGGGCCGCGTTCTTCGGGTTTTGCCCAAAGAAAACAAAGTGGTCGTTGAGGGAATCAACAAGGTCTACAAGCACCTGCGTCCCAACCGGCGAAACCCGCAAGGCGGGCGCTTGTCGAAAGAAATGCCCATCGATGCGTCGAATGTGCTGCTCTACTGTTCTACCTGCCGCCGCGGCGTTCGCGTCGGGAAGCGGTATGATGCGGAAGGGCGCAAAGAGCGCTATTGCAAGAAATGTACCCTCAGCCTGGGCCAATTGAGCAAAGCGCGCAAGAGCTACGCTCAGAAATAAAAGCAGACGAGAGATTTGTTAGGTTCTTGTCCAGTTACTAGAGTTCCGAGGTCAGTCATGGCTCGGTTAATGGAGCGGTATTACAAGGAATTGGTGCCCCGGCTCGGGGACAAATTCGGCCGCAAGAACAAACTCAGCTTGCCGCGGCTGGAAAAAATTGTGGTGAACATGGGCGTGGGCAAGGCGCTACAAGATAAGAACAAGATGAAGGAAGCGGCGGACCAGCTCACCTCGATCACGGGCCAGCGAGCCCAGATCACCAAGGCCAAGATCGCAGTGAGCGGATTCCGGTTGCGGATGGGAAATGAAATCGGCTGCCGGGTGACTCTCCGGGGCCGGCGCATGTACGAGTTCCTGGACCGTCTTATTAGCATTGCTTTGCCCCGGATACGCGATTTTCGGGGAGTGAATCCGAAGAGCTTTGACGGCAATGGCAACTATAGTCTGGGTTTGAGCGAACAGTTGGTATTCCCGGAAATCGACCCGGATAAAGTTACGTTCACCCAAGGGATGGATGTGACCTTTGTAACCACTACAAACAACGATGATGAAGCGCGGGAGTTGCTGCGGGCCTTCGGCATGCCGTTTAGGGAGATGTGAACCGGTTGAAAATGGGCAATCGCGATGATGACTGACTCAATTGCCGATATGTTGACGCGAATTCGAAACGCCAATCGTATTGAACGACCGGCGGTGGAAATCCCCAATTCCCGCTTGAAAGAGAATCTGGCCCAGGTTCTGAAGGAGGAAGGGTTTATTCTGGATTATCAGGTCGGGCACATGATTCCGGACGAGCATGGCCACCTGGTATTTCAAACGCCCACCGATCCCGGGAAACCGAAAGCAATTCTGCGCATTTTTTTGAAATACGGTCCGGAAGGCGAGAAAGTTATTCGCCACATCGAACGGGCCAGCAAACCCGGACTGCGGCTGTACCGCCGGCACGATCAATTGAAACCGGTGTTGGATGGACTCGGAATTGCCATCCTGAGCACCAGCAAGGGCGTGATGAGCGACCGGAAAGCTCGAACCCAACGGCTGGGAGGGGAGTTACTTTGCACCGTTTGGTAGTTGAGGAGAGAGGTTCATGTCACGTATCGGCAAACAACCGGTGAACTGTCCACCGGGAGTAAAAGTGGCAGTGGGCGAGGGAACGATATGCGTGGAAGGCCCCAAGGGAAAACTTGAATTCACGTACCATCGCAACATGACGGTTCAAGTCGACGCGACCGGCAAGGTCATTCGTGTGAACCGGCCCGACGATGAGCGATTGAATCGGGCGTTGCACGGGCTGACGCGCAGTTTGATCGCCAATATGGTGGAAGGGGTTACGAAAGGGTTTGAAAAACGGCTCAAGATCGAAGGTGTGGGTTACCAGGCGCGCCTGGACAAAAAGAACCTGGTGCTCACGGTGGGTTATGCCAATGCCATTGAAATGAAACCGCCGGACGGCGTAGTGGTCGAGCTGGCAGATCCGACGACGATCATTGTCCGGGGCGCGGACAAACAAAAAGTAGGTCAATTTGCGGCGGAAGTCCGCAAATCGCGGCCACCCGAGCCATACAAGGGCAAAGGCATCCGGTATGAAGGGGAACAAGTTCGCCGTAAAGAAGGCAAGTCCTTTGCCAGCGGCGCCTGATCGATCGTGGCCGACGCAGCGCGCTCGAAGCGGGGCGGGTACAAAATGAAAGCGTTTTAGAACTGGGTGCACCAACCAAGAGAATTAGCCATGGACCGTCAAAAGATCAAGCACAAACGGCAATTGAGACGCCGCTTGCATGTTCGCAGCAAGATTGTGGGAACCTCGGTGCGACCGCGCCTGACTGTTTTTCGAAGTTCCAAACATATTTATGCGCAATTAATCGACGATCTCCAAGGTATCACTCTGGCTTCGGCCAGCAGCCTGGTCGAGGAAGTAAAAAAGAAAATCCCTTACGGCGGCAACAGCAAAGCGGCGACGGTAGTCGGGAAACGGCTGGCCGAAGTTGCCAAGAGCAAAGGGATCCAGAAAGCCGCTTTTGACAGGGGGCATTACCGGTACCACGGCCGGGTGAAGGCCCTGGCTGATGGAGCCCGTGAAGGAGGCTTGCAGTTTTGATGAGACCTATCGCTTGCCCGGGAGCGGAAAATGGCAAAAGAGCGTGAAGGGCGACCGGACAATATTGAGGAGCGAGTAGTAAAAATTCGCCGTTGCGCCGCGGTCGTAAAAGGCGGCCGCCGGTTTAGCTTCAACGCGCTTGTTGTCGTGGGCGATAAAAACGGACGCGTTGCCTGGGGATACGGTAAGGCGAACGAAGTTCCCCCGGCCGTGGAAAAGGCGTCAAAGGATGCCCAGGAAAACATGAAACGGCAAAGGAAAATTCAACTCAAAGGCGAGTCCATTCCGCACCGCGTGATCGGTCAATTTGGCGGAAGCAAAGTGGTGCTGGTTCCGGCCGGGCCCGGGACTGGTGTCAAGGCGGGGCCCGGCGTTCGCGATGTATTGGAGGCGTGCGGCATTCATAACATCCTGACCAAAACCCACGGCAGCACCAATCCGATCAACCTCGTCAAAGCCACCATTCAAGGTCTATTGACATTGCGCACGCGCGAAGATGTGGCGCGGCTGCGAGGAGTGACATTATAATGGACCTCTCAACCGTACACCACGGTGTTCGCAAGTACAAACGAAAAAAGCGGGTCGGACGCGGTCCGGGTAGCGGCCACGGCAAGACAGCCACTCGTGGAAGCAAGGGACAGTGGGCGAGCGCAGGGGCGGTTAAGCCGCCCTCAATTTTTGAAGGCGGTCAAATGCCCTTGTTTCGCCGGATTCCTAAACGCGGTTTCAGCAATGCCACCTGGGCACGCAATTACCTGGTAGTCAATGTCGGAGACCTGGATGAGGCGTTCGCAGAAGGCGACACGGTGACACACGACGCTCTCAGAAAGGCAGGGCTGGCCAAAGGACCTGCGGACGGGATTCGCATCCTAGGGACCGGCGAGTTGACCAAGCGGTTGATCGTTCGGGCTCACCATTTTTCCCAATCCGCAAAGGAAAAGATTTCGGCCAAGGGTGGAAGTATGGAGATCATACCCCCGGCCAAGAAGCCCAAACGGAACAAGATGAAGACCCGCCGTGAAGGGCAGAGGTAGGCAAGATAGTGAAGAATAAAGGAAAAGTGCGGTTTTCCTTTTATTGTCGGCTTTGTTATCCTACTTTCCAGGGGATCTTTTCAAAGCGCTCTTCCCCTTGCAAGGCTGTTGGGGGTTGATCATGAACAAACTCATCACGATCTTCAAAATCCCGGAATTAGCGCAAAAGATCGGGATTACTCTCTTGTTTCTGGTGATATACCGGATCGGTTACCACGTGCCCCTGCCGATGATCGACCAGCAGCAAATGCTCAAACATATGGCCAGCATGCAGCAGGGAGCGTTGGGGCAAGTTTTGGGATTCGTGGCCCTGTTTAGCGGTGGAAGTTTCAGTCAAAGCACAATTTTCGCGCTGGGAATCATGCCGTACATCTCGGCATCGATTATTTTTCAACTTCTGGCAACGGTATATCCTCCGCTGGAAAAGCTCCAGAAAGAAGGGGAGAGCGGCCGTAAGAAAATCAACGAGTATACTCGGTATGCGACTGTCGCGATCTGCTTGTTTCAGGCGTTCTTATTGGTTCGGCCCATCATGAGCCCGGGGCCAAGCGGTTGGGGCTGGGCGGCCAAAGGATTCGACGGTTTCTTGTATATTTTTTCCGCGGTATTTATTCTGACGGCTGGAACTGTTTTCATGATGTGGCTGGGCGAGCAAATTGATGAATATGGCATTGGCAACGGCATCAGTTTGATCATCATGGCGGGCATTATCTCCCGGATTCCGGACGCCACTTCGAACCTGTTCTTTGATCCCATCAAGAAAGAGTTCAAGGAATCTATCCTTACCCTGGGAGGTGGGGCGGGCCGAGATGTGAGCTTTGAAAAGTTGGTGGTCTTGATATGCCTTTTTATCGGGGTAGTGGTGGCGGTCATTGCCATTACCAAAGGCCAAAGGCGGATACCCACCCAGTCCGCCAAACACGTTCGCGGCAGACGAACCTTCGGCGGCGGATCTCGGCAGTTCATGCCGCTGCGGGTCAATCAAGCGGGCGTCATGCCGGTGATTTTTGCCAGCAGCTTACTGCTGATTCCTTACTTTCTGTTCAAGATACTATCGGACGCATTTCCGACGGTTTCCTGGTTAGGGGCCCTTCAGGATGCTTTCTATCGACAAGGCGGGTACACGTATAACGTAATGTATATCGTGATGATCTATTTCTTTTGTTATTTCTGGACGGCCGTGACCTTCAATCCCAAGGACGTGGCGAATAATTTGAAGGATTACGGAAGTTTCATCCCTGGCTACCGGCCCGGGAAACGGACTGCCGATTACCTGGAACGCGTGATCATGCGGATCACGTACATCGGTGCCGCTTTCCTTGCCGTGGTAGCCATTATTCCTAGCATGATAACATCCACGATGGGCGTGGACCCGCGCATTGCCAGTTTCTATGGGGGAACGGGCTTGCTCATTGTCGTCAGTGTCGTTCTGGATCTGGTACAAAAAATCAACAGCCATCTTGTGATGCGCAACTATCCCGGCCTGACGGAAGATTAGAGCAATCCGCAATCCACGCGTAGGTTACAGCGCATTGCAATACCGGGACATGGCCTGCCATGCGATTGATTCTCATCGGCCCTCCAGGAAGCGGTAAAGGCACGCAAGCGAAACTATTGAGCGAGCGCTTTGGCTTGACTCACATCGCCACGGGGGACATATTTCGCGAAGCAATTCGAATGGGAACCTCGGCGGGAAAAATGGCTGAACCTTATGTCTCGACAGGCAAATTGGTTCCGGATGAAATCGTCAATGAACTGGTCGCGGATAGATTCCGCCGGGACGACCGGCCGGAGCGATTTGTGATGGACGGCTATCCGCGCACACGCGCGCAGGCGACGGCCTTCGAGCAAGCTCTTGGCGAACAAGGCCTCGATGTCCAGGCGGTCTTGCTGTTGACGGTCGAAGATGAGGAAATTGTACGGAGGTTGAGCGGCCGGTGGAGTTGCCCAAACACCGCCTGCAAAGCGACGTTTCATGAAACGATGAGGCCACCGCGAATTGCCGGAGTCTGCGACAATTGTAAAAGCAAATTGATCCAGCGCGACGACGACCGGGAAGAGACCGTCCGCCGGCGCCTGGAGGTTTACCATCAAAATACGGCGGAATTAATTGGGTATTATCGGTCGAAAGGTTTGCTGCACCCGGTGGCGGGCAAAGGCTCTATTGAAGCCATTTATTCGCAAATCGCCGGAGCAATCAAGCGGGCAATTCCTACATGTTAAGATCTCTTTTTCGCAACCAGACTCCGGAATTAAAATCGCCGCGCGAGATCGTGCTGATGCGCGAAGCGGGCAAGGTTGTGGCAGAAGCGTTGCGCATTTGCCGGCAGCTGGCAAAACCCGGTGTCCGAACGCTTGAAATCGACCGGGCGGTGGACGATTTGTTCCGCCGCCACGGCGCCATTCCGTTATTTAAAGGCTATAAGGGCCGCGTACCTTTCCCCGCATCGACGTGCTTGTCCATCAACGAGCAAGTGGTTCACGGTATTCCCAGCCAAAGAGTTCTGAAGTCCGGCGACCTATTTAAAGTGGACACCGCCTGCAAGTTGAATGGGTGGTGTGCCGATGCAGCGATCACGATTCCAGTCGACGATGTCCGGACGGAATGCCAGCGATTGATTCAAACGGCAGAGCAGGTGTTGGCAGTTGCTATCCTGGAAATGGGGCGGTGCAAGAAATGGTCGGAAGTGGCATTGCGGATGCAACAGGTGGCCGAGCGCGCCGGCTACAGTGTCGTGCAGCAATACGTGGGCCACGGCATCGGCCGCATTATGCACGAACACCCGCAAGTTCCGAACTTTGTCAACCGTGACGTCCGCAAACATGACTTTCGCCTGGAAGAAGGGCTGGTGCTGGCCGTTGAGCCAATGGTGAACATGGGTCGGGCCGATGTCGACACACTCCGGGATCACTGGACGGTCGTCACTCGCGACGGGCTACCCAGCGCCCACGTCGAACATACGATTGCGATTACTCGGAATGGGGTTCAAGTCCTGACAGCCGACGAGGATAATTCTCCGCCTGCGAATGTCTCCCAACCCCAGGGCGAACAAGTGACTCAATCGGCACTAATTTAAGCGAATATGATGTCTGAGTTTGGCCTGCGCCGCCTGCCGGCGCGGTGGCCAAGGGTAATTGTCTAGTCGACGATAATACGAACAACTTCAATCCTGACCCAGAGGGGATCCAATTCGTGCCGAGTTCCCCGGCCGAGATGATTGTCATGGTACCGGCCTTTCCAGTCATTAAAACCGATCGATATTTGCTCATTGTCCTTGGTCAATTTGATTTCCAAAGATTTTCCGGGCTTTGCACTCTTTGTGGGACCTGAACTCTCCGTCTTAAAAAGCAAGGCAAATGCCGCTCCCGGCTCCGGAACTAATGCCAACGATTTCTGATCCTGGATCATCTTTTCATTTTCCGGTCCGGAAGGGCCGGCGACAAATTGACTTGGCCGATCGCCGTTGCCTCGGTCGATGCTTCCGCCGGTCCAGATCCGGACGACATCGCCCTTGCGAACTCCACCTTTCAGTTGCAGCGGGACCTTCGTCCATCCCTCGGTCCGAACCACGGTCTCGAGAAAATCCTGAGGGAGGTAGTGCGTCAAGACCCGGCTTTCCACTTCCGCAGCCTGAATCGCCAAACCGCAAGCAAGGACCAAAGTGACAATCATATTTCTCATGAGCAGGATTCCCCAATCAAAGTTCTTGC
>Ga0306926_10007325_pt1 | contig 11942 bp, 8 predicted proteins | sample flu12Cox44000178_FD_203759 | JGI IMG/M metagenome (GOLD analysis project Ga0306926, IMG submission 203759) | Lab enrichment of tropical soil microbial communities from Luquillo Experimental Forest, Puerto Rico - flux8day.12C.oxic.44.000.178 (v2)... | ecosystem: Environmental > Terrestrial > Soil...
TCACGATCTCGAGCCCGTATAGCGTCAAGGACACGATCGATCGCGTCGAAACGGACATAAAGTTAAAGGGGCTGACGGTGTTTGCTCGTGTTGATCATGCTGCGGGGGCAATGGAAGTCGACCTGTCGCTGGCGCCGACTCTGCTTCTGATCTTCGGCAATGCCAGAGGCGGCACACCGCTGATGCAGGCCAAGCAGCAGGTCGGCATCGACCTGCCGCTCAAGATGCTTGCCTGGCAGGATACCTCGGGGAAGACATGGCTTACCTACAACGATCTACACTGGATCGCACAGCGGCATGGCTTGGGTGAGGAGGTCGATCAGTCCGTGAAAGTACTGAGCGGAGTCATGGCCGCAGTCGCCAAGCAGGCGACGACGTAGGACACGCATTCGCCGATGCCGTTCAAGTTGCCGCGGATTGCGACCAACCTGCAAAGTTGAGGAGGAAGAGCCCAATGGATCGTCGTACTTTCATCAGCACGACCGTCGCGACCGTAATGGGTTCGCTCGTTGCGCCCGCGGCCAATGCGCAGCCCGTCCCCAAGACGAAAAATGTTGTCCTCATTCACGGGCTTTTCGCCGATGGCTCATGTTGGTCGGAGGTCATCCCACGACTGCAGGCGAAGGGCATTCAGGCCACAGCAGTCCAGAACCCGCTGACATCATTGCAGGCGGCCGTCGAGGCAACACAGCAAGTCTTAGCGTGGCAACGGGGGCCGACAGTGCTCGTGGCACATTCGTTCGGCGGCATGATCCTCACGGAGGCCGGCGTCGATCCCATAGTTTCGGCTGTCGTTTACGTGGCCGCGCGCGCACCCGACGCCGGCGAAGACTATCCGGCGCTCGCCGCTCGGTTTCCTACACCGCCAGCCACAGCTGGCATTATATGGTCGGATGATTGGGGAAGACTCAGTGAGGAGGCATTTCTGCGCGACTTTGCGGGCGACCTGCCCGCCGACAAGGCCCGCGTGCTCTATGCGGTTCAGGCTCCCTTCAAAAAGACCCTACTCGCCGACAAGACTACTCATGCAGCGTGGCGGACAAAGCCAAGTTGGTATGCTGTGTCCACAGAAGATCGTACGATCAACCCGGATCTTGAGCGCTTCATGGCCAAACGCATGGGCGCCAAGACCATCGAGGTGAAGGCGAGCCACCTTTCCTTGCTATCGCAACCCGACGCGATCACGAACTTGATCCTAGAGGCCGCTGGACAGTCGTAGATAATCTACGGCGTCGCTTGATTTGTGATTCTGACAGATAGTCCGACCGCCTGCCCGTCTGTCACGCCAAACGATTGTTGGCACGTTTCAGTGTGGTGGACCTAACAACCCGACCATAAATATTCATTGGTTGTCCAAAACGAAGGCCTTACCCGCGCTATGGCCATCACCGCGGCGTCCGACGCGATAGACCTATCGCCTTCCAGCACGAGTCTGAGTGGCCTCGACGGGATCAATTTCTTTCTAGCAGGAATGCAGGCGGGATTCGGCCCGTTTGTCGCCGTTTTGCTGGCTGATGAGAAATGGACCCAACAAAACATCGGATATGTGCTGAGTGTGGGCGGTCTTGCTGGCTTGTTGAGCCAGCTGCCTGGCGGCGAGTTGCTCGACGCCAGCCGGTCGAAGCGGCTTCTATTTGCGCTTAGCGCAATCGTAGTCGCAGTCAGTGCGCTCGTGATTGCGCTTTGGCCGATGCTTTCGGTGGTCTTTGTTGCTCTGGTGCTGCAAGGGTTGACTGGCGGCGTCCTCGGGCCTGCTGTTGCAGCGATAAGCCTGGGGCTAGTTGGCCACGCGGCTCTTGCCGAAAGACTAGGACGTAATCAACGCTTCGCCTCGGCAGGCGCGTTGACCGTTACCGCACTGATGGGGGCCGTCGGCTATTTTTTGTCGTATCGAGCGATATTCTTCACCTCAGCCGCGCTGGTGCTTCCGTTGCTTATAGCCATAGCCCGAGTCCGTTCGGCTGATATCCACTTCGGCCGCTCTTGCGGGCAAGCCGGTCACGACGCGCCCACACCGCCCTCAAGAGCGGGGCGCTTGAGCCTATGCAGGAACTCCGGCTTGCTGACATTTGCCGGCTGCCTATTCTTGTTCCAGTTCGCGAACGCCTCCGTGTTGCCACTCACCGGTGAGCAACTGGCATACCGCAATGAAACCGGCGCCTCCTTTATCATCTCAGCACTGATCATAGTACCGCAGATCGTGGTCGCGCTGAGTGCGCCCTTGGTGGGACGACTGGCTCAGACGTGGGGTCGCCGGTCGTTGCTCTTAATTGGATTCAGCGCCCTGGCTGTCCGAGCGCCGTTGTTTGCTGTGACCATTGATCCAACGTTGCTCATGTGCATTCAGCTGCTCGACGGCGTTAGCGGCAGTATCTTGGGCGTGCTCACCGCTTTAATTATTGCTGATCTCACGCAGGGGACTGGCAGATACAATTTGGCCCAAGGTTTCGTGGGGACGCTGGCGGGTACTGGCGCCTCGCTCAGCACTTCATTCTTTGGCCTTGTCTTTGGAAACTTCGGTAGCGTGATTGGATTTTTTAGCATTGCCGGCGTAGCAGTCAGTGCAGTCTTTCTCGCTTGGTTGCTGATGCCAGAAACGAAACCGTCAAGCGAGAAAGTGGAGCGTTGAGGAGCACGTAATGGCTTTCAAGGTTCAGGTTGGTCCACCCCAGATCGCCATCCATCAGGGCCAGACCGTGCTCGTCACCGACCCGGATGGGACAATTACGTGGCCGAGCGAGAAAGGCTTGTACTTCCTCGACACGCGAATCATCAGCAACTGGGCGATCTACGCTAACGGCGAGTCCTGGCAATTGCTGAACGGCGGTCCCATTAGCTACTACGCAGCGCGCATCTATCTCACCAATAAGTCAATTCTCACCGAAGATGGCTCGATCCCGTCGCGCACTCTCGGCCTCACTATCAGTCGATCACTCAGCGGTGGTCTCCACGAAGACCTCGACATTACCAACAACAGCATGAAGTCGGTGCGCTTTCAGCTAGAGGTGGCCTTTCGCTGTGACTTTGCCGACATCTTTGAGGTCAAGTCCGGTCGCATCGTACGCCGCGGCAAGATCACTACTGAATGGTCAGACCAGCGGCAACAGGTTCGCACGGTGTATTTCAATCGGGATTTTCGCCGCGCAGTGACAACTTCTGTGGTGCGTGCTCCGTGTAAGGCTGTTTCTGCCAACGGCCGGCTTAGCTTTGAAGTCGCGCTTCAGCCAAATGAAATTTGGCACACCTGCTTGCTCTACACACTCGAGAATGGCGACCAACTATTCGACGCACCAGATGACTGTGTTGAGACCAGCCACAGGTCTGCTCAATTTGAGACGATGTCACAATGGTTGAAGACCGTAGTGAAGATCAAGACAAGTAACGAAGAGTTTTACCGGCTCTTTCATCAAGCGCTCGAAGACATGGCCGCGCTCCGTTTGCCTTTCAAGGGCACGAATCATATGGTCTTCATGCCTGCGGCCGGCCTGCCATGGTTCGTCGCTCCATTTGGTCGAGATAGTCTCCTCGTTTCGCTACAGAATATCCTGATCTACCCGGAGTTCGCGCGTGGTTCGTTAGAGATCTTGGGCTCGCTGCAAGCCAAGGAAGATGATCCATACCGCGATGCCGAGCCTGGCAAGATCTTCCACGAGTTGCGCTACGGTGAACTTGCACACTTTAAGCTGATCCCACACACACCGTACTACGGCACAGCTGACGCGACGCCGCTTTATTTGATCACGCTACACGCAGCTTGGCGTGCAACTGGCGACAAGCAGTTGCTAGAACAGCATCTGCAGACGGCTGAAGGGTGTCTCACCTGGATCGACAAGTACGGCGATCGCGATGGCGATGGATTCCAGGAATATCAGACACGTTCCTCGGCTGGCTACGAGAATATGGCCTGGAAGGACTCCGGCGATGCTGTCATGTATCCTGATGGCTCACTGGTAAAGGGGCCTAAGGCGCTCTGCGAGCTTCAGGGGTATGTTTACACCGCTTGGGTACGCATGGCGGAGGTATTCGATGCGCTTGGCAAGCGCGAGCGCGCGACTGAATTGCGTTCCAAGGCCTCCGCTCTATTCGTGCGGTTCAACGAAGTTTTCTGGGACGAGGAATTCGGGTTCTATGCTTATGCGCTTGATGGCGACAAGAACAAAGTCCTGACCATTGCATCCAATGCCGGGCACTGCCTTTGGTCCGGCATCGTGCCCCCCGAGCGTGCCAAAAGGTTGGTGGACCGGCTGATGGCGCCGGACATGTGGACAGGATGGGGCATTCGCACCCTGTCGGCCGATCACGCCGCATTTAATCCGTACAATTATCAGACTGGCTCGGTCTGGCCGCACGATAACGCCATCATTGCTATCGGCTTCAAACGCTACGGTTTTCATACGGAAGCGGCGCGGATCGCCCACGACGTCAGCGTAGCAGCAAGTCACTTCCTCCTTAATCAGCTGCCGGAGCTTTACACCGCATCCGAGCGCAACGAGTCGAACTTCCCGGTGCAGTATATCGGTGCGAACGTGCCGCAGGCTTGGGCGGCCGGCTCAGTGTTCATGCTCACGCAGGCATTATTGGGATTCTCGCCAGATGCGCCCCACAACAAACTTTACGTTGACCCGCACCTTCCCGCATGGCTGCCGGACCTTACGCTGCATGATCTTCGCATCGGTAAGCATTTGCTTGACATTCGTTTTTGGCGCGAGGGAGAGAAGACGGCATTTGACGTGATCAAGGGAGACCGCAAGGTGGTCGAGCGTCGCGATATCACTCCCGTGAGTGTGGAACCGGGAACCAGTTAGGCGTTTATCCAGACAGATCGAGCGCCGGAGGCGGCACAATAAAGGCGGAAGGAAAGGAAAAGCGACCAGCGGAAGTAAGGAAAAGCGACCCGACAAGCCCCGGTCTTAATGAGGTCAGTCCATGGGTACGGTCACAACTCCCTCCTCCCTAGGCGCAGAAACTGCGACTAAGCTCCTGCTAGGTCGTCTGCCACAGTCCGCAACCGTGGTGATTTTCGGCGCGGGTGGGGATCTCACCAAACGTCTCGTAGTACCGGCCCTCTATCATCTGGTGCAAGCCCGTAAGCTTCCAGACCGCTTTGCCATTATTGGGCTCGATCATATCGACCAAACCACCGAGCAGTGGTGCCAGAGCCTAACCGAGATGATACGGACCGTCGTTCCTGCCAGCAGGATCGACGCCCCTGCATGGTCATGGCTCACCCATCGCATGCACTATATGCCTGCGGATTTTACGCAGGTCGAAACCTTCACTCATCTCGAAGAGCTGCTGGCCCAACGAGAGCAGAACAGCATCGCCAATGTCTTGTTCTATCTAGCGGTCGGCGAGCGCTTTTTTGGAGCGATCGTCGAACAGCTCGGTCACGCGGGATTGACCAAACAATCAAAGGGAACGTGGCGGCGCGTGATCATCGAAAAACCGTTCGGGCACGATCTTTCGTCCGCGAAGACTCTTAACACCCAGATTCTCAAGGTGCTGTCTGAAAACCAGATCTATCGGATCGACCACTTCCTCGGCAAAGAAACGGTTCAGAACATATTAGTGCTGCGTTTTGCCAATGGCATCTTCGAGCCGCTCTGGAATCGCGATCATATCGACCACGTCCAAATCACGGCAGCGGAAACTATTGGCGTCGAGAGCCGCGGTCGGTTTTACGAACGAATCGGCGCATTGCGCGACATGGTGCCAAATCATCTATTTCAACTCGTGGCCATGATCGGAATGGAGCCACCGATCTCATTCGATGCCGACGCAGTGCGCGCTAAGAAGACGGAGCTCTTGCAGGCGATCCATTCCATCTCGCCTGAGAATGCGATACGCGGCCAGTACGGCAACGGGTTGGTGTTCGGTCAAAAAGTTCAGGACTACCGACACGAGCCGAATGTCGCGCCCGATTCTGGAACCGAAACTTATGTGGCAGCCAAGCTCGATATCGATAACTGGCGATGGGCAGGGGTACCGTTCTATCTGCGTACCGGCAAGCGTCTGTCTGCCCGCACCACTGAGATTGCGATTCAGTTCCGGCAAGCACCCTACGCGCTTTTTCGCCACACACCGATCGAGCGACTACCCGCCAACATCCTGACGCTTCGCATTCAACCGGATGAGGGACTATCAGTTAGTTTTAGCGCCAAGCGGCCCGGCTCCGAGATTGAGATCGACGGTGTGGCAATGGATTTTGCATATCGCGATTATTTTGAGCCCGTCGCGACAGTAGGTTACGAGACGTTGATCTATGATTGTCTAATCGGCGACGCGACCCTGTTCCAACGGGCTGACACCGTCGAGGCGGCGTGGGGTGCAGTCCAGGGCCTGATCGATTCCTGGGCGCGCGATCCTGCCACGGACTTTCCCAATTACGCCGCCGGCAGCGCCGGTCCCAACGCCGCCGACCGGCTGCTCGCAGGCGATGGCCGCGCGTGGCTGCCACTTCGCGCCGATCACCCACACACTGCCATTCGCCCAGACATCACGGCCCCTGTTGCGGCTGAGGTAACGCCATGAAACCCACGCGAGCGCTGCACGATCTCGGCCAAAGCCTCTGGCTCGACAACATCACACGAAATTTGTTGAGAGCGGGAGTCCTTCGCCACTATATCGACGAGCTGTCAGTCACTGGGCTCACATCCAACCCGACGATCTTCGATCATGCGATCAAGAACAGCAGCGACTACGATGATGCGATAAGAAGTAAAATCGCGAAGGGCGAGTCGGGGGAGCGACTGTTCTTCGAGGTAGCGCTGGAGGATCTCACCGAGGCCGCAGATCTGTTCCGGCCTATCTACGACCGCACCGGCGGTGTGGACGGATGGGTTTCGCTGGAAGTCTCGCCTCTCCTCGCGCATGACACCAAATCGACGGTTGCCGAAGCCAAGGACCTGCACACACGGGCGCAACGTCCTAATCTGTTCATCAAGATCCCCGGCACCAAAGAAGGACTCCCCGCGATCGAAGAAGCAATCTTCGCGGGCATCCCGATCAACGTCACTCTGTTGTTTTCGGCCGAGCAGTACGTCGCGGCCGCCGATGCCTATATGCGAGGCATCGAACGTCGTATTGAGGCGGGATTGAAGGCCGATGTCTGCTCGGTGGCATCGATCTTTATCAGCCGCTGGGACGCTGCAGTCGCCGGCAAGGTACCGCAGGCGCTCAACAACCAGCTCGGCATCGCCGTCAGCAAGCGTGCCTATAAAGCCTATCGCGGCTTACTGGGCTCACCGCGCTGGATGCGCGCTTACAATGCTGGCGCCCGTCCGCAACGCCTGTTGTGGGCCAGCACCGGCACCAAGGATCCGAAATCGTCGGACGTGCTTTACGTCCAGGCTCTGGCCGCGCCATTTACGGTGAATACGATCCCTGAGGCCACCCTCAAAGCACTCGCCGATCACGGCGTGGTCAGTGCGACCATGCCAATCGATGGCGGCGATTCGGACGAGGTCCTGGCGCGGTTCGCCGCGGCCGGCATCGACGTTCAGGCCCTTGCAGACCAGTTACAAGACGAGGGCGCCAAAGCGTTCGTCAAATCGTGGAACGATTTGACGGACGTGATCACGTCAAAATCCACTGTCCTCAAGCGCGCGAGTTAACTGCCGTGGATGCGAGATCGTCGCTGACTAACGTACGCGGGCCACCGCGGCGAGATCGAGCTGCGCCCGCCAAGAAATCTTCCGTCAAGAACGTACTCGTCGTCGATATCGGAGGGACCTCGGTCAAAATCCTCGCCAGCGGGCACAAAGTACACCGATCATTTCCGTCTGGACCGAAACTGACTCCTCAAGAGATGGTCTCCGGCGTGAAGCGTCTCGCGGCGGATTGGACTTACGACGCGGTTTCGATCGGCTTTCCCGGCCCGGTGCTGCACGGCCGGCTGATTGCCGAACCGTACAACTTAGGCCGTGGCTGGGTCGGGTTCGATTTCGCAGCGGCATTCGGCCATCCCGTGAAGGTCATCAACGACGCCGCAATGCAGGCTTTGGGGAGCTACACGGGCGGCAAGATGCTCTTTCTCGGCCTCGGAACCGGACTCGGATCAACCATGATCGTCGACGGCATCGTGGAGCCGATGGAGCTCGGTCACCTGCCCTACAAGAAGGGCACTTATGAGGACTATGTCGGCAAAGCGGGACTACACCGCCGCGGCAAGAAGAAATGGCGGCGCGAAGTTGCCGACGTCGTAGACCGCCTCATCGCGGCGCTTGAACCCGAAGACACAGTGCTCGGGGGCGGCAACGTCCATAAGCTGAAGACGCTGCCGCCGCACACTCGCGCCGGAGACAACGACAATGCCTTTCGCGGTGGATTTCGGCTGTGGGAGCAAACTCTCTCCGGCAGGCCGAGGTTCGTCGCAAAAAGCGGACCAGAATGATCAGAGAGCGCCTCGCACATGGCCGGACAAGCGGAGACACGCCTTAGGCAATCGATGAGCAAACGCGCGATATGGCGCGCGCTCCAAGATCACCATGTGTCCATGCAGGGCCTGAACCTGAAAAAGCTGTTCGCCAACGATCCAGCGCGCGGTGAGCGGATGACCGCCGAGGCCGTCGGCATCTACTTGGATTACTCAAAAAATCGCGTCAGTGACGAAACCCTCAGGCTGCTCGTCGAGCTCGCCAAGCAATCCGAGCTGCAGGCTCGGATCGACGCGATGTTCCGCGGCGAGAAAATCAACGTAACGGAAAATCGAGCCGCGCTGCATGTGGCGCTTCGTGCGCCGAAAGGCTCCTCCATCGTCGTCGACGGCAAGAACGTCGTGCCGGAGGTCCATACTGTGCTCGACAAGATGGTCGACTTTTCTAATCGTGTCCGTAGTGGGCAATGGAAAGGGCACACCGGCAAACGAATCCGCAACGTCATCAACATTGGTATCGGTGGCTCCGACCTCGGGCCAGTCATGGCCTATGAGGCACTCAAGTACTACAGCGATCGTGCGATGACCTTTCGCTTCGTCTCCAATGTCGATGGCACCGATTTCGTGGAGGCGACACGCGATCTCGATCCAGCGGAAACGCTGTTCATCGTCTCCTCGAAAACGTTCACGACGTTAGAGACGATGACCAACGCACAAAGCGCGCGGGCCTGGTCGCTCGCCGGTCTTGGTGGCGATGCCAGAGCCGTGGCAAAGCATTTCGTCGCGGTATCCACGAATGCCCAAAAGGTCTCAGAATTCGGCATCGATACGGCGAACATGTTCGAGTTCTGGGACTGGGTCGGAGGGCGTTATTCGATGGATTCCGCCATCGGTCTTTCGACCATGCTAGCGATCGGCCCCGATCACTTCCGGGCGATGCTGGAGGGCTTCCATGCAATGGACCAGCATTTCCGCACCGCACCGTTTACGCGCAACCTGCCGGTGCTCATGGGTCTCCTTGCCGTCTGGTACAACAATTTCTTCGGCGCGCAGACCGTCGCCGTGCTTCCGTATGAGCAGTATCTGAAGCGCTTTCCGGCCTATCTCCAGCAGCTCACAATGGAGAGCAACGGCAAGCACGTGACGCTCACCGGTTCACCTGTCGACTACCAAACGGGTCCGATCTACTGGGGGGAGCCCGGCACCAATGGGCAGCACTCCTTTTATCAGCTGATCCATCAGGGCACGCGGCTTATTCCCTGCGATTTCATCGCTTTCGCGCGACCCCTCAATGCACTGGGCAGGCATCATGACATCCTGCTTGCCAATGTGTTTGCTCAGACCGAGGCATTGGCCTTCGGCAAGACCGCCGCGGAGGTCAAGGCGGAGGGCACGCCTGATTGGCTCGTGCCGCATCGTCTATTTGAAGGGAACCGTCCGTCGAACATCTTGCTGCTGGAAACTTTGACGCCGGCAGCACTTGGCAAGTTGGTGGCGCTCTACGAACACAGCGTGTTCACTCAAGGCACTATTTGGCAGATCGATTCATTCGATCAGTGGGGTGTGGAATTGGGCAAGGCTCTTGCCCAGCGCATTATTCCGCAACTCGAGGGTCCGACTGAGCCAAAGCTCGAACACGACAGCTCGACCAATGCACTGATCCGACGCTATCGCAAACTCAAGGGATCCCCCTGATGCCGCGAGGATATGATCGCGTGCTCTATATTTTACCCTTCGATCATCGCGGCTCGTTTCAAACCAAGATGTTCGGCTGGAAGTCGCCGTTAAGCGAGGCGCAGACAGCAGAAATCAGCCGCGCCAAGGAGATCATCTACGACGGATTTAATGCCGCCCTGGCCAATGGCTTGCCGAAGGAAAAGACCGGCATCCTGGTCGACGAACAATTCGGCGCCGGCATCCTGCGCGATGCAAATTCTAAAAACATCATAACCGCCTTGCCGGCGGAGAAGAGCGGCCAGGAGGAGTTTGATTTTGAATACGGCGAGGATTTTGCGCGCCATATCGAAGCCATCGGCCCGACATTCTGCAAAGTCTTGGTACGCTACAACCCGCGGGGCGACCTCGCCTTGAATACGAGGCAGACGACTCGATTGACACGTCTGTCGGAATTTCTGGCTGACCAAAGCCGTAGTCGGTTCATGTTCGAGCTCCTAGTTCCGGCGGAGAAAACGCAGCTCGAGACGCTAAACGGCGATAAAGCGACCTACGATCGCGAGCTGCGGCCACGCTTGATGGTCGAGGCGATCCAAGAGCTTCAGGACGCCGGTGTCGAACCAGATTTGTGGAAGGTTGAAGGCCTAGATCGGCGCGAGGATTGCGAAAGCGTCGTAGCGGCAGCGCGCGCTGGCGGCCGCGACCATGTCGGCTGCATCATTCTTGGCCGCGGCGAGGACGAGTGCAAAGTGCAGCAATGGCTCGGGATCGCCGCGCAGGTGCCGGGGTTTATCGGTTTTGCCGTAGGTCGCACTGTTTTCTGGGATCCGCTGGTCGCCTGGCGGAGCAAAAAGGCGACACGCGAGCAAACAGTCGCCGCGATTGCCAAACGCTATCGCGAGTTCGTCGATCTGTTTGAGCGAGCAAACACACGTTTGCCTTCTGAACTCTCAGATTGCACCGGCTCGGGACATCACTCCTCAAAGGAGGCCTGACACATGCAGTTAGGAATGATCGGCCTCGGCCGCATGGGCGCCAATATGGTCCGACGACTTATCAAGGGCGGCCACCAATGCGTGATTTTCGACCTATCGTCAAAGGCGGTCGCGGATCTGGCGCGCGACAAGGCGGTCGGGGCGTCCTCGACTGCGGACCTCGTGCGCAAGCTTGAGAAGCCGCGGGCGGTCTGGCTGATGGTCCCGGCGGGGGTCGTCGACAAAACGATCGCCGATCTCGCACCTCACCTCGAGAGCGGCGACATTCTCATCGACGGCGGCAACTCGTACTACGTTGACGACATTCACCGGGCGCAAACGCTCGCGTCGCAAGGAATCCATTACGTGGATGTAGGAACAAGTGGCGGTGTCTGGGGGCTGGAGCGGGGTTATTGCATGATGATCGGCGGACCGGTGACGGCAGTCCGGCACCTCGATCCGATCTTCAAGACGCTGGCGCCCGGTACGGGGGATATCCCGCGTACCCCTGGACGGGAGAAAATCGGCGGCACCTCCGAGCTCGGTTACCTGCATTGCGGCGCGAACGGGGCCGGGCACTTCGTCAAGATGGTCCATAACGGCATAGAGTACGGCATCATGGCGGCCTACGCAGAAGGTATGAACATCCTGCGCCATGCGAATGCCGGGGAGCAGCAGCACGCGACCGATGCCGAAACCACGCCGCTGCGCGACCCCGAGCTCTATCGCTACGATCTCAATCTGCGCGACATCGCGGAAGTGTGGCGGCGTGGCAGTGTCATCGCGTCCTGGCTGCTTGACCTCACCGCCACTGCGCTGACCCAGGATCCCGCGCTCGATAACTTTGCGGGCCGAGTCTCCGACTCCGGAGAAGGACGCTGGACGATTAAGGCCGCAATCGACGAGGCTGTGCCGGCTCC
>Ga0306926_10007327_pt1 | contig 11942 bp, 12 predicted proteins | sample flu12Cox44000178_FD_203759 | JGI IMG/M metagenome (GOLD analysis project Ga0306926, IMG submission 203759) | Lab enrichment of tropical soil microbial communities from Luquillo Experimental Forest, Puerto Rico - flux8day.12C.oxic.44.000.178 (v2)... | ecosystem: Environmental > Terrestrial >...
CGCGATATCCGCCGAGCGCCGTCAGGCCCGACGGCAGCAGCAGGATCGCGAACCCCAGCGCAATCAACAGGACCACGGTTATGCCTCGATCGATGACCACGCTCATCACGGCCTTACGCCAATCGCGCACCCCCGTCACCCGCCACGCTCGGCAAGACCTAACCGAAGAACACGGCAATAGCGGTGATGGCGATCATGACGGTCCGCGTCACGCGCCGGTCACACACCGCTAGCGCGTGGACGACATTGCGCCAACGCAGCCCCGACAGCGGGAACTGCAGCACCAGGATCAGGGTGGCGAATGCGGCCCAGCGAAAATCCAGCGACGCGAGGGCAGGCTATTGGGCAAGGCCGGCTTTGTCGCACTGTCCGACATACTGATGTTCCCCGTTTACTGGCATACTCGAGGTTGCCAGCGGCGGAGAACCCCTGTTACAAAGGTGGAAACAGCGGCGAAGCCTCTCTGAACAGGCTCAGGTTTACCGGATAGTTCGTCGAAAGAGAAATCAATACCCGTTGGATTTGTGGTCGGATTCGTGTCTCGTCTGGTGATCATCTCGGCCGAGAATATGGCCTCTTGCAGGATCGTGAGGCGACTGCTCGACCTTTTGGCTAAAGACGTCTCGCTTGTCATGATGGTTCCCAATTTGCCAGTGGATACCAACAACCACCTGGGACGAGCCTGGCGATTGATCAGGTCTGCCTCCATAGGCTTTCTCGTTTTCAAATTCCTCGAAATTCATGTTCATCATGTCATCGCTTGGATCTCAGGGGCGACCATTTGGCAGCAAGCACGGGGCCATGGAGTAAAAATTCGCCGCTATCGATCGGCCGCTGACGACAACTTTCTGACCGACTTGAGGAACGCAGCGCCTGAGTTCACATTGAGTGCCGGCCCCGCAATCCTGAGCAGAACCATCATCGACCTAGCTAGCCGAGGAACCCTAAACTGCCATGGCGGCCGCCTACCTGAATATCAGGGTGCGGGCACTTACATTTGGATGTTAATCCAAGGCGAGCGGCTCGCTTACGCTACAATCCAGCGCATGGCCTACAAACTCGACGCAGGCCCGGTCTTGGCCGAGCGGGCCATTGCCATCCCCCCGAAGTGGTCAGCCTATCGTCTCGACTACGAGCTCGCCGAAGCCGGTGGCCAGTTATATGTGGATGTCGTTCGTCAGTTACTCGAGGGAAAGACTTTTCAACCGATAATTCGTCACGACGCTATGCAGAGCAACCGCGGGTTTCCCAAGCAGGAGCACATGCGCCTTTTCTACGCAACCGGTCGCAAACTTTTTCGGCCAGTCGAAATCCTGAGGCTTATCTGAAACAGACAGGGATCATTGACAGCCTGGCTCACCAATGTTGGTCGCCGGTTGCAGACAGGCAAAGCTGGCTATTCTTTCCAGTAGCTAGCCAAGCTCGGTCCGGCGACAAGCTCTTGCGATCGATCGCGGCGCGGAGGCGCTCGGTTGACGTTTCCCTCGGCGCCTCGGCTTCGATAACCTGCAGCGTGGCAGTTTGCAGCGTGTACAGGCCGAGCATCGTGCAGCGGCGTTCAATTATTTTCGTAATTAGAGTCTCTGTTCCCACTCGACGCGCGCGCTGCCATTAGCTACCCTCACTAGGAAACCGGAGAACATTGCCTAGCACGCTCTGACTCCGATCACCCTAAAGAGCAAAAAGATTAGCATGCACAGAAAGGTTAAGAAAAAAAATTCACTAAGTCGCCCACACGAAGTAGTGCGACCAATGGAATGGCCACGAGGAGATCAGCTCTCTCCGTACCGCCTAGCAGGCTGAGAATGCAGCTGGAAACGCCGGAGCACAACAGGTGGTGAAGCAGGGCTTTGTCACTCTCCCGAGCGCCATGGATGAAGCGGACAATTATACCCGCTGGATCATCTCGTTGTTTTCCAAGCACCTGCGTGGGCGCGTGCTTGAGGTCGGTCTTGGCCATGCCAACTACCGCAATTTTTTGCCTGACTTGTCCTCATATGTCGGAAGCGATATCGATGCGGGGATCATCGCATCGGCGCGTGCGCGCCACCCTAGCGATCGCTTCATCCTAATCGATGTGTGTGCGGACGATTTTCCTGAGCGTCTAGGGCACGGCTCCTTCGACGCCGTGATGTGCTTCAATGTACTGCAATATGTGCGAGATGAGCGGCTCGCGATAGCCAACATGATTGATTCATTGCGCGGAGGCGGCGCCCTCGCCCTGCTTGTTCCGGCTATGCAGTCTCTCTATGGACGCATGGATGAATTGGCGGGGCACCGCTCGCGCTACGAGCGCGTCCAGGTGACCTCGCTGTTCGACGAACTACCTGCGCGCGTGCTGTTCTGCCGCTTCTTCAACCCGATTGGAGCTATCGGATGGTGGGTGAACAATCGTCTCCCGCATAATACTTTGGAGGATGACAACATTGCACGGCAAATTCGACTGTTCGACCGTTACGTCGTTCCGTTATCGCGCACAATCGACCGGTTGAGCCGAGGCTTTTTCGGACAGTCGCTCGCATGCTTGGCGACCAAGACAAGCTGAGATCCTCAGCAAGGGAGGGAACCCCTGGCGCACCGCTCTACAGCGAGGGAGGGTCGTCTAATCGTTTGCGTCAGCCGTCGGCACGCGCCCTTTCGTTCCCTGGTGAGTGGCACAGCTCTTCTCGCCGGCGAATCTCGATCCTGATCGACGCGATGCGGTTTCTGATACCGCTGCCAGCCTCCAGCCTGCTGTGATTCTTTCCGGCCTCGGATTTTCGACCTTGGGTTCTCAATGTCTTACGGATTGCAAATCTTACTTGCAAACTGGAGGGCTGAAAATGGTTATCATCGGCTACGCGAGGGGTCTCGACCAGGGATCAGGAGCTAATTGGACAGATCGGGGCGCTCAAGGCTGCCGGAGCCCAGACAATCTTCCGTGAGAAGAACCGCCTGAGCCAATCAGCCGAAAATTCGCGATCTTGCGGGCTGCCCCTAAGCTGGCGTCGCGGGCGATTCGCGCGGAGCGTTTCACAAGCGAAGAAGGCTGCGAAGCTCATTCCCGCGCCGAACGCTGAGAGGAGCAAAAGCGAGAGGACGGATCGATGCGTATCGTAGTCCCGACTAATAAGGGATCACGATTTGGCTTCGAGATCCTAAATGAGTTTCTAACTCACAAGCGACGCCCGGCCGAAGTGCCGGATCGAGGTGGTGCGCGAAAGGATGAATTGAAGTCACTGAGATCGGCCGGAGAGTATAGCGATAGTTGCTATTCGTGCTGCTTTGGGGACCCGATTGCGAGCCTCCTTCCGTCGTAGACGAACCGTTAAGACCGCACTCCTCAAACAGCTGCTATCTGCGACTTGCATTGGTGCAATTGAGGAATCACGTCGCGGGCATTCCACAGCCTGAACAGAATTACGGGAAACGCTTCAAGGGTAAATCCGCTCGGTCACAATTGGACTAACACACGACTGAGTCGTTCGACGTAGTCGAGCGGAACAGAGGGGTGAGTAGGAAAAACGACGACATGGTCGACGTAGTGCTGCAAGTTAGGCAGTGATCTAGCGAAGGCTGCGAATTGGTCGATCATGGCGCAGTTCCGATAGTAGTATTTTGTGCAATCGAAACCCGCCTCCATCACAGCTCGGACCACAGTATCCCGATCCTCCTCGACTAAGATTGGAAAGTTCAAAAAAGAATCAGCGTTGTCATCCGGCCACGAGGGAACAGTCAGCCAGTTGACACCTCGCAGAACTGAGTGATACGCGCGGGCGTTCCGCAGGCGTATCTCGCGATGGCGTTCGGCGTGGGCGAGTTGTCGCGCCCACTCCCTGAGCTGAAATGATGAAGGCCGGCGCTCATATTCCAATGGTAGAGTCGACCTCAACACAGGATCGGGGTCGTTCTTGGATTGGTTTGTGATCAGGGCGATATCGTGTCGAACGCCTAGTCGGAAGACCGGAAAAGTGAAGTAATTGAAAACCGTGGGCTGAGTTAGGGCGTTCACCTTCAGTCCTTTTATGAAATTGGGCCACATCTCTTTAGCCCTCATAACTGGCCACCCTGCCAACTGCTCGCGTACACTGTCACGCAAAGCCCTAGACTTGGCTACCATCGCGCCGCCGAAATAGGTGCATACGGGCTTGAAAAGGCCGAAGCTGTACATTCCGACATCGCCAAAAGCTCCCACGTGTTGATCTTTGATGCGAGCCCCCAACGCAATGGCACAGTCCTCGATGAGCATTACGCCCTTGCGCGCGCAAAGACCGGCGATCTCTTGAATTCTGTGGTTAGCGGTGTGGTAATGGGTGACGATCACAGCCGCTGTAGTTTCGTCGATTGCCGCCTCAAGCGTTCCCGGCGCCAGATGCGGCGAACGGGGTTCGATATCGACGAAGAGCGGCGTACCCCCAGCCAAATACACCATATTGATCAGGTCAAAGATAGTGAAGGCAGACAATAGCACTTTGCGCCGACCACTCTGTGCAACCGCGTGCTTGACCGCAAAATAAACCGCGAGCCTGCCCCGCGGGAGCGGGATTACATCGTCGACACCGGCGAAGCTGCAAAAAACCTCTTTAAAATGCCCATCGTCGGCATCGTTGAGCGTGTTCGTTGCAACGGCTAGAAGGAAGCCCGAATTGTTAATGTCGTAAAGGCGCTGCCGCGGCTGGATGGTCGCCATGGAATTTGAGCCGGGTTCAAAATTAAATTTTCGCACTTTTTCGGCCGTGCGGCAAGAGCGAGTACGCACCGCTCGCATCGGACCGCACTAACGCTTCGGAGAGAAAAGAGCGTCAAAAGTATTGGAACAAAGGCCGTGGGTTGATCGCGAAATGGGCGACGAACAACTTGAATTGACGATTTTGCTACCCTGCCTCGACGAGGCGGAGACAATCGAGCTGTGCATTGACAGGGCCAGGTCGTATCTCGCCCGCACAAGGGTGCTGGGAGAGGTCTTGGTTGCCGATAATGGATCAACCGATGGCTCGCAACAGTTAGCGATCTCGAAGGGCGCGCGGGTCGTTGCCGTTCGAGATCGCGGCTATGGGTCTGCGCTCCGGCACGGGATTCTGGCTGCGCATGGCCGTTATATTATTATTATGGGCGACGCCGATGATAGCTACGATTTGTCTAATCTCGAAGGTTTCATGGCGAGGCTCCGCGAAGGGGATGACATTGTTATAGGAAATCGATTTCGGGGTAGAATCGCTCCCGGTGCTATGCCACTGCTTCACCGCCTCGGCCGCCCGGTGCTCAGCCATCTCGGACGCCTATTTTTCGGTGTCCGCATAGGCGATTTCCATTGCGAGTTGCGTGGTTTCAATCGCGAACGAATCCGCGCCCTTAATCTGCACACAACCGGAATGGAATTCGCAAGCGAGATGATAATCTCTGCGGCGCTGCGCGACTATCACATTAGCGAAGTACCAACAACTCTAAAGAAGGACGGCCGATCACGGCCGCCGCATTTGCGAACATGGCACGATGGATTGCGACATCTGAGCTTTCTCCTCATGTTCAGCCCAGTGGCCCGGTCGAGATCACTGAAAGAATTCACTTGGATATACACACCTTTCTCGTAGGCGCCATCGCAGTCATAATTCCCGCATTCACCGGATAACGCACTGAGTTTCTGCGCGGCCTGCGCGATTCAGATATAGCGATCAGCATCCCTGGATCGAGCGAGGCGGCCATGGCTGAATATAAGTGAAGTGGGCTTCGGTCGACTTTGGATCACTTGAAGTTCCGATGGTATTGCGACTACTTACAATCGCGCTCACCAGCATTGCGGTTGGCGTTCAACTTGCTCTTACTACTTTTTGTGAGCTATTATGAATATTCCGATTAAACGCGAACAGGTGCTTACTGCGCTCGACGATTGCCCGTCGGAAGGCATATCGGAGCCGGAGACTCGCAGGTTACAAGGATAGGGCTATGCTGCGCCTGTTGGCAGTCGGTGCCTCGGGCTATATCGGCCGCCGGTGGAATGGGCTTGCCCCCATGCGCTCCGAACGCAAGCAAAAAATTTGCGAAGCAAGGGTCTTGCTTTCATACGTATCGGGGGAACGCACCCCGCCCATTGGGGCGGTAATCAGGTTGATTCGTGCGTTCGATCGGCAAGGCGCCCAGTTGCTCGGACTGCCACGCGCCATCGTAAACTGTCCATGGTTGTTGCGGGGATTCGAACCGCTGCGTGGACGCGGAAAACATAGACTGGCTGTCCAGTTGCACCTTGCTGTCATGGTGGCAGAGAGCATGAGCGAGCAAAAGAATCGTCGAGCAAAAATTTCTTCCGTGTTTGGTACCGCTTTTCTAGAAATTATCGCACTACCTTTTCGTGTCTTTCTTGGTCGACGTTACGAATGAACCATACCTTCTTCGATTCCGATTGCATCGTTGTGGGCAGTGGCCCCGCGGGTGTGAGTGTTGCTTTTGCGCTCATCGAATCTGGTGTTCACGTTTTGATGCTTGATGGTGCCAATGACGCAGACACAACTAGCAGGCACTCCGGTGAGCCATGGAAACGGATGCTTGGTAGCGAGCTGGAGGCACTTCTGCCAGAGGACGGGCTTTCGCCAAAGTTGAGAACCCCGGTATCACGGCAGATTGTTAGTAATTTTCAGCAGGCTTGTAACGTGCGGGGCGAAGGTTTTGTCGCGATCGGGGCGAAGGAGCGTGGCGGCCTCTCACATATTTGGGGCGGATTAGTTTGCGAGTATGATGCGGGAGATATCGAAGGCTGGCCTTTATCAATCAAGGATATGCGATCGTCGTATGGTGTCGTAACAAACAGGATTGGAGTAAGCGGCAGCACAACAGATGAGATGGCCGATTTCCTTGGGCGCTCCGGAACTATCCTGCCCGCTCTTCCTATCGGTCCTTCAGCCGTACGATTGTTGGAACGCTATCGTCCTGGTTCACAGGGGCCTGAATTTGGACTGGGGCTCGCCCGTAATACGATTCTATCAGTGGCTCGCGATGGCCGCAGCGCTTGTGATTTGCGCAAGGACTGTTTATGGGGGTGCAAGCGCGGCGCGATATACGATGCGAGGTTCGATTTGAAAGAGCTTAAGCGGAACGATTACTTTCGGCTCTTGGACGATGCGCATGTGGTGGACTTGCGCCGAGTCCGCGGCGGTTGGGAAGTTTCAACCAAAGACGGCAGGAGCTTTGCCGCGCCACGTATCGTAATCGCCGCGGGCACGCTTGGTACTGCGGCTTTACTCATCCAGCTGTTGCCGAATGCACCTGCTGAACTGCCACTGCTCAGTTCCCCGGCTATGGCGATGCCAATTCTTGTACCCGCGAGATTGGGTTACTTGCCTCCGGAGAAGGGTTATTCATTGGCCCAGTTGGTGTATCGCTTGCGATATGGTTACGACGGTCGCGATTTCGTGACTGGTGCGGTTTATGAGATCGAAGGACTGCCAGCCTCTTTCTTCACTGCGCGGCTACCCCTTAGCCGCCGAGCAGGTACTGAAATTTTCAATTTTATCGCCCCAGCACTTCTTGTTGCGACGGGATATTTCCCAGGTACTCAGAGTGACAACAAACTTAGATGGCAGCGAAATGGCAACGGAATATCAGTCGTTGTGCGCGGCGGTGTAAAGGGTGATCTATCAACTAACGTCGACAAAGTGCTTCGCCGCTTGCGGAAAATCTGGTGGCGGCTTGGGGGGCTTATGCTCCCGGGCGCGTCCCTAGCCCAGCCGGGTACTGACGCGCATTTCGGTGGACTTTTTCCCATGGGCCTTCATGGCGCACATGGAACAGATCAGTTCGGCGAGCTAAATGTCGCGCCAGGGGTGTTTGTTGCCGACGGCGCCGCACTTCCGACGGTCTCATCGAAATTTGTTACGCTAACCATCATGGCGAATGCAGATCGCATTGGACGTCACATCGCTCGAGCACATCGCGCCGCCTGATTCTGCATGCGTGCCCGGTGAGGGCCGCTTTGCGGCGCCGACCTATCGCGTCTGATCGTTGCTCATAGGACCAACTAGGATCTGTGCCCGGATAGTTTCATTGAATTCGCATGGCGTCCGCGGCCCAGTACTCTTGCCGCCGTGAACCTTGCACCGGCCGTTCGGCATGGCTGCCGCTCGGCAGGGCTTGCCGGTCCGCTTGGATCGAGCACCGCAGCGGGGAGCAGCGTTCGCCATAACCATCGCGCTCGCGCGCAAGAGGTTCATCGCTCATTTTTGACCATCCCCCCGCCGTCGCTCTCCCGCCGTCCCCCGGCGCATTAAACCGCGATTGTTCGGCAATCGCTGGCTGCCGCAAACGACGGGACTGCTTTGCCGGAAGTTCAGGCAATCGTCTTCCGCCGTCGCCCCCCAGCCGAGAAGGCCACCTCAAGATCAGGCCGGGACTCGGCCGACGCGATTACGGTGCCTAAAGCAAAAGCGTGCTGACCGTGGAAGGCCAGCACGCTTGTAAGCTCATCGGTGATCGGTAGGGATCCAACCTCTCAGGCGACGAGCTGACGACGGCGGCGCGCCAAGGCCAGAATAGCACCCGCAAGCCAAGATCAGGCCCGGCAATCCCGCGCCCACCATGGGGCCGGGTGTCGGTATGACTAATAGATGATATTGAAAAATAATATTATTAGCAGCATTAGAAATGGGAATGCTTAGCATAAGTATCCCGCCGGGAGAAATTCCTATTGCTGAAACTGCGTCGGCTGCACTTTCGGTTAGCGATAACGTGAAATTTCCAAAAACATTTCCGGTGACCGGATCATCAAAATTAACTCCAAAAGCATTTCCGGTGATCAGCGGCGGATTGAAGGTTTGAAAGCTAATATGAAAGTCAGTCCAGGATATAGGAGTGTCATTCCTGAATGACACTGTCCACAGATCCGTGCCTCCCGGCCGTATGGTAACATCCCCGCCTTGGTTCGTACAGGGTTCGGTTACAGGAACGGGTCCAGTGTAGGAAGAACCAGAGTGCCTATGTTTATAGTGGTAGCCACAGCGTTTCCAAAAGCTAAGGGCACGATCAGCAATGCCATAGCGATTGAACAAAGATAGGTTTGCGATTGGGTTATTTTCATCGGTCCCTCCCCTTCCCTTTGTGGAGCTAAGTTAGCAGGGTTAATGGTTTCCAGAAAGCCCATTTACCGGGCGAGTGTTGTTGATCCTGGCTCGAAGTTAATAGCTTTACCTGTAACCTATTGCAGCCGAGGCCCGTTCTTAAGGGGATCAGCGGCATGATCTTCCTCCGTCGCCTGTGGAAGATACGGTAGCTGAGAACCAGCATCCGTCTGCCGAACCATCACGTCAACGCCCAGTACCCAATGATGCAGCGGTGAAGAAATTTGCTGCGGCAAGAAGCAAGTTATGAATGGCGATTTAGCTGCGGGGCTTGGCCGCCAAAGGGAGCGATCGCGGTGCCGCTCTCCACTCGAGTTTTGTCGCGTCGGTAAACGCTCCTCGGTGTAGCGCGCCCGCCAGGATGATCGGTGCGTAGCGACGGCCCCCGTCGGCTGCTGCACGGGGCATTCGCAAACCAGTTCGCGTGGGGCGCCACACCGGCACATTTCGTCAGCCGCCAGCCCCCGTCCGCAAGCCGTTGGACGGTTATAGCGGCATTGTTTTGGCCCGACATCCGGCACCGAGCACACGAACTCGCAGTCATCCGGCGCGCGCAGCGGGGCGCCATGAGGGCGAGAATGCATAAAAGAGCCATGCCACCGCGCCCGGCAGCGAACTAATCGCCAGGACGAAGCCGAAGCACACCGAGAACAGCAATGCCCGTTCCGGCGCAATGCCGTGGTTGCCGAGGAGCGAGATGACGGCGAGTTCCCGCAGGCCCCAGCCGCCGATGGAGATCGGGACGAGGGTCACGCCAAGTATGACCGCGAATAATACGGCGGCATCGGTAACCGGCAGCACGAGCCCCTGCGCCCGTCCGATTGACCAAATGACAGCGATAGTGAGCACGTGAATGAGACATCCAATGCCGAGGATCCTTGGGCCCTTTGGCCCGAGAAGAACGTCGCGGCTATCCAGAGCCAACGCTCCCAACCAACCGGAATAACGCCATCGAGCAAGCAACGGGGCGATCCTCGGCGCCAGCAATAGGCCGAATGCGCCAGCGAGCAGCAACCCGCCGTAAGAGACGAGCACCACGCCGCGATATCCGCCGAGCGCCGTCAGGCCCGACGGCAGCAGCAGGATCGCGAACCCCAGCGCAATCAACAGGACCACGGTTATGCCTCGATCGATGACCACGCTTATCACGGCCTTACGCCAATCACGGCTTATTTGAGCCAGCATCCAGGCGCGCACCCCGTCACCCGCCACGCTCGGCAAGACCTGAGCGAAGAACACGGCAATAGCGGTGATGGCGATCATGACGGTTCGCGTCACGCGCCGGTCACACACCGCTAGCGCGTGGACGACATTGCGCCAACGCAGCCCCGACAGCGGGATCTGCAGCACCAGGATCAGGGTGGCGAATGCGGCCCAGCGAAAATCCAGCAACGCGATGGCCGAGAGGGCCTGGCTAAAATCGATTCGCCGCGACAGATACCAGAAACACGCCCCAGTCACGAGCAGCTTGGCAGTAAAAATCGCGAGTTTCTTGGCTCCGCCCCCATGCGACGGGCTCGTGGTGTCAAGATGTCTCGCCACGCCAGCTCATCCAACTTAGCTTCCGGTTCACCATGTTCCCGCAACGTCATCCCGGGGTCGCGGCGAAAGAGTCGTCGTGAACGGTAGTGGCCGAAGGGAACGCCAAGTTCAAGCGTTGAATCGCCCAGACCTAAGCGATTTTCTGGACTGCCCGGAAGCCGAATGGGACGACGCGGATGGGTGAACGCGGCTGACAATTTTGCTGACCACGGTGCGACCGCCAAGCTTCGAAGATGAAAGCTTGCAGCGCGCAGCCTTCGCACCAACCTGGCTTCGAGTATTCGATAGGGGGTGCCTGGTCGATTGAGGGCAATGACCCTCACTTTGTCATTGTGCGAGGCCCACCATTGGCTCAGCGGCAGCGGTTAATCCCGGCATAGCGGATCACCTCCGCTAGCTTGGTGTTCTGGCTTATTTGGGCGAGCTTAAGACCTGCCGATGACGGCGAGGGTAACTGTCCGCGCTCCCTCTCCAAGAAATTGCCGTCCAAATCCAGTTGTTGCGGAAGAGGCCGGCGAATTCCGCCCTTTAATTAATCGGCCTGACGGATCGTAGTGACGGGTTATATTATTTGCGCTTTCCGTGTTGATGCGCCTTGCGTAGGCGCACCCCAGGACCGCCACCATTCCCATCGATGAATTCCACGCCGGCGGCCTCCAATGTGCGCCGAACCGCCGAGTCATTTGCCGTGGTCATTGACGTCTCTCCCACCGCTAGCTCGGCCCGCCGGATCGTGGTGACGCCGAGAGTCGACTCGCGGGCGAGGTCTTCAGCACTCCAGCGGAGGAGGGCGCGGGCAGCTCTGATTTGAGCACTAGTCAGAGGCTTTAGCTTCATGTTGACATATTTTATACCGTGCGGTCTAAATCATACCTACCAGTCTGAATAAGACCGACTCGTCAGTTGCTCAGGAGAGGCCATTTTCAATGGTGAAGAAAGAGATGACGGCGCACGTGTGGACAAAATCTCCCGAGGGACGCCGCTGTTTCATCGGTGGATCCGACGCCCGGATCATCATGGGCAGCGATGAAGCCGCCCTTGTCCGCCTATGGCGGGAGAAAAGGGGTGAAGCCGAGTCAGAGGACCTGTCTGGCAACCTCATCGTGCAGCTTGGCTCAGCGACCGAGGAGCTCAATCGCTCCTGGTATGAGCGCAACACCGGCCGACAGGTCCGCGACGTGCGGCGCCGGGTCAGGCATTCGGCAATTGCGTGGATGATGGCCACCCTCGACGGAATCGTGGAGGGCACGGAGGCGGTGTTCGAGTCCAAGTTCATGCTGCCGTGGTCCTTCTCGGAAGAAGCAGCCGCCGAAAAAT
>Ga0306926_10007329_pt1 | contig 11940 bp, 10 predicted proteins | sample flu12Cox44000178_FD_203759 | JGI IMG/M metagenome (GOLD analysis project Ga0306926, IMG submission 203759) | Lab enrichment of tropical soil microbial communities from Luquillo Experimental Forest, Puerto Rico - flux8day.12C.oxic.44.000.178 (v2)... | ecosystem: Environmental > Terrestrial >...
CGCCGCCGTAATCGGCGATCTGCCGGCTGTGCAGCCGGTCGTAGAGCACGCCGACGCACAGGAACAGCGCGCCCGAGATGAGCCCGTGCGACACCATCTGCACCATGGCGCCATCGACCCCCATGCCAGCCCCCTGGAGGCTGCCGGTGTTGCGCACGATTTCGTACATCACGAAGGCACCGAGTGTCACGAAGCCCATGTGCGAGATCGAGGAGTAGGCGATGAGCTTCTTCATGTCCTGCTGCACGAGCGATACGTAGCCGATGTAGATCACCGCGATCAGCGACAGCGCGATCACCAGCAGATCGAGCTCGCGGCTGGCGTCGGGCGTGACCGGGAGCGAGAAGCGCAGGAAACCGTAGCCGCCCATCTTCAGCATGATGGCCGCGAGGATCACCGAGCCGCCGGTCGGCGCCTCGACGTGCGCATCGGGAAGCCAGGTATGCACCGGCCACATCGGCACCTTGACCGCGAAGGCGAGCAGGAAGGCCACGAAGATCCAGCGCTGCTCCAGGAGCGACAGCGGCAGTGCCTGGAAGCCCGCGATCGAGTAGGTGCCGGACTTGACGTACATGTAGATGAGCGCCGCCAGCATGAACACCGAGCCGAGGAAGGTATAGAGGAAGAACTTGATGGTGGCGTAGACGCGCCGCGGTCCGCCCCAGATGCCGATGATGAGGAACATCGGGATCAGCATCGCTTCCCAGAAGAAGTAGAAGAGCAGCGCATCGGTGGCGGCGAACACCCCGATCATCAGCCCTTCCATGATGAGGAAGGCGGCGTAGTACTGCGCCGGGCGCGTCTCGATCACGGTCCAGCCGGCAATCACGACCGGCACGGTCATGAATGCGGTGAGCACGATGAGGGGCAACGAGATGCCATCCACTCCGAGGGCGTAGTACGCCTGGAAGCGCGGGATCCATGGCAGCTTCTCGATGAACTGCATGGCGGCGGTGGTGGTCTCGAAGTGCGCCCACAGGGGGACGGCGAGCGCGAGCGTCGCGAGCGAGGCGGCGAGCGCCAGCCAGCGCCCGATGACGATGTTGCGATCGCCGAGCAGCAGCATGACTACGCCGGTAGCGATCGGCAGCCAGATGAGGACGGAGAGCAGCGCGTGCATCGTGAGGCGCGTCCCTGTCAGCCGTGGAAGTGCATCAGGAACCAGCCGAGCAGCAGCGCGAGTCCGATCATCATCCAGAAGGCATAGGAGTAGAGGTAGCCGTTCTGCACGAGTCGCAGCACGCTGCCGAACCAGCTCACCCCTTCGGCCGTGCCGTTCACCAGCGCGCCATCGATCAGCACCTCATCGCCGCCCCTCCACAGGCCGATGCCGATCCCGCGCGTGAGCGGGGTGATCACCTTGTCGTTGAACCAGTCGAAGTAGTACTTCTGCACCAACACGCGATACAGCCAGCTGAATCTGTGCGCCGCGCGGTCCGCCCACTGCGGGTGACGCAGGAAGAAAAAGTAAGCGGTGGTAGCGCCTGCGACCGCCAGCCAGAACGGCGGCGAGAGCAGCCCGTGCAGCGCGAAGGACATCCACACCGGCGGCGCGAACTCCTCCGCCAGCCTGGCCGTGACATCGTTGGCCTCCAGCACGAAGATCGAGCGTCCCCAATAGTCGCCGAACAGCACCGGCACGACGGTGATCGCGCCGATCACCGCCGAGGGAATCGCGAGCGCGATGAGCGGTACGGTCACCACCGCCGGGCTCTCGTGGGGATCGCCGCCGTGGCCATGCTCGTCACTGACCGCATGCTCCTCCGCCCCGTGCGCCGGCGCCGCCTCGCGAAAGCGCTCCGGTCCGTGGAAGGTGAGGAACAGCAGCCGGAACGTGTAGAGCGCAGTGACGAAAACGCCGAGGAGCACGCACCAGTAGGCGAACGGAGCACCCCAGCGATGCGACGCGTGGACCGCCTCGATGATGGCGTCCTTCGAGTAGAAGCCGGCGAAGAACGGTGTGCCGACGAGCGCCAGCGCGCCGATCCAGCAGGTGACCGCGGTGATCGGCATGTATTTCGCGAGTCCGCCCATGCGGCGCATGTCCTGCTCGTGATGCAGCGCGATGATCACCGAGCCCGCGGCGAGGAACAGCAGCGCCTTGAAGAAGGCGTGCGTCATCAGGTGGAAAATGGCCGCGCCGTAGGCCGAGGCGCCGAGCGCGACCGTCATGTAGCCGAGCTGCGAGAGCGTCGAGTAGGCGATCACCCGCTTGATGTCGTTGTTCACCACCCCGAGCAGGCCCATGAAGAATGCCGTGATCGCCCCGATCACCATCACGAACGACAGCGCGGCGTCCGAGTACTCGAACAGCGGCGACATGCGCGCCACCATGAAGATGCCCGCGGTCACCATGGTGGCGGCGTGGATCAGGGCCGAGATCGGTGTCGGACCTTCCATCGAGTCCGGTAGCCACACGTGCAGCGGCACCTGCGCGGACTTGCCCATGGCGCCGATGAACAGGCAGATGCAGATGAAGGTGAGCGCCGCGACGCCGGAAGTCGAGCTCATCGGCAGCACCGCCTGCGCAATGGCCGGTGCCGCGGCGAATGCCGTGCGGTAGCTCAGGGAGCCGGTGTAATAGGCGATGGCGGCGATGCCCAGCACGAAGCCGAAGTCCCCGATGCGGTTGACGATGAAGGCTTTCAGTGCCGCGAAGGTGGCGCTCGGGCGCGTGTACCAGAAACCGATCAGCAGGTACGAGACCACGCCCACCGCTTCCCAGCCGAAGAACAGCAACATGAAGTTGTTCGCCATCACCAGCATCAGCATGGAGAAGGTGAACAGCGAGATGTAGCTGAAGAAGCGCGTGTAGCCCGGGTCATCCGCCATGTAGCCGATGGTGTACACGTGCACGCACAGCGACACGAAGGTGACCACCGCCATCATGAGGGCGGTGAGGCGGTCGATGAGGAAGCCGACCTCCATGTGCATGCCATCGCTCACCAGCCAGGTGTACACCGGGGCGTCATAGAGCGGCGCGTTATCGAGGTACACCTGCTTCAGCACCAGCAGCGAGAGTACGCACGACACCCCCACCGCGAGACAGGTGACGGTGTGCGCGCCGGCGCGCCCGATGAGGCGGCCGCCGAGGCCGGCAATGATCGAGGCGAGCAGCGGCAGCACAGCGATGGCGAGCAGCACGTTGGGGTTGAGCGGATGCACGCTGTTCAGCCCTTGAGGGTATTGAGGTCCTCGACCTCGATCGTGCGGCGCTCGCGGAACAGCACCACGAGGATCGCAAGTCCGATGGCGGACTCGGCCGCGGCAACCGTGAGGATGAAGAACACGAACACCTGGCCGTTGAGGTCCCCCAAGTAGCGCGAGAAGGCGATGAAGTTGAAGTTCGCGGCGAGCAGCAGCAGCTCGACGCACATCAAGAGCAGGATGAGGTTCTTGCGGTTGAGAAAAACCCCCGCCACCGCAATGGCGAACAGCACCGCGGAAAGCGTCAGCTGCTCTGCGAGTGAGATCACTGGCGCGGCTCCGGATTCATCTTCACCAGCCGCAGCCGGTCCTCGGGCCGCACCGCCACCTGCGCCGAGACGTCCTGCTGCTTGTAGCCCGGGCGGTGGCGCAGCGTGAGGGCGATGGCGGCGATGATCGCCACCAGCAGCAGCATGGCGGCAAGCTCGAGCGGGTAGGCGTAGCGCGTATAGAGCACGCGCCCGAGCTCGAGCGTGTTGCTGTAGCCCGGCGGCGAGGGCGTACCGCCGTGACTCGCATCGATGCCGAGCCCGCCGCGCGCCCACACGACGCCCACGATCTCGAATACCACCGCGCCCGCGGTGAGGCAGCCGAGCCACCAGAAGCGCGTGAAGCCCTCGCGCAGCCGCTCGAGATTGATGTCGAGCATCATGACGACGAACAGGAACAGCACCATCACCGCGCCGACGTACACCAGCACCAGCACCACCGCGAGGAACTCGGCCTCGAGCAGCAGCCAGATCGCGGCCGCGGTGACGAAGCACAGCACCAGCGCGAGGGCGGAGTACACCGGGTTGCGCGAGGTGATCACCCCGAGGGCCGCCAGCACCAGGATGGCCGCGAACACGTAGAACAACACCTGGATCAGCATGGTGCGCGGTGTCTCACCGGTAAGGGGCGTCCGCGGCCTTGTCGGCCGCGATCATCGCTTCGTAGCGCTCGCCAACCGCGAGCAGCTTGTCCTTGCTCATGATGTTCTCACCGCGCTTTTCCATGTGGTACTCGTGAATGCGGGTGAGCACGATGGCATCCACCGGGCAGGCTTCCTCGCAGAAGCCGCAGTAGATGCACTTGAAGAGATCGATGTCGTAGCGCGTGGTGCGCCGGGTGCCATCGGGGGCAACGTCCGAGTCGATGGTGATGCAGACCGCGGGGCACACTGCTTCGCACAGCTTGCAGGCGATGCAGCGCTCCTGGCCGTTCGGGTAGCGGCGCAGGGCGTGCAGGCCGCGAAAGCGCGGCGACTGCGGCGTCTTCTCCTCGGGGTAGTTGAGGGTGTACTTGTTGGCGACGAACGTGCGTGCCGTCACCATCATCCCCTTGAGGAGCTCGGGCAGCAGGAACGTCTTGAGAGGGTTGAGCGCCACGGGTAAATCCCCTTCAGTGGTACCAGGGCCGCGCCCACGGCCCGATGCGATACAGGGCCATGATCATCTCCACCCCGATCCACACCAGCGTCACCGGGATGAGCGCCTTCCAGCCGAGACGCATGATCTGGTCGTAGCGGTAGCGCGGGAAGGTGGCCCGGAACCACAGGAACAGGAACACGAGCACGAACGCCTTGAGGAACAGCCAGGCGAAGCTCGGCGCGCCGAGCCAGGCAATCCACCAGGGAGCCGACGCCAACCCCGGGTAGCCCTCGAGCGGCCCGTGCCAGCCGCCGAGGAAAAACACCGCGGTAAGCGTCGAGATCAGGATCATGTTGGCGTACTCGGCGAGGAAGAACAGTGCGAACGCCATCCCCGAGTACTCGACGTGGAAGCCGGCGACGATCTCGGACTCGCCCTCCGCCACATCGAAAGGTGCGCGGTTCGTCTCGGCGATCCCCGAGATGAAATACACCATGAAGAGCGGGAAGAGCCAGAACCAGTTCCACGACAGGATCCCGCCCGCCTGGGTGGCGACGATCGTGCCGAGATTCATGCTGCCGGTCGCCATGAGCACGCCGACGAGCGCAAACCCCATGGCGATCTCGTACGACACCATCTGCGCCGCCGAGCGCATGGCGCCGAGGAAGGCGTACTTCGAGTTCGCCGCCCAGCCGGCGATGATGACGCCGTAGACCCCCATGGAGGTGAGCGACAGCAGGTACAGCAGTCCCGCGTCAGCCTTCGACACCACCACCGTCGGTGACAGCGGAATCACTGCCCAGGCGGCGAACGCCGGGATGAGCGCGATGATGGGCGCGAGCCGAAAGAGCAGCTTGTTGGACTTCGCCGGGATGATGACTTCCTTGAGCAGCAGCTTGAACACGTCGGCGAAGGGCTGGCCGACGCCTGGCAGGAGGCCGAAGATGCGCACGCGATTCGGCCCACGGCGCAGCTGCATCCAACCGATGACCTTGCGCTCCCAGAGCGTCAACAGCGCCACCAGGATGATCAGCGCGACGGTGATGACAAGGATCCAGAACGTGGACTGCGCGTAATCCGGCAGCGACATCCAGAGCGTTGTAAGGTTATTCAGCACCCTGCCCTCGCCCCTCAGTAAGTCGCCAGCGGTGTGCGCCCGTCGCGCGTTCTCTGCAGCGATGGGGCGCGGCGCACGAGGGCATCGACCTGGTACATGGGCACATCCGTCACCGTCACGGGCGGTGTGGTGCGCGGGCCCTCGGCGGGCGGCAGCACGACGTGTGTGCCGTCGTACGCTCCCGGCGCAACGCCCGCGCAGAGCCCACGCACCTCGGCGAGCACCTCCTCCGAGGACTGGTACTCGAAGCGCGGAAGGTTGAGGAGATTCCCGAGTACCCGCAGCACTTTCCATCCCGGCCGTGCCGCGCCCAAGGGAGTTGCCGCGCCGCCCTGGCTCTGCCAGATGCCCTCGCAGTTCACGTAGGTGCCGGAGGTCTCCGCGAATGTGCCGATCGGGAGGATGAGGTGTGCGCTGCGCTTCACTTCCTCGCTCGCAAACGGCGTGATCGCCACCACGAACTCCGCCTGTGCCAGCGCGCGGTGCGCCTCGGGACCCAGGGTATCGATCCCGGGCTCCATCCCCCCGAAGAGCACGTAGGCCCGCAGCGGCTTGGCGAGCATCTCGCGTGCCGCGAGTCCCGGTGTGGTGAGTCTCTTGCCACCCGCCTCGCGATGCGGCACGGCGCCGGCGAGATAGGCACCCGCGGCATTCGCGCCCTCGGCGATGCGGCCGAAACTCGCCCCGCACATCTCAGCCAGCGCCGCGCCGAGCGCCCGCAGATCGGCGAACGCCGGATGGCGCGCGGCGAGCGCGCCGAGCCACACCGCACGGCGCGGCCCGGAGAGGAGCGCCTCGACCGCGGCGCGGTGTGCGTCCGTGACGGGTGTCACGTGGACTACGTCCGAGAGATGCGCGGGGACCGTCTGACCGGTCGCGGCGGCCGCCGCGCCAAGCAGCGCCGCGAGCTCCGCCACCATGGCGCCCGGGGCGCACAGCAGGTAGCCGGCGAGCGGAAAGAGATACGGGAAGCGCGCCGGATTCAACATCGCGACCTTCGCACCGTGCAGCGCCGCCTTGCGCACGCGGTGCGCGAGGATCGGTGCCTCGCGGCGCAGATTCGCGCCGATCACGAGCAGCGCATTCAGGCCATCCACCTCCGCGATGCGCAGGCCGAGCGTCGGAAAGGCCGGGTCTGCCGCCTGGTCCCGCACGTCGCGCTGCCGCAGGCGGTGGTCGATGTTGTTCGAGCCGAGCGCGCGGGCGATACGCGCGGCGAGGTACAGCTCCTCGATCGTGCTCGAGGGGTGCGCCAGCACCCCGAGATTCGCGCCGCGATCCTTCAGGCCCTCGGCCACCTGCATGAGCGCCGGCTCCCACTCGCTCTCCAGCCACTCGGTGCCGCGCCGCACGAGCGGCGTGCGCAGCCGGTCGGGGCTGTAGACGCCCTCGTAGCCGAAGCGGTCGCGGTCAGCGATCCAGATCTCGTTGATCGCCTCGTTCTCGCGCGGCACCACGCGCATCAGCTTGCCGCGCAACACGTGGCCGAAGAGATTCGAACCCACCGCATCGTGTGGGGAGACGAGCGGCACCGCGCTCATCTCCCAGGAACGTGCAGTGAAGCGGAAGGGCTTGGAGACGAGTGCTCCCACCGGGCACAGATCGATGACGTTGCCGGAGAGCTCGTGGTTCACCGTGCTCTCGATGTAGCTGCGCACCTCCATGTGCTCGCCGCGACCGATCATGCCGAGCTCCTGGATGCCGGCGATCTCATCGGTGAAGCGTACGCAGCGGGTGCACTGGATACAGCGGGTCATGTCGGTGGCGATCAGGGGACCCAAGCTCTCATCGGCTACCGAGCGCTTGCCCTCGTTATAGCGCGAGATGTCGCGACCGAAGCCGACCGCGAGATCCTGCAGCTCGCACTCCCCGCCCTGATCGCAGATCGGGCAATCGAGCGGGTGATTGATGAGCAGAAACTCCATGGTGGCGCGCTGGGCATCGATGGCGCGGCGTGACTTGGTGAAGACCTTCATGCCTTCGGTCACCGGGGTGGCGCACGCCGGCAGGGGTTTGGGGGCCTTCTCCACCTCCACCAGGCACATGCGGCAGTTGGCCGGGATGGAGAGCTTCTCGTGGTAGCAGAAGCGCGGGATGTAGATGCCGCTCCGGTCGGTGGCGCGAATGACGGTCTCGCCCTTGTGCGCCTGCACCGGCACGCCGTCGACTACGATGTTGACCAGGTCGTCCGCCATGAGTGTGTCCGTTCGTGCGCGCTCAGGCCGCCTGCGCCCCCAGCCCATCGGTCACGAGGCTCCGTCCGCCGTGATCGATCATGTACTCGAACTCGTGCCGGTAGTGCTTGAGGAAGCTCTGCACCGGCCAGGCCGAGGCGTCGCCAAAGGCGCAGATCGTGTGCCCCTCGATGTGGTTCGCCACATCGAGCAACAGTCCCAGCTCGGTGCGGCTCGACTGCCCGGCGAGCACGCGCTTGAGCATGCGGTTCATCCAGCCGGTGCCCTCGCGGCAGGGGGTGCACTGCCCGCAGGACTCCATCATGTAGAAACGCGAGACGCGCTCGAGCACCCGCACCATGCAGGTGCTCTCGTCCATGACGATGGCCGCGCCGGTGCCGAGCGCGGAGCCCGCGGCCTTCACGGAGTCGTAGTCCATGTTGGTTTTCAGCATGGTCTCGCCCGGTACCACCGGCACCGAAACGCCGCCGGGGATCACCGCCTTCAACTTGCGCCCGCCGCGCACCCCGCCGCAGAGCGCGAGCAGGTCCGCGAACGGAATCCCGAGCGGCAACTCGATGTTGCGCGGCTTCGCCACGTGCCCGGAGACCGAGTAAATCATGGTGCCGGCCGAGTTCGGCGGCCCGAGGCCCACAAACCACGCCGGACCCTTGCGCAGAATCGTCGGCACCGAGGCGAAGCTCAGGGTGTTGTTGACGGTGGTGGGTGCACCGAAGACCCCGAAATTCGCCGGGAACGGCGGCTTGTTGCGCGGCTTGCCGGGTTTGCCCTCGAGCGATTCGAGGAGCCCGGTCTCCTCACCACAGATGTAAGCGCCCGCGCCGACGAAGGTGTGCAGATCGAAGTCTATTCCTGAGCCCTGCACGTTCTTGCCGAGCAGCCCCGCCGCATAGGCCTCCGCGAGCGCCGCCTCGAAACGCGGCACCGGCTCGCCGAGGAATTCGCCACGGATGTAGTTGTAGGCGACGGTGGAGTTGGTGGCGTAGCCGGCGATGGCGAGCCCTTCGATCACGGCGTGCGGGTTGTAGCGCAGGATGTCGCGGTCGTGGCAGGTGCCCGGCTCGCTCTCGTCCGAATTGCACACCAGGTACTTCTGCACCGGCGAGTTGCGCGGCATGAAGCTCCACTTGGTGCCGGTGGGAAAGCCTGCACCGCCGCGGCCGCGCAGGCCCGAGGCCTTGACCTGATCGATGATAGTGCCGCGCTCCGGCTTCTCACGCAGCAGCCGCTCCCACACGTCGTAGCCGCCGATGCTGCGGTAGGTGGCGAGCGTCCACGAGCGCTCGAGCTTCAACGGCTCGAACACCAGCAGATTCATCTTGTCGGCGTACTTGCTTTCCAGGTCGCTCACTTCAGCTCATCCAGGATCGCATCGAGCTTCTCGGGGGTGAGGTGCTCGTGGAACACGTGATCCACCATCATCATCGGCGCTCCGGTGCACGCGGCGAGGCACTCCTGCTCCTCCTTGAGGAAGATGCGGCCATCCGGCGTACTCTGATTGGCGCGAATGCCGAGCTTTCTCTGCGCATGGGTGAGCAGCTCCTCGCCACCGTTCAGCATGCAGGAGATGTTGGTGCAGATGCTGACGTGGTGGCGCCCGCAGGGGTGGGTCTCGAACATCGAGTAGAAGCGCGCCACCTCGTACACCTGCACCGGCGGCAGCTTCAGGTACTCGGCGACCGCGTCCATGAGATCCGCGGTGAGGAAGCCCTGGTTCTGCTCCTGCGCGGTCCGCAGCGCCGCGAGTGAGGCCGAGCGCTGCCGTCCGGGCGGGAACTTCGCCACCCAGTGATCGATCTCGTGCCGCGTCGCCTCCGAGAGCAGCGACAGCTTGCTCACCATCTGCGTGCCGCCGACCCCGACGCTGCTGCGCTCGCTCATCGGTCGATTTCCCCGAAGACGATGTCCTGCGTGCCGATCACCGCCACCACGTCCGCGATCATGTGGCCGCGCACCATCTCCTCGAGCGCGGCGAGGTGCGCGAAGCCCGGCGGGCGGCACTTGAGGCGGTAGGGTTTGTTGGCGCCGTCGGAGACCAGGTAGACGGCGAACTCGCCCTTGGGTGCCTCGATCGCGGCGTAGGTGTCGCCCTCGGGTACTTCGAAACCTTCGGTGAAGAACTTGAAGTGGTGGATGAGCGCTTCCATGTCTTCCTTCATGCGCTCGCGCCGCGGCGGCCGCACCTTGCGGTCATCGATCATGGTGGGACCCGGATTGGCGCGCAGCCACTCGATGCATTGGCGGATGATGCGATTCGCCTGCCGCATCTCTGCCACGCGCACCAGGTAACGGTCGTAGCAGTCGCCGTTCACCCCGACCGGGACGTCAAAGTCCATGCGGTCGTAGACCTCGTACGGCTGCTTCTTGCGCAGGTCCCAGGCGATGCCGGAGCCGCGCAGCATGGGACCTGAGAACCCAAGCTGCATGGCGCGCTCCGGGCTCACCACTCCGATGTTGACGGTACGCTGCTTCCAGATGCGGTTGTCGGTGAGGAGTGTCTCGAAGTCATCCACCGCCGGCGGGAAGGCCTCGGTGAACGCCTGCAGGTAATCGAGCATCGTGCCCTGGCGCGCCTCGTTCAGGCGCGCCGCATCCTTCGCCGAGCGCCAGCGCGAGGCCTGATACTTCGGCATCGACTCGGGCAGGTCGCGGTACACCCCGCCCGGGCGGTAGTAGGTGGCGTGCATGCGCGTGCCGGACACCGCCTCGTACACGTCCATGAGCTCCTCGCGCTGCTTGAAGCACAGCAGAAACACCGTCATCGCGCCGATGTCGAGGGCGTGCGAGCCGAGGAACATGAGATGGTTCAGGATGCGCGTGATCTCATCGAACATCACGCGGATGTACTGCGCGCGCTCGGGTGGCTCCATGCCGAGCAGCCGCTCGATGGCGAGCACGTAGGCGTGCTCGCTGCACATCATCGAGACGTAGTCGAGCCGGTCCATGTAGCCGATCGACTGGTTGAAGGGCTTCGATTCGGCGAGCTTCTCGGTGGCACGGTGCAGCAGCCCGATGTGCGGATCGGCCTTCCGGATCACCTCGCCATCGAGCTCGAGCACCAGACGCAGCACGCCGTGAGCGGCCGGGTGCTGTGGCCCGAAGTTCATGGTGTAGTTGCGGATCTCGGTGGCGGGAGTCGCGGCCATCATCGTGCCTGCGGGTCTTTCAGCGCTGGCTCGTAGCGGTGGTCGTGGCGGATCACCTTCGGCACGAGCACCCTTGGAGTAATGCTCACCGGCTGGTATACCACCCGTCGCCGCTCCGGGTCGTACTGCACCTCGACGTTACCGATCAGCGGGAAGTCCTTGCGGAATGGGTGACCGATGAAGCCGTAATCGGTGAGGATGCGGCGCAGGTCCGGGTGACCGCGGAAGAGGATGCCATACAGGTCGAAGGCTTCGCGCTCGAACCAGTTGGCGCTCGCCCAGATGTCGACGACGGAGTCGAGCACCGGCTCTGCCGTGTCGAGACACACTGCCTTCAGTCGCAGCCGCTGGTTGTGAGTGATCGAGAGGAGGTTGTAGATGACTGCGAAACGCCCGGCCGCGTCGGCAGCGGGCGGCGCGCTCTGCGCCTGACGCGCGCGGCTGAACCCCGAGCGCGTGGCGCCCTCGGTCTCCCAGTCGTCGCGACCGTAATGCAGGTAGTCGACACCGGCGAGATCCATGAGCATCTCGAATTTGAGCTCGGCGGTGTCGCGCAGCGCGCGGCAGACGGTGAGGAGTGAGGCTGCCTCGACCTGGTATGCGAGCTCCTGGGCGCGCGATGGCAGGCGCCGCACGCTGCCCTTCAGCTGCGCGTCGACCTTGCCTGCGAGAGCCTCGATGCGCTCGCTCACCTCAACGACCTCTCATATGCTTTATCCGGCGATGGCGCCGGTGCGGGCAATCTTCTTCTGCAACTGCACGATCCCATAGATCAGCGCTTCCGCCGTCGGCGGGCACCCGGGGACGTAGACATCCACCGGCACGATGCGGTCGCAACCGCGCACGACCGAGTAGGAATAATGATAGTAACCGCCGCCGTTGGCGCACGAGCCCATCGAGATGACCCAGCGCGGCTCGGCCATCTG
>Ga0306926_10007332_pt1 | contig 11939 bp, 8 predicted proteins | sample flu12Cox44000178_FD_203759 | JGI IMG/M metagenome (GOLD analysis project Ga0306926, IMG submission 203759) | Lab enrichment of tropical soil microbial communities from Luquillo Experimental Forest, Puerto Rico - flux8day.12C.oxic.44.000.178 (v2)... | ecosystem: Environmental > Terrestrial > Soil...
CGGGCCGGAGATGCTGGGTGGCACGGCGCTGACCAATCTCTACCGGATGGACCCGATCGCCTGCGGGAACCCGATCGGTTGGACGATCAAGACTCTCGGTACGAAGCTATCAAAGATGCTGGATCGTGCAGGGTATCCGGCGGTCGCCGCGTTGGTGGATTACGACGCAGTGCGGGACATGCTGGCCCAGGTCGAGGCCTGCGCGCGCGAGCTCTATGCGACCAAGCGCAACACCGTAAAGCACAATCGTGGCACCGACATCTTTGAGGCCGGCAACATCCGCTTCGGTCTCGAAATGCGACGCCTGGCGATGGGCGATGGCGGTCTCGCCATACACGTGCTGGCCGATATCGGCGGCACGCCCGACAAGCACTACACCGAGGAGACCGAACTGCTGGCCTTCGACCACTTCTGGAACGGCGCGCATTACCACTACGGCCCGCGTAACAAGAACCACCGCATCTACTGGGACCGGACCCTCGTCGAGAACCCGCTCGCTTGGACGCTCGAGCAGTTTGAGACGGGCAAATTGCCGGCGATGATCGTGCGGGCCGGCTATCCGGGCATCGCTGCCGACCTCGACACCGGCAAAATCGCCGAGGTTCTACCAGCGATGAAGAAACGAGCTCTCGAAATGTGGGAGGAAGGCGAGCGATTGACCGGCCACCCCGGTCTGCCGCTGGAGCCGACGCCGAACCTCGCCGCCGCCGAATAACGAGCGGGACGCCGCCGCAGTACCTCAGCCCTTCGCGGCGGCCCTGCGAGACCGCTTGCCGGGCGCTTTGGTATACCATATACCTGGGGAATGTCTGAGGTCCCCCCGCGCCCGGTCGGAAAGCTAAGTGCTCCCGCCCTCGACATGCGGCGGCTGGATGTGCAGCCCAGTTATCGCGATCAGGCCTATGCGGCGCTGAAGCGGGCGATAACGGCGATGGACATCTACGACCATCCCGAGGGGATCCGGCTCGACGAGCGGGGACTCTCGGAGGGGCTCGGCATCAGCCGCACGCCGATCCGCGAGGCGATGACTTTGCTCGAGCAAGAAGGCTTCGTACGCACCCGCCCGCGCCGCGGCATCTTTGTTGTACGCAAGACAAAGCGCGAAATCGTCGAGATGATCACCATCATGGCGGCGCTCGAAAGCATGGCGGCGCGCCTCGCCGCAGAGCGCGCCTCGTCGGGCGACATTGCGGAGCTGCACGGCCTGATGGACGATTTTCGCAGTGGCAATAGTGGCGAGCGGCTCGACGATTATTCCGATGCAAACATTGCCTTTCACCAGGCGATTATCCGTATGAGTGGGTGTGTGCTGCTCGCCGACATGACGGAGAACTTGTTCATCCACATGCGCGCGATCCGCAAGATTACGATCCACCAAGACGATAGAGCGTCCCGCTCAATCGTTGACCATATGCGGATCATAGAGGCGCTGGGACGTCGCGATCCGGAGGTCGCCGAACGGCTGGCGCGCGAGCACACACTGGGGCTCGCCGCGCATGTCCAGCAGCACGGAGATTTTCTAGACACGGCGCGAGACGAAAGAAGTAACTAGGAGGCGGTCATGAGCAAGGCCCTCGAAGGTGTGCGGGTTCTCGATCTGAGCCATGTCCAGGCGGGTCCCACCGGCACGCAGCTGTTGGCGTGGATGGGTGCGGATGTGATCAAAGTCGAAATGCCCGGACGCGGCGACATCACCCGCGGCCAGTTGCAGGATGTGAAAGGCGCCGATAGCCTCTATTTCACGATGCTGAATTCGAACAAGCGCAGCATCACGGTCAATCTGAAGTCGCCGAAGGGCAAGGCGGTGATCGAGGCGCTCGTCAAGCGCAGCGACATCATCGTCGAGAATTTCGGCCCCGGCGTGCTCGACCGCCAGGGCTTTACCTGGGAGCGGTTCCAGGAGCTCAACCCGCGGGTCATCTACGCCTCGATCAAAGGCTTCGGCCCCGGCCCCTACGTCGATTGCAAGGCCTACGAGAACGTCGCGCAGTGCATGGGCGGCGCGGCGAGCACGACCGGCTGGGAGGACGGACCGCCGACCGTGACCGGAGCCCAGATCGGCGACAGCGGCACTGGGGTGCATACGATCGCCGGCATCCTCGCGGCACTCTACCAACGCGAGCGCACTGGCAAAGGCCAGCGCGTCGAGGTCGCGATGACCGATGCCGTGCTGAATCTGTGCCGGGTCAAGATGCGCGACCAGCAGCGGGTCATGAAGGGGCCGATGCCTGAATACCCGAACAAGGAGTTCGGCGATGCGGTGCCGCGCGCCGGTAACGCCTCGGGCGGCGGCCAGCCAGGTGCGGCGTTGCGGTGCGCGCCGGGCGGCCCCAATGATTATGTCTATGTGATCATCCAGCCGCCGAGTTGGGAGCTGCTGATGAAGCTCTGTGGCCGCGAAGAATTGATCACGGATCCGGGTTTCGCGACCCCGGCGGCGCGGCTCCCGAAGATCCCGGAATGCTTCTCGATTATTGAGCGGTGGACGATGACGAAAACGAAATTCGAGGTCATGACGGCGTTAAATGAGGTCGATGTACCTTGCGGCCCGATCCTGTCGATGAAGGACATCTACGAGGACAAGTCGCTTTACGAGCGCGGCATGCTCGTTGAGGTCGACCACCCGACGCGCGGGCGTTACGTGCAGGTCGGCTCCCCGATCAACCTCTCCGACTCGCCGGTCGACGTAAAGCGCTCGCCGCTGCTGGGCGAGCACACCGACGAGATCCTCGGCTGGCTCGGCTACGACAAGGGCGAGATCGCGGCAATGCACAAAGAAGGGGCGGTTTAGCAGCCGAGAACGAGATGCAGTCGGCGCCAAGGCACGACCGCCGCATCCATCCCGGCTCGGGGCGCCGGCGCGGGCCGGATTACCCCAAAGGGAGGCAAGTCGATCCTGCCGCCCTCGTCGAGGTGCAAATGCTGCTCGGCGAGCGCGAGCGGCGGCGCGATCTGCTGATCGAGCACCTGCATCTGCTGCAAGATCATTTCGGGTGCCTCTACGCACGTCATCTAGCAGCGCTCGCCGAGGAGATGCGATTGGCGCTCGTCGAGGTGTACGAGGTCGCCTCGTTCTACGCCCATTTCGACATAGTGATGGACGGTGAGGCCGCACCGCCGCCGCTGACCGTCCGTGTCTGTGACAGCCTCAGCTGCGAACTCGCCGGCGCGGCGAAATTGCTCGAAGGCTTATCTGGCAGGCTCGGCGATGGCGTGCGGGTCGTACGCGCTCCGTGCATGGGTGGCTGCCACCGTGCGCCGGTTGTGGCGATCGCGCATGCGTTGCACGAGCGCGCGACCGTCGACAATGTCGCCGCGGCCGTCTCGGTGGGTGAGAGCAACCCACAGATCCCGGAATTTGTCGGGTTCGACGCCTATCGCGCGGGCGGTGGTTATCGGCTGCTACACGCCTGTCTCGCCGGAGAACGCAAGCCGGAGGAATTGATCGAGATCCTCGAGCATTCCGGACTGCGCGGACTCGGCGGCGCCGGGTTTCCGGCCGGGCGCAAGTGGCGCTTGGTCCTGCAGGAGCCAGCGCCGCGGCTGCTCGCGGTCAATGCCGATGAGGGCGAGCCCGGCACGTTTAAGGATCGCTATTTTCTCGAAACCGACCCCCATCGCATGATCGAAGGCATGCTGATCGCGGCGTGGGTGGTCGCGGCCGCGGAGGTCTATGTCTATCTTCGCGACGAATACCCGCAGTGTCGCGCGATCCTCGAAAGCGAGATCGCTGCGGTCGAGGCCGCCGGGCTGGCGCGGCATGCGCGCATCCATCTTCGCCGCGGCGCCGGCGCTTATATCTGCGGCGAGGAATCGGCGATGCTCGAGAGCATCGAGGGCAAACGCGGATTGCCGCGGCAGCGGCCACCCTTTCCCGCCCAAGTCGGGCTCTTCGGCCGGCCGACCTTGTGCAACAATGTCGAGACCCTGTACTGGGTACGCGACATCGTCGAGAAAGGCGCCGAGCGGTTCACGAGCCAAGGCCGCAACGGGCGCAAGGGGCTGCGCACCTTCTCGGTCTCTGGGCGGGTGCGCGATCCCGGTGTCAAGCTCGCCCCGGCCGGCATTACCGCGCGAGAACTGATCGACGAATTCTGCGGCGGCATGGCCGAGGGCCATGCGTTCAAAGGCTACCTGCCGGGCGGCGCCTCGGGCGGCATATTGCCGGCGGCGATGGCGGACATCCCGCTCGATTTCGGGACGCTCGAACCCCATGGCTGCTTTACCGGCTCGGGTGCGGTCGTTGTGTTGTCCGACAAGGACAACATGAAGGCGGTGGCGTTGAACCTGCTGCGCTTCTTCGAGGACGAAAGCTGCGGCCAGTGCACGCCGTGCCGCGCCGGTACCGAGAAGGCGGTCAAACTGATGACCGCGCCCCACTGGGACGAGGGCTTGCTCGGCGAGTTGACGCAAGTGATGAGCGACGCCTCGATCTGCGGCCTCGGCCAAGCCGCGATGAACCCGGTCAAGCAGCTGCTGAAGCACTTCCGCGAGGATCTGACGTGATCTATCAACATCACCTCGTCATTCCCGCGAAAGTGGGAACCCAGGGCCTCAGACTCCTGAGCTGGGTATCCCTGGGCCCCCGCTTGGGCGGGGGCGACGGCATCGAGGATATCCGATGACAGAGCTGATTGGCTTTTTACTCGACGGAACCGAAGTCGAGGCGGCGCCCGGCGAAACGATCTGGCAGGTGGCCGATCGGCAAGGCGTCGAGATCCCGCATCTGTGCTGGCTGCCGAAGCCGGGGTACCGCGCGGACGGCAATTGCCGGGCCTGTATGGTCGAGATCGAAGGCGAGCGGGTGCTCGCCGCCTCCTGCGTGCGCAAGCCGACGCCCGGTATGAAGGTGCAGACCTCCAGCGAGCGGGCCAAATTCTCGCGCAAGATGGTGTTCGAGCTGCTGATCGGCGACCAGCCGGCGCGCGCCGTTGCGCATGACCCGAATTCCCGGCTGTGGCAATGGGCCGGTAAGCTCGGTGTCGAGGACAGCCGCTTCCCCAAGCATGCACCGCCGGCCCCCGACCGCAGCCACCCGGCGATGGCGGTGCAGCTCGACGCCTGCATCCAGTGCAATCTCTGCGTCCGCGCCTGCCGCGAGGTCCAGGTCAATGACGTGATCGGCATGGCGTCGCGCGGCTATCACGAAAAAATCATCTTCGATTTCGACGATCCGATGGGCAACAGCACCTGTGTCGCTTGTGGCGAATGCGTGCAGGCCTGTCCGACCGGCGCGCTGATGCCGGCCACCCTCGTCGACGCGAATGGCGTCTACATTAATGCGCCCGACCGCGAAGTCGACAGTGTGTGCCCATATTGCGGCGTCGGCTGCCAGCTGACCTACAAGATCCGTGACGATCGCATCGTCGCGGTCGAAGGCCGGGACGGGCCGGCCAATCACAACCGGCTCTGCGTCAAGGGCCGCTTCGGCTTCGACTATGCGCACCACCCCGACCGGCTCACGGAGCCGCTGATTCGCAGAGACGGCGTTTCCAAGCACGATACCGACGTCGACCCTGCCAATCCCTATACGCATTTCCGCAAGGCGACTTGGGAGGAGGCGCTCGGTCGCGCGGCCGAGGGCCTCAGGCGCATCCGCGACCGCGACGGCAAGCGGGCGCTCGCCGGCTTCGGCTCGGCCAAAGGCACGAACGAGGAGGCGTACCTCTTCCAGAAGCTCGTGCGTACCGGCTTCGGCAGCAACAATGTCGATCATTGCACGCGTCTGTGCCACGCCTCCTCGGTGGCGGCGCTGATGGAGGGTATCGGCTCGGGTGCGGTAACCGCGCCGTTCACCGCCGCGGAAGACGCCGACGTCATTATCGTCATCGGCGCGCGGCCGACCGAAAACCACCCGGTCGCGGCGACTTTCTTTAAACAGGCGGCAAAGCGCGGTGCCAAGATCATCGTGATGGACCCGCGCGGCTACAGCTTGATGCGGTATGCGTGGAAGGTGCTGCGCTTCAATCCGGGGCGCGATGTCGCGATGCTCAATGCGCTCATTCATACGATCGTCGAGGAAGGCCTCTACGACCGGCAATACGTGCAGGCCCACACCGAAGACTTCCAGGCGCTGCGCGAGCATATCCGCGACTACAGCCCGGAAAAGATGGCGCCGATCTGCGGTATCGATGCCGCGACCTTGCGCGAGGTCGCGCGGACCTACGCCCGGGCCGAGGCGGCGATCATCTTCTGGGGCATGGGCATCTCGCAGCACACTCATGGCACCGACAATGCGCGCTGCCTGATCGCGCTGGCGATGGTGACGGGCCAGGTGGGTCGACCGGGCACCGGACTGCATCCGCTGCGCGGTCAGAACAATGTGCAGGGCGCCTCCGACGCGGGGCTCATTCCAATGGTCTACCCCGACTACCAATCGGTCGAGAACCCCGACATCCGCGCGAAATTCGAGAGCCTTTGGCAGATGCCGCTCGATGACAAGCGTGGGTTGACGGTAGTCGAGATCATGGATGCCGTGCATCGCGACGAGATCAAGGGCATGTACATCATGGGCGAAAACCCGGCGATGTCTGACCCCGATGTCCAGCATGCACGCAACGCGCTCGCCCATCTCGAACATCTCGTCGTTCAGGACATTTTCCTGACCGAGACCGCGAAATACGCCGATGTCGTGTTACCGGCCTCGGCCTGGCCCGAAAAGGACGGCACCGTCTCCAACACAAACCGCCAGGTGCAAATGGGCCGCGCCGCACTTCCGCTCCCTGGAAATGCCCGGCTCGATTGGTGGATCATCCAGGAGATCGCGCGTCGCATCGGGCTCGACTGGTCCTATACGCATCCGCGCGACGTGTTCGCCGAAATGAAGCAGGCGATGCCATCGCTCGACAACATCACCTGGGAGCGGCTCGAACGCGAAGACTCGGTGACTTACCCGTGCGACGCCGAAGACCAGCCCGGCAACGACATCGTCTTTGGCGACGGCTTCCCGACCCCTTCGGGCCGCGCCAAGCTGGTGCCGGCGGCGATCATTCCGCCCGCCGAAGAACCCGACGACGAATATCCGATGGTGTTGACCACCGGCCGCCAGCTCGAGCATTGGCACACCGGCGCGATGACCCGGCGAGCGAGCGTGCTCGACGAGATCGAACCCGAGGCGGTCGCCAGCCTCGCTCCAGCCGAACTGCGCCGGCTCGGCATTGCTGCCGGCGAACCGGTGCGCGTCACCACCCGCCGCGGCAAGATCGAGCTGAAGGCGCGCGCCGACAGCGCGGTGGCGCCGGGCCAAGTGTTCATCCCGTTCTGCTATGCCGAGGCCGCCGCCAATGTGCTGACCAATCCGCAGCTTGACCCGTTCGGCAAGATCCCGGAATTCAAGTTCTGCGCCGCCAAGGTCGAGCCCGCCCCGATTACTGCGGCGGCGGCGGAATAATGATAAATTTCCAACCCTTGGCTCGGATTTGAGTTGCGGGCCGCCGCCCGATCGGGGCAGCGTGAGCAGCGATGACGATTGCGAGCTATAATTGCCCCGTCTGTGCGGCCACCTATTGCGCCGACCGGTCGCTGTGGCGGTGTGCCTGCGGCAGTCATCTCAATTTGGCCCCGGGGGGTGGCCTAGCGCGCAGTGAAATTGCGTTGAGCGAGGCCTCCCTCTGGCGGTACGCCGCGGCACTGGCGCTGCAAGGGCCGCCACGTGTGACGCTTGGCGAAGGGTGGACACCCCTAGTCCCGCGCGAGTGGCAGGGTGCGAAGGTCCATTTCAAGCTGGAATCGCAAATGCCGAGCGGCTCCTTCAAGGATCGCGGTACCGCTTTGATGATCAATCACTTGCTCGAGGTAGGAGTGGGGCCGGTTCATGAGGATTCCTCGGGAAATGCCGGAGCCTCGATCGCGACCTACGCGGCAATTGCAGGCGTTCCGTGCTGCATTTTCGTGCCAGCTGCAGCCCCGCGCGCCAAGTTGGTGCAGATCGCGATCACGGGTGCAGTTGTGCGCGCCATTCCCGGAACCCGCGAAGACGTCGCCAAGGCAGCGCTAGCGGCGGTCGGCGAAAGCTTCTACGCCAGCCACAATTGGCAACCTTTCTTTATCGAGGGTACCAAGACGCTGGCCTTCGAGCTGTGGGAGCAGCTCGGCTTTCGCGTTCCGGATAACATCTTGGTTCCGACCGGTTATGGCAGCAACATTCTGGGGCTCGAACGGGGCTTTGATGAGCTAGAGAAGAGCGGTGAGATAACCGCGAGACCGCGCCTGTTCGCCGTCCAGGCGGAGAATTGTGGTGCCTTCGCAGCGGCGTGGTCGGCGGGAGAACGTCGCTTCGTGCCGTTCGTAGCCCAAGCGACCGTGGCCGACGGGATCGCCACACCGAAACCAATCCGTGTTGCGGAGGTCTTGTCGGCATTGCGCCATTCGCGAGGCGGTGTCGTTGCAGTCGCCGAGGAGGAGATTGCGCCGGCGCTGGCCGGTTTGGGCCGTTGCGGCTTGTTTGTTGAGCCGACGGCCGCCACCGCTGGTGCCGCGCTGACCAGATTATTGCGTGACGGTACGATCACGCCGGCCCAATCGACGGTGGTCGTGCTGACCGGCTCGGGCCTCAAGGCTGCCGACCGCATCGCCGAGCTGCTCGGCACCGGGCATGCTAGATGACCGAAATTCGATACCACAAGCGAAAGGACTGACCACCGTCAGTCCGATCGGAGTTCGATTCGGCTCGTAGCGACGCCCGGATCGTAAAATCTGGAAAGCAATCGCTTGAAGCAGGCGCACCCATCAATAGTCTCTCCACGATGCGCATAAAATAGCCACAGCCAGCTGGTATCCTTTGTCGAATCGCAACTAGCGGGCGTTTGAAATAACGCAGCTGCGCTGGGTGGCATCGGATAGCGGAGAAATAGCGTGGATTCCGCCGAAATTTACATACGACGATTAACACCGGCCGATGCTGCCTTATATCGCAGCATCCGGCTCGAGGGGCTCAATTCCAGCCCGGAGGCCTTTGGCAGCACATTCGAAGCCGAATTTGGTAAACCTCTGGCCTGGTTCTTTGACCGCCTGAGCAACACGCAGGTCTTTGGTGCTTTTCGCGGATCTGACATTTTGGGGGTCGCCGGATTTGCCGTTCGAGACGCCGAAAAGGAGAGGCACAAGGGCCTTCTTTGGGGCATGTATGTTCGCCCCTCCGCGAGAGGAGCTGGCGTCGCCTGCCGCCTAGTCGAGACGGTAATCGAGTTTGCCCGGCCGCGTGTCGAGTTGATCCAGCTAAGCGTCGTAATGGGCAACGAGCCGGCGCGGCGGCTCTATGCTCGTCTCGGATTTGTCGAATACGGGATCGAGCGAAACTCTCTGAAGCACGGTGGCAAATATTACGACGAGATCCTGATGGCCAAGGACCTCACTCAAGGGTCTCCTCAGAGCGCGATTTGTTTCCCAACCTCTGATGCCGTGCTCGCCTCAAATGGCGCTTCAATGCAGCGTCAGACGGAGCCGCCAACCCCTCAGTAATCACCCATCGCGGAATATTGGTTTGCGCTTTTCGAGGAACGCTATCATCCCTTCGACAGCGTCGGCGCTTTGGAAAGCAAGGGTGTTGAGGTCGGCTTCGATCTCGAGGCCTTCCTTCAACGGAAAAGCAAGACCGCGTCGGACCGCGTCGCGGGCTAAGCCCATAGCCTGAAGGCTGTAGCCGGTCATTTCGCGGGCAAAGCACTTCCCGGCCTCGATCAAATCGCCCTCGATGACGCGGTTGACGAGACCGATCCGCTCGGCTTCTTCGGCTTCGACCGTGCGCCCCGTCAGGATCATCTCGAGCGCGCGGGCTTCGCCGATCAACCGCGGTAGGCGCTGGGTCCCGCCGTAGCCGGGGATCAGGCCGAGCCTGATCTCAGGCAGACCGAGCCTCGCGACCCTCGCGGCGAGCCGAAAAGTGCAGGCAAGCGCCAATTCGAGCCCGCCCCCGAACGCGTAGCCGTTGATCAACGCAATCGATGGGATTGGCAGTGCATCGAGCTCGGCGAAGACCGCCTGTCCGAAAGCAGCGCCCTCTCGCTGGGCCCTCAATGAACGGCCCATCAACTCATTAATGTCGGCGCCGGCACAAAAGGCCCGGTCCCCGGCGCCGGTCACCAGCAACGCACGTGCGTCGCCGCTCGCTACTTGGTCGAGAGCGGCGTCGAGATCGTGCAGCAATTCAAAATTCAGCGCGTTCAATACCGCCGCGCGGTCGATCGTAACAATCGCCAGCTCGTCGATGCGCCTCAAATGAAGTGCCATCGAGTCACCGTTCCGATCGCGTCAGCCGCCGAGTGTCGGCTCTATTGCGGGCCACTGCGCATAGACGCCGGTTGACCTGGCAGCTTGAGCCGTTGTGTCATATCGGTCAGCATGCTCCCGTCCACCCGCAGAATCCACAAATTCCGATCGAGAAAGTTGCCGACATAGAGGTATTGCCCGTCGGCACTAAAGGCCGCTCCTTCGGGAAGTCCTCCGACGTTGACATCGCCAACATTGGTGACCTTTTTACCGTCGATTTTCAATGCGGTAACAGCTCCGGTCGGGTGATAGAACGAGGCGCCCTTCATATTCGAGCCGCGCGCTTCGACAGTAACGGCAAGGTCGCCCTTGGGGCTGATCACGAGACCCTCAGGAGAATCTCCTACAGTCACATGGTCGATAACCCGCGGCGGGTTGACCTCAAGGTCGATCACAGTAACCGTATCCAAATTGCCGTCCGAACTCCCGCCGTTGCCGGTGTCCGCCGTCAGCGCGAGCTTACCATCCGGCGTTACTGCGATATTGTAGGGAAAGATCCCGGCGGGTAGATCCTGTTTGTCATACGTCACCTTCTGGCCGTCGATCTTCAAGAGTGCGACCTTGTTGGCGGCGGATTTGACTGCGAGAGCGCGCTTGCTGTCGGGAGTGATTGCGACCGCGGAAACCTGGTCCGCACCGGCTCCTACCGTGACCGTATCGAGAACTAAGACGTCCTTGCCGCGGATCGACAAGACCGAAATCGTTCCATCGCCGCGGTTGGCAACGAGCGCCAAATCGCCCTTTGGGCTGATCGCCATGCCCGACGGCTGCTTGCCGACCACAATTGTGCCGATCACATTGGGCGGGTTCGGCTTAAGGTCGATCAGGAAAACCTTGTTGTCGGGTTCCAGCCGGTGACCCCATCCCTGAACGACCGGCTCCAGCGAGTTGGCAACGAAGGCAATTTCACCCGAAGGGGTGATCGCAAGGTTAGTCGGCGGACCGGCGACCGAGTTTATCAGCGGTATCGTCGCTGTGATCCGGGGTATATCACCCTTCGCGGTGTCGATCACGGAAAGCGTGTCGTGGCCCGGGTCGTGCAGGATCGACTTTCCGTTTTCGTCCCATCCCGGTTTCTCGTCGTTGCCGACGATCAGGACCTGGCTGCAGATTGGTGACGTGGCGCCACCGACCATCAAGACAATGCCCGCAAGTCCCACAGATCTTGACAAATTCATGCTCTCCCCCGCCTAACTAGTGCACCCTCCCGCGGCAATCACCAATGCTGCTCTGATCTCATTCACCCGGCAAGTCGCTGCTCCTTTCCCGGTTCTGTCGATTTTGTTCACCGTAGCAGGCGGCACTTCATGATATTTTCCCGGTGACCAGCGCCCAGTTGATTGCGCTCGGGCACGCGGCTTTGGAAAGAGCGCACGAGCTGATCCTGCTGGGCGGCGCGCTCGGGATGTTGAGCATCCTCGCCGGGCTGATCTCCCGCCGGGTCGGGGCGCCGATGCTGCTGGTCTTCCTTGGGCTCGGTATGCTCGCGGGTGAAGACGGCATACTCGGCGTTCCTTACGACGACTTCACCTCGGCGTATTTGATTGGCAGCGTCGCACTCGCAGTGATCCTGTTCGAAGGCGGCCTCAAGACACCAGTTTACATGTTGCGACTAGCGTTCTGGCCGGCGGCTCTGCTGGCCACAATCGGCGTCGCGGTGACAGCCGTGGTGC
>Ga0306926_10007335_pt1 | contig 11939 bp, 10 predicted proteins | sample flu12Cox44000178_FD_203759 | JGI IMG/M metagenome (GOLD analysis project Ga0306926, IMG submission 203759) | Lab enrichment of tropical soil microbial communities from Luquillo Experimental Forest, Puerto Rico - flux8day.12C.oxic.44.000.178 (v2)... | ecosystem: Environmental > Terrestrial >...
CTGATGTCGCAAAGAACAGCGCCGAAGCGCGCATTATCATGGAGAAGCTCGGCTACGGGCCCGACAAGCCCCTCGCCCTCACTCTGTCCTCCCGCAACATCCCTGCCTACCGGCAGCCGGCGGTGATTCTGATCGATCAATTGAAGCAGATCTATATCGACGCCGAGCTTGAGCCGGTCGAGACCGCCAACTGGTTCCCCAAGATCTACCGCAAGGACTACACGATCGCGATCAACGGCACCGAAAGCGGCGTCGACGACCCCGACCAGCAATTCTACGAGAATTTCGTCTGCGGCGCGGTGCGCAACTACACCGGCTATTGCAATCCGGAGGTCGACAAGCTGATCGACCGGCAATCGGCCGAGCCGGACCCCGACAAGCGCAAGCAATTGGTATGGGAGATCGAAAGGCGGCTGGCCGAGGACGGCGCCCGGCCGATCATCTTCTACCCGCGCGGCGGCACCTGCTCACAGCCTTACGTCAAGGGGCTCGTGACCATGGTCAACAGCATCTACAACGGCTATCGCATGGAAGACGTCTGGTTGGACAAATAAGCACTGCCACTGCAAAGGCCGCAGAGGGACCAATGAAAAAAAGGGAGGCAAAGGAAATGAAGCGCAAACGCGGTGCCGCAGTGGCGGCAAGTGCGCTGCTTGTTGCAATAACGGCTGGTGGATCTGCATTGGCCCAAAGACCGGGCGGCATTCTGAAAATGTACGTCTGGGACAACCCGCCGAGCATGTCGATGCTCGATGGACCGAACCCTATTGGCCAGCGGGTGACGATGGGGGTGTTCAACAATCTGATCATGTTCGATCAGCACGTGAAGCAGAGCAGCCTCAAATCGATCGTTCCCGATCTCGCGACCGGCTGGTCGTGGAACGAGGAAGGGACCGCGCTTACCTTGCCGCTGCGCCAGGGCGTCAAATGGCATGACGGCAAGCCGTTCACGGCCAAGGATGTCCAGTGCACCTGGGACCTTTTGCTCGACAAGTCGAGTGACAAGCTCCGCGTCAATCCTATCAAATCCTGGTATCCCAACCTCGAAGAGGTCACCACTAACGGAGATTACGAGGTCACCTTCCATTTGAAGCGGCCGCAGCCCGCGTTTCTGATGCTTCTCGCCAACGGGTTTGGGGCGATTTATCCCTGTCATGTGCCGGCGCGCGAAATGCGCCAGCATCCCATCGGCACCGGTCCGTTCAAATTCGTCGAATTCAAGCCCAACGAGCGGATCAAAGTGGCACGGAACGCAGACTATTGGAAGAAGGATCGGCCTTATCTCGACGGCATCGAATTTACCATTATTCGTAACATGTCGACGGCAACATTGGCGTTTATTTCGGGCGCGCTCGACATGACTTTCCCGACTACCCTAACGATGCCGCTCTTGAAGGAGGTAAGAACCCAGAAGCCCGACGCAAACTGCGAGCTGACGCCGAACGGCGGCATCAATAGCCACCTGCTGGTCAACCCCGATAAGCCGCCCTTCGACAGCCCGGATTTGCGGCATGCTATGGCGCTCTCGCTCGACCGCAAGGCGTTCATCGACATCCTCAGCGAGGCGCAGGGCGAGATCGGCGGCGTACTGCAGCCACCACCCGAGGGGTTGTGGGGCATGCCGCCCGATCTGTTGAAGGAATTGCCGGGCTATAACCCCGACGTGCAGAAAAACCGCGCGCAGGCCCGACGTATCATGGAGCAAATGGGCTACGGGCCCGACAGCAGGTTGAAGATCAAGGTGTCGACGCGCGACCATCCCGACTTCCGGGGTCCGGCTGTGATCCTGATCGACCAGTTGAAGGAGGTCTATTTCGACGGCGAGCTCGAGACGATCGACACAACGGTCTATTATCCCAAGATTCTGCGCAAGGACTATACCGTCGCTCTCAACAACTCGCAAAGCGGGCCCGACCCCGACCCAATTCTCGATGCGTTTTACCGATGCGGTTCGAGCCAGAACCTGAACGGTTACTGCAACCAAGAGGTCGACAAGCTGATCGAGCGGCAATCGATCGAGGGTGACCCGGAACGGCGCAAGCAGCTTGTGTGGGCAATCGAGCGGATGCTCGCCGAGGACGGCGCTCGGCCGATCATCTTTTACAACCGCTACGGGACTTGCTGGCAGCCCTATGTCAAAGGGCTGACGATCATGGTCGACAGCATCCACAACGGCAATCGCATGGAAGACGTCTGGCTCGACAGGTAGCGCTATTGCAGCATTTACTGCTGCGCGTGGATTGCCGACGGTCGCACGCCACAAGCTCACCCGGGCACCGTTGCGTGCTTCCTCGTCAGCGCGGCTGCCAGTCTGCGGGGTACATCGTGCGCAGCGTCGCAGTCTCCTGCGCGGAAAGCGGGAAGTATCTCTCGGTGGGAGACGCAAAAAGATCCGGCCGGCAAGTAGCGGGCCGGCCGCACATCAGCATTGTCGGGTCGCTGTTGTGTCGCAATCCGATCGCGTGGCCCAGTTCGTGCGCGATGACGTTGCGCGGAACGTTAGGGAGCGTGAACGGGTAGAAACCGAAATCCTTGATCCCTACCAAGGCCTTCTGGCTGCTCGGCCAGCGAATGCCGAAAGAGATGAAATTGCCGTCGGACAGCGCCACGATGAGATCGCCAGGCGCCTGATAAATATTCGCCGCAAGCGCCGGCCCACTGGCCCCGTTTACCGCGATCTCACTGAAGCTCTTGAGCTGGTCGACCGGAAGTGCTCCCGCGGTATAGGTCACTGTCCCCAATCGAAAGGGCGTTCCCAGCTCCATGAACACGTGGTTCCAGAATTCGACCGCGTCACGAACGAGTTTCACACGGGCGTCGTCCGCCGTCCAAAGGACGGTGATCGAGGGAATTCTGGTCCATGCGACTCCCCACGCCCCGCCACCGCTGCGGGTTTGAGCCTGCGCCCGAAACGCGCAACAGAGCGCTAACGCAATACCGAGAGCGGCATGCCTGCGACTGATGTTTGTCAAGGGATCAGCACGGCCGCGCCCTGCAATGCGCCATTGCGCAAATCGGTGAGCGCTTGGTTCGCGCCGGCGAGCGGGTAGGTGATCGTTTCGGTTCGGATGCCGGCTTTCGGCGCCAGCGCCAGGAACTCTTCGGCGTCGCGGCGGGTCAGGTTGGCGACCGAGCGCAGTACGCGCTCCTCCCACAGGATACTGTAGGGGAATGACGGTATGTCGCTCATATGGATGCCGCCCGCTACGACTGTCCCGCCTTTTTTCGTCACCGCCAAGGCGGCGGGGACGAGGGCGCCGACCGGCGCAAAGATCAGCGCTGCGTCGAGCGGCTCGGGGGGCGTCTCATTCGAGCCGCCGGCCCATTCGGCGCCGAGCGAGCGGGCGAAATCCTGTGCCGCAAGATCGCCGGGACGGGTGAACGCGAAAAACCGGCGGCCCTGGTGGCGCACCACTTGCGCGACAATGTGCGCGGCGGCGCCAAAGCCGTAGATCCCGATCAGGCGCGCATCGCCGGCCATGTGCAGAGTGCGGTAACCGATTAGCCCGGCGCACATCAGCGGCGCCGCCTCGACATCGCCGTAGCGCGCGTCGATCGCAAAGCAATAGCGCTCATCGGCGACAGTCAGCTCGGCATACCCGCCGTCGATCTGGTACCCGGTGAAGCGGGCGCGGTCGCATAAATTCTCGCGGCTGCTGCGGCAATATTCGCAGACCCCGCAGGTCCAGCCGAGCCACGGGATGCCGACCCGATCGCCGACCGCGAACCGATCGGCCGATTCCCCCTTTTCGACGACGGTGCCGATAATTTCGTGCCCGAGCACAAGCGGCAATTTCGAATCGGGAAGCTCGCCGTCGACGACATGCAGATCGGTCCGGCAGACGGCGCAGGCGCGCACCGCGATCAGGAGTTGCTGCGGGCCGGGGCGCGGCGCCGGCAGCTCTGCAGAAGCCAGCGAACGGCCTGCCGCGGTCAGCACTTGTGCACGCATGAGCCTCTCCATTAGTAGTGCTCGGCGTGAAGCGACGGGATGATAACGCGTACGCGGAGGCAGCGCTCTACCTGCCCGTAAAGCAATTCCTCGAAAGACGCGGCTTCGACGTCAAGGGCGAGGTCAGAGGCTGCGACCTCGTCGCCCGGCGCGGCGAGGAACCGCCGGTCATCGTCGAGCTTAAGCTCCGCTTCAACCTGTCGCTGATACTGCAGGGCATCGATCGGCTGGCGATGACGGAACGGGTCTATCTCGCCGTGCCGCGGCCCGAGCGGCGCGCGCGCGGCGGGCCGCTCGCCCCGGAGCGGCCGGAGATCCGCAAATTGTGCCGCCGGCTCGGGTTGGGTCTGATGCTGGTAGGCCTTACCCGGAAAACGGTCGAGATACTGGAGGAGCCGGTGCCGTACCGGCCGCGGCAGGCGAAGTCGCGGGCCTTGCGCCTCGTCGACGAATTTTCCCGCCGCATTGGCGATGCGAATACCGGTGGGGCGGTCGGTGTGCCGCTCGTTACGGCTTACCGTCAGGACGCGCTGCGCTGCGCCCGCGCGCTTGCGCTCGGCGGGCCGATGCGGGTTGGCGCATTGCGTGCGGCGGCGGAGGTGCCGAGAGCCGCACACATTCTGCAGAGCAATGTCTATGGCTGGTTCAACCGGATCGAGCGCGGCATTTACGCGCTGACACCCGCGGGGGATCAGGCGCTCAGCCGCTTTGCCGATGCAATCCCGGCCCCTTCCCAATGATCACCGATTATGGCGAGCAGCGGCAGCGCAGCCTGATCCTCGACTATTTCGGAAGCGACGCGCGGATACGGCTGTTGCGCCGAGCCGAAACCTTTGGCGCTGCGGTATTTGTCGTCGATTTCGACCGCGGGCCGCGGAATTTCAGGACCTTGGGGTCATTCGGCGCCGGCGCGCAAGTGACCGAGCAGTCGAGCATGGACCTGCTCTACCCCGCCCGCCTGGTCTTTCACTACGAGCGACTGATGTCGCTTTCCTTCGCGATGAGCGCCCGGTCCATCAATGCGCTATTGCTCGGCGTCGGCGGCGCGGCGATGTGGCGGTTCATGCGCGCCTATATGCCCGATTGCGCACCGACGCTCGTCGATTCCGACGAGACCATCATCGCCACCGCCCGCCGGTGGTTCTACCTGAAACAGCCGGTAGTTCTCGATGCGGCACAGCGGTTTCTCGCCGGATCGAGCGCACGCTATGACGTGATCCTCGTTGACCTCTACGGTCCGGGCGGGCCCGCCGAAAGCGATGAAGCCTTTTGGGCGCGTTGCCTCGATGCGCTTGCGCCCGGCGGCTGCCTCGCCAACAACTGGGCCGATTTCGCGGTCAATCCCAAAGTCAGGCCGATGGCCGACTCGCTCTCCGCGGTGGCGCGAGCCCGCGGCCTAGAGCCGATTTTCGTGACCCGTCGCGGCTTCCGCGACAACCTCGTCCAATATGTGCCGACCGTCCCGGAAATCCGCGCCGATAGTGTGACCCACGTGCTCGAGCGCCTCGTTCGCGAGCGCTATATTCCCGACCGCGGCCGCGGAATTCTCGAGAACTGCATCGTCGGCACCGCTTTCCCGATCGCGTGATCAGGCCTCTGTCACCGCCTCTTCGAACACCTTCAGCGTCGCTTCGATCGCTTCGCGCGGCAGGTCGCGGGTGATGAAGACCATGCGCGTGCGACGGTCCTCGCTCGGCCATTCCGGCAATAGCACGGGCGGGTGAAAGAGGTGCTGCACCCCGTGCAGGACGACCGGCTGATCGGGGCGGTCGGACAATGCGACGATCGCCTTCAGCCGCAGCAGATCGTCGCCGCGCATTGTTGCGAGCCCGTCGAGCCAGGCCGACAGCGCGGCCCAAGAGATCGGCCGTTCGCGCGTGACGCAGAAGGCGCGGATGCGGTCGTCGTGCCGGTTGACGTCGGGATGCTCGTGTCCGTGCAGGTGGCCGGCCTCGAACGCCTCGTCGCGCAACCACCGCTGCACATCGGCGCTTTTGGTCACGGGGTCGTAGAAACCGATGTTGAAGAGCGCCCGCGGGTCTACCATGCCGCGTTCGACCGGAATGATCGGGGCGCTCGGATTCAGCGCATTGAGCCGCCCCTCGATCGACTGCCGGTCTCCTGCTTCGGCGAAATCGGTCTTGGTCAGCAGCAGACGATCGGCGACAGCGGCCTGTTTTATGGCCTCGGGCTGCCGGTCGAGAGTGCCCGCGCCGTTGACCGCGTCGACTGTCGTGACGACGCCGTCCAGCATGTACCGCGCCGCGACGATGGGATCGGTCATCAAGGTGTGCAGGACCGGCGCGGGATCGGCGAGGCCGGTCGTTTCGATGACCGCCCGAGTGAAGAACGGCACCTTTCCTTTGACCCGGTCGACAAACAAATTGGTCAAAGTGTCGACGATGTCGCCGCGCACAGTGCAGCAGAGGCACCCGCTGTTCAGCAACACGACATCCTCGCTCGACCGCTCGACCAGCAGGTGGTCGAGGCCGATCTCGCCGAACTCGTTGACGATGACCGCGGTCGCGGCCATGTCGGGCTGCTTCAGCACGTGGTTGAGCACCGTTGTCTTGCCGCTGCCGAGAAAGCCGGTCAGCAAGGTGACCGGGATCAGCGAGGATGGTTCGGGTGAGGTCATAAATGCAGCTCAGTCGCAATGGCCGAAGGCTGATATGCCATAACATGCTCTGGCCCGGTAGCCGCTGGCTCGCGGCCATATCTCTGGTGCTCGTTTGGTGCAGCCAGGGGGCGGCCGCTGCGCCCGTACGGGTTGTTGTCTCGTTCAGCATTCTCGACGACATCGTGCGCTGCATCGGCGGCGCCGAGGTCGCGGTCACCAGCCTGATCGGCCCCGATTCCGATGCGCATGTCTTCGAACCCAGCCCCGACCAGGCGCGGCTCCTCGCCCGCGCCCAGCTCCTCGTCGTCAACGGTCTCGGCTTCGAGAGCTGGCTCGCCCGCTTGAGCCGGTCGGCGCAGTTTAGCGGGGTCCTCGTAACAGCCACCGACGGAATCGTGCCGATCACAGCTGCCGGGGCCGGTGAAGCCCCGGGCGTGCCGGATCCGCATGCCTGGCAGGACCCGCGCAACGCCATCGTCTATGCAGACAACATTGCCCGGGCACTCGCCGACATCGACCCGATGCATGCGGACGCCTATCGCCAGCGGCTGCGGACATACGAGGCCGAGCTGCAGGCGCTCGACAAGCGGGTGCGCAGCGAATTGGGGGCGATCCCCGCCGACAAGCGCCGCGTGATCACCAGCCATGACGCCTTTGCCTATTACGGCAAAGCCTATGGCGTCACTTTTCTGGCGGCGGAAGGGATCAGCACCGACAGCGAGCCGACGGCAAAGGCGGTCGCCGAGTTGGTCCGGCAGATCCGCCGCCAGGGGATCAAGGCGCTGTTTCTGGAAAATATCGGGGATCCTCGGCTGGTAGAGGAGATCGCGCGGGACACCGGCACGACACCGGGCCCGCCACTCTATTCCGATGCTCTGTCAAAGCCGGACGGCCCCGCGCCGACCTATGTGCGGATGATCGAATACAATACGCTGGCGTTGAAACAAGGGATGCTCAAGAACTGAGCGCATCCAGCAATCTGCTACTCGTACCCTCAGCGATCAGAGGTGGCTAGCTCGACAACATAGCGGCGCCCGGCTACAAGCCGGCGATGAGCTGGCTGACCAATTTCGTATTGCCCAAGATCCGGGCGGTGGTCACGAGAAAGACGGTGCCGGACAACCTCTGGCACAAATGCCCCCGCTGCGAGCAGATGTTGTTTTATCGCGAGCTCGAGGCCAATCTCCACGTCTGCCGCAATTGCGGCCATCATCTGCGCATCGGCGCCGAGCGTCGCCTGAAATTGATGTTTGACGATGGCGCCTTTACGCGGATCGAGTTGCCTCGCACGCCGATCGATCCGTTGCGCTTCCGCGACCGCAAACGCTACACGGATCGGCTGAAAGAAGCACAAGCTGAGATCGGTCCTCATAGCGATGCGGTGGCCGTCGCGCATGGACGCATCGGCGGGGTCCCGGCAGTGGTTGCCGCCTTCGAGTTCTCCTTCATGGGCGGATCGATGGGTGTGGCGGCCGGCGAAGCCATCCTTGCCGCCGCCAAGCTCGCCGTGTTGCAGGAGGCGGCGCTGATCGTCGTGCCGGGGTCGGGCGGCGCGCGCATGCAGGAGGGGGTGCTGTCATTGGTGCAGATGCCGCGGACGATCATCGCGGCCGAGATGGTCAAGGAGGCGGGCCTGCCCTATATCGTCGTGCTCACCGATCCGACGACCGGCGGCGTCTCGGCGTCATTTGCGATGGTCGGCGACATCACGCTCGCGGAGCCTGGGGCGGTCATCGGTTTTGCCGGCGCGCGGGTCATCGAGGAGACGATTCACGAGAAGCTGCCCGACGGGTTCCAGCGCGCCGAATATCTGCTCGAGCACGGCATGATCGACCAGGTTGTACCTCGCGCCGAGTTGCACGCCACACTGGGGCGGATTCTCGGTCTGCTGCGCAACCCGCAGCCGCCGGCCGAGATCGCGCCGCCGCAGATCGAAGCATTGCCGGATCTGAGCGGGACGGGATGACCGTGCCGACCAGCGACCGGGTTCTCGAGCGCCTCGGCCGGCTCCATCCAAAGCTGATCGACCTCTCGCTCGGCCGCATCGAGCGCCTGCTCGCGGCGCTCGGCGATCCGCAGGATGCTCTTCCGCCTGTCGTCCACGTCGCCGGCACCAAGGGCAAGGGGTCTACGGTAGCGACGATGCGGTCCTGCCTCGAAGCCGCCGGCTATCGCGTGCACGCCTACATCTCGCCGCATCTCGTACGTTTCCACGAGCGCATCCGCCTGGCTGGGCGGCTGATCGAGGAGGAGGCGCTGATCGCGCTTCTCGAAGAATGCGAGCGCGCCAACCGGGATGCACCGATCACGTTTTTCGAGATCACGACGGCGGCGGCGTTTCTTGCCTTCGCCCGCACCCCGGCCGACATAGTGCTGCTGGAGGTTGGGCTCGGCGGCCGGCTCGACGCGACAAATGTCGTCCGGCACCCCGCCGTTACCGCGATCACGCCCGTTTCGCTCGACCATCAGGCGTTCCTGGGCGACACTGTCGCCGCGATTGCGGGGGAAAAGGCGGGAATCCTGAAATCCGGTGTTATCGCCGTCATCGCCCCGCAGCCGGACGAGGCCGTGGCGGTGATCGAGGCCCGCGCCGCGGTCGTGTCGGCGCCGCTCTACCGTGCGGGGCACGAGTGGCGCTGCGAGATTTCCGGCAACGGAATGCGCTACGAGGGCGAGTGCTGGCAATTGGAGCTGCCGCTGCCTTCACTGCTCGGCGCACACCAAATCGTCAACGCCGGCACCGCGATCGCCTGCCTCGAGCAGCTTTCGAGGTTTGATATTCCTCCCAAAGCCATTGCCGAGGGCTTGCGTCATATCGACTGGCCAGCGCGGTTGCAGCTGCTGCGCCGCGGGCCGCTGGCCGATGCAGTTCCGCCAGACTGGGAGCTGTGGCTCGACGGCGGTCACAACCCATTGGCCGGCCAGATCCTCGGCGATGTCGCGGCGGGATGGGGCGACCGGCCGCTCTACCTCGTCGTTGGCATGATGAACACCAAGGATGCCGCCGGGTTTATAAGGCCATTGGCAAAGCATGCCCGGGCGCTTTGGGCGGTAACGATCCCGGGCGAAAAGAACGCGCTTCCTGCCGAGGCGATTGCCGGCGCTTCCGCCTCGGTCGGGCTCCCGGCAAAGAGGGCGGCTTCGGTTTTCGCGGCGATTCGCGATATTCCCGTGCACGATGGCACCGCGCGCATCCTGATCTGCGGCTCGCTCTATTTCGCGGGGAGGGTGCTCGCCGAGAACAGCTGAGAAAGGGAGGTTCGCAATGATCTACAGTACCGATCGGATCCTGACGGCTCATGCGGGGTCCCTCCCGCGCCCTGACGATTTGCGCGACATGGTGCTGGCAAAGGCGCGTGGCGAGCGTTACGACCCAGGGACGCTCGACGCGCGCCTGCGATCGGCAGTGGCGGAAATTGTGAAACGCCAGGTCGCATGCGGTCTCGATGTCGTAAACGACGGCGAATTGTCGAAGCCGAATTTTACCGATTACGTTTCTGCGCGGATCGCCGGCTGTGAAAATCGCCCCGGCACGGGGTTCCGGCGGCTCAGCATGACCGCACGCGACGAAACGAAATTCCCGGAATATTTCGCGGCGCATCCGCGCCCGCGCTATTCTGGCGGCCAGATGATGCCGGTTTGTGTCGGTGAGCTGCGCTATGTCGGGCAAGCTGAACTCGCGCGCGACCTCGACAATTTCAGGGCGGCTCTTACCGGGGTGACGGTGGCGGAGGCATTTCTGCCGGCCAACACGCCGGGCACGATCGAACACTGGATGGGGAACGAACATTACGAGACCGACGAGGCGTTTCTGTTCGCGATCGCCGAGGCAATGCGCGAAGAATATAACGCGATTGTCAATGCCGGTTTTCTGCTGCAGATCGACGATCCCGACCTCCCGGACGGCTGGGCTTGCCTCCCCAAAATCACTGTCCCCGAGTATCGCAAATACGCTGCGCTGCGGATCGACGCATTGAACCATGCGCTCCGCGACATTCCGAAAGAGAAGGTCAGACTGCATGTGTGTTGGGGAAGTTTTCATGGCCCGCACCATGACGACATTCCCCTCAAGGACATCATCGATCTGATCTTCCGGGTGCGGGCGGGAAGCTACTCGATCGAAGCGTCGAACCCTTGCCACGAGCACGAGTGGCGGGTCTTCGAGGAGGTGAAGCTCCCGGGAGGCGCCACACTGGTCCCGGGCGTGGTCGGCCACTGCACCGATTTTATCGAGCACCCTGATCTCGTCGCCGAGCGCCTGGTGCGGTACGCCGGGCTGGTCGGCCGCGAGAACGTATTGGCCGGCACTGATTGCGGTCTCGGAACACGGGTCGGCCACCCCTCGATCTGCTGGGCCAAGTTCGAGGCAATGGCAGAGGGAGCGCGCCGCGCGACAAAAATCCTCTGGGGCCGCGCTTAACAGGTAAGGGCTGACATCTTCCGCACATACGCGTCGATGTCGGTTTTGCGGCGGAGACCGGAGGCGGTCATCGAGCGGACTTTGCCGTAGATCGGCCGTTCCGGCCAGGGACGGTCGTGCAAGCCGAACACCCAACCGACATTGGCATAGGAATTGGCGTCGCGGCCGTCGAGGAAGAACGTGTTGTTGAGGCGCAGCAAAATCGCGTAACCCTCTTCTGGCGAAGGCGACCATTCGAGAACTTTCTTCCCCCAATACATGCGCATGTAGTTGTGTATATAGCCAGTCAGCAGCATCTCCCGCATCGCGGCATTCCAATAAGGATCGTGAGTGTCGGCGCCGGCGAGCTGATCAAAGCTGTAAACGTGCTCGCGACGGTCCCGCCGATGCGCGGCCAGTGTTTGACGGGCCCATTGCGGCAGGCAATCGTATTGGTCGTAATTGGGCGTCGTGTGCACAAAATTCATTGCAAGCTCACGGCGCACGATCAGCTCTTCGAGATAGGAAGCGCGGTTTTCATCCGGCGCTTTGGCATCGCGCGCCGCCAGTGCGACTTCGACCGGGGAAATCTGCCCGAAATGCAGATAGGGTGAGAGGGTCGAAACCTCCGCTTCCCCCGGACGCGCGCGCGCGGCAACGTAGCGCTGCAACCGCCGCGTAGCGAACTCGTGAAGCCGCCGCTTGGCCTCCTTGTACCCGCCCCGAATATTCGCGACCGGCGGCGCGCCTTGATCGATGTTCAGTCTCGCAAGCAGTGCGGGTATATCGGCGAGGTCAACGTTGCTGGCCGCCTCGAGGTGCTCGGCGGAGTGGCGGGGGTGCTGACGGCGAAGTGGCTGCAGAAACTGGTCGCGCAGCGGCAGCAATTTGGACCGCAGGGTCCGCGCGCCGATCTCTGGCTTCATCGACACCAGGCCGACCGGAACGATGACATCGCCTTCGACCTG
>Ga0306926_10007336_pt1 | contig 11937 bp, 8 predicted proteins | sample flu12Cox44000178_FD_203759 | JGI IMG/M metagenome (GOLD analysis project Ga0306926, IMG submission 203759) | Lab enrichment of tropical soil microbial communities from Luquillo Experimental Forest, Puerto Rico - flux8day.12C.oxic.44.000.178 (v2)... | ecosystem: Environmental > Terrestrial > Soil...
GAGCGCGTAGAACGCAACGAGGGCGGGCAGGAAGAGGATCGCCGTTCGTTTCAAATCGAAGCGCATGGGCCAAATGACATAGGCGGCGAGAACCGGCGCCGCGACCACGGCATTGGGCCGCAGCAGCACGCCGAATGCGATCAGCAGCAGCGCCAAGGTTTGAAGCACCAAGGATTGAATGGGCGCGCGCACGCGCGCGGGTCGATCAGCCGCCGCGAAGGCGAGCACCGCCGCGGTGAGCCAAATGACGGCGAACAGGACGTCGCGCCAGATCATTCCGACGAAAAAGAATGCCGGCGGCGCGAACGCCAGCAGCACCGTCGCAAGCCCGAGCCAGACCGAGCGCCGCGCCGCAACGAGCGCGAGCGTGCCGAAAGCAAGCCAATACAGCGTGGCCGTGAGCAGGAACATGCTCGACGCGCCGGGGGCGATCGGATCGATGAGCCGCCAGAGCACCACCATCGCGGGCGATTGCCAATCGCCGAAGTGCCAGGCCATGGCGTCGGCATAGACATAGCGGGCATCGACGGTGCTGTAGCCGGGATAGAAGACCAGCACGGTCAGGGCATAGGCGGCCGCCAGCGTGAGAAGGATAAGCAGCGACGCCCTCTGCCGCGAGGGAGCCTTGGGTGCGATCGCTTCGCCATGCTCAACGGCAGCCATCAACTATGATCCAAGCAGGCTCGTAGCCGGGCCTACATTTGGGATCATAGCGTAGACCAGCGCTGCCTCGGGCAGACGTCGGGCCCAAGGGCAAAATTTTGCGCTGGCGCGATGTCGGCGGGCGGCCGATCTCGCTTTTACTTGGGACCTGGATTTACTCAGAACGGATGGGCCCAGTATTCGACCGGGAGGCTTCTGCCCTGCTTGACCATGATTTCGTGCGGCGAGACCGGCGCCGGCGTCTCGGTGGCCTGCACTGGGCCTGCAAGTTTCGACCTGGCGAATGTGGCGATCGACCACACGGCGGTCGTCGCAACGATGACGGCTACTACGGCGAAAATGATCATCTTGCGCATCTCGTGTCACCCTTTCCAGCGTGGCAAGCTGATGATTGCTTTGGCACACGCTCGGCAGTTCCAAGGGTGAACGGCCTCACACAAGCCGGGTTTTTGTCATCTCGGGAACCGCGGCGGGCGGCATGGGCGGGTTGCCGCGCAGCCAATGCGCTTAGGGGTTCGCGACGGCGGTCCTGGCGCGCATTAAGCCGCGACTGCTACCGCCACTAAAGTAAGACCGAGGCATTTCAAAGCGGTTTACCGAAGTCCCGAGCTGGGCGGAGGCGCGGCGATCTGGTGCACGATTAACCGGAGCTCGTCCTCGAGCGCGGCGAGCACCTCCAACAGCTCGGCTGAGTAGGGCGCGCGCGGGCACGTCGGCGCAGTGTAGGCAGGATCGTCGGCAAAGCGGTCCTGGTACGATTTTCCTTTCAGCATGATCGCCCCCTGCGCTCGATTGCGCGCCTTGTTCGTCAAAACAGGACTCACCTAACTGATTCGTCGATCCCACAGTAGGCGTTTGCGTCGTCATATTGGCGGAGTGTATCCGCGCGGCAACACTGAAGTGCCGACGAATCAGATATCAACAACAATGGAAACGTGATCACAGTAGGCGAGTCGTGCAGAAAAGTGCTGCGCGAGTCGCGTTTGCTACCCCATGTTGGTCAGGCGATAGGATTGCCTTCCTTGGGCCAATCATGCGGCTTGAGTCGGGGGCAACGGGGCGGCTCGGGCGGGCCGCCCTTTTTATTTTGCCGTCAGCGTGCGCGCCTTTTTTCTTCCCGCCGCCAGCTCTTGGCGAATGCCGCCATGGCCGACTCGCGCGTCGCCTCGTAGCCGTGCGTCGGCGTCCGGTCCTCGTGGTGGCCGAAAGCGAGCGTCCACATCCAAGGCGACCCGACAGGCGCGGCCTCTGTTTTCATGATGCGGCCGACGACGACGCCATCGGCAAGCACGTCAAAGTCGTCGTCATCCCACTCGCCTGATGGGCGGCTCGCTGAGGCGCGTTTAAGGATCAGGTAGTCCTTGTCCATGTGCCGCGCTCATTTCGCTGGCACTTTCGACACGTCTAGCTTGGCATCATAGAACAGCGCCAGCTCCACCGCCTCGCTGAAAGCGGCCACATCGGCCCCGTCAAGCAGCAATTCAGCCGCGCGTTGCCATTGGGCGGTTGTCTCGCGGCGCTTAGGCAGCGCCAGCATGTAGGCGCGGGCCTCTAGGACGGTGCGCAGCGTGCCCCCGTCTTTGGTGACGAGAGGCCGCGTCAGCTTTTTGGAGAGGTACGCAGGACGCAACGACATGGGCTATAGATGGAGCCGGGGCGCGGGCGAGTCGAGTCTGATAAAAAGATCCTTTATCGTTTCCATCAAAATAATGATCATTCTAAGTGTGAAGTGGCTCACACATCCCTCCCGATTCGGCCCTGACAATCCGCCCTAGCGCTGGCAGGAGGGTTCGATGCGCGGAGAGATCAGCAACGAGTATCAAAAGCTCAATTCGGAAGATCAAAAAGCGTTTCGTCGCTGGCTTTGGGCTAATGCTGTTGTCGGAGCGATATTGCTGACCGGATTGATTGCACTCGCTTCCAAGTTCTCGGGTGACGAATCAGGGTCTACTGCTCAGAATGCTACAATTCATACTCAAGCCAAACTCCCCCTGAGGGCTAGTCACAATCAGCCCTAGCGACTTTGTTTGCCATGAAGCGAACAGATGGCACCGAAACTAAATAGGCCTGCATTTGTCTTAGGGATGATTCTTGCGGTGGCGGCCATCCTAGTGATCATGGTGGACCGCGATTTGGCTCAGCCGAGCTTGTCACCGATTTACCAGTCCCAACTTTTGCTTTTGTACTGAGGGCACCGACATGCGCGAGCGTGTGCTCCTATTCTGTCTGTTGGGTCTGGTGTTCATAGCCACGATGATACTGGTGACCGCACCGGGGGCCGTGATTTGGGCGCTGGCCCTCATCGAATGAGCTGCCCCCACCTCATTCGCGTGGTCTTGCTCTGGATTGTCGTCTGAGCTACCGCCAGCGCTTAGCCCCGCGACCAGCGGGGCTTTCTTTGAGAGTGAGCCCCGACGGATTGGGGATCGGTCGGGGCTCGGGGCTAATGACGGGGGAATTGGGGGATGTCGTCCCTAGCCCAGCACACGCTTAGGGCGGCTACCCGCCCGCTGTCTACACTCGCGGCGGCAAATTAGGACTAGTGGCCCCAACTAAGGCGGGCTAGTCCTTCTTGCTATCATCCTTGGGCTGAATCTGCTGTTGCTGCTGCATGGCGCGCCGGACTTCCTGAGCGCGTTGGCAATTATCCGCCAACCGCAGCCACGCCTGCGCCATGTGGGATAGGATGACCCGCGCGTCGCGGTCTCCAAACGTGCGCGCCATCTCTAAGCACTGTTGTGCGCGACGCCGATAGTCGTCTGCCCTGCTCGCCAACGATCCCGCTGCCCGTTCGTCCCCCTAGATGACAAACGCAGCCGACGCTTTAGCCGTTCCATGTCGCGTTCATGTTGCGTGGAGTCGCCGTGAGTCTATGACAACCATTGAAAATGCTTGTAATTATTTAGTGCAACACAAACGCGACATGCTTGCGGTTTCCACGTCTAACTTCTTGATTTGATTGGCGTCCCCGGCAGGACTCGAACCTGCGACCTGCGGATTAGAAATCCGCTGCTGCTATCCAGCTGAGCTACGGGGACGCAACCGCAAGCTTTTACCCCAAGAGCGCCTTCATCTGCCAGCGCCGCAATGGCCGGCGCCTACTGGATCGCCCGCGGATCGGCGGCATGGGGCGAGCGCCGGCGCTGCTCGCACTTTTTTCCATCCACTCTTTCCGCTCGGTGCAAAACTGGCATAATTTCGCATCGCCATGAGGGCAAGCATCCACGCGAGAAAGGCACGTGCCGCGTGGTGTGGCGCAACTCGTGCGCGGCGATGCCGCCGCTCGGGAGGGAAACGATGATCGCGGTGCGCCGGCTCGGCCATGCCACGCTGACCACCCCCGATCTCGATCGGCAGGTTGCATACTACACCGCCGTCGTCGGTCTGACCCTGGTCGAGCGCGACGCCAAGCGCGCCTTTCTTGCGAGCAAGCAAGGGCTGGAGGCAATCGCGCTCGAGGGCGGCCAACCCAACGCGCTGTCGCGGCTTGCCTTCCAGGTTGCGCCGGGAAGCGATCTTGCCGAGGTTGCGCGCGAGCTGGCGAAGTACGGAATCAAGAGCGAGCGGCGGAGCTGCATTTCTCCAGGAGTTTCCGAGGCCATCGCCTTCAAGGATCCGAAGGACACGCTGATCGAAATTTTCTCCGAATATGTCTTCGCCAAGGAGGACTTGAGCCAGCTCGGCATCATGCCGCTCAAGCTCGGCCACGTGGCCTATCGCGTCAACGACGTGCAGCAGGTGGTGAAGTTCTACACCGACGTGCTCGGCTTTCGGGTGTCGGACTGGCGCGATGAGACCTTCGCCTTTCTGCGCTGCGGGCCCGATCACCACACCGTCAATTTCGTGGTCGACGAGATTCCGCAGCTCCATCACATCGCGTTCGAAGTGAAGGACTGGGCGGAGATCCAAAAAGCCTGCGAATGGCTTGCCAAGAACAACATTCATCTGGTCTGGGGGCCCGGCCGCCACATCATCGGCCACAACATCGCGATCTACCACCGCAACGCGGATAAGGTTCGGGTCGAGTTCTTCTGCGAGATGGACCTTATGAAGGACGAGGCGCTCGGCTATTTCGACCCGCGGCCCTGGCACCAGGATCGGCCGCAGCGGCCGAAGGTGTGGGGGCCGGATACGCTGCGCAACTACTGGGGGTTCGGCTCGGAACGGATCATCCGCGGCTACCAGACGGTGGAGTAGGACATGCCGGGTGCGGGTGATGAAGATGATAAAGGTCAGATGCTTAGGCACGTCGTCTGGACCTTGCGCGCGCCGCCCGGTGCGGCGATGGGCGGCATTGCGTGGCCACGACCTCGACATGTTTTGACGTTGATCTTGCCGCCCCCGTCCGGCTTCCCCACCCCGACGGGAATGGAGGTCCCCCCATGCGCGCGTTCGTTCGCGCTGCCTTTGCAGCCGCGCTCGTCCTGCTGTTGTCCGTCCCCGCCATCGCCGCCGACAAATCGTTCAAACGCGCCGATCTCGCCGACGCGGCGATCAAACTCGAAGCCCAGATCAAGGCCGAAGCGGGGGAGGTGACAAAGCCTATTGCCGCGCTTCGGCGCGAGGTCGACGCCGCCTTCCAGCGCGGCGACGACCGCGCAGGCGTGCGCATCCTCGGGCAGATCGTCGCGGTCGCGCCCGACCGTAGCGTAACCTGGCTGCGGCTCGCCAGAAACTTGCGGCAGCTCCGCCCCAGCGATTACAGCGAGAAGACGCTGCTGCTCGAGCGCGCCGCCGCCGCCGCCTACATCGCCTACCAGCGCTCCGGCAACTCCGCCGAAGAGGCCGAGAGCCTGGTCGTGATCGCGCGCACCTATGCCGACCGCCAGCTCTGGCGTCCGGCGCTCGATACACTGCGCATTTCGCTCGAGACGCGCGAGGTCGCCGAGGTGCGTCAGGAATACGAGCGCCTGCGTGAGTATCACGGCTTTAGGCTGCTCGACTACACGATCGATTCGGATGCCGCCTCGGCGCGCGTCTGCTTTCAGTTCTCCGAGGACCTGCCGAGCAAGCGCGCCGACTTCTCGCCGTTCGTCGCCGTCGCCGGCCAGGACAAGCCCGCACTGTCGGTGCAGGAGCGGCAGCTCTGCGTCGAGGGCCTCAAGCACGGAGAGCGTTACGCCATCACGCTGCGTGCCGGCATTCCCTCGCAGGTGAAGGAGACGCTGTCGCAATCCGCCGACTTCAACATCTATGTGCGCGATCGCAAGCCGCAGGCGCGCTTCGCCGGCAAGGCTTACGTGCTGCCGCGAACGGGGCAGCGCGGCATTCCGGTGGTGAGCGTCAATACCGCGGCGGTGGCGCTCGAAATCTACCGCATCGGCGACCGCAATCTGCTCGAGACGGTCGTGGGGCGCGACTTCCAGCGCAATCTCGACCGCTACGATCTCAACCGCCTCGCCGAAAACCGCGGCTCCCAGGTGTGGAAAGGCGAGATGGCGGTCGAGCAGGTGCTCAACACCGATGTCACCACCGCCTTTCCCGTTGGAGACGCCATCGGCGCGTTGTCGCCTGGGGTCTACGTCATGGTGGCGCAGCCCGCCGGCGCGCCCCAGGATGACGTCGATTCCCTTGCGACCCAGTGGTTCATCGTCTCCGATCTCGGGCTGACCGCGTTTTCCGGCAACGACGGCATCCACGCCTTCGTGCATTCGCTCGATACCACGCAGCCCAAGGGCGCGACCGAGGTGCGGCTGCTCTCGCGCAGCAACGAAGTCCTTGCGGACAAACGCACCGACGATAGCGGCCACGTGCAGTTCGAGGCCAATCTGGCGCGTGGCGAGGGCGCGCTCGCGCCCGCCATGCTGATCGCGAGCGACAGCGGGGGCGATTACGCGTTCTTGAGCCTGAAGGCGCCGGGCTTCGATCTGAGCGACCGTGGCGTCTCCGGCCGCGTGGTGCCGGCCGGGCTCGACGCTTTCATCTACACCGAGCGCGGGGTCTACCGCTCGGGAGAGACCGTGCAGGTGACCGCGCTCGTGCGCGACGGCCAGGGCATGGCCGCGCTTGATGTGCCGCTCACGCTCGTGGTCGAGCGGCCGGACGGCGTCGAATACCGCCGCGCCGTCGTGCCCGATCAGGGTCTGGGCGGGCGCGCGCTCTCTGTTGCGCTGGTGCCATCGGCGCCGAGCGGCACATGGCGCGTGCGCGCGTTTGCCGATCCGAAGCGCCCGCCGGTCGGCGAGGCGACCTTCCTGGTCGAGGACTACGTGCCCGATCGGATCGAATTCGATCTCGCCTCCAAGGCCAAGGGCATCTCCAAGACGAGCGCGGCCGCGATCACCGTCGACGGGCGTTTTCTCTATGGCGCGCCGGCAGCCAACCTCGAGCTCGAAGGCGAGGTCATGGTCTCGCCGGCAAGCGAGCGGTCGGGCTTTGCCCGCTACCAGTTCGGGCTCGCCGACGAGGACGTCGAGCCCACGCGCCAGCCGCTCGAAAACCTGCCTGCGACCGACCGCAACGGCAAGGCAAGTTTTGCCGTGATGCTTGAAAAGCAGCCGGAGACGACGCGCCCGCTCGAGGCGCAAGTCGTCGTGCGCATGGCCGAGGCCGGCGGGCGCGCGGTCGAACGCAAACTGACGCTGCCGGTGACTGCGGACGGGCCGATGATCGGGGTGAAGCCGCTGTTCTCCGGCCGCTCGCTGGGTGAGGGCGAAAACGCGACCTTCGACGTGGTGTTCGCGGCTCCCAATGGGGCATCGCTTGCGCGCAACGGCCTGCACTACGAGCTGCTCAAGGTCGAAACGAAATATCAGTACTACCGCCGCGACGGGGTGTGGGACTTCGAACCGGTGAAGTCGACAAAGCGCGTCGCGGACGGACAGATCGACGTGGCCTCCGACAGGCCGGCGCGCATCTCGGTGCCGGTGCAATGGGGCCGCTATCGCCTTGAAGTATCGACCGGCGATCGCAGCGGGCCGCTGACCTCGGTCGGTTTCGATGCCGGCTGGTACGCGGAGGCGAGCGCCGATACGCCGGATCTGCTCGAGATCGCCCTCGACAAGCCGGAATACGTGCCGGGCGAAAGCATGACGGTCGCCGTGACCGCGCGCACCGCCGGCAAGGTTACGCTCAACGTGATCGGCGACCGGCTGGTCTCCACGGTCACGCAGGACGTGACCGCGGGCACGGCGCAGCTGCGCGTCCCGGTCGGCGGCGACTGGGGCAGCGGCGCCTATGTGGTGGCGACGCTGCGGCGCCCGCTCGACAGCCGCGCCGAGCGCATGCCCGGCCGCGCCATCGGCGTGCAGTGGTTCTCGATCAATCGCAAAGCGCGCACGCTTGCGCTCGATATGAGCCTGCCGGCGCTGTTGCGTCCCAATAGCGCGCTGCGCGTCCCGATCAAAGTCGATGGACTCAACCCCGGCGAGGAGGCGCGCATCGTCGTCGCCGCGGTCGACGTCGGCATTCTCAACCTGACGGGCTACAAGCCGCCGGCGCCCGACGACTATTACCTCGGACAGCGCCGGCTCACCGCCGAGATCCGCGACCTCTACGGTCAGCTCATCGACGGCATGCAGGGAGCGCGCGGGCAGATCAAGACCGGCGGCGACGCCGGCGTCGAGCTGCAGGGCTCGCCGCCCACGCAGAAGCCCTTGGCGCTCTATTCCGGCATCGTCGCCGTCAAGGCCGACGGTACCGCCGAGGTCGTGTTCGACATCCCGGATTTTGCCGGCACGGCGCGGGTGATGGCGGTGGCCTGGTCGAAGGACAAGGTCGGCCGCGCCGCCGGCGACGTCACCATACGGGACCCGGTGGTGCTCACGGCGACGTTGCCGCGCTTTCTTCTCAACGGCGATCGCGGCACCATGCATCTCGAACTCGATAACGTCGCAGGGCAGGGCGGCGACTATCGATTGGAGGTGAGGAGCGAAGGCGTCGACGTCGTCGGCAGCGTGGCGCCGCAGACTCTCAAGCTCAACGCGAGAGAGCGCCGCTCCACCACGGTGCCGCTGTCGGTGCGCGGCGCCGGCAACGCCGCGGTGACCGTGCGCGTCAGCGGGCCGGGCGCCTTTGTCCTGGAACGCAGTTACCAACTGCCGGTACGGCCGGCGACGCAAATTCTTGCGCGCCGCACGGTCAAGCCGCTCGCCAAGGGCGAAAGCCTCACGCTCTCGAGCGATCTGTTCGCCGACCTTGTGCCGGGCAGCGGTAGCGTCGCGCTCTCGGTCGGCCTCTCCAACGCGCTCGACGCGGCGGCGCTGTTGGCGGCGCTCGACCGTTATCCGTTCGGGTGCTCGGAGCAGATCACGAGCCGCGCACTGCCGCTGCTTTACGTCAACGATCTCGCGAGCAGCGCCCATCTTGCGCTCGATACGGCGGTCGACCAGCGCATTCGCGAGTCCATCGATCGGCTGCTTGCGCGCCAAGGCTCCAACGGCTCGTTCGGGCTGTGGTCCGCGGGCGGCGATGACGTGTGGCTCGACGCCTACGTCACCGATTTCCTGACGCGGGCGCGCGAGCGTGGCTTTGCCGTCCCCGATATCGGTTTCAAGCTCGCGCTCGATCGGCTGCGCAATTTCGTCGGCAACGCGGAGGACCCTGCGAAGGACGGCGGGCGCAATCTCGCCTATGCACTTTACGTGCTGGCGAGGAATGGCGCGGCGCCGGTCGGCGATCTGCGTTACTTCGCCGACACCAAGCTCGACGCGATTGCAACCCCGATCGCCAAGGCGCAGATCGCCGCGGCGCTTGGCATGCTCGGTGATCGCGCCCGCGCCGAGCGCGTCTACGCCGCCGCGCTCGCGTCGATCGCGCCGCGGCCGGTACTCGATTACGGCCGCAGCGACTATGGCTCGGTGCTGCGCGATGCGTCGGCGCTGGTGACGCTCGCCTCCGAAGGCGGCGCGCCGCGGCCGACCATCACCGGTGCGGTCGAGCGCGTCGAGGCCGCGCGCAACCTCACGCCGTACACCTCGACGCAGGAGAATGCGTGGATGGTGCTCGCGGCGCGCGCCCTGGCGAAGGACGCGCAGGCCGTCGCGCTCGACGTCGGCGGCGAGCGAACGCAGGGCGCGCTCAATCGCAACCTGCGTGCGAGCGACCTGCAGCAGCCGCTCACGCTCACGAATGCCGGCGAAAGCCCCGTGCAGGCCGTGGTCACCGTGTCGGGTGCGCCGCTCGTGCCGGAACCCGCCGCCGAGCGGGGCTTCAAGATCGAGCGCACCTATTACACGCTCGACGGCAAGCCCGCCGATCCGACCAAGGCCAAACAGAACGACCGCTTCGCCGTGGTGCTGAAAATCACCGAGCCGCAGCCGCAGTTCGGACGCATCATCGTCGCCGATTACCTGCCGGCCGGCTTCGAGATCGACAATCCGCGGCTGGTCTCGTCCGGCGATACCGGGACCCTGGCCTGGATCACGGATGCGCAGGAGCCGGTGAATGCGGAGTTCCGTGATGACCGCTTCAGCGCAGCGTTCGAGCGCAAGAGCGACGATCCGTCGGTGTTCACCGTCGCCTATGTGGTACGCGCCGTCTCGCCCGGACGTTACGTGCATCCGCAGGCCTACGTGGAGGACATGTACCGGCCCGACCGCTTTGGCCGCACTGCCACCGGAGCGATCGAGGTGACGAAGTGAGAAGACTCCGGTGACGTGGGATCAGCGCGAGCCGCAAACTCGGTCTGCTCCCTCCCCCCTTGTGGGGGAGGGCTGGGGAGGGGGGTGGTGCGATGGGGTACAGCATTGCCACATCGCGGGACCCCCACCCCTAACCCCTCCTCACAAGGGGGAGGGGAACAGATCCTGCTTGCGGCGCCGGCTGCGCTTCAGCCTTATCTTCACGTCGATCGCGATTGTCTCGATATTATCGGTCGGCATCTGGTGGGTCTCCTCCCTCGGCCCGGCGCCGCTGGGGGAGGGGCTTGCGTTTTCCACCCTGGTGGTGGACCGCGATGGAAAGCTGCTGCGGCCCTACGCCACGCCGGAAGGACGCTGGCGATTGCCGGCGACGCGCGAGAACGTCGATCCGCGGCTTCTGGAGCTTCTGCTCGCCTACGAGGACAAGCGCTTTCGCGCCCATCACGGGGTCGATCCGCTCGCACTCGGCCGCGCTTTGGCGCAACTGATCACCCACGGCCGCATCGTTTCCGGCGCCTCGACCATCACCATGCAGGTGGCGCGGCTGCTCGAACCGCGCGCCGCGCGCAGCTTTAAGGCAAAGCTGCGTCAGATGGTGCGTGCCATCGAGATCGAGCGCACACTCTCCAAGGACGAGATCCTCGCGCTGTATCTGAGTCTAGCGCCTTACGGCGGCAATCTCGAAGGCGTACGCGCGGCGTCGCTCGCCTATTTCGGCAAGGAGCCGCGCCGCTTGACGCTGGGCGAAGCGGCGATGCTGGTCGGCTTGCCGCAATCGCCGGAGCAGCGCCGTCCCGACCGCTCGACGGCTGCGGCGCGTAACGCGCGTGACCGCGTGCTCGACCGCGTTGCCGCCGCCGGCATTGTGCCTTTCGACGAGATCGAGCGGGCCAAGCGCGAGCCGGTGCCGGATGGACGCAAGCCCATGCCGACATTGGCGCCCCATGCGGCCGACGCGGCGGTCGCCGCGGCCCCGGACAAACGCGTTCACCGTCTCACGATCGAAGCGGCGCTGCAGCGGAATCTGGAAGAGCTCGCGCGCGAACGTGCCCGCGCGCTCGGGCCCGACATGTCGGTTGCGATCCTCGCCGTCGATCATGCGACCGGCGAGGTGCTTGCACGCGTCGCCTCGCCTGACTATTTCGACGCGCGGCGCGCCGGACAGGTCGACATGACCTCGGCGGTGCGCTCGCCGGGCTCGACCCTCAAACCGTTCATCTATGGGCTCGGCTTCGAGGACGGGTTCATCCATCCCGAGACGCTGATCGAGGATCGTCCCGTCCGCTTCGGCAGCTATGCGCCGGAGAATTTCAATCTCAATTTCCAGGGCACGGTGACGGTGCGCCGCGCGCTGCAGCTTTCGCTCAACGTGCCGGCGGTCGCCGTGCTCGATAAAGTCGGCGCCAGCCGCTTCGCCGCGCGGCTCGAGCAGGCGGGTGGATCGTTCGTGTTGCCTGCGGGCGAAGTGCCGGGGCTCGCCATCGGCCTCGGCGGCGTCGGGGTGACGCTCAACAATCTCGTTGCGCTCTATGCCGGGTTGGCGCGGCTCGGCACTACCGTGCCGCTCACGGAGCGCGCGGTGCGCGGCGAGGAGGCGCCGACCGCACGCCGGCTGTTGGACCCGGTCGCCGCCTGGTACGTCGGCAGCATCCTTCTGGGCGCGCCGCCGCCGGAGAACGCTGCCGGCGGGCGC
>Ga0306926_10007337_pt1 | contig 11937 bp, 8 predicted proteins | sample flu12Cox44000178_FD_203759 | JGI IMG/M metagenome (GOLD analysis project Ga0306926, IMG submission 203759) | Lab enrichment of tropical soil microbial communities from Luquillo Experimental Forest, Puerto Rico - flux8day.12C.oxic.44.000.178 (v2)... | ecosystem: Environmental > Terrestrial > Soil...
GAAAAAGAGAACGCTTATTTTGCGGACGGCATTGAGGACGAGATTCTGACCCGCTTATCCAACATTGCGGACCTAAAAGTGATTTCGCGCACTTCCACGCGGCAATATCAGAGCAAACCTGCCAATCTCCGCGAGATCGCGAAGCAGCTCGGTGTCGCGAACATCCTTGAGGGTAGCGTGCAAAAAGTAGCCGATCAGGTGCGAGTCAATGTGCAGTTGGTTAACGCGCAAACCGATTCCCATCTTTGGGCCGACACTTACGACCGAAAGTTGACTGACATCTTTGGCGTCGAGAGCGAGATCGCCAAGGGAATAGCGGAATCGTTGCGAGCGAAGCTAACCGGTGGCGAGGAGCAGGCGTTAGCAGTTAAACCGACAAACAATCCGGAAGCCTATGATGCATATCTGCGCGGCTTGTCTTTTGAAACACGCTTCCACTTCTCCTTTGGCGACCCCGATCTCGGTTTGAAAGCCGTGGGTTTTTATGAGCGGGCGGTGCAGCTTGATCCCAAGTTTGCGCTTGCTTGGGCGCGGCTTTCTCGTGCGCATGCGGTTCTTTACTTCCGCGTGTTTGACACTACTGCCGCGCGGGGCGATGCAACTAAAAATGCGTTGGAGAATGCGGAAAAACTCCAGCCGAGCTCGGCCGAAACGCAGCTCGCCTTGGGTTATTATCAATTTCGGGTGCTGCGTGATTACGGGTTAGCCAAGACCACGTTCAAAGAGCTCAGCAAAATGTTACCGGGTAGAAGCGAGGTCTCCTATGCCCTCGGCTTAGTTAACCAACGCGAGGGAGACTGGGATGAAAGCGTTGCACACTTCGAGCAAGCCCTCACCCTCGATCCGCGCAACGCGGAGATACTGATCGATGCGGCACGGAACTATGCCATGCTTCGACAATTCCCGGCCGCGCTAAAGCTGTACGATCGTGCGCTGGATATTATCTCAAACGATCCCTATCTCACGGAAACAAAAGCTCGCATCTATCAGGCTCAGGGTAACCTGGAAGAAGCCGCTAAGATGTTGGTGGAGGTCAACGCACAGACTCCATCTATGAGTGCCCTCGTAACTAAGATCACTCAATTGAGACTTGAACGGAATTACACTGAGGCGGTTCGCTTAGTGCAAGCTCGACAAGCTCAATTCCACTTTGCTTCTGAGATCGAGAAGGGGCTTAATCAGCTCCTGCTAGCCTGGTGCCAGCATGATGCTGGCGACGCCGCCAGCGCAAAAGTTACCGCTGAACAGGCGCGCAACACGCTCGAGCCGCTCTACAAAGATCAACAAGACAACTCTGTGCTGGCGGAAAATTTAGCCCTACTTTATGCCGTTCTTGGAAATAAGGAGTCAGCCCTAAAGCTATCGGAACGTGCAATCATGCTTGCGCCGAGTGCTAAAGATCACACGTATGGACCTAACGGCGAAGAGAACCTAGCGCTAATTCAGATGATGGTCGGCGAGAATAGCAGCGCGATTTCACATCTAACGCATCTGTTACAAACACCCTATAGTAGCTGGCTTTACGGCCCACCGGCTATCACGTCGGCACTTTTGAAGCTCGATCCGATCTGGGATCCTTTGCGCACCGATCCTGCTTTCCAGAAACTGTGCGAGGAAAAGCAGCCGTGAAGCTGCAGTTTATCGCCAAGTCTAGTGGTGCGAATTCGTGGTTGGAACTCATTTCAGAAACAGATTCATGCCATCGATGATGGTGTGGAGGTCAAAAGCCTTTTTAAGAGAAAAAGCATGCTTATGAGCCCCCACCAGGCTTAGGAAGAAACGGTCAGTTTTCTAATAGGCTGAAAGCAGTGGACTCACAGCCTGTTATCGTGGAAGCTACGGGCCTCACGGACCCAAACTGCAAGCCCAACAGTTATACAACTATCTGTAGCCGGTAAGCCTCTTGGGTTGTTTGTCATAGGCCGCTTTGTTCGTGGTATGGCTCCCGCACGAATCATACCGTGTGTTCAGAAAGAGAGAAGCCCGCACTGCCATACGTGATTCACGTATAGGATGATACTCACAGGTGTTTGAAAGTGCCGGTAATTTTGAGCGCGACCGCGACCGCCTTGCTGTCAGGCTAGACGAATCGATGGCTTTGTTCTAAAACCGTCACATGAACAAGTTGGTCCGTATACTTTTGCTCGCAATCGTCACGCCATTGTGCGCACAAGGACAGCAAGCGGGCGGCACACTCACTGGCGCGCTTGCCAGTCAAGGACTTGCCGGCGCGAAGCTGGAGCGACGCTACGGCAATCATCTGTTCGTTCCGGTTTCCATAAATAATCGGCACGGCACGCTGATGATCGATACCGGATCACCCAATACACTCATCGATCGAAACAGCGTGAATACGTTCGGTCTTACGGTGGAAAAGACTGACTCAAGTGTCGGCGGTTTGTTTGGGCGCAGTTGGGAACGTTTCGGGGCCAGCAAAGTGAAAAGCATCGCGATGGGCAATTGCGTGGTGACAAACGTTCCTGTGGCGATCGCGGATTTGTCCGGCATGAATCCAGAGCGCAGCGCTGCCGCTACCGGATCCCACATGTCCGATTCCAAGGCGATCCCGCATCTGAACGGGGTGCTTGGCGCGCGCGAGATGGTCAAGTTTGGGATGATCATCGATTGCACCCGGCAGATGCTTTACATCAATCCGAACGGCGCAAGCTCTGCAGTGAGCCAGAGTCTGGCGAGTTTCCTAACCGGTCGCGGTTTTACGAGAACCCCGATGCGACTCAACGCGAACGCTCACTTCGATGTTGAAGGCGCGCTGAACGGACACGGGACCCGGCTTCTCGTTGACACCGGCTCGGCGAACACGCTGATTGACACGCAAGTCGCGGTGAAATCTGGAACCGGCGTGACCGCGCTTTCCGGCTACGGCGCAGGAGGCGCCGGCAATTTGGTAGAAGGAGTGAATCGCACGGGCGTGAAGGAACTGGCGATCGGAAATTTCAAAGTGGCAAACGCCGAAGTGGTCGTGGCGCACGTATCGGGCGACGTTCTACTCGCGAAATCGGCGGCGGAATCAAACGCCGGCGTGCTGGGCCAGGATTATCTGGCAACCAATTTCGCTGTGATCGACATGGGCGGCAAAGCGCTTTACCTGCGTCACCCCGATTCGCGCTGAGTGCGATTTGATTTCCTGTAGCCACCGGCCTGCGGCCGGTTCGGCGCATTGCTGGTTGCAAGTCAAGGCAAAACGGCCGCAGGACCGTCGCTACAGATCTTTTGCAGAGAGCCCTCCGCTTACCGTTTGACCAGTTTCGGAACGGTTGCCTTTGCGAGGCTGGTGAACGCGGCAACCGCGGTGTTTGCTGCTGAGTCGCTCAGCCGCAATAGCCCAATATCCAACCCGAGATTTTTGCCGCGCAAACGGATGGCCTTTAACTTTAGATTCTCGCGGCCGCGCAATGCTATTTTTGGCATCAACGCGGCGGCTTGCGATGGACCAAGCGAACGAAGAAGCGTCTCAATCGCATTGATCTCGGCAATCACATGCGGGCGAACCATATGTTTTCGACAAATTTCGTCCGACATTCGGCGCATCACAAAGCTGTCGGGCAATTGAAGGAGGCGTTGCTGGTGTAATTTTGAAAAATCAACCATGCGCCGGTTTGCCCACGGGTGGTTCTGCGCCACAATCAGCGCGAATTGATCCGTGCAAAGACGCTCGTAGCGCAAGTTTGGAGAGTGGCGAGTCAAAAACCCCAAGCCAACGTCCATGCGGCCTTCTTCGATAGCCGTCTCGATCTCAGTGGAAGAGATTTCCTCTACCGTGACACTGATCGCCGGATGATCGGCGACAAATGCGCCGAGGAGTTGGGGGACAAGCGGCACATTTAGCACCGGGATCACGCCAAGGCGCAATGCGCCGCGTAATTCTCCTGGTTCGCCATTCAGTTCGTGAAGAAGATTTTCCAACTGATGAAGGAGCGCACGGGCGTGCTCCTGAAAAATCAGACCTCGGGGAGTGAGCAAGATCCGTTTCCCGCGGCGCTGGAACAGAGGCACGCGAAGGCCGACTTCCAAATCCCGCATTTGCTGCGAAACACTCGGTTGCGAAATTCCGAGCCGGTCCGCGGCGCGGCTGAAGCTTCCCGCTTCAGCGACCGCGAGAAAATAGCGGAGATGACGAATGTCCAACGGCTCCGACATGGGAGATGCAATATTGTTCGGCGGAGGGGCGAAATGCAATCAGGAGCTTGACCTCGAATGCGTTCGGGGTTGATTGCCGGCCGGGATTCTGCTTGCATAGGCAAAGCTTATAGCGCCATTTTCAAAACCTTCGAATACTACAATGAGCTCGAAGCTCTTCCTGGTTGCCATTTCGCTGAGCCTTCTGCTGGTGGCAGCCTGTAACAAGAAATCCGGTTCAACAGTTCGGAATTCAAACAAAGTCCGGGTCGGTTACATCGGTATAACCTGCGAAGCTCCGATTTACGCCGCTTACGAAAAGGGTTTTTTCAAGGAGGAGGGACTCGAGCCCGAACTGGTGAAATGCAACTGGTCGACTTACAAAGACGCGCTGGCGCTCGGCAACTTCGATATCACTCATCACCTCGTAATGTTGTTTTTGAAACCGGTCGAACAGGGTTTGGATGTCCGGTTCCTCGCTGGAATCCATCGGGGATGCCTGCGTGTACAGGCTGGCGTGAAAACGAACATTCACACGATTCAGGATCTGAAAGGAAAGCGAATTGGAGTGCCGGGAATGGGCACACCCCCTTTTGTTTTCGCAAATCGCGTGTTCGGAACGCACGGTATTGACGCCGCGAAGGATATCACTTGGAAAGTTTTTCCAGCAGGCGAATTGGGTCTGGCGGTCGACAAAGGCGAAATCGATGCGGTAGCAGATTCGGAACCAATAGGAAGCCTGTTAATTGCCGAAGGCAAAGTAAGAAATATTGCCGACCAGATAATGGACGAGCCCTACAAGGATGAATATTGCTGTGAGGTCATCGCGAACGGCAAATGGGTTGATGCGAATCCAGACGCCGCCGCGAGAGCAACGCGCGCGCTGTTGAAAGGTGCCAAATGGGTTGAGACCAATCCGAAGGCTGCCGCGCTCCTGGCGGTGGAGAAAAAATATCTCGCCTCAACTCCTGAACTTAACACAGTCGCTCTCGCGCGTTTGCGCTACATACCAAGTGTGCACCTAGCTGAGGAGTCAGTTCTCACTATAGGCCGGGAGATGCAAGCCGCCAAGATGCTTTCTCCGGAAACGGACACCAACGCACTCGCCAAGCGAGCCTTCATGCATCTTCCAGGCGTCACCGACGAATGGCTTAAAACACTCGAGGTGGAAAAAATTGCCGGTGCCCAAGTCTTGCCGGGAGACGATATCCGGCTAATGGCGTCCTTAATCCAGAGAGAAAACGGAGGTTCCTGTTGCCAAAGAAAAATGTTCGATCAACCGGACCAGGATGCGCCGAATCTCGCCGACCCTGACACGCCCTGCCTTCAGAAAGACACAGTAGCTGCGCAGAAATAAGCCAAAGGCGAGAAAACGAGTGACAATTGCGCTGTCATGTTGAGCGGAGCGAAACGCTTTCGTCTATTATCCGCAGACAGGCGTCGCAATTGATCCGAGATTCTTCGCTTCGCTCAGAATGACATCGATCACACGTGTAATGAACGCGGACGCCGCCGTTACCGACAAACGATCAAGATTGCCCTGGCCGATGCAGTTGGCTGTGCCGGTGGCGAGCTTAGTTACGTTCGGAACTCACTTGCTGATTGCACAAAAAGCGTCACCACTCGAAACGCATTCTTACATGCTGCTCTTTTGGGAAATTATTGGCGTCTCCATTGTTCTCGCAATCGCGCAAAGGTTCTGGCCAGCGTTGCGCAAATGGATGCGGCACATGTGGCCGATTTTTACAGCTGCTATCCTGTCACTCGGCGTTTGGGATGTGGTTACCGTCGGTTTCCACTTGCTTCCGCTGCCGTACTTTCCCGGACCCGCAGCAGTTTTACGCAGTTTGATTAGCGATCGCGCGCTTTTACTCGACAGCACCTGGCACTCGCTCGCCTTGCTTGTGAGTGGCTACACCATCGGTGTGATCGTCGGACTTGTCACAGGGGTGTGCATCGGTTGGTCGAACCCTGTGCGGTATTGGGGAATGCCGCTGCTCAAGGTTGTGGGGCCCATTCCAGCTACCGCATGGATTCCGCTTGCTATGGTAGTATCCCCTTCGGCAATTGTGTCGTCAGCGGGATTGATTGCACTCGCGGTGTGGTTTCCCGTTACAATGTTGACTGCCTCTGGGATTTCCAACACGCGCGCATCCTACCTTGACGTCGCTCGAACCCTCGGCGCAGGACGGCTGTATCTGATCTTTCGAGTAGCTATACCAGCCGCAGTTCCAAATATCTTTATCGGTTTATTCATGGGGCTAGGTGCCTCGTTTCTAACTCTCGTGGTTGCGGAGTCTGTGGGAGTTAAGTCCGGTCTCGGGTGGTATGTTAGTTGGGCCCAAGGGTGGGCCGAATATGGCAAAGTTTTCGCCGCGCTCATTATTATGGCAGCCTTCTTCTCTACAGTGATGACTTTGCTCTTCGAACTGCGCGATCGAGTTCTGGTTTGGCAGAAGGGAACCATCAAGTGGTGACGACGAATATTGTGGCCGCGTCAGGCGTTCGCGTTCACGCAATCTGCAAAAGCTTTCCGATACCAGATGCCCCCGGAATGAGTCGACCGGCTCTCGGCGGGATATCGTTTTCCATAGCCGCGGGCGAGCTTGTTTCGTTAGTTGGTCCGAGCGGTTGCGGAAAGTCGACGTTGCTTCGACTCATTGCCGGCTTGGATGTTCCCGATTCGGGCGAGCTGTTTGTCGGCAACGAAAAAATTGTCGAACCGCACGCGGAACGCGGCCTCGTTTTTCAAGATCCAAATCTGTTCCCGTGGCTTACGGTTCGCCGCAACATTGAAGCCGGCCTCGTTGCGCGCGGAGTCTTGCATGAAAAGAGATCTGAGGTGCCTGAATTTATGCGACTCGTCGGCCTCGAAGCATTTGCCAATTCGTATCCGCATCATCTCTCCGGCGGCATGTCCCAACGCGTCGCGCTTGCTCGCGCACTGATTAATCATCCGAAAGTTCTTTTGCTCGATGAACCCCTCGGTGCGCTCGATGCCTTCACCCGCATGCGGATGCAGGACGAAGTGCTGCGCCTGTGGGAGAATCGTCGCACCACGATGCTGCTCGTCACTCATGACATTGATGAAGCGATCTACATGAGCGATCGCATCCTCATCATGACCCCGGCGCCCGGGCGAATCGATCGCGAGATTGATTTCGACCTCGCGCGACCACGTGATCGCACTAGTGATTCGTTTCTCCGTTTCCGCACCGAGATTCTCGAACATCTACATTTTGCTGGCAAAGCCGCCGACATCTCCGCCTAAGAAAAAGGGGGTGCAATAAGGCGATGTTATCGAAAAGTCCGAAGCGCGACTGGGTACGGGTCTAGAAAAAGTAACAGAAATGTCTCTTTTATCGCTGCAAATTCGTTTGAAAGGTAACAGGAAACATAACAGGTATGGAAGCGATGTGTCCCGAACAGAGCGGCCTTGGGTTTTCGGCCGGCCACGACCTTTACGAGGTTCGTCCGCGCAGAGACAGGGATGGCTTTGATCTAATCAGTAAGCTGTTTAGATATGGCCCCATCTGGTATGCTGGGCCCGATGCGGTCCGTAATGCGATCGCGTACGCAAAGTATCGCTCCAACTCCCGGTCGCAGCGGGCAATTATCCGCGTGTTGGACCAGTCCGGCGCTGTAGTCCAGATGCACGAATAGAGAGGCGCCTTCCGCTAGTGGTCAAACACCGCTGTGAGCAGATCCATCAAGCTGATTATCCCGCAGTTTTGAATGTTTCTGCATATCGGCGCCATTGTTTGAATAACGGCGCAATGGTGCTGCGTTGCCTCTCCGTGGTATTTCGCTGAGCCGTTTGCAAAGTCGTTGAATCTCGCCGTCATCGAGCGGCCTATGCTTCCCCCGATTTGTGGCGGTGGTGTCTGCTTCCCTTGCTGCGGGATAGCTTAGCCATCGCCGTAACGCGGCAAGGATGGTGGCACGTTCTCGTTCTGTCACTCTAACTACCATTGGTCGAGTCTGTGTTTGATCCGGGAGTCTCTATCAGACCAGCGCGGCGTTGTCACGAAATTGTAACATTTGCCGTTTCGGCTTTAGAAGTCCAGCGCGCCCAAGCGCAATCCGGAGGAGACATCGTCCAGAATTTTGTGATTCGTTGCGCGGTTTTCGCGTGTGCTTTCAAAACGCCTCGGATAGCCTCGCAAAATTCACGGAGGAAATCAGGATGCGAAAATGGATCAGCTTCTTCAGTGCGATCGTACTTGCCGTCACAGCTCAATCGATATCAGTCGCGGCTTCAGATACGCAATGGGATCGAACTGTTCTACCGCGTCCGCCGCAACCGTTTGAAGGCGTTACGAAACGGACGCTCGAAGGATCCGTAGCGTCGTTTACCCAACCGGTTAAGGCGCCACCAGACGCGCCGAACATTTTGCTCGTATTGATCGATGATGCAGGGTTTGGAAATCCATCAACATTCGGCGGACCTGTCGCTACTCCAACGTTCGACAAACTCGCGGCCAGGGGACTTCGCTACAGTCGGTTCCACGTAACAGCACTCTGTTCCCCGACGCGCGCAGCGTTGTTGTCAGGACGGAATCATCATTCGGTCGGATTCGGGTCGATCTCTGAATTGGCTGGCGGTTGGCCGGGTTACAGCACGAATTGGCCGACGAGCGCCGCGTCGATCGCCAAGATTCTTCAACTCAACGGCTATAACACCGCTGCAATCGGCAAATGGCATCTTACGCCGGATGCGGAGCAGGGACCCGCCGGACCTTTCGATCACTGGCCGAACGCGCTCGGCTTCGATTATTTCTGGGGATTTCTGGGCGGGGAAACCGGGCAGTTCGACCCGGTGTTGACTGAGAACAACACGATCGCTGGCGTGCCGACCGATAAGAATTTCTATTTTAATGACGCAATGGTCGAGCATTCGATCAATTGGATCCGGGGTCAGAAAGCGCAGGCGCCGGACAAACCCTTCCTTCTTTATCTTTCGACTGGCGCGACTCACGCGCCGCACCAAGTGCCTAAAGAATGGAGCGACAAATACAAAGGTAAATTTGATCAGGGCTGGGATAAGCTGCGGGAAGAAACATTCGCACGTCAGAAGCAACTCGGGGTAATTCCCGCGAACGCGAAACTGACACCGCGTAACCCTGCGTTTCCAGCGTGGGACAGCGTCCCGCCTGACGTAAAGAAAGTTTATGCGCGACAAATGGAAGTATATGCCGGCTACCAGGAAAACACGGATAACGCTGTCGGCCGCGTTGTGAAAGCGATCGATGACATGGGGCTCACTGATAACACGCTCATCATTTATATCTTCGGCGACAACGGCGCGAGCATGGAAGGCACGGAGACCGGCACGTTCAACGAAATGACTACGCTCAATGGCATCCCGCTCACGGCCGATCAGCAGTTGAAAGCGATCAAAGCGTACGGCGGGCTCGAAAAATGGGGCGGCCCCGACATGGCTCCGCATTACGCAGCCGCGTGGGCGTGGGCTGGCAACACACCGTTTCAATGGGGAAAGCAGGTAGCCTCTGCCCTCGGCGGCATTCGTAATCCGATGGTGATCTCGTGGCCGAAACGCATTAAAGACAAAGGCGGTCTGCGGAGTCAGTTCACTCATTGTACGGATATCGCAGCCACCATTCTTGAAGCGGCCGGCCTGCCCGAACCGAAGCAAGTCAATGGCGTCCCGCAGATGCCGATGCATGGCGTGAGTTTCCTATTCACCTTCGACGATGCCAAAGCGCCCTCGCGCCACACCCAACAATATTTCGAGATTCTCGGGAACCGCGCGATGTACAAGGACGGCTGGCTCGCATCCTGGCGACTCGACCGTATTCCCTGGAAGATCGATCCTGAAACACTCAAGCGATTCGCACCCGGCAAATGGAATCCTGACAACGACAAGTGCGAATTGTACAACCTCGACGAAGATTTCTCGCAGGCCGACAATGTCGCAGATAAATATCCCGACAAAGTGCGCGAGTTAACCGCCCTCTTTTGGTCGGAGGCAGAGAAGTATCAGGTGCTGCCGTTACTTGGGGAGATGGCAGCGGTGTGGGGTTTTCCGAAAGGTTTACCAGACCAGACGAAATTCATTTACCAAAACGGAACTGAAAACATTTCCTCCGGAATGATCCCGCCGATCTACAATCGTTCCTATAGCATCAGCGCCGATCTCGATAATCCGGGTCGAGGAGGTGCGCTTGGTTTGCGGCCCGGAGTAGCGGGCGTGATCGTGGCGGAGTCCAGTTTTCTTGGCGGCTTTTCTCTCTACGTCGAGAACGGTCACCTGAAGCACACCTACAGCTTGCTTGGATTGAAACTGGACACCATTAGTTCGCGCGATGCGGTGCCCGCGGGCAAAGTCAATGTGCGCTACGAGTTCACCGCCGATAAACCCGGCGAGTTCGGCACCGGCGGCACAAGCCGCCTCTTAATTAATGGCAAGCAACAAGCGGAAGCGAAAATGGAACACAGCGTACCGTTCCGGTTTGCCTCGTACGCAGGAATGGACATCGGCACCGACAACGGGCTCCCTGTGGTCCCGAAATTCGAATATGCAAAAATACTTCCGAAATATTTCAGAGGCACGATCGAAAAAGTAGAATTCGATCTCGGCCCCGCGAAACTCAGCGCCGAAGATCTGCAGCGGATTTATCTCGAACGCTTCGCCAGCGCAGTTCGCAATTGATTTACGAAACGCGCAGATACGACTGTCTGTTCATTTTCATCAATCATCTCAGGGTGGATCCGCTGTAACTCGCTTCATCCCCTTTTTCGAGGTTAATGACGACGGAGACGACCCAAACCCCCCCCGAAGCTTGTACGCGCGCTCAAACTGCGCGATCTGGTCCTGTTCAACCTGGTCGCGGTGCTGGGCCTCAGGCATCTTGGCACAACGGCGAAATTCGGTGCCGGATCTTTGCTGATGTGGTTGATCGCCGCCGTGTTTTTTTTCATCCCCCAAGGATTAGCTGTGATCGAGTTGTCGTCGCGGTTTCCGAAAGAGGGCGGCATCTATTTCTGGACGAAACGCGCGTTGGGTGAAGGTCATGGGTTTTTGTGCGGCTGGTGTTACTGGATCAACAACGTCCTTTATTACCCCAACCTGCTCATTTCGGCGGCGGTCATCGCGACTTTTATCTTCGGCAAAAATGAGAGCGGACTGAGTGATAATTGGTCATATGTGCTGCCGGTGACGCTCGGCACCCTGTGGATCGCGGTCCTGATAAATATTGTTGGCCTCGGCACGGGCAAATGGCTGCAAAACGCTGGCGGCATCGGCACATACATTCCAGGGCTTATTCTAATTTCGCTGGGCGTTTACGGAGCGGTGACCGCTCCCCCGGCCAATGAATTCAGTCTGGAGACTTTGAAACCCGATTTGAACAATCTCCCGGCGTTGAACTTGCTGGCCTCGATTGCGTTCGCGTTCGCGGGGCTCGAGTTGGCTTCGACAATGGCTGACGAGGTCGAAAATCCACGGCGCAATTTGCCTCGCTCGATCTTCATCTCCGCGCCATTGATCGCCATCGTCTACATTATCGGAACAGCAGCCGTGCTGTGGCGCCTGCCGAGCAATGATGTCAACGTAGTTTCCGGATTTCTACAGGCGATCAAGGCCGGCGCCGATAATGTTTCCCCGACGCTCGGGTGGGTCGCTGCCCTGTGTGCGGCGCTCTACACGGTCGGTAATCTCGGCAGCGTAGGCGCCTGGCTGATCGGTCCTGCGCGTGTGGCGTTTGTGATTGGGCTGGACCGCTATTTTCCGAAAGCTTTCGGAGCGGTGCATCCACGCTGGCACACGCCATATGTCGC